>Ga0326727_10015695_pt1 | contig 16172 bp, 9 predicted proteins | sample MB2enrmetagenome_FD_207643 | JGI IMG/M metagenome (GOLD analysis project Ga0326727, IMG submission 207643) | Lab enriched peat soil microbial communities from McLean, Ithaca, NY, United States - MB29MY | ecosystem: Environmental > Terrestrial > Soil > Wetlands > Peat | place: USA: New York...
ATGTTTGTGGGCGGGGCATCTGGAGGTCTTTTATGGCGCTTTGTAATTACGAACATGGCGGTACAACGATGAATCCCTCGTCCTTGCGACCATACTGTTGGAAGCGGCCTTGGCAGAAGGCGTGGGCGGCTAGGGCGCATAAGGCGGCATCGACGAAATCAATGTTGGGCAGCAGTTTGTCATCGTAGCCCCGTTCGCTCAACGCAGTCCGGCGTTGTCGCACTTTTGCCTTGGTCGGAAGGATCTTCCCCGCAAGGGCGCACACTACTGCCCGTGGAAAAGTCTCAAAGCATATCGGCCCCTCCCGTTCAATCCCGTCAAAAAGGAGAAAGTGCTCTCCCAGGAGCTTGTACAGTTTCTCGCCATTGAAAACCCAATTATAAAAGCCGGACTCATTAGCGGTCGCTAAAGCCCGAGTCGGGGTCGCGAAACACGAAGCCTTCCTGCCATCTATCCTTAGGTCCCGCTCCGCTGCGCGGGACTTGCCGGACATGCTCCAGCCACACGGCGCATCCACCGCGGCAACGCTCGTTTTCCTTTCCTTGCACCATTCTACGATTTCGGAGGGCTCCGTGGAGGCCCTGATCTCGAAGGTGCCGCGACGCAGCGCGACGGCGTGGAAGCCTTTGGATTCCGCGCCGACGTCAATGCCGACTACAGACATCTCTTCCACGCTCATGGCCTTCGACAGACCCGCGTCATGTTGCTCAGTACACAATCAATCAAATACCCCCTTGAGAAAAGGCCATCTGGCCCGCGTTTGTTGCGCTAGGTGACGAATTCAAGGTCAACTCCGCTGTTGGGGTCAGACGTCCGAGGGGAGCAGAATCCCCCTTAACTAAAGCTCTCATTGGGTACCAGCCAAGTCTCCTCTGGCTCATGGCCTTCTCGAATCGCGTACTCATAATAAGCTGTGAGCGGCTCCAGCGCGGTGCGAAGGGCATCTACTTCGCTGTTCGTCCGAGGTGGATCAGCCGTATATGGCCCGAATTGGGCTGGGGTGCAAAGAAAATGGCTCTGCTCACACTCCACTTTGTGTTCGGAGATGTTCCAGTACAATCTAATTGTGATCCGCTGCTCCAGTACTCCAAGACGAAACTCGTATGACGAGAGAAGTCGGCGGGGTTCCCGGACATACTCGCGGTCGAAGACCGTATCAGTTATTTCTTCGATCATTCGTCCTCCCGAGCCGTAAAGTGATTCCGAGGGTGAAACACTAAGGCGCGATCACCTTAGCCGACACGCACAAGCCAGAATCCTAAAGATATGATCGCTGGAAGACTAGCTAGCTAGTCAACGTTTTCTTTCGTTTAGACCAACTGGCGGATTCTTTCAGCAACTGCCTTGACCGTCGTGGAGTCCAGACCTCCTCGCTCGTCGTCTTGAGTTGTGAAGAGATTCTTGCCCGGCGTGAACCCGTTTTTCTCGTACCAATTCCTCTTCCACTCCCACCCTTCTCGATAATCCTGTCGCCCCAGCATCCCGAGATGTTCCCAAAGGATGAGGTCGCCAGCGGGGTCGGTGAAGGAAAAGTCCGGCCTAATCCGGCCGGCCATCACTGAACCTTCGCAGGGTCTTTCATAGTCGTAATCGATATTCATGCTGTACAGCGTGTTCGCAATTACAAGCTCGGATTTGCTACGAACCATGTGACCCTTTTGTGTCCGGTGGATGAGGTGTTCTCCGTATGGCTCTAAGTCCATTTTTTCGCGCACAACAGCCTTGAACAAGTTCGTGTTGCGACGTGCGGTCTCGGATTTCTCGGGCTTCGTGAAGTCGTAGAGGCAGCTTGAGTTGTCTCCTTCGATTAGGAGAACCAGCCGGTCTCGTGATCTTGTTAGTGCCGTGTACAACAACTCCCGCGAGACCAGCCAGCAGTTCCTGGGCAATATTACAAATACTGACCGGAATTCGCTGCCCTGCGCCTTGTGGATGGTAAGCGCGTACGCCAATTCCAACGGACCCTGACCCTCCGGAAAGTTGCGCGGATGGTAGCCCACGCGCAACCCCGGCCTTCCCGCGAAGACTACGTTCAACCACTTGCCTTTACCGGGCGAAACGGTTCCAATCTCGCCGTTGGCTAGATAAATCTCGACATTATCTGCACCGTCGTAGGCCTTGCGCTTCTGATTGCGGATTTGGATGACTTTGTCCCAGAGTACGATCTCTTCATCGCCCAGACTAGTCGCCCATTGCTCTCGCGCCTTGGTCAGTTGGGCGCCGCGGAACCTGTGCTGCACCCACCGGTTCAATTCATGTACGCCGTGCGGGTGCATTCTCACAGGCGAGAGTATTTGAAAATTCTCCACCCCCTGGGGAGCATCGAAGGGAATCCAACCTTTCTCGTTGAAACCCAGAGCTCGGTTAAACCCAGTCACGTCGTCGGGGCCTTTCAATCCCAGTTGCTTCCGGAACTGGTCCAGAAGTGTCGTCCTCAAGTCTTCGGCCGTCTTCCAGAAACACACTTCCAAGTCGTTGAATTCACATCCTAGCTCCAAGTCGCTAAGGACTCGGTCTGCATCCACCGGCTGCGGTTCCCTTGTGAACCAAGAGGCTAGCCGAAGGGTATCAGAGCGGGTGTTTTGCGTGGCACGCACCTCTATAGTCAGCCGCCCCAGTGCTCTCGCGAGCTCCCTTACTTCTTCATCGGAGGATTGTCCAGCTTGTTCGAGGTTGGCGACAAAGTCCGCGAATGGCCTTCCGACACCAATGGGTGGTAGCTGATTGGGGTCGCCCACCAGAATAACTCTTTGCACGTGAACTAGGTCCAACGCCTCCAGGACAGCCATAAGATCGTCCATCGTGAGCATTGAGCACTCATCGATGACGACTGTCTTCTCCTTTCGGTACTTCTCCGTGCCGGTGAATAGTGGGCGCTGGCGAACGCCATCATAGCGCCCCAAACGATAAAGGAACTGTGCAACGGTCATCGCTTCCGCATCTGTAGCCTGTCCAAGCCTAACCCGAGCCTTCCCCGTCGGCGCGAGCAACAAAATACCTTGCTTGAGCAGCGGAGCACACAATAGGAGGGCACCCAGAGTCGAGGTCTTGCCCGTGCCTGCCCGGCCTACTAATGCTGTTAGCTTCCGGCTGGTAACCCGTCTCAGAGCTTCAGCTTGCTCATTCAAGGCGGAAACGTGCCGCGGATTGAATGGATCGAACTTACTGTCCAATCTCTCGATGGCCTCCTTGAGTAGCTTGGGCCAGTCTGCCGACAACGCATCCAACGGCTTCTTCGCCCGCGCCACTAGCACCCGACTCAACCTTTCCTCGCGCTGCCGTAGCTCGTCCAGCTGAAGGGTCACGATCCTCTTGTTCTTTTCGACATCAACCAACACATCTTGCACGTACACTGCTTCACCAAGAAAGCCCTGGTTGGCCTGGATCCAATCGCTCCCGGCATCGCACTGGCGTGAAAGTTCAAGAGAGGGAAGCCGCTCGGAGGCTTCAATCGTGCTTAACAGCGAGTCCCCTTCGTCAGCAGCCCGTCGAAGCACAGACACCAGTGCCGCACGGACTCTTCGCCGGTCACCCGTCGACCCCACAGCCGAGGGCTCTGGAACCGGATGCTTGGCGGCGATCATGCTGTCTGGTAAAAGCCCGCGATCAACGATCCCCACCGATACCGGAAGCTCGTCGGCGTCGCCCAGATCAATCTCTGCTATGCGATAAGGGTTCTCTAGGATCGCGCGATCTTCGATCTTGGACGTAGTTGCCTTGGCGCGTTCCTCGGGATGGAACCAACGCTTTGCCTGCCCAGGTGTAAGGTCGAAACGTGAGAGCAATTTCAACAAGTCGAGCCGGTCTTTCTTTAGACCGGCCCACGTCTTCCGGACTGCCTCCAGATCCGCCTTGTACTCGGGCTTCGGTGGTTTCCTCTCTCCGCGCAGGATGGCATCGACCGCGGGCCACGGGTCGTCGCCCGCGGTAACCGCTCCTGCGCCGAGAAGCTCGAGGCAAAGGGAGGTCCCCAAACGCATCCCCAGCGCTTCAAGGGCGGAGCCCAATCCAGGGAATGCGCCACGCTCCTTCCAGGTTGCTGCGATTTGGCGGTTCAACCACTCCTCGCGTTGCTCCCAAGGCCCTTTAGCGATTCCATGAGAACGGATCAAGCGGACGGATTCCAGGCAGCGCTGTAAAGTTGAGAGCGCTACATCGGCGCTTGCGAGTTCGGCAGCGTACGAGAACGCACGCATATGGGCTGGGCCCGGCGCTACGGCAATCTTCGAAAGAAGGGCAAGTCGTCGCTCATCTTCCTTTGCGTCGCCAGTGGGCTCTAGGTAGTCGTGATATGGAATCAGGAAGCCGTCTTGTCCCTCTGGCCGAATAGAGTGTCGAATTATTCGATCCCAGAATGGATACGTTGTCTTCTTTGCGCTCTCGTAGCGCATGAGCGCCCCAACAGTCAAAAGGCGCCCTATACCTACAACAAGTCTGGATAGCGTTTCGCCAACTGGTTGTCCTTCTTTGGTGTAAAAGAAGACCAAAGAACGCTCAGGGGTAAGTCGGCAGAACATTAGCTCACAAAGAGCTTCCTGGCGCTCGCGCCCGAAAACCCAAGGCGTGTCGAAGGGCGGCTCCTCGTCGGGTGGAAGGGGTTGCGGCAGGGACTCATCTATGTCCTCTTGATTTTGACGCAGCATCCAGGCGAACGGGACCGCAAGAGTTGCGTAGGGTGGAACCTTAACGGTGGTAGGCTTCAAGTGTCCGTGCGTCGCCGCGGCCTTCTGGATCTTGGCGTAAGGGTGTTCAAAGATTCGTCGCCACTCATGATCGTTCATAAAGCCGCCAGACTCGGCGATGCATGGTGGAAACTGCCCTTGCTTCAGCTTGTCCCAGCCGCGTTCTATCTGTGCCTGCGCATCTTCCCTGGCGTCGTCTCGTTCTTCGCGAATACGGTCAAGAGCTACACAGAAAGAGTTGCGGGATGGTGAGCGGCAAATGACCCCTTTCCACCGGTCATCATGCCAAGCCACACGTAGTGTCAAATGAAACATAGTGGTACCCCTTGTTGAGCTGTATTCTCTTCCTTTCCGGGGCTACTCGACGGCCACGGGGGGGACGGCGCAGGTCGTCTTCGGCTAATTTGAATGAACCCCGCCCTCAATTGAGTTTCTTTTGGAGTTCGCTTAGAAACCGGGCAAATTTCCTTAACCTCTCAAGGTCCTCTGGGCCGATGCCGTCGGGGTCGAAGTGCATGACATCGTTCCGGATGCGAACGACTCGCTTCAATTCCTCGATAAACGTCTTCCTGTCAACCCGTATTGCCAACTTTGCCCAATGCTTTGGGTTTTCGAGTAACATGACATATTCCCCAAGAGTCAAGTCGGCTACGTCCTCGATTTCGCGGCCCGAATCAGCGGGGTCCCTCGCAGCCGCTAACTCGTCCTTTGTATACTTGTCAGCAATCAGGCTGCGGAGGTGGGTCTCGATCTGGCCCGACAGCAGGAAAGGCTCGCCGAGCTGTGCGAACTGAAGCCCTAAATCCGCCGTGGTGATAATCCCGCTGACGCGTTTCGTGCTGTCGCGGACAAGCACACATTCGTGCTCGACGATCTGTTGAATAGCCTCGAAGAGGGAGGCATCTGCACTGATTTCAGCAGCAGGCTCCATGAAGTCCCGAACTTTCCCGCACTCCTTCCCCAGAGCCAAGCGTGATCCAAGCGACTTCCAGCTAAACATTCCCTTCACCTCACGCTCGGAGGTCATAACGGGCAACTGGGAATAGTCATGCTGAAGCATTAAGGTGATGGCTTCCGCCACACTTGCATCGGGAACAACACAAAGCGGTGGACGATTAGCGGCGGCCAACCGTCCGATCCGACTGGTCGGGTCTTCCGTGGCTTTTGCCGGCACCGCAATCGGGGCCGCCGGTTGCGCAGCCTCCGTAGAGTCGGTTGCTTCCATCCCCTCCGTACTAGGCGAGTCCGCCGGCGCCGCAGCTTTGGTTTTGGAAATGAAGGTGACCGAGCCATCAATCCATCCCTCGTTGAAGTCTGGTTCGGTCTTCAGTTTCAGCTTGTTTAGCGCCTTTCGCACCTGACGGACCTTGTAATACGTTCTCCTCTCGAACCCGAACCAGGAAAGGAGCGTGCGAACAGTCTCCATCCGGGCGCACCCATCTTTGACCTGTGCTGCTAATTCTTTGAGTTGATCCGGTATTTCGACGGCCATCTTCTTCCTCCCATCTTCACCATCAGACCCGTGAGCGGTAATTCAGGATGTGGCTGGGGTGCGTCCGTTTCTGCGCAGGTGGGCCATTTCGTTCCTCGGTAGATGCGTGGCGATCTCATGCCTTGCCTTCGTGGCTGAAATCGTCATGCGAGGGGTGTGACCCAAATCTTCCCTGTTCACGGAATGCATGAGCATAATCCTTTGTAGCGTCTAACCGTCTTTCGACCCGAGTCTGATCACGCGCAATAGGCCCGGTATCAATTGGCGCCGTCCGAGCTGACTTCGAGGTGTCGGGTTCTCTCGCCGCCTGGGTCCGGACAGCCCCTGAGTGGTGGGCTTTCCGCAGGTGTCTCGGAAGGTGATATGAGCGCATTACAGCAGAGCAATGTGGACAATCAACCATGTCTGCTGTAAGGACTTTGGCCAAGGACTTGGGCTTGCGGTACGAATGGGCAGCGCGGGATTCAGGGTGAACTTTCCTCAAGTGATTATTTAACCGCGTGCCCCGAATTCGGGCACGACAAAAAGGGCAGAAAGTAAAACGTTTGGTATACTTGGCTTCCTTTTGGGGACTTCGCTTTCTTGGGGCAGTCGCCATATGGAGTTTCATATCCTGCGGGTGCGCTTCCGAGAGATGAATCTTAAGGGTAGCGAAATCACCTTTGACCTTGCAGAAGGGACAGCGGAAGACAGGAGAAACTGGAGGGGGAAATTGCATTCTCCCGACCCTTCCTGCTCTGACCGTTTGGGTGCTGGCCGGGCCATAGGACTTGCGTCCCGAAAGCAAAGGTCGGATCTTGCTTGAATCGAGTATCTTTGCAAGTTCATCTGCAACGATAGCTGGCAGGGACACCGTTTTCTTTACAAACCCAGAACCGGAACACCAATGGCAGTTCTCGTTTGAACCTCCGCAGACGCAATTTTTGTACTCCTCGTTCGGGTAATCGCCGGGCCTCATACATTCACGCCCTTCAACTACGCACTCGTCAATCCAGACTTAGGCATCCTGGATTTCTGCGTTTTCAGAGTCTGGTCTTGCCTTGCCTCTCGATTTCGAGCAAGGCCCTCAGACCTCTGTAAAAGCATTCCTTGCGGTACGCTACATCCTAGGCGCGAATGAGGTTGGCAGCATCCAGTTTGCCCGCTTTCAGGGTTTTCGCCATTTCCTCTTGACGTTTCTTTCGTATCGTGTGGTAGCGTTTTATCCAGTTCGGCGGGACGTTCGCGCCTCCCTCTCGGAGAACGAGATAGGCAAGAAACAGATTCCCGCCGGTGGACTCAAACAGCGTCATTTCTCTTGGCATCCCCAGCTCCTATGAGTAGTTAAACGGACACTCGCATTTCACCCGGATCGAAACCCAATGTAAATGTTCTGGTCCGTCACCCCAGAAGGCTAAGCACATCTGGCGCCCCTCCGGACGCAAGTAGATCCATATTTATTCTCGCCCTCGCGGCGAGTTCCAGAGGTCCAACCCCTTGAACAAACGAAGCATGGGCAATTCTGTCCATTCCTGCCCCCACCAACGGGGCGGCCGTTCGTAAACTGGCACGGAGGCCAACGGCATCAGTTTTCCCTCCGTGCAAGACGAGGTTCCGTTGTCGGTAGAGTCTATGAAATACCGACGCGACGTGGTCTTGAATATCAAGGAGTACGCGGCCTGGGTTTCTGAGCAAGGCTTGCATTCGGAATAGTGCCGCACGGTCGGATTCGTTCGGCAGAGTCTCGAGCTCACCCGTCTTGATCGCCTCGGCGGTTACTTGGGCGCGAGTCTTGTTCTCTTCATATATGGCGAGTCGGTTTGCGACATCGCCTCCCAGCTCTTGGATCTTGTATGACAGGAGTGTCAGTTCAGCACGGGGAAAAGAGCACGCAACGAGGACAGCGAGCCGGTCCGCTGCAAGAATGCGCTCGGTATCACCCGGTGCACTGAGGAGCGCCTCGATCGCTGCCCAACCGCCGGCCACTGCTGGTGCGGGGGAGCTCGCCGCAAGGGGAGCGAGAAGTTCAATCGCCGCATCGACAATGCCTCCTCTTCCTTCGGAGTACAGTTGGTTCTCTCGATGCAGGGCTCGGATTTCAATTCCGCGACGACGACGGCGGAGCAGGAAGGGCTGACGCTGTCCAGCGACCCACGCCTTTCGCGTCGTGCTTAGCTGCCCGTTTGTCCCAATGGCGACTCTGGAGGCAAGGTGGTCAACTTTCTCTGCCGCAATCTCAACTGCCGCCCACGCATCGAGGGCGCTCACCTTCATAACCATGCCGCCATTCTGCTTCACTCCCGAGACATCGAAGGTCTGCTGCCGCAGCCACGCGGAAACACCGCGCGCGTCGAGCCAACCTTGCGGCTTACCGGACTCTTCATCGGGAATACCTTCGAAAGCAACCAGTACGTCGTGCTCTCGTGGCCGCTGCCCCGTCAACGAATGAGCCTCCTCGACCATTTCGGCAAGGTCCTGGGCGCTCTGCTTGTGTCTGATTCGTTGCGTCCACCAACGGTGGAGGAAATCAGAGCTAAAGCCGGTTTCGAGGAGGTGCGAGGCAATGCAGCGTGCCGTTCTCTCCGGCCCTGGACGGTTTGGCGGGTCTCTGAGAATCGTCACCCAATGCTGCAAATAGGATTCATCAACAACTTGAGTGACCTGCCGCACAGTCTCATAGTCGAATCCTCGATAAGCCATGTCGCTTTTCAAGGACTTAATAAGCAGCTGCCTTTGCCCAGACGACCCTGCGCCGGGATCTGGACCGATCAGCCGGATGGCTCTCGCACAGAGGTCCCGGAGTGCTGCCGCGCTGATTACTCCGGCTTGCGCCGCTTTACTCGCTTCCCGCACCTCCTTCAAGGTCAACACGGTCCCGGGCGTCCATAGGCAGCGGTGCCATGGCGTCATGGAGTCGAAGAAGTCCAATAGCCTTGCTGTCACGTGTTGATCGTATTGATTGACTCTCAGCATTATTCGTGGTACAAAGTTATTAGGACGAAAGTCCGAGATCTATTCGGAGGGAGTTCCCGCTGGCCTATGCCGTCAATTTGGTGTAGCTGCCGGGGTGGCGCTCCCTCCATTCCATTTTAGGCCTCTCCCAGCCGTCCAACTGAACAGCGACACTATTCCTTACTGTTTTTCACAAAGGCGCCGGGCCAGCCGCCGTGGGCTTCGATTACTTTGTCGATATCGGCCATCAAGCGGATGGTTTCCTTCAGGGCGACGACGATCTTCTGGTAGTGGGTGATGTCTTCTTCGGAAAGCACCCGGCCGCGGCGGTCCTTCAGCCACTTCTCGCTGACTTGATAGCCGCCGATGTGGAAGTTCCATACGCTTTCGGGGACACCCTCGAAACCTTTGGTGGCATTAATCCTGACGGTTTCGGCGGTGTATTTCGGATAGCCCGCTGCAACCTCGCTGTCGCCCTTGCCCGCGTACTTCGTGATGTATTTCTCCAGCTTGGGGGATTCCATCAGGTGAAGGGCGACAAGCTCCCCGCCGAGCTTGGCCAAGGCGCGGAATAGTTCCAGGCTCGACGTGAGCGGCAGTCGCGGGAAATCAATCTTCAGAAACTCCGCGTACCGGTGTCGGTAGTTTGGACTGTAAAACACCGCGTACGCATAGTTGAAAATGTCCTCGGGGGCGAAGCCTTGGGGTAGGCCGTCCGGACCTTCCGGTGGAGTCGATAACTTTACTGCCAGATCCCTGACGAAGGTCTGCGAAAAGTTCACCGCCTGATGTTTGCCAAGGCAGAGACCCCCCGTGTCGTGGGCTAGGAACAAAGGGAACAGACAGGATTGCGTCGTTGACTCTGCGACCTTAACCTCCGTCGGCAGACGGGTGCAGAAGAAGTGGTCCATCTTGCCGGATTTGTTGGTCCTAGCAGATAGAAGGCCGATGTTTCCGCCGGCAAGCATGTGCCGAATAACATCATAGGCGGGGCGGCTGGTGAAACCACGTTTGTAGTAGAGCCAACGCACATCAAAGGGCCGATAGAGGCACTGTGTTATGTCGGCATCGGAAAACTGGCTGTGACTCGCAATTTCTGCGACGTCGTAACTTGATGACGGATGCACGTTGTAACGTTCGGCGAATTCGTTGTCGTATTTGCCAGAAAATAGCAATTTCATTCGTGCAGCCAGATTACTTTTGTGCGAGTCCAGGCATAGGTCATCGCGATCTGTCTTGATGCCGCTCCCGTAACTGATAAAGACCTCCGCCAAGCTGGAGAAGGACACATATTCTTCTCGCATGACCCTGTCCTGCGGAACGAAAAGAAAGAACGGCTGGCAAGGGCAGAGCGTATTCCAACTAGTCTGCGCAAGGCTCGATTCACTGAGAACGTGATATTTCTCCGGTCTGGCTCCCCATAGCTCCGCAAAGAACGCATCGGCCTGGTTAGTAGCCTTGGTTGACCTTGCAGCGAGACTGATAACGACGCCTTGTTGGATATCGAAAACATTCTCATCTACCGCCAGGGTTTCCTGCTGCTCCTTCTGCCTTAAATTGCCGTGCAGGTCATAGAGCCGAACCATGGAAAAAGTTTGAAGCAAGCTATTGCGCATTCCACGGAAGGTTGGATTTTTCAAATAGCCGTGGTTAGTAATGAAGCCCCAGACTCCTACGCCGCTTTGACTCACATGCCACTGGCTTAGCGCAACGAATTTGACATAATCGTCGTCCAGGGTGTGCTTCTTCTCGTTGAGGCCCTCCTTGTAGCTCGCAATCAATGAGATTGCCCAAGTTCCACGGTTTTGGGTACTTACTGAATAAGGTGGATTGCCAATAACAACGGTGAACCGCCTGTGTCTCTTAATTGCATTGACGGCCTGCGCTTCGTGAGCCAAGGCGGGGGCATCGAACTCGAATCGGTCAGAGAAATCCTGCGGCGGTTCAAGGCTGTTGGTGAGGTAAATCCTGGCGCGCTCGTGCGAGCCGAAGCGGTAACCCGTCCCGTCCAGCTTCAAGCCGATCTTCATGTGGGCGATGGCATACGGAGCCATCATTAACTCGAAGCCATAGAGCCGGGGCAGAAGATGATCGGAGACGTATTCGTCCCATAGATTCTGATGTTCAAGGGCCATGTGGCCCTGCTTGCGCCATTTGGCTTCCATGGTTCGGTGAATCACATCGACCACCTCAACCAAAAAGGTGCCGGTGCCGCAGGCGGGGTCGAGAATCTGTACGAACGGGTCTTCAGGCTTGGCCCCCTTCGGGATCTCAATCTTCGGATTGCGTTTCTTCATTTCGGCCCAGGTCGTGGTATCCGCCAAGCCGTCAACCAAGCCGAATTCTTTACGCAGGATTTCATCTACGCTACGGACGATGAACGAGACGACCGGGCGCGGTGTAAAGAACACGCCGCGTTGCATTCGTTTCTTCGGATCATATTCTCTGAGGAAAAGCTCGTAAAAATGGATCACGGGGTCTTCATGGGGATTTTTGTCGTCAAAGTCCCGGATCACCGCTTCCATGTTGGCATCGCGAAGGGCCTGAACCACATCATTGATTCCCAACTCGTCGAAATCCACCTTGCCTTTACGGCCGCCGACAGTGAGAAAGGTGGAAAGCAGATCGCGAAGAAAAGGATTGGTGATGGGAACCATGTCGCGAATGTTGTCCGCCACCAGTCCGGCAGGCCGCGAAACGCGCGCCGAAAGCAGCCCATAAGTAATCGTCTGCGCGTACATGTCCGCGAAATCGTCCTCTTTAAGGTCGTGAATCAGGGCCTCGCGGAAGGCCGTCATCAAGTTGCGCATCGGTCCCTTTTCGGACTCGACGGCAAGGACATTGTTGACCCGCTTGCGGATGGCAGTTGCCAACTGCGCCATGCGTTCGGCCATCTGCTTCGAAGTCCCTATGACTTCCCGATGCTTCAGAGTAAATGCCTGTGACCATGTGTGCCGCCAGTTGGCGAAGTCGGCAGGATTCGCGGGCCAGTGGAGTTTTTCTTTCAAAATGTCGTGGGAATAGGCCAAGTGCCGGACCGTATCTTCATCGTCCCAACCGAGGACCTTGAGGGTGGGCAGGTCGCCCTTATCGCCGCCCTCGGAGAAATTGGCCAGGGTGATGTCTCGATGATCCGACTCGCCATAGGCGGAAATGAAAAGCAAGTCGTGGAGCTGCCAGGCGGCCTGCTGGGGCTTGTTGGCGGACTGGCGTTTCTTGATAACGAGTGACCGTAAAATGCGGCGGAGCACCACGACGGGAAGGCGTTTTGGCTCGAAGTTGACGAAGAATATCCCCCAAGGCTGGTTGGATGCCAGCGGGCGCAGTTGTTTGATCTCCTTGATTTTGACGGCGGTTTTCGCGTCCAGGCCCAATTCTTCGGGCTCGTAATCGAACGTCAGGTCCTCAAAGTTGTCGGATTCAATTGGCCAGTCCAGCTCGTCGCGGAGGTATTTTACGAGCGAAGGAAAAGTTTTGATGGCACGAAGTCGCTCAACATCGGTGGTATCCATATCACCCCTCGATCACCATAGTGGAGCCTGCGGAGCATCAGGACAACTCCAGCCACGCCTTCAACTTCGGCTTCACCCCTATGGGCGCCTGAACTTGCTTGAGGTACGTGTTCTTGACATGCTTTTCAACCTTGACACGAATCTCGGACAGCGTCGGCTCCGACAGGTCGTGCTTTCTCTGCGTCTCGGGCGTGCTTCGGATCAGGGTGACGATCTGCGTCGCATCGTCAGCTACTTTTTCAGAGGCCAAGTCGAACAGGTACCATCGTGTCTCGCCGGCTTCTTCGGTCCATGCGGGCTGATCGCTCGCGGTGGAGGCCTGCCCCGGCTGTGGCGGAGCCGGCATCGCGTAGCAGAAGAAGACGGCCCGCGCGCCGGGCGAAGGGTGCGCTTTGCCACTGAAGACGCGGCCCGGCAACGCTTCAATCCGGGCAAGCAAGTCGGGATACTTTTGGAGCAATTGTTGGTATTCGAGGTGCATTTCTTCAAGCGGAGTCGTCAGCCCCTCGTAGGCGCGGGTAAAGTCCTTCAAGGCCTCGAAATCATCCTCGGGTCGCAGCAACTTCTTTCCTTCGATCCCGAAGGATTTGGAAATCCGGAGGACTTTGTGAGCGACGCGACCGTAGAGTTTGAGCAAGTCGTCAAGCTCGTCCGGCGGAAGGAAGTTCCAGAATGCCACTTTGCCGCGAATCGGTTCTTGATCGGCGTGGTCCTGGACAATCCGCGCCTCAACCCTCAAGTCCATTCGTCGGTCCACGCGGCCAATGCGCTGCATTAGACGAACGGGGTTCCAGTGCAGGTCGTAATTGATCAAGCGGGTGGCATCCTGGAGATTGAGGCCTTCCGAGAGGACATCCGTGGAAATCAAGAGGCGAGTTTCTGCGAGACCCTCTGCGGCAAGTTGCGCGCTGGACGAGCCGTTGTAATAGGGCGCAAATTGGCGGATGATTTCGCCGCGATCGCGGTCAGAGGCGCTGTCGATTTCGTCCACGCCGTCGATTCCGGCTTCGATAAGCTGTTTTTTGAGGTACCGCGCCGTCGCCATGTATTCGCTGAAAATGAGGACCTTTTGCCGCTTTAGCACCGGGTCAGACTTGAGAAGTTTCAACAAGGCCCTCAGCTTATCGTCGTGACTCGGTTTGAATTTTCGCAAGTCGTCAAGGAATTCAGCGATCGTATGGAGGTCGTCGATCGTCTCGGCCATCATTTCGTCGACTTTGTATTCGTCCCGGCTCAGCCTTTCGGCGGCCTCGATCATCTCATCCGATACGATGTCTTCTTCCAGATCTTCCTCTTGCTCTTCACCCCAGAATTCTCTCTGGCGTTCGTGAACGTAGTTGATGAGCTCGCCGTATTTGTTCTTCCAGCGCTCATAACGGCGGCGCTCCTCGCCCTGGGGCTCATTCTTCTCAATCCAGGCCACCAGCTTCTGCAGCAGGGTTTCGCAGGACATCGCGAACGCATGGGCGGAACTCTCAAAACGCTTCAAGAACTGGATGCGAATCAGGCTGACGACCTGTTTTTGGCGTCCTTCGACGAGGGGATTAATATTCTGGTTCGGCCCCTTGTAGTAAAAGAGGGGATAGTAAATGGCAAGCGAAAACAGCGGCTTCTCCTTACTGAAAGCCTTGTCAACCTGATCGAGCAGATTACCGTAGGTCTTCTTGATGGAATAATCCGCAACCTTTGGATCCTCCCGAGTGGGGAAGATCGCTTGGCTGCCGCCATACTGTTCCTGGCTCCTCTTCACGTAGGCGCGGCTGCGCTGAACCACCAGTGCGCGGAAGAGATTGTCACTGCCCAGCACCTCCTCTGCTTCGGTTTCATTGGTGACGACTTGATCTGATCGCGCTTCGGTCGACTGCCCCTCGATGAGCCCTTCAAGCTCCTTCTCCATCTTGCGGAAGTGGCCCGCAAGCGAATGAATCCCCAGCGGCGCCCGGCTGAAATAGGCGGGGTCGCGACGGGAGAAGAGCTCGATCATGTGCTGGAGATCGATCAGCCGGTTGTTCACCGGCGTGGCGGTGAGCAGGAACAGCGTCTTCTCGTCAACGGTGTCAAAAAGCTGCCAGTAGTGGGACCGCCGCCGCTCGCCTTCCTCACCCTTGATTCCGGGATTGCGGAAATGGTGAGCCTCGTCCACCAAAATGACATCAGCCATCTCTTTGAGCCGCTTGACCCGTGCCGGGAAGTCACCCCCACGGAGCAAGTCGCTGTGGTTTAGAACCACCAGGTTGCTGAAATCACCGCCAAACAAATGAGGCAAGTGCTCCTTGAGAACACGGTCCCACACCGATTTGCGGGCAGATTTCGGCACGATGAGGGCGACTCGCTTCCGCTGCCGTTCAATCAGATACTCGATCACCATCAGTCCGACAAAGGTCTTCCCAAGGCCGACTCCGTCACAGAGAAATGCGCCACGATATTTCTGGGCGATGTCGATGAGCTCGTGAAATCCGTCTTTTTGGTACTGGTCAAGGATGCGGTAGACGCGCGACGTCTCCTCCAGCCACTCCTTGTCGGTCATTTCATAGCGACGGAAGAGTTCGTGAAGCGCTCGAATGTAGATTTCAAAAGGGGAATACTCGCGAATTTGGCGTTCGATCACCTGGAGGATTTCGGGCGTGACGTCTTCGGCCTGATCCCAATGTTCCTCGTACCACTCCTGAAGCACTGTGACGGGGCGGCCGGTGATCTGAACGTTCAGCTCGATGTTCTCGGTGAGGCCTGGATACGACAGATTTGACGAGCCGACGAGGGCGGCCGAGCCGACAACTTCAAGGCGCGCGTGCGTGATGTAAGCCTTGGCATGGAACTTCTCCTTGCGGTAGACCCGGCAGCGTATCTTTCCGGAACGAATGCCCTCGGCGATGGCGGGGACTCCAGCAAGGAAATCGTTTCTTTCTTTCTCTGCCTCGATGCTGTCATCAAGCCGGTGCTTGACGTGTGCGAAGGCCTGTTGAAAAGCACTCTTGGTGCGATGGGTAACTTCGTTCCCCATCAGGATGCGGATTTGATCGACCTTTTGCCATTCCCCCTTTAGCGCCAGCAGCGCGCCGATTTCAAAGTGGCCGGTCGCGCAATCGATGCCCCTCGAAATCTCGCACCAGTCATGCAGGTAACGCAGGACCTTCCAGTCCTCGTCGCTGTTGTCGACGATGAAGAGTTCGCTACCTGTGACGCTTGTTCGCTTTGGCATATGGTCTGGGTCCGCGCATTGGAAAACGATTTCGCATCGTCCTGGGCAGTCAACTCCCAGCGGAAGTTTTGGAGTGCAGTTTACTCCTGGGCTCCCTAGTAATCAAGATCACGGATCATGATGGCTCCCGTTATATGGTAGAGCGTTCGAGGCCTCCGCCCAGAGTGGGAAAACAGGTTTTCGGTGCGAGAGGGATCTTAAGGTAGTGCAGGCAAGATCTTGCGTTGCTTCGACGCGCACATATCAGGCCGTTCTTAGCCAGCCCAACCCGATGAAGCGACGATTACTTCAAACTGGTTAAGAAGGTTTCCCCTTTGAACTGCGCTGACACTTCACCCCTACCTGCCCGAAAACTG
>Ga0326727_10015697_pt1 | contig 16167 bp, 13 predicted proteins | sample MB2enrmetagenome_FD_207643 | JGI IMG/M metagenome (GOLD analysis project Ga0326727, IMG submission 207643) | Lab enriched peat soil microbial communities from McLean, Ithaca, NY, United States - MB29MY | ecosystem: Environmental > Terrestrial > Soil > Wetlands > Peat | place: USA: New York...
TCCTCGTCGCCACTCAATGGAGGAATGTGCGCAAATTCTCCGCGTGAGAAGAACACCGTGAACGGGCTCAGCACCAGATGCAAATGCTTGGTGTGCGGAATCAGCGGCAGAAACGCCAGCAGCGTGAGTGTGTGCGCCCACCACAGCGCCTGCACCGCGCCGCCCGGCGCCGTCACAAAGAAAGCCGCCAGGTACGTTGCCATCAGTGCGAAGATCAAGAGCGCAACGAGACCCGAACCCCACGAAAGCTCGCCCAGCCACCTGGGCCGCACCAGAAAACGCCGCACAAACAGCCCGAGAATGCCTATCGCGCAGGCGATGGCAAAGATCGCCGCAAAATCAAAGTACAGTCGCCCCACGCGACCAGCGGGATCGAGGAATCCAAGGCCGAAAATCACCGCGCAGTGATTCAGTGTGACCAGCGCGAAGGCGCAGAACGCCCAGAACACCAGGGCATGCGCCACGCCTGCAAGCGGCCGCTCGCGAATTACCTTCGCCTGCAGCAGAACCTCCCAGACAAAGTCCCACACCCGCTTGCCAATCGGGAAGAGATGAAAATCCGGATCTTTCTTTGATTGCAGAATTTTTCCGAGGATGGGCCCGAAGCGCCGCCAGAATCCGTAGACCGACGCTGCCGCCAGGGCAACGAACAGACCTGTCTCCCAGAGCGCAAAGTGCCGGGGCTCGGCCAGAGTTGGCAGCAGATTCATCATGGTTGCACCAAGCCACAATACACGATGGGCTCAGGCCGGGGGTTGCGGAAAACGCCGTCGGCGCCGCGCGCAGATTCTCTAGCAGCGCACGATCTTCGGCGAGTCGATGCCATGCGTCGCATTGCGCGTATCGATCACAAGCTGCGCCTGCTCGACAATCTGGGCGAAATCGTAACTCGAGTGGTCGGTCACGATCACCACCGCGTCGTACTGCTCCAAATGATCCAGCGGCGCGCAGATCATGTTCAGGTCGTACTTGCGTCCGTGGCCCACGGTTGGGAAGTACGGGTCGTTGTACGCAACCACCGCGCCGCGCTTGCGCAGCAATTCAATGATGGTCAGCGAAGGCGACTCGCGCAGATCGTCGATATCGCGTTTGTAGGCCAGCCCCAGGACCAGCACCTTCGAACCAAGCAGAGGCTTTGCGTGCAGATTAAGCGCCGCGCCAATCTGATCCAGCACAAAGTAAGGCATGGCCGTGTTCACTTCGCCGGCCAGCTCGATGAAGCGCGTGCGGAAGTCGAACTCCCGCGCCTTCCACGAAAGATAGAAGGGATCGATGGGAATGCAGTGGCCGCCCAGTCCGGGTCCGGGATAAAAGGCCTGGAAGCCGAAGGGTTTGGTCTTGGCCGCCTCAATCACCTCGTGAATGTCGATACCCATGCGCATGCACAGCCGCTTCAGCTCGTTCACCAACGCAATGTTCACACAGCGATAGATGTTCTCGAGCAGTTTGGTCATCTCCGCAACCGAGGGGCTGCTTACCGGAACAACCCTGCGGAAGATGGCGCCGTACATGGCCTTCGCCAGTTCCACGGCCACTGCGCTGCAGCCGCCCACCACCTTGGGAATATCGCGCCTGTTGACAGTTTCGTTGCCGGGATCCTCGCGCTCCGGTGAAAATACCACGTGCACGCCGCTCTCCTCCGCGCCGCGCGCCACCTTCAGGCCGCGCGCATTGCCGCTTTCGAGCAGCGGCACCACCACCTCCTCCGTGGTGCCGGGGTAGGTGGTGCTTTCAAGCACAATCAGTTGTCCCTCGTGAATGTGCGGCGCAATCGCCGTCACCGTGCCGGTCACAAAACTCATGTCGGGCTCGAGGTGTTCGTTCAGCGGCGTGGGCACGCAAATGATGACCGCGTCCATCGAAGCAATCTCCGAGTAGTCCGTGGTGGCGCGAAAGCCGGTGCGTTGCGCCTCCAGAATGGCCTCGGGCAGGATGCGCACAATATACGACCCGCCAGCGTTGAGCTTGGCCACTTTATCCGTTGCGATATCGAAACCTGTCACGCGGAAGCGCTCTCCGGCAAAGAGCAGTGCCAGCGGCAGTCCAACATAGCCCATCCCGACAATCCCGATGCGGGCCTCGCGGGTTTCCATTTTTTGCTTCAGGTTGGAGAGGTGGTTCACAGCGGCAACGTTCATGCAGTCGATTGTAAGGCCTATTCGCGGCAGCCTCGATTCGCGCTACACTTCGAAGGTGCGGCGTCCGCCCTTTCGGCGGCACGGCAAGCATTCATCGGGGTACGAACTTGTCCAGATATCTAGTCACCGGCGTTGCCGGATTCATTGGCCGCTCCATCGCCGCCGCGCTTCTTGAACGTGGCGACTCGGTGCGCGGCATCGATAGCTTCATCACCGGCAAGCGCGCCAATCTTGTGGGCCTTGAGGCCATGGAGTTCCTCGAGGGCGACCTGGCCGATCCCGCCGTCTGCGACCGGGCCTGCGCCGGCGTTGACATCGTTTTCCACGAGGCAGCCCTAGCGTCGGTCCCGCGCTCGGTGGCCGATCCTGCGGCAACCAACCGCAACTGCATTGACGCAACCCTCAATGTGCTGGTGGCCGCCCGTGCGGCGGGTGTCGGCCGCATCATTTACGCCGGCTCCTCCTCGGCCTACGGTGACACGCCCACGTTGCCCAAGCACGAAGAAATGCTGCCCAGCCCCATGAGCCCATACGCCGTAGCCAAGCTGGCAGGCGAGCACTACATGCGCGCATTCACCCGCGTCTATGGCATCCAGACCGTCACCCTGCGCTACTTCAACGTCTTCGGCCCCTACCAGGACCCCACGTCGCACTACTCCGGCGTCCTGGCCATCTTTTGCCGCAAAATGCTTGCCGGTGAGCAGCCCACGATCTACGGCGATGGCGAGCAGAGTCGCGACTTTACCTACATCGACAACGTGGTCGCAGCCAACCTGCTGGCCGCCGCCGCGCCCGCCGAAAAGGTTTCCGGCCGCATGATGAACGTCGCCACCGGCACGGCCGCAACGCTCAACCAGACCTTTGAGCTGCTCTGCGGCCTCACCGGCTATCGCGGCAAACCAGCCTACGAGGAGCCGCGCTCCGGCGATATCCGCCATTCCCTGGCCGACATCCGCCTTGCCGGCGAACTGCTCGGCTACGCGCCCTCAGTCGATTTCCCCGAAGGGCTCCGCCGCACCGTCGAGTGGTATCGAAGCGCAAAGCACAGCATTTAGCGGCCGTTTCCGGGCATTCCGGGCCATCCTGCGCCCCATTGTGACAAAGAACATTGACGAATCGCTCTTAAAGGATGAAACTGGCAACGCTATCCTCAGAATCAGTTTTTCGTTCTGAACGCCAGCGTTATCCCCTTTGTCCCCGTCAGGCGTGGGAAAAGGAGAGGCTCATGGCGGGTGTCGGCTGCGATACCCTGCGGCGGACCCATTCGCTTCATGCCGTTCCCGTGCTTTCGGTTCTGGCCTTGGATCTACGGCCCGAGTGGCAATTCCCCCAGAGAATTGCCCGGCGCCAGAGATGTCCGTAGGCGAATCGAAAACGCTCTAGTCCGGCAGGAATCGGGCGAAAGCTTTGCTCTGCGTGAGTGTTCGGGAGCGAGGTATTTGCCCTTTGCCTGATTCTCTGTCCTTTGAGACTGCATTGCCGGACGATTCCACGCCGCATACTCCCGCCGAGGCGCCGCGGTCCGCGTCGACTTCGCTGCGCGAGCTGCTTCAGGCCGTGTGGCGCTGCCGCCGCTTGATTGCCGTCATCGAAGCGGCGCTGTTGCTCCTCTGCCTTCTCTATTGCCTCATCGCACCCAATCAATATGAGGCCAATGCGCGCGTGGAGTTGCGCACCGCGCCGGTTTCTTCGCTCAGCCTTGAAGCGCAGGAGCCCTTCGCTTCGGCCTCCGTCCTCTCTGCGCCGATTGCGCTTGAAACCCTGGCCAGTGTCCTGCGCAGCGATCAACTCGCCTGGCGCGTAATTGCCGGGCTCAAGCTCTACCAGCAGGCGGGCTTCCGTGGCCGCTTCCCCCAGCGCTTTCCCGGTTTCAATCCCGGCAATCCCGCTCCCGACGCGGAGGCCTGGCTTCTCGAGCGCTTCGCAGCGCGCCTGCACGTCGAAACCATGCCGCGCACACTGCTGGTTGAGATTCGTTTCCGCTCCCGCGACCCCGCACTGTCGGCTGCGGTTGTCAATACACTCATCCGCGCCTATCAGGAGCAGGAGACGGAATCGCAGATTCAGGCCACGGCGCAGGCGTCCGGCTGGCTCAATGCCCAGCTTGCAGAACTGAAAATCCGCGTCGATCGTGACCAGCAGCGCCTCGCCGATTACGAAACGCAGCACGGCATCATGAGCACGCCCGAAGTGCAGGCCAACGGCCAACCCGGCGAAACTGAGCACGCCTCGATCCTTCTTGAGATTGACGAGCTCGGCCGCCAGCTCGTTGCCGCTACCTCCAACCGCATTCTCAGCGAAGCCGAGTATCGTGCCGCCTCTCAGGGCGACCCTGAGATGGTGGTCGCTGCAAATCCGGGCCTGCAGGCTCAAAACGCCAACTTTGCCACCGCGCTCCTCCAGCAGATTCACGCCCGCCACAGCGATCTGGAGCTGGAACAGGCCCAACTCAGCGCCGAACACGGCCCCAGCTTTCCGCGCGTCGTTGAAATCGGCCGTCAACTGCAGGATCTCGACCGGCAGAAGCAGGCTGAGGACGCCAAACTCGTCGAGCGCTTCCGCAGCAACTGGCAAACGGCTCTTGACCGCGAGCAATTGGTGCGCAAGAGCCTGGAACAGGCCACCAGCGAGGGTATGAAGTTGAACGAGGCCACCACGGAGTATGCCGTCATGCGTCAGGAAGCGAATGCCAGCCACGAACTCTACTTGCGCGTGCTCGAAAAATCCGAGGAAGCCGGCTTTGCCGCCGGTGTGCACAGCTCCGACATCTCGGTGGTCGACCCCGCGCGCCAGCCCGCCAAGCCCGTCGCACCCAATCTGCCGCTGTATCTCGCCATCACCTTTTTTGCCGGTCTCTGGATCGCCATAGGAGCTGCGCTTCTCCGCGAGTCGCTCGCAAATCCTGCCAGGCGCGCCGCCGCAGCTCTGCTTGTATTGCTGGTTGCCGGCGCCTGTCTCCACGCCCAGCCGCCGATGCCCAGCACTTCGGGCCTGCCCAGCGGCGTCGTCAACATCCCGCAAACGCAGGAGAATCGCAGCGTCCCCAATCCCAGGGAAGCTCCCACGGTTTGGAATAACGCCGGCACCGCGGGTGTCCCGCCGCTTGCCGCTGCGCAGTCCTCCTCACCCATGCCCGCGCCCATCGCTTCCGGCGACTTCCTCGACATCAGCGAGTACCACACACCCGAATTTCGTTCCGCAGTGCGCGTCTCCGCAGAAGGCACGGTCATGCTGCCCATGATCGGCGAAATCAACGTCTCCGGCATGGACGAGCAGGCCGCCGCGCATGCCATAGAAGCTGCCTTATTGGCCAAAGGCATGCTCCTGCATCCGTTGGTCTCGGTGCTGGTGACAGCCTACATCGGTCAGGACGTGAGCGTCCTCGGCGAAGTGTCTCGTCCCGGCGTATATCCCTACACCTACCATCACCGCCTGCTCGACCTGATCTCCGCCGCCTCCGGTCTCTCGTCCAATGCCGGCCGCCTTGTGAACATCTTTCATTACTGGGACCCAAAAACCCCCCACGCCGTAGTCCTCGATCCCAGCGGTACTGACATTGGCTCCGATCACAACCCCGAACTCACCCCCGGCGACACCGTGCAAGTGAGCCGCGCCGGCCTGGTTTACGTGGTCGGCGACGTCATTCGTCCCGGCGGTTTTCCGGTCGATCCCGTGCAGGGCCTCACCATTGTGCAGGCGCTCTCGCTGGCCTGGGGGCCGTCGCTTAACGCCGCCGTCGGTCACGCCCTGCTGATCCGCGAGCAAAAGGGCGGCCGCACCATGATTTCCCTCAACCTCAGACGCATGTTGCACGGCCAGGATCCAGACCAGCCTGTCCAGGACCGCGACATCCTTTACGTGCCTGATTCCTTCGCCAAGAACCTGGCCAACCGCACCATGGAATCCGCCATTCAATCGGCGATCGGCGTCACCATCTACTCCGCGCTGGTCTATTCTCAAAGGTTTTAGGGCGATGCGACGAACTGCATGGATTCTGCTCCTGCTCCTGGCCTTCACCATTCCCTGGGAGTACTCTCTCGATGTCGGCGAACCGCTGGGCAATGCGGCCCGCATCGCCGGGCTGCTGGTGCTGCTCGCGGCTGTTCCTGCCATTCTTCAAGCCGGCCGCATCCGCACTTTCAACGCATTCTGCTGGGTCACATTCGCGCTGTATCTCTGGTTTTGCTGCACCTGTTTCTGGACTATCGATTCCGTAGTCACGCTCGAAAAACTCCGCGCCTACTTTCAGGAGATGATGATCGTCTGGCTGGTGTGGGAGTTCGCCGATACGCCCGCGGATCTGCGCAACCTGTTGCGCGTCACTGTAGCCGGCTCGTGGGTTCTGGCCGTGCTCACCCTCCTCGCCTTCCGCTCGCCTGAAGCCATTGCCACCGGCCAGATCCGCTTTGCCGCCTATGGCCAGGATCCCAACGAGGTGGCTCGTTTTCTCGATCTCGGCTTTCCGCTTGCCGCCCTCCTGGTGCACTGCGAGCGCCGCTGGCCGCTGCGCCTCATGGCCATCGGATTTCTGCCGCTCGGCGTCGTGGCCGTCTTGCTTACGGCTTCCCGCAGCGGATTCCTTGCCGCTCTCGTGGCTCTCGCCGGTTCCATTCTCATTCTTGCCCACGGCCGTGCCCGCCGCGTCGCCGCCGCAATCTTTGCGCTGCCGCCCTTTCTCGCCGCCCTCTGGTTCATCGTTCCCCGCGGCACCTTCGAGCGCCTCGCGACCATCCCCGAACAGTTGCAGGGTGGCGACTTCAACCAGCGCGTCAACATCTGGTCGGCCGGCTGGCGAGCCTTCGTACATGCGCCGCTCTTCGGTACCGGAGCCGGTTCCTTTGTCGCCGCCTCGCATTTGTCGCCCGGCGACACCGCGCACAACACTGCCCTGTCGATCCTGATTGGCGGGGGGCTTTGTGCGTTGCTCATCGCGTCGCTGCTTCTCGTCCTGGCCGTTCGTGCGGCGCTCCAGACCCGCGGTCATCTGCGCCTCGCGCTGGTCACATGCCTGCTGGTCTGGGCCGTCACCACGCTCATCGCCACGGTCGAGGAGAACCGCACCACCTGGCTGCTCTTCGGGCTCATCATTCTAGCCGCGCGTCTTTCCGAAGATGACCCCCGCGGTCTGGCCACCTGTTTTGGGTCTGCACCTGCGCGCGCGTTGCGCAGCTCAAAAGGGTCTTCAATCCAACTGGCGGAGGTGTAACATCTCATGTTACAGTATGAAAAGTGATTAAGACCTTTCGGCATCCCGGCCTTGAACGGTTTTTCAAAACAGGCTCGAAGGCGGGAATTCAGCCGGCTCATGAGGCGCGGCTTCGCATTCTGTTGACCACTTTGAACTTGGCTTCGACACCGCAGGACATGAATCGGCCGGGCTGGGTGGCACCCGCTGAAGCGAGACCTCAAAGGTCACTGGGCGGTGACGGTCAACAGGAATTGGCGGCTCACGTTCAGCTTTGAAGGCGAAGACGCGATCCTCGTGGATTACCAGGATTATCACTAGGAGGAAGAGACATGGCGATGATGCACAATCCGGCGAGCCCAGGTGAGCTTCTGCGGGAGTTTCTTGGCAAAGCGACAGCCACGGAGCTTGCCCGCCAGATCGGCACCGCGCGTGCCACGGTCTCGCGCATTCTCAATGGGCGCACCGCCATTACCGTCAACCTGAGTATTCGCCTGGGCCAGGCGCTCGGACTTTCTCCCGACTTCTTCTCCAAGGCTCAACTGCAATACGATTTGTGGATTGAGTTGCAGAAGAGGCGGCCAAAGATCAAACGACTGGCAGCATGAAACAGGGCAATAGCGAAATTGGAATGTATACCGACTGCCTGTAGCATTTTTCCTTGATTTGCCGTTGGGATTGCTTTATGCCGACGGTTTTGCAACAAACAAAGCGGGCCGCTGAGCTTATCAAGGCAGACGGCATCCACCGCAGCATTCTCCGCGCCGCCCTCTCCGTTGGCGCAGCGGGCATCTTCGTCAAGCTCGTTGCCACCGCAAAGGAGATTGGCGTCGCCTCGGTCTATGGCCGCTCCGATGCCATGGACGCCTTTCTCGCCGCGGCGCTTATTCCCAGTCTCCTCGTCAACCTCATCTCAGAATCTATGAATCAGGCTCTCGTCCCCACGCTGGTCCGGGTAAGGGAACAGGAGGGCCGCGAGCGCGCCCAGCAACTGCTGTCCAGCTCCATGCTCTGGATGTGCCTGCTTCTCGGCGCCGCTTCCGCCCTCATGGCGCTTCTCGCCCACGGCTTCTTCCCGCTCATCGCCTCCAACTTCCCGCCCGCCAAGCTCGCGCTTTCCATCCGCCTCTTCTATGGCCTGCTGCCCATCGTCCTCCTCACCGGCATCGCCACCAATTGCACCGCGATTCTCAACACGCTCGATCGTTTCGTCCTTCCCGCTTTGGCGCCGGCAGTCATCTCCATTTCCGTTATTCTCGGTGCGTTGCTCTTCGGCAGCCGCTTCGGCATCTGGGCCATGGTCTATGCCACTCTGGCCGGTTCGCTGCTGCACGTTGGCCTCGTCGCGGGAATGATGGAAGCCCACGGCTATACCTTCCGTCTGCGCTGGCATGGCATGAACGAGGCCATGCGCGAGGTCGCCGGGCAATATGGTCCGGTATTGCTCAGCAGCGTGGTCGCCTCAGGCGGTCTGCTTGTCGATCAGTCCATGGCCGCCATGTTGCCAGCTGGCAGCGTCTCCGCTCTGGTCTACGCCAATCGCTTCGTCAGTGTCGTGCTTACGCTGCTGGCCGGCGCGGTTTCCACCGCCATCGTGCCCCACTTCTCCCGCATGATCGCTCACCGCGACTGGGCCGGATGCCGCCACACCCTCCGCACCTGGGTTGGGCTTACCGCGCTGGTCTCCATCCCCATCGCGGTTTTCCTCATCACCGGCGCGCGGCCGCTCGTCCGCGTCGCCTACCAGCACGGCCGCTTCGGCCCGCACGACACCGCCATCGTGGCCTCCGTGCTTGCCATGTACGCCATCCAGATTCCGTTCTTCGTCACCAGCCGCGTCTACTACCGCTATATCGTCGCCATGCGCCGCACCGATCTGGTCCTTTACTGCGGCATCCTAAACCTCGGCCTCGATATTGTGCTCAATCTCGTTCTCATGCACTGGTTTGGCGTAGCGGGAATCGCCCTTGCCACCTCACTCTGGACCGTGAGCACGTTCTTCTATCTCTGGTACTGGAGCCGAAAGCTGCTGGCGCGCGCCTCAGCGCAGGAGGCAGCCGCATGATCCCTTCTCCCGCGCAATACCTGCTGCGCTTCGACGATCTCTGTCCTACCATCTCTGCACAGCGCTGGCAGCAGTTTCAATCGCTGATCAAAGAGTTCCACCTGCAGCCGATCCTGGCCGTTGTCCCCGACAATCAGGACCCGGAATTAGAAGTCTCTCCGCCCAACCCGGATTTTTGGAATTGCATCCGCGCCCTGCAAGCCGCAGGAGCTGCGATTGGTCTCCACGGCTTCCAACATGAATGCGTAAGCCGCGGCCGCAGTCTGGTCGATCTGCATCGCATCTCGGAGTTTGCAGGCGTCCCGGCTGAAACGCAACGGGCGTGGATCGGCGAAGGCATCCGTATCCTGCGCAGCCACGGCCTCAATCCAAGCATCTGGGTCGCTCCGCGCCACGGTTTCGATGTCAACACACTCACAGCCCTGCGTGATGAAGGAATTCTCCTTTTATCCGACGGTTTCGCGCGCGCTCCGTTCCTTCAGAGCGGCTTGACCTGGATTCCGCAGCAGCTCTGGGCTCCGGTCGAGAAAGACCGCGGCCTTTGGACCATCTGCCTTCACCCAAACACCGCCACCGACGCGGAGATCGTGGCCCTGCACAGTTTTCTCACCGTCCACGCGGCTCAATTCACCTCCGTCGATCGTGTTCTCTCCCAGCTTCAGCCTGCCACCTTGACCCTCGCCCAGCGCATTCAGGCCGTATCTGCGCTGCGGCGCCTCAAAATCTCCCACGCCGCCAGGCCGATTCGCCGCTTGGCGTTCTTCCGCTCCAACAGCTCCGCATAAAGCCGTTCCCAGCGGTCCAGTACCGCTTCCAGGCTAAAGTGCTCGGCCACGTACCTCCGCGCCCGCTCTCCCATCGCGTGTTGCGCATCGGGAGGCATGTACATCAGTTTCATCATCGTCTTCGCCAGCTTCTGTGCATCGCCCGCGGGCGCGAGCCAGCCCGTCTCCCCATTCACAACCACCTCGCGCGTTCCGGGAACATCGGTAGCCACAACCGGTACACCGCAAGCGCCCGCCTCCAGCAGAACCATGGGCAGCCCCTCGTAGCGCGACGAGAGAACAAATCCGTCGGCGGCGCGCATCCAGCGCACCACGTTGGGCGCGAAGCCCGCAAAACGCACGCGCTGCTTCAGGCCCAGCCTTTCGGCCAGTTCCACAAGCTCGCTCTCCCGCGGTCCCGCGCCCAAAACCAGTAACCGCGTCTTCTCTGGCGTGCGCGTCATCGCCAGCAGCAGGCTGGGGTAATCCTTCACCGTCTCCAGACGGCCTACGGCGAGCCACAAATACTCGTCCCCGACTCCGAGTTCGCGTCGTGCCTGGGCGCGCCCTTGCGCATCGGGCTGCCAGCGATCCACGTCAATTCCGTTCCAAATTACCGAAAGCCTGCTTTGGCTCACCATCCCGGCGGCCATATGCGACGCGGCCGCCGCCTGGCTCACGGCCGTCACGTGATCTGGCAGCCAGCGGCTGCAGGCGTAGCCGAAATGCCGTCCCATCCTGCCCGTTGAGGAACTGTGCAGGGTGTCTACCACCAGCGGCACCGGCGCTGCCAAACGCGACCAGCGAGCCAGCCATGCGGCGTGCGGCAGGTGCGCGTGCAGCACGTCGGGCCGCTCGCGGCAAAGCCAACTGTGGAAGCGCAGCCATCCCCGCGGGTCGGCAAGCCCCTTGCGCATCTCCAGGCTCAGGAAACGAACCCCTGCATCCTCCAGTTCCGCGGCCGCTGCGCCTCCCGTGCCCGAAAGCGCCACCACGCTCACGCGCCAGCCGCGCCGCCGCAGCCCTTTGGCCAGCAGTATGGCTTGTTGTTCGGCGCCGCCTACCCGGTCGATGCCGGGAATCGCCATTGCTGCGTGGCTCATGGCTGCCTCCACCCGTGCGCAGCGATCAGCGCCTCGTACGCGTTCATAGCCTTTTCAAAATCGAATTCATCCACCGCGCACAGCTTTTGAAGTGTAATCGCGTCCTGATCTCTACGCTTCAGGAGACCCGGAACAAGCGCAACCGCCGCCGTACACAGAGCGGCGATCAAAAACGAAATCGCAAGCAGCGGAAGCGAGAAGCCAACCAGCAACAATGAAAGCGCAATGCGCAAGCCATCACGAAACATAGGCCCCTCCAGCGACCTCGTTTGTACGTCGCCTGCTCGAACCGGCGCAGGCGGCGAGATAGACGGCTTCACGATGATCTTGCCCGTGGGCGGCGCCATCGGAACGGCACTCGCTTTTTGCGAGCACCGCCTTATTGGCGCTGCGGTGGACGTGCACCGTGAAAATATTTGCCGGGAGACCAGTTCGACAATGGGAGGGAATGCTCTATGGCAATAAAGCCGGTGTATTAGTGGCCCGGCACGCCCGATCCGTCGCTGTCGAAACCAACCCCCTGTGAACAACACAGGAGTGACCTTGGTAGCAGGTCCTATTTAGGGTGGAAAACTGTACTGTAAGGAAACATCCGCCTCAAAAAAATGTCAAGAGATTAAATGTATTTGGGAAAAATAGGCGTTTATTACTTTGGGCTGCCCTGCTCCATCCCACATGGCGACTGGCCAGCCGAAGTTTTCCACAGGCTCGTTGTGAATTTGCTCAGGCTGTAGACGGGAAGAATCCGTGGCGAAAACGGGCTCCCGGCCGGAGATCTTCAAGAGCCTTCTGCAACGCGTTGGTGAGGGCGCTCGCAGAAATCTCCGTCGCCAACCACGCACCGGGCCGGCCCGTGAGCAGGTCCACTACCCCTCCCGACGCCGGTGTGGACACAAGCGGCAGGCCCGCCGCGGCCGCCTCTAACATCGCGTTGGGCATTCCCTCGTAACGCGACGACACCACGAATAGCGTGGCTCCCTGGAAAAATATATATGGAGGGTCCACCTGTTCAGCAAAGCGGACCGCGGTCTCCAGTTCCAGAGAACGGCAAAGCGCTTTCAGCGCCAGCTCCTCGCGGCCCGACCCCACCAGAATCAGGTCGGCCTCAGGAAATCCTTTGCGCAGTGCAGCAAGTGCCTCAATCAGCAGATCGAAGCCCTTTTCCCGCGACAGTCTCCCCACGGCCAGCAGGTGGGGACCGGGACCGTTCCACGCCGACGGGGTGTCCCGCGCGGCCAGAATTCCTTTGAGATCGACGGGATTCGGCAGCACCACAATCTGCTCATCCGGAACTCCTGTCTCGCGCGTCAGATCCTCGGCCATGGCGCGTGATTGGCAGATCACGCGATCGGCTCGCCGATAGAGCAACCGGTAAAGCAACCGCGTGTAGCGTGGTACGCCGCCGTGAGCCAAAGCGGCAGAGACCGTCCCGTTCTGCCGCACCAGCACCCGCGTCCTTGCCGGGAAGAATGTTCGCAGCAGGAGCACCAGAAAACTGATCTCCGGTGCACTCGACAAAATCACATCCGGCCGCAGCCTCCACACCAGCAGCAGCAGGGGCAGCGTCGCGGCGCGCGCGCGCCCTTCGCCCAGGGCATGAACCGTCACCCCTGGCGGCGCCGCGCCAGCGCTCGCATCTACCTGCCGCATCAGCCCCAGATGGACATCGAACCTCTCACACGGCAGCCCGCGCGCCACCAGCACCAGCACATGCTGGGCGCCGCCGCCGCCAAGGCTGGGAGTCAGCAGGAGAATTTTTGTGCGTTGTTCCATAGGTTTCCTGAGAGGAAATCAATACTGCACTGGGGTCCCCTCCAAGCTATGTGTTCGCAGTCACAGACTCTTTCTTAGGGAACCCTTATCAATGTCTCCAATCGCTACATTTGAAACTTTTTTCCTAGAGTCTGCGCGCCGGCCTCCATGTCTTGGGGAAATCTTTCCGGCTGAGGCGTTCTATGGCAGATTCTGGGTTCTTTGGTCTCGGCATTCCTCCGTGGCGCGCGAATAAGTCGCCAACTATCCTTCTTGGAGTCACGCACGCGCAGACCTGCCTTGTACTTGGGGCGCGCGTGCGAGCCCTGCGCAATGCCGGATTCCACGTCATTTTGCTTTCCAGTCCCGGGCCCTTGCTCGAAATCACGGGCGCTCGTGAAAGAGTGGAGCGGATTGCGCTTCCCATGCAGCGCAGCATCGCGCCTTTCGCCGATCTGGTGGCTTTGTACAGGCTTTGGCAGCTGATTGGAAAATGCCGGCCCGACATCGTCGAGTTCAGCACTCCGAAAGCCGGGTTACTGGGCACTCTCGCCGCCATGTTGCGCGGTGTGCCCCGGCGCGTCTACATGTTGCGCGGGCTCAAGCTGGAAACTACATCGGGATTCAAGCGTCGCATTCTGCTGGCCGCGGAACGCCTGGCTGCGCGCTGCGCCCACGTGGTGCTGTGCAACAGCGAAAGCCTGCGTGCCGAATGCCTTGCGTTGCGCTTAGCTCCCGCGAGCAAACTGCGCTTGTTAGGCGAGGGCAGCAGCAACGGCGTCGATGTCAAGCGCTTTTCTCCCGGGCCAAGCCCGGTACGGGAGCAACTGGGCATTCCGCACAATGTTCCGGTCATCGGCTTTTCAGGCCGTTTGACGCGCGACAAAGGACTGCCCGAACTCTGCAAAGCCTTCGACCGGATTCTTTCGGCTGAACCTTCCACACGCCTGCTGCTGGCGGGCTGGTTTGATGTCGCTGAAGATGCGCTCGATCCAGGTCTCAGGGAGCGCATTCTGTGCCATCCCAACATCTACTGCACGGGATTTGTCCCCGACACGGCGCCCTATTACCGCGCCATGGATCTGTTCGTTCTGCCCACCTGGCGCGAGGGCTTCCCGAATGTTGTGCTGGAAGCGGCAGCCACCGGACTTCCCGTTGTCACCACGGAGAGCACGGGCGCGCGCGACTCTGTGCTTCCTGAAGTCACGGGACTGCTGATTCCCCCGGGATATCCAGACGCGATCTGTGAGGCGGTGATGAAACTCATTCGCGATCCCCAACGCCGCCAGCGCATGGGCCAGGCTGCTCGTGCGCGGATTCTCGAGCATTACGTGGAATCGCGTGTCGTCGGCTTGACCGTCGATTACTACAAAAGCCTTCTCGATGCCCAGCTCGTCACAGCCCTGCAAAGCGCCTGAGCATTCGCCGGAACCGGCTCGCAATTATTGCCGCTCAAACACATACGTGCACGGCCTGCCCTCCAGCCGTGTCCCTTTGCCGTGACCTTCGTGAAACTCCGCGCGAATGTCATACACATAATTCGAACCGCGCTCCAGGTTTCCAATAACGTACTGCGACCCGCCGGTTTTCCCGGCCGCATGCAAAGTGCCGGTTCCGTCCTCGGCAAGTTGCCCCTCAATTCGTATCGACGCCGGCTCGCCTTCCGTGCCGAAGTGTCCCACCAGGTGTCCGTTTTTCACTTCACTCACAAAGTGCCAGGTGAATCCCTGCGCGTCTTGAAAAGGAGTGCAATTCAAAGTCGTATCCCATTTCCCGTCGAAGCGATCGCTGGCCCCTGGGTTTGCCATCGAGGCGCTGGGAAGCAGCATCACGGCTGCAATCAGGATTGGACTCAGTTTCATACCTGTACGCCTTTCTCTCATCGCGCGCTGGTGCGTGAACCATGACGCGTGGTGCACAAAAAATCGCCGGCTTTCAGCCCGTTTCTCCCTCGCCTCCAAACAGATCGCGCTGCTCCTCGCCCGGTCGCGCCGCCTCGGCCCGTTTCCGCCCCGCGGCCCCGATCAAACTCACCACCTCAAGAGTCTGTATCGCCTGTCGCGGAACGTAGATTCGCTGGGTATTCGAACGCGTATCGGGCGGGGTCAGCAGCAACCCGGCGCCTTCCACCAGGGAACGGTCGTTGGCCGCCAGGCCCTCCAACTCGTCGCCATCGCCCAAAGTCAGGCGCAGCCAGAGCCCGGCAGTGCGCGGCCGTAGCGAAAATCGCTTGCGTACCAGCCGCTCAGGGTTTGCCTGGTCCGCGGGTCCGGCAGGGAAGTCCCGCACATAGCAGATCCACTTCACCTGCTCCCACCCCATCCGAACCACTTTGCCGGTCAGATCCAGAAACTCCAGTTCCGTCTTCTGCTGCCCAAACTCCGCGCCCGCATAGCCCGCGCACCAGTCACGCGAGAACTTACGCACAATGACGGATTTGCGCGCCGAAGCCATCGCTCTGGATTGTCGCACGGTCAAGCCCGTAACGTCCGCCGCATCTATTGCTCTTTCTGGCTCCCCTTTCCCATACACGAGCTCGCTTCCGTCTATCGGGAAACCGGTGTGGAGTCTCTCGGGGTCTCCATGGCGTCCAATAGAGGTGGTCTGTGCATCAAAACTGGTCATTCTGCTCAACTTGTGTTAATGTTTTTGTTTGCCAGCTTCCAAGATTCTCCCGTAAGGGCAACAACATCAGGTATTTGGCTGAAGGTGAGGATGGCAGAAACAGGATAGCCCATGCCCGACTACATCTACCTCCTGGAAAACCGCCTTTCCGCTGACCAACGCCACGCGCTTACCCAGTTGCGCAACGCGGCACGCGACGCCGGAAGCATCCTATTCCTCACCGGAGACGCTGTGCGCGACCTCACCAGCGGCCACGCGGTTCGCGAGCTCGAGGTCGCAGTCCACGGAAACGCCCTTAAACTAAAGAAACCATTGGAAAAGCTCGGCGGCAAGCTGTGGGGTGAAGATGAATCCTCCCGCAGCCTCTACTTGTGTTTCCCCGGCACCGTCCGGGTCAATGTCGTCAGCACCCACCGCGTGGAATACCCCAAACCCGGCAAGCCGGTCTATCACTTTGCCTCCATCCAGGAAGATCTGCGCCGCCGCGACTTTACGGTCAACTCCATGGGCATCTCCCTCAATGAAGGCTCCTTCG
>Ga0326727_10015698_pt1 | contig 16167 bp, 15 predicted proteins | sample MB2enrmetagenome_FD_207643 | JGI IMG/M metagenome (GOLD analysis project Ga0326727, IMG submission 207643) | Lab enriched peat soil microbial communities from McLean, Ithaca, NY, United States - MB29MY | ecosystem: Environmental > Terrestrial > Soil > Wetlands > Peat | place: USA: New York...
TGCAGCACTGGCTCGCTTCTTTGAAAACCGAATATTGAAACGCATCAATTGTCATCAATTGTCATCAATTCGCATGTCGATTGGTTACTTGCAATTGGGTGCAATTGGGGCCGGCCCGACCCCGAATGACCCGAATGACGTATACGAATGACGAATATCCGATATCGCCCTAAAGATCCTCGCTCAAAAAACCGAAGATGCCCGGTCGATACGGCCCAGTGTGGTGACCGCCGGATGTCCGTCCTGCCTGATGCAGTTGGGGTATGGCAGTAGAATTTTTGACGGTAAATATGCCGTCTGCCATCCTATCGAACTATTGGCGGCCACTTTCGATAAAAGTCGAAAAACCGACTGCAACAAGGGCATCGGCTCACCTGTCGGTATATAAAGCAAGGCAGTACATTTCTCTTGTAATTTTCTGGATTTGTGCTAATCTACCCGACATAGGGGAGTTTTTCTCACACGCGTGGATCTCTACTCCCAATTTCGATGCGACTCTGTCTTACATGGTCACTTTTCACGAAATAAGAACCACTTCCGCCCGCAAAGCTTTCTCGCATCTTCCTATTCCGTTTCCGCACCTGGATTGCGCTTCGACCGGATCTCCCCTTAAATAGGATCCCGCTCCCGAAGTGACGTTCACTCTCCGGAGGAGGCGGATCATGCTCAAAGTCATCTTTCCGATTGACATTTTCGACCTGTCCGCTGGAATCGTTCCCAAGTTCCCTTCTGGTTGCGGAAATGCTCGACGCCGTGATTCATCCGCAACCGAGTTCCCGGCGCGGTTCCCGACCTCCCATTTCCCACTCAATATCCGAGAGTTCTCCAACCAGGGTTCATCAGGGGATCGGATCCGAAGATCGAGGGTTTTCAGCAGGAGTGCCTGCCGGATTAGCTCGGGGTCCTACGGATCGGCAGGTTTCGAAATCCTGCCGAAAAGAACAGGAAGGCGCCCGACCCTTTGCCGTTTTGTTTATCGGGCAATCGCGCCCGAGGGGCCGGGAAGGACCTGCCGGGAACCGACCTGCTTTTCTTTGAAAGGAGGACACAATGAGCGACCTAGTAGTCAGTGTCTTCGATGAGGAATTCCGTGCGCAGGAGGTCCGTATAGACCTTCTCGAAAAAAACAGGGAACTTCCGTCCGATTTGGAGGATGCGGTCGTCATTCGAAGAACCGTGTCCGGCCGGATCAAGCTTCACTATGTCTCTACTCTAACGATTGGAGGTATCATCGGGGGGGGATTCCTGGGCAGTCTGCTGGGGGTCATATTGTTAAATCCCGTGTTCGCTTTGGTTGGCATGGCAACGGGGGCTATTGCCGGAGCAGTCTCGGGATCGATGTCCCACGTTGGAATCACTGAAGAATTTATACGGGAACTCGCCGACCATTTGAAGCCCGGGACATCGGCGCTTTGCGTCCTTGTCAGCCAACACCCGGACCGGATCGTCGAAGAGATAGCGGGATACGGCGGCAAGGTGCTCCGGTCGTCACTGCTTCATGAAGACGAAGCTAAACTCTTGGCCGTGTTGGATTCCATAAAACCGGAACCCGGCTATGGACCGCCGAGTGACCGGGAACATTTGCAACCCGGGCATGGCTTGGCATGACAACCGCCGGGTGGACCGAGGCGCGCTGAAACGGACTCTTTCCCGGAGAAAGGAGGGTAACTTTATGGCGCTCTACGTGATGTTCACGAACCTTACGGATGAAGGTCGCAAGACCATAAAAGAGCACCCGGAAAGGATCAGGGCGGTCAACAAGGAAGTGGAGGCAATGGGAGTCAAGATTTTAGCCCAGTATGTACTCCTTGGGAGCTATGATTTCTTGAATGTCCTGGAGGCTCCGGACAACAAGACCGTGGCCAAAGTTGCCGTTGAATTAGGCTCCAGGGGCACATTGAGCAGCGCCACTTTCGGGGCTCTTTCAGTAGATGAGTTTGTGGAAATGTTCAAAAAAACTTAACGGAAACAAGCAATTGAAGACTCGATTCAGCGCGCCTCCAGGCTTTTTTTCATCTTGATTTATGTTAACATGCCGTTGCGCTGGTTTACTATGTCCTTTACACTGTCAACTTTGAGTAACATTTCAAAATGAGCCGGAGGAGGCAGCTATGGTTGATGCGCTCTCACGCCGAAAGTTTCTGAAAACGGGGCTCGCTGCAGCAGCGGCGGTAGTTGCAGGACCTGGACTGGCCAGGGCGGGAAACAAGGTTTTATTCGAAAAAACATGGATAAAATCCCTGGAACTCCCTAACCGCGCCATCAGGTCCTCCACCTGGAGCGGCGTGGGAGACGGGAAGGGCTATGTGACGGACCGCGCCCTGGAGTTTTACGGTGAACTTGCCGGGGGAGACATCGGGCTCATCTTGACCGGTTACCAGTATGTAATGACCAACGGTCAGGGACTGCCTTTCATGTTGGGCAATTACGACGAAACACAGACTGAAGGGTTGAAAAAGCTCGTCGATACGGTCCACAAAGAAGGTGGCAGGATCGCTGTTCAACTTGTCCACTGTTTAGCAAAGGCCGACCCCAAGCTTTTCTTCGGGGAAGGCGATGAATTATGGGGTGCTTCCGCCGTCCCCTATTCCCCCGCAGACAAAGTCCCTATTGAAATGACCCGTGAAGATATTACCCGACTGGTGCAGGCTTTTGCCGCCGCGGCGGCGCGATCTCGAAGGTGCGGCTTCGACGGCATTCAGATTCACGGGGCCCACGGCTTCGGTATCAACCAGTTCCTTTCTCCCGCGTGGAACAGGCGCGGCGACATGTATGGCGGTAGTCTATTGAACCGGTATCGCCTGGTTGCAGAGATCCTCGAAGCCATCAGGGGAGAGGTGGGAAAAGATTATCCGGTCATGTTCAAGCTCAGCGCGCAGGACTTTGTCGGAAACGGTCTTGAACTGCCCGAATCGGCCGAAATTGCTCGACGCCTTGCCAATGACGGAATAGACGCGATCCAGGTAAGCGCCTGCTGCTCGATTTCGAATGGAGATCAGCACTGCGCAAAAAAAATGATCGTTAAGGAAGAAGATGAAGCCTACTTGGCGGACTTTGCCCAGTACATTAAAGAAAGCGTCAATGTCCCCGTCATGGCCGTCGGAGGCATACGGTCGGTGCCCGTTGCCAACGGGATTCTCAAGAAGGGACAGGCAGACTATATTTCCATGGCCCGCCCCCTTATTCGCGAACCACATCTCATCAAGCGATGGAAGGCAGGAGATACCGCCTCCGCCAGGTGCATTTCGTGCAACCGATGTTTCGAAACGGGTCTTAAAGGCCTGGGGATTTCCTGCTACTGGGAAAGGATGCTCAAGGAAGTCCCTAAGACATAAATTTAGGCGCTCCTCCTCTTTCCTAAAGGGTGTTTAGACCGAAGCGGGGATTCCTTGAAAGGCCTGCGGAGCCTTGATTTGCCTCACTTCGGCATTTGTTTGATGCGTCCTCCATGCAAGATTCCGCAACCCCACTGTAACCATTTGCAAGGATTTGCAGATCTCAGCAAACCGCGCCAGAATTAAAGCGTTTCTACAATTCAAGGGGAAGAGACGGCTTAAAAGTTTAACATTAGAGAGTACGTAGATCGCTTTGGGGGCACAGTTGATAAAGGATGAACAATTTGACGGAACAGAAACCGATGAGAATTGAGAAACCGCTTGTAATAATGTTTGAGGGTCCAGACAAGGAAGTGATAACCAACATTCACCCCGGCAGCCATGATTACCGTCATTATGGGCTTCTAGTATGTGATCTGGTGAGGCACATTGCGCATGCGTTCGAGGTGAGCGAGGGTTCGGTTTGGGAATGGGTGGACAAAGAGAGGTACAACCCCACGACTGACATAACGCAGCGCTCGTGAATTGGGGCAACTGCGAGGCAAACATCTGCCGTTATCCGAAGCGGTCCCGAGTTACTAATGTTATCCAATCTCTTGTCTGAAAACCTCTTTAAACATGAAAAGGGACTCAAGCCAAAGGCTGAATCCCTAATGATTTCTTATGTTTGCCGAAGCGGGGACTCGAACCCCGACAGGCGTACGCCCACTAGACCCTGAACCTAGCGCGTCTACCAGTTCCGCCACTTCGGCAAATTACGTTGAAAAATCAACGATAATACCGTATTCTAAAAGTCTTTGCCTGTCAAGGCGTTTTGAAATATTTGCCGGAAGGTGTCAGAGCAGTATGGAAGTGTTTCATGGAATCGAGGCAGTCCAAAAGAAATTCAAGAACCCCGCCATCACGATCGGTAACTTCGATGGTGTCCACATGGGCCACCAGGCCCTGTTTCAAAGAGTAAAACAATGGGCCGGGGAACTCAATGGAGAATCGATTGTCGTCACATTCGATCCACATCCGCTGGAAGTCCTTTTCCCCGAAAAGGCCCCTTTATTCATCACTTCTCACAGGCAAAAACTGGATCTCATCGCGCGGTGCGGGATCGACGCCACGATAGTGATCCCGTTCGATCACGAGTTCTCTCAAATGTCCGCGCGTGAATTCGTGAAAGTGATTCTCGTCGATAAAATCGGAACCAGGGCGATAGTCGTCGGCCACGATTACCGGTTTGGACACAGCCGCGAGGGCGACATCCCCTTTTTGAGGAAGTTGGGCCAACAATACGGGTTCGAAGTTGAAATCGTCACGGCCATCAAGATGAACCATACTCCGGTAAGCAGCACCTCGATACGCCGGATGATTGCAAAAGGCGATGTCAGTGAGGCAAACAGGCTGCTGGGAAGGCCTTTCGAGGTTGGCGGGATAGTGATCGAGGGCCGAAAAAGGGGAGTGAAGCTCGGATTTCCCACGGCAAATATCCGAATGCAGGGGGTGGCATCGCCTCGAACAGGCGTCTACGTCATCGAAGCCGAAGTGGACGGCAAGACATACGAAGGCGCAGCCAACCTCGGCTATAATCCGACCTTCGGCGACGCCGAGCTATCTCTTGAAGCGCACCTTTTCGATTTCAACCAGGACATCTACGGCAAATACATCACCATTAGATTCATAGACAGGCTTCGGGATGAGAAGCGCTTCTCGGGCCCGGAAGAACTCCGCGCGCAGATTCAAAAGGATATCGACACAGCCAGGAAGATTCTTGCCGGATTGAAGGCCGGCAAAGCCTGATATTACCTGAGCAGACGCCGAAGGAGTTTGCCCGTAGCGGTCCTCGGCAGCTTGTCCACATATTGAATGATCCGGGGAAGTTTGTACACGGCTATATGGTCCCTGAGAAAGGCCTTTATCTCATCCGTTAACCGATCAGAGGCCGCAAAGCCTTCCTTCAGCTCCACAACCGCCTTTATTATCTGCCCCTTGTCGGGGTCGGGAACGCCCACCACCCCCACGTCCGCTATCGCCGGATGCCTTGCCATGGATTCTTCGACTTCGACCGGCGAGACCCGGTAGCCCGAAGTCTTGATCATGTCATCTTCGCGGCCGGCGAAAAAGATGTTGCCGTCCTCCGCCATATGCACGGCGTCCCCCATTTGGTTCCAGCCGCCGATTACGCTGTCTTTCTGCGATTTCAGCAACTTTTCGCCGTCTTCATAGGGCTTCCAGTAGAGCGTCCCGGAAGGGCCCTTTAGCATCATTCTACCCACTTCGCCAGGTTTGCAATCCTGGCCGGAGGCATCCACGACCCTAACCTGCACCCCCGGCAGGGCTTTGCCTATGGAATTAACAACCGGCTCGGCGTTCATGGTGTTCGAAGTGACCAGGTGGAGCATCTCCGTGCCCCCAAGTCCTTCCCAGATCGGCATCCCGGTCAGATCGGTCCAGGCGCGAAGCGTCTGCGCGCCCAGAGTGTCGCCGCCCGAGGTGCAGAGCCTCACCGAGCTGATATCATAGTTCCTGAATCCCGGGAATTTGATAAGCGCCCGATAAGTCGTAGGAAGCCCCGTAAGAACGGTTATCCCGTGCTTGCCGATCAGTTCCATCATTTCAGAGGGCGTGAATTTGGGAATCAGCGAGATTGCCGCTCCGCCCTCGAAAGGAATGAGAGTAAAGGTGCCGAAGCCGGCCGCAAAAGATACCGGCGCGGCGCCTCCAAGCACATCGCCTGCTCGAAGGCCGTATACGTACCAGTTCACTATTTGAGTCTCGACTAAAATGGGACGAATGAAATGAATACATCCCTTGGGCATCCCCGTGGTCCCGGACGTGTACAGGATCACCCCGATATCGCCGGCATCCAGCATCGTGGCGTCGAGCTCCGGCGCCCCGGCGGCGAGCATTTCTTCGTATACCGCGTGGCCGGCCGCCTTGAGTTTCTCGGCTACACCCCCTATCACTATCACTTTTGCGCCGAGTTCGAAATTCGGCCTCGCCGCCTCGACCGGCTCCATCAGCGGCGCATTGACTACCAGAGCTTTCATTTCAGCATTGTTTACGACGAATGCGATCTCTTCCCTTGACCACAGAGGCGAGGTCGGGACTGGAATGGCGCCGATCTTTTCAATGGCAAAGATCGCAACCAACGACTCAGGGGCGTTCACAACGCGAATGCCCACCCTGTCCCGGGCCTCTACGCCGGCTTTTTTAAGCGAGTTGCCAAACTGGTTGACCATCTTCTGCAACTGTGCATAAGTGATCGTGCTGTCCATGAATTTGATGGCTATATTGTCCCCCCTGCCCTCCCTGACGTGGCGGTCAAGAAGAAAATCGGCAAGGTTCAATTTTTCCGGGGCGCCGGAAAATTCGCCATCCAGGTATTCCGGCCAAGTCTCTCTTTCCGGCAGGTAGTTTTGAGGTATTTTACTCATGCCTGCTCTTCCTTTCGCTCGGCCGAATCCCGCTACGCACAGCCAATGCCGCAAACAAACCGAGCAGAAGAAGCAAATCACACAAGCCGACAGGCACTCAACCGCGCAACGCCCGTGAACCTGGGCGGCAGTTCGCGGAGATAAGCCGTTAGATCCCGAAATCTTTATTAAAAACCTACACCACGCGGGCAATGGATGCAAGAAAGTTTCTGTGCCGCAGGGTATAACTGGTCAGGAGGTTTCGCCGATTAAGCTTCCTTAAAGGTGTGTTTCAGATTGCTCTTCTTCCAGGTCCAGTTGAAAACGTACCGGACCGCGTGAATTATCCGTAGCGCAGGGAGCTTTGTCGTACTTCATTCCGAGAGCGCATTCGGAAGCGGGAGAAGACCATGAAACAGCGATTGAAGTGTGTCCTTTCGGGAATCTTGTCACCTCGGCGTCTACATAGTCCAGAGCGGCCAGCGCCGAGGGTTCCTCCACGAGTTCATCCTTTTCGGCTATACAAATAAGCCACTTGATCCCCTTGTCCTTCATGCGCTTGAAATTGAGGCTGCGCCCGAACAGCTTGACCGGGAGGGTCCCATCCTTTTCCACAGGTTTTGTATAAGACTCAAAACTCAGCCTGGTAATCTCGAGCGGAATGTCCGTTATATCGTAAGTCATCCAGTGGGTGATAGCCGCGGCCGCCTTGCTGATCACGGGGGCCTTTTGTGCGCCTGCATCGAGCATCTTGATATCGCGGTAGAATGAGAAAAGCGGTGACTCTTTTTCGATGCTTTTGAGTTTGAATACCGAACTCATGAGTTTTCCGTCAACGACCCTGTTCCCATTTGGCAGGACCTTGGTGGCATAACCTAGGTCCCTGAAACGATGCGGCAAGTGCTCGATGTATTCCACAAGCCCCTTGCTGCGTGAACCGTCTAACGGCGCCACGCACGTGGTCAAAGCGTCCACGAGGCCGTCCAGTTCTCCCGAAAGAATGCCGAGCACGGCCATAAAGCCTCCCTGGCAATACCCATTCAGGGTCACCGCTCTTCCATGCCTTTCCAAAAGTTTCTCGGAGAAATAGCGAGTATCCAGAACGTCGTCTTCACCTCTCATGAGCTGCACAGCCGGATTTTTGTCAATGTTCTTCACCAAGCGAATGTAAGTTGGAATTCCCCGGTCGGCGAACGCGTGAATGTAGCTTCTGTGCTCGCCGGGCAGAAAGGCCAATATATTCGCTCCAAGAACATATGGCGGGATTATCAGAATCGGTTTTCCGTGTTCACGCACCTGCACCTTCTTATCGGTCGGAAGCACCTGGTATAATTCAAACCGTTCCGTCTCGGCAGCCTTCACATAACCGTCCGTCTCAAGATGTAATCCGTATTCGGACTGGATTTCGCGAACAGCCCGAGGATAGGCGTTGACAACCGTATCCATCAGCCTGAGTTGCCTTGCCGAGTAATGGACCAGGTCCCCGTCTTTCTTTTCCAGAAGAGTGTTTTGTGTCGCGGTGAGCACGTCCGACATTTCGCGGAAGTGATATTGACTCATTGCGGACATATCCGCCCAGGCGCCCCTGGTAGTGAGCTGGGCTTCAAACAGCAGAAGTTCGATAAAATCGAGCGACTTTTCCCATGATGCGCCACCGTTCGAAAAAGTCTCCCCGCCGTTGGACCAATTTTTCAAGACACTCCAAAATGGCGCCATAAAACCCGAGGAATAGCGCATCATACCTAAAAACTGGAACCATCTCGACTTGGACGTATTCAAGAATGCTTCGAGCAAATCGGTATTCAGCGTAAGCAGCAGTTGTGGAGAAAATGCGTAACCCTGTTTTCTTTTCAGGGTTGCGAGCGTTTGCGGCCGACCTGCTATATTCGAAGTAGTTTTCTCCAAGCTAACCTCCGTCTGGATCAACGTATTGTTTTAGTTTGTGTGGCTAAGGATAATTTAAGATCGCCTCAACTCGTTAGCCATACGCGCTTCGGGACGGCATTGCCGGCCCCCGGCCCTGCTTGATGCTTTACTTATTATTTTCCGCAAGGTATTGATGGGCCGCTTTTTCTCCACCGTCTTGATTTCAGGCCGAAGACCTGTTCTCTTATATATAGAAGAAGCGTGAAGGTGCTTAACGAGTCTGAGAAACGGGACCGGGTCGGGCCGCGCAGCGCATGCCGTTTAAGGCTTGGGGGATGAAACGGGATTGAATAACTTCTGGAAAACCTTAAAAGAGCCTTTTTTTGCCATGGCGCCTCTTTCCGGGATCACCGACAGCGCGTTTCGCCGGATATGCAAAGGCTTCGGGGCCGACGTCGTCTATAGCGAACTTTCAAGTTCCACCGCAATTGCATATAGACCGGAAGTCTCCCTTCGGATTCTTCGTTTCCATGAATCCGAGCGCCCTTATGTTGTGCAGCTCTTCGGAAATAACCCCGAACATTTCGCAGCCGCGTCCCGCTTGGTGACCAGTGAAATCAAACCGGACGGCATCGATATAAATTTTGGATGTCCAATTCCGAAAGTATTCAACGCCGGAGCCGGAGCGGCCCTGATGACGGACTTGCCCCTGGCGAAGGAAGTAATCCGCAGTGTAATCGACAATACTCATCTACCCGTATCGCTCAAAACCAGGACCAGCGTCAAAGGAATAGATCTTCTCAGGTTTCTCGACTATATCGCAGGTTTGGACGTCAAGGCCTTGATGGTCCATGGGAGATCGTACGCCCAGCGCTTCTCCGGACCCAACGATATCGAGACGACCCGGGCCGTGCGCGAGTGTTTCAGAGGTGTTGTTATTGCCAACGGAGGGGTCAACACCGCGCAGCAGGGTCTTGAACTGCTCCGGCAGACGGGCGCGGCAGGACTCGGAGTTGCCAGGGCGGCACTTGGAAATCCCTGGATTTTTCAGCAATTAAAAGCGGCGTTCTCGGGAGGTGGAAACGGCAAACCGCACAGTGGGGAAGTTTTCAAAACGGCGCTGGAACATGCAGGGCTAGCCTACGATCTGAAAGGAGATCGTGGGATCATACAGATGCGCAAGCACCTGTGCTGGTATCTCCAGCAGGTGCCCGGCACAAAAAAGCTTAGGGAGATGGCGGTCAGGGTCGCCAAAGTGCAGGATGTAGCCGAACTGCTCGCCCGGGGCGGCCGGACGGGTTCGATGCCCGGCGATTCGGGCGCCTTTACGGTGGCGCCGTTCTAATTGGGGATGTCCCACTCGATTTCAGCCCACACCGGTGCATGATCGCTGGGGTTTGCCTGGCCCCGAAGCTCCGCATCCACCCCGCAGTCGACGGAAGCGCCGGCCACCGGCTCGGTGGCAAATATGTGATCGAGCCTCCAACCCAAATCCCTTTGAAAACTCTGCGGCAGCCGGTAGTCCCAGAAGGTGAACTGCCGAACCGAAGGGTGGTGTTTTCGGAACAGATCGGTAAATCCCCATGAAACCGCTTCCGCTACCGCCTGCCTTTCCAGGGGGTGAAAACCGATCTTGCCATCCATCCTTCTCGGAGAAAAAACGTCCATTTCCTCGAGGGCCACATTGATGTCCCCCGTCCAGATGATAGGGTCGGAGGGCGTGAATTCGCGTTGAAAAAGCTTCCCAAGCCTTTCAAAGAAATCCAGCTTGCTCAGGAAGGCAGGATGTTCAGGACTTCTGCCCTGCGGCACATACGTGTTGAAAATCCAGATTCCATCAATTCTTGCAGCGATGAGCCTGGCCTCTTCGTCCGATTTTCCGTCGCCAAACCCGCGCCTTACAGCCTCGGGCTTGCGCCGGCTCAGGATTGCCACGCCATGGAACGACTTTTGCCCGCAAACGCTTGCCTCATAGCCCACACTGCACAGGGATTCCACCGGGAATTCCGAATCCTGACACTTTATTTCCTGAAGACACAGAACATCAGGCCTGTTTCGCTCTATCCAGGATACCAGAACGTGCTCTCGTGACCGGATGCCGTTCACATTGAACGTCGCTACCTTCCATTTCATTGCAACAAACCTCTCGCAGGGAAAATCCTGTCCTACCCGGCCGGGTTTCCTCCCCGCGGCGCCGCGCGATTTCTATGCAATGCCCGGCCAGGGCGCCTTGACGGGGATTACAGGGACAAATTAGCTTACCTTATGGGAAGTATGGAAAAAAGCATGTTCATGGAAATCACGAACGATTTTCAAGCCGGGTATGAGGCCCGGGACCCTTTTTCGATTGCTCGACAGAGCGGAACGTGTTAATAAATTTTGTTTAATAAAATTCGCACTCCCCTTTTCCTTTGGGTGTCCGGGGTTGAATGAGCCGCCGGATGCGAAGGGGCGGAGGCAAAACCAGAAGGAGCCTTATAATGGCAGTTGTCGGAATGAAACAGTTGCTCGAAGCCGGGGTCCATTTCGGTCATCAGACCCGCCGATGGAACCCCAAGATGAAACCCTTTATCTTCGGCGCTCGCAATGGCATCTATATCATAGATCTCCAGCGCACCGTCAGATTATTCAACACTGCTCATCAATTCGTCGTCGATACCGTGGCCGCCGGTGAAAGCGTTCTTTTCGTCGGTACCAAGCAGCAAGCCCGCGACACCATTCTGGAGGAAACCGAACGTTGCGGCATGTTCTTTGTCAATCAGCGGTGGCTCGGCGGGATGCTCACCAACTTCAAGACCATGAAGCTGAGAATCGATCGTCTCAAGGAACTCGATGCAATGGTCGAAGACGGAAGCATCAATCGGTTTCCCAAGAAGGAAATCCTCGGCCTTCAGCACGAACGTGAAAAACTGGAAAGAAACCTGGGCGGCATCAAGAAGATGAACCGACTTCCGGGCGCGCTTTTCGTGGTGGACACTCAGCGTGAAAACATCGCGGTGATGGAAGCGAACCGGCTCGGGATTCCGGTTGTGGCCATCGTGGACACAAACTGCGATCCCGACGTGATCGACTATCCCATTCCGGGAAATGACGACGCGATCCGTGCCATCAGGTTGGTTACTTCGAAAATAGCGGACGCCTGCATAGAGGGCCGTGAGAAACTCTCGGAGATGCAGCAAGCCGACGTCGATAAGGGGCCGGAACTGGCGGAAGTCCCTGCCGGACAAATTCTGGGGCAGGAGGAAAAGGGCCCGGTCGTTGAGATTATAAACCCTGTGCAGAGCGAGCAAGGGGAAGAGTAAACATACGGGGCTTCGTACCCTTGAACCGGGCGCGAGGCCCTCGTCCTTCCAGATATTGGTTCCGCACTCGCCTCGGGGCTTCCACTGTCGTGGGTGTTTTGAGGCCTGAGATTCCATCGCAAATCCGACGAATCTTAAATCTAAAGATAGGCTAGTCTGCTTTTCAGGAGGAAGAAAATTGGAAATCACATCCAAAATGGTAAAAGAACTCAGAGATAGAACCAGCGTGGGCATGATGGACTGCAAGAAGGCGCTCATGGATTCCGCGGGTGATATGGAGAAAGCAGTTGACCTGCTGCGTCAAAAAGGTCTTGCGAAGGCGATGAAGCGAGCCGGCCGCGAAGCGGCCGACGGTTTGATTCATTCCTACATTCACAGCGGAGGCAAAATCGGGGTTCTTGTAGAGGTAAACTGCGAGACCGATTTCGCCGCCAAGAGCGAAGACTTCGGCGAATTCGTGCGCAACATCGCGCTCCAAATAGCGGCCGCAAATCCATTGGGGGTTAATCCCGAAGATATCCCGCAGGAAATCGTCGAGCGCGAACGTGGTATTTATATGGCCCAGGCCGCCGAATCCGGAAAGCCACAGAATATTCTGGAAAAAATGGTTGACGGGAAAATGCGGAAATTCTACGAAGAAAACTCTCTGATGCAGCAAAAGTTTATTCGCGATCCCGACAGGAGTATCCAAGATTATTTGAATGAGTTGATTGCAAAGATCGGAGAAAAGATCGAGGTTCGCCGCTTTTGCAGATATCAGTTGGGTGAATAGCTGCGCGGACGCTGTCCCCGCGCCGAAATCCGATTCAAGCCCAGTGTGAGCGAGGATAAGAATCACGTGTACGGCAGAATATTACTGAAACTGAGCGGCGAAGCGCTTATGGGATCCGAGCCTTACGGCATAGATACCGCCGTGCTACGCGACATAGCCGAACAGGTGGCGGAAGTCCATAAACTGGGCACCCAGATTGCCCTCGTCATCGGGGGAGGAAACATCTTTCGGGGCGTTTCCGCCGCATCAGGCGGAATGGACCGTTCAACGGCGGATTACATGGGAATGCTCGCAACGGTGATGAACGCCCTTGCAATGCAAGATGCCCTTGAGAAATTCGGGATAGCCACCAGGGTCCTGTCGGCCATAGACATGAAAGAAGTTGCAGAGCCCTTCATCAGGCGCAGGGCCATCAGGCATCTGGAAAAAGGCAGGATAGTGATTTTCGCCGCCGGCACCGGGCTGCCGTTTTTCACGACGGATACGACTGCTGCGCTTCGTGCGAGCGAGATAGGCGCCGAGGTGCTGATGAAGGCCACAAAGGTTGACGGGGTCTATGAATGCGATCCGGCCAAAGACCCCATGGCTGTTCGTTATGAACACATAAGTTTCTCCGAAGTGCTCTCCCGCAATCTGAAGGTGATGGATGCCACGGCAATATCTCTGGCCAGGGAACAGAAAATGCGCATCATTGTCTTTAATCTCAAAGTGAAAGGCAATATAAAGAAGGCTGTTCTGGGTGAATCTATTGGGACCGTGCTGGAGGACACCTGTTATGCTTGACGATATATACGGCGATCTTCGAGATCGAATGAATAGAGCTGTACAATCCCTGGAATCCGATTATAAAAAGCTCCGTACCGGCAGAGCTTCCATTTCGCTGGTCGATGAGATCAGGGTCGATTATTACGGGGCCGCTACCCCGCTCAGCCAACTGTCAACTCTTACGATAGCCGATCCGCGCACCATAGTAATTCAACCATGGGACACCTCGGTTGTCGGGGAAATAGAAAAAGCAATACTGAAATCCGACCTTGGACTTACCCCGATGAGCGATGGAAAAGCGATCCGTATCAACATTCCGCCGCTCACCGCCGAGCGCCGCCGCGATCTCGTCAAAACGGTAAAGAAAAAAGCCGAGGAATCCAAAGTTGCGGTGAGAAACATCAGGCGTGATATAATCGAAAAGACAAAAGAACTCAAGAAAGACAAGAAAGTCTCTGAAGACGAACAGTTTCGCGCTCAGGACGAAATTCAGAAGGTCACGGACGATTACGTGAAAAGAATCGATACCATTTACAGCGCGAAGGAAAAGGAAATCCTGGAAACTTAGATGGAACTCGATTTGGAGAGCCTTCCGCGCCATGTCGCCATTATCATGGACGGCAACGGACGGTGGGCCAGGCAAAGAATGCGGAACCGATTTTTCGGGCACAAAAAGGGCACCGAGGCAGTGCGCTCCGTCGTGACCTGTTGCCGGGACCTGGGTATCCGTTATTTGACGCTGTATGCCTTTTCCAAAGAGAACTGGAATCGGCCCGAAAGGGAAGTAAAAGCACTCTGGGGATTGCTGGGAAAATTTCTCAAGGCCGAACTCCCCGACCTTATTAAAAATGAGATACGGTTCCAGCACATTGGCGATGATGACGGCATTCCAGCCTTTGCATTCGAGCGAATCCGGACCGCTGAGATTCAAACCGCCCATCTCGGAAAACTTGTCCTCAGTCTTGCGGTGAACTACGGCGGCAGGCAGGAGATCACCCGGGCCGCCAGGTTGTTTCTGGCCGATGCGATGAAAAACGGCGGATACGCAACGGGTCAAATATCCGCTGAATCTTTTTCCCACTATCTTTACACCGCCGGCCAACCCGATCCCGACCTTGTTATCAGAACGGGTGGCGAGATACGGGTGAGCAACTTCCTGCTTTGGCAGATCGCTTACGCGGAACTCTATTTTACTGAGATTTTGTGGCCGGATTTCGGAAAAGACGATCTCATCGAAGCGCTCAAGGAATTTCAACATAGAGAAAGACGGTTCGGGCGCACCGGCGAGCAGGTGCGGGAGCACCGGGAGGTTTCGAGCGACTGCGCCGCCGAAACGGCGCACATCGCCAAGGCTCGATCCGACGATAAGCAAAGGGCCCCTTCGGGCTTATCGCCAATCCCAAAAGATAACTGATTTTCGTCGCGGAAAAGGGGCCCTTTCCGAATCGGAAACTGCCGGTGCCATCGTCCCAAGTTTTCGGACGGACATCAACCAGGCGCCATTTCATGCCTGATTGCTTTAAAACCAATCCGCATCTCAAGCGTTGGTGTACCGGCGCCGCTATAGGCTTGCCTGTCCTGGCCTGTGTGGCGGTGGGCCCGGCCTGGAGTTGGTGTCTGCTCGTCAGCGTTGCCGCCGCTATAGGTCTATGGGAACTCCACGGCCTGCTTTTTCCTGATTCCCTCTCACGCAAGTGGAAGTTCGTGTCATTTGCCGCCGGGCTTTTGCTGCCCATCGGGACTTACTCCTGTGGCATCGCGGGCCTTAATCTCGCTCTTTTTGCCTCGTTTTTCGCGGCACTTTTCACTATGATGCTCTCCGCTCCCCTCGATCGCGATGAAATCGGACGCATCGCCCTCCTGGCGTTCGCCTGGCTCTATCTGCCCTATTTCATCTCGTTTGTGATCCTTGTCGGCAACGCGCCCCAGGGGAGGTTGTGGATTATATTCGTGCTCGTGGTGATCGTGGCGGGTGATGCCGGGGCATACCACGTCGGCGTGCGCATCGGCCGCCACAGGCTCTATGAGGTAGTCAGTCCCAAAAAGAGCGTCGAAGGCGCGATCGGCGGACTCTTTTCGAGTCTGCTCACTGGAACGATTTTCGGCTCGATATTTTTGAGTCATGTGTCTCTGGCAAGATTATTGCTCTACAGCGTGGTCGTAGCTTCCGCCGGACAGATCGGCGACCTGATCGAGTCCATGTTGAAGCGCAACTCCGGCAAAAAGGATTCGAGCCACCTCCTGCCGGGCCATGGAGGAATCCTCGACAGGTTGGATTCCATGATTTTTGCTTTTCCTGTCATGTGGGCGCTTTTGAAATGGGTCGCGTCGGAAAGATGGGACGCGTTCTGATAAGGTTTTGGACATGACCAGAAAAATGATTTCCATACTGGGCAGCACTGGGTCGATAGGACGAAGCACGCTCGAAGTGATCCGCCAGTTTCCGGACCGCTTCAAAGTGGTCGCCTTGGGGGCTGGCTCGAATGCGACGCTTCTGTGCGAGCAGATAATGGAGTTCTCGCCTCGGGTCGTTTCGGTCATGGACGCTCAAGTGGCATCGAGTCTCGAAAATCTTCTCGACGCCAAATCCGTCGTCATGCCTGAAGTCCTTTACGGGCAAGAAGGGTATTGCAGTGTCGCCTCCTGTCCCGAATCCAATATGCTCGTATCGGCAATGGTCGGCGCCGCCGGTCTTTTGCCTACGCTCGCCGCAATCGAAGCGG
>Ga0326727_10015699_pt1 | contig 16165 bp, 12 predicted proteins | sample MB2enrmetagenome_FD_207643 | JGI IMG/M metagenome (GOLD analysis project Ga0326727, IMG submission 207643) | Lab enriched peat soil microbial communities from McLean, Ithaca, NY, United States - MB29MY | ecosystem: Environmental > Terrestrial > Soil > Wetlands > Peat | place: USA: New York...
CGGCGACCTTTTTGGGGGATATGTTGCTGACCCCGTCGTGGGGTATAGAATCTCGGCTTATGAGCGAACTGGAAGGTTCCCGTAGCGGCGGGCAGGACGAGCAGGGCAATGTTGAGCCGATCTTTACTCCGGAGCCAGAGGAGCGCGAAGGACTTCCGCTGGCGGCATGGGGGATGGCAGCGCTGATTGTGGTCGTGGTGGTTGGAGCACTTGTGCTTGCCGGACGGAAGAAGCCGGTGACCGTGCCCAACACGTTGCAGCCGGAGGACGCCTACGCGGCCAGCCTGCCGATGACCCAGTTTGCGATGAGCGAGTCGGCGAACCTGACCGGCGGCAAGCAGACCTATCTGGATGGGCACATCGGCAACACCGGCAACCGCACAATTACCTCAGTTACCGTGCAGGTGGTGTTTCAGAACGATGTGGATCTCGCCCCGCAGATCGATACTGTTCCGCTGACATTAATCCGCATGAAGGAGCCGTACATCGACATCGAACCGGTGAGCGCGGCGCCGCTGAAGCCGGGCGACGACCGCGAGTTCCGCCTGATCTTCGAGACGGTGCCGGAGAACTGGAACCAGCAGATGCCCGAGGTACGTATAATCCGCACCGAGTTGCGTTAGAAGAAGGTTGTCGGTTGCTGGTTGTTGGTTGTCAGTCAGAGCATAACTGAGAATCTGCTAGGCGATGGCAGTTTCTTCGAGCGAGGAATCCGTCTCGTTCTTGCCGGACGATGGTTTTTTGGAGGGCAGGCCGGCGGATAACTTGGCGGCGGCTGACAGCAGGTCGGCCTCGATGGGGATGGCTTCCTCGGGCGAGATCTGCGGGAAGTAGGCGTTGGAGTAGTACTGGGCCAGCATGCGGTGGGTATTGAAGAAGGTGCCATTGATTCCGATGCAGTGCTGCTGCATGCGCGCCCACGCGTTTGGCCTCTGGTAGAGGGGCGCAATCAGGTTCTCCAGCTTGTCGTAGAGGCTTGTCGCCTCTCCCTCCTCGGTGTCGGCCCTTTCGATCGCCCACCCGGTGAGGTTCTCGGCGCAGCCCTCGATCCACCAACCATCGAGCACGCTGAGGCTGGGCACGCCGTTCAGCGCGGCCTTCATCCCGGAGGTCCCGGAGGCCTCATAGGGGCGGCGCGGCGTGTTGACCCACAGGTCGACTCCCTGGGTGAGCAGCGCACCCAGCTCCCAGTCGTAGTTCTCCAGGTAGAGCATGTTGACGCTGTCCACCTTGAGACTGGCGGCGGCGGTGAAGACATCGCGGATCAGTCCCTTGCCCTCGGCATCGGCGGGGTGCGCCTTGCCGGCGAAGAGGATTTGTATGCCGCCGATCTTCTTGGCGATCTTGGCCAGGCGCTTGGGATCGGAGAAGAGCAGGCTGGCACGCTTGTAAGTTGCCACGCGTCGGGCAAAGCCGATGGTCAAAACATTGGGGTTGAACTGTTTGCCGGTGCGTTGAGCCACCTCATCCAGCAGCCGCTGCTTGCTCTTGGCGTGGCAGTTGGCGATCTTGGTCAGGGAGACTCCGTAGATGGAGCGGAAGTACTGGTTGTCGCGCCTCCACTCGGGGATCTCTGCGTCGAGCAGCGCCTGCAAGGGGTCGGAGATCCAGGTTGCGGCATGAACTCCGTTGGTGATGGAGTGGACGCGGCAGGCGGGGAACATCGCCTGCGAGACCTTGCCGTGTTCCATGGAGACGCCGTTGACATAGCGCGAGAAGCTCAGGGCGAGATAGGTCATGTTGAGCAGCGCATTGTGCAGCCCACCGAAGCGTTCGAGGGCCTTGCCGCGCACGGCGCCGAGCACGGCGTACATCTGGTCGGTGCCAAACTGGTCGTGTCCTGCGGGAACCGGGGTATGGGTGGTGAATACGCAGAGTTGTGCGATGGCGGCGACGTCGTCCTCGGTGGCTTGGTCCAGCGGTGCGGCGCCGAGACGTTCCTCCAGCAGGCCTATGCCGAGCAGCGCGGCGTGGCCTTCGTTCATGTGGTAAACCTCGGGCTCCACGCCGAGCGCGCGCAGCATGGCCACGCCGCCCAGGCCGAGCACCGTCTCCTGGCAGAGACGGTAGTAGGTGTCTCCGCCATAGAGGTGGTCTGTGAGGCGCCGGTCGTAGGGGTCGTTGCCCTCCACGTCTGTGTCCAGTAGAAAGACCGGGATAATGTGTCCTGCGGCGCCCACCACATCGAAGCGCCACGCGCAGACCTTGATCTGGCGCCCCTGCATGGAGAGGGTGACTACCTGCTCTGCGCTGGGGAGGGTGGTTTCGGGCGACCAGGGGACATCTGACTCCGTCTGCTGGCCGACCGCGTCCAAGTGCTGGCGGAAGTAGCCGCGGCGATGCACCAGGGAGACTGCGACCATTGGCGCGGCCATGTCCGCGGCGGAGCGAAGGGTGTCGCCTGCCAGCATTCCAAGTCCGCCGGAGTAGGTTGGCAGCGCCGTAGAAAGAGCAATCTCCATGGAAAAATACGCGATCCGGCGCGTGGTCAGGTCGGGGCTGTCAACATCGAGTGCGCGGGAAGGGGTGGTCGGCAGGCTCATGGAAGAATCATCCTTTCATTTAAATACTGCAAGCGCTTCAATATACGGATTGGATGTCCGGATTCGAGACCGGGGCGCAATGAAAGTGCCTTTGTCTATGTCGTGGCATAGCGGATTGATCGTCCCAACTACCCGGCGGCGATAGCTGTGGGACCTCTGTCGGTCGGGACAACAAGCTACAGTCTAGCAAACGAGAGGTGGGCGAGATGTGAATGGGTGCATCCCCTCTGCTCCACCGCAACCACTCTACTGATCGAAGGACATCGAGCCAAATCCCTTGACCAGACCTGCGATGAGGGCCAGCACGAAGGCCAGCGCCGACCACGGGGCTGCGCTGCGGAATCGCTTGCACAGAGCTTCAATTAGCAGAATCAAGGCAAGCAGCGCGAGCATCAGGACAACGCCGTCCCACTGGAAGCCGCGCGTCCCGTTCGCCCATCGCGTGATCATCGAAGGGACCCTAAATAGAGGTAAAAAGATACCTGCGAAGAACGCGACAAAGAAGAGAAAAAATTGCAGGACCAACTGCAAAATTGTGAAAATGACTTTTTTGATCAAGGCGACCCCTCCGGACCGGTTTGAATGGACCCACTTGTCCGCTCTTTGATCTTAGAACTTGTTCGCCCAGCTTGCGAGGCCGAGTCAGTTCCTGGTGAATTGCGTCTGCTGCTTCTCGCGGTGGCGCTCGAGGGCGAGGGTGATGAGGCGGCCGATGAGCTTGCTGTAGGGGATGCCGCTGGCCTGCCAGAGCTTGGGGTACATGGAGATGCTGGTAAATCCGGGCATGGTGTTAATTTCGCTGAGAAGGATGCGCGGCTTTTTAATCTTGCGGCCCTTGGCGTCGTGTGCCGGCTCCATGAGGAAGTCGACGCGGGCAAGGCCGGAGCAGTTGCAGGCGCGGAAGGCGGCCAGCGCCATGGCACGGACCTGCTTCGATTGCGCGGCGGTTAGCTTGGCGGGAATGATGGGGATGGAGGGTGCTTCGGGTGAGTCGGCGTACTTCGACTCGTAGTCGTAGAATTCCTTGTTGGGGACGATCTCGCCGGCCACCGAGGCCTCGGGTTCGTCGTTGCCGAGGATGGCGACCTCCAGCTCACGCGGCTTGACGCCCGGGCCGCCAACTCCCTGTTCGACGATGAGCTTGCGGTCGAAGCTGGCAGCGAGGTCGAGGGCCGCGGCCAACTCGCTGCGTGCGTGGACCTTGCTGATGCCCACCGAGGAGCCGAGGTTGGCGGGCTTGACGAAGAGCGGATAGCGCAGCGACTTTTCGATAAGCCGGGTGGTTCGTTTGGGATCGGCGCGCCACTGGCTGCGCAGCAGGGTGACGTGCGGGGTCTGGGGCAGGCCGACGGCGGCGAAGAGACGCTTCATGGCGTCCTTGTCCATGGCGGCCGAGGAGCCGAGGACTCCGGAGCCGACGTAGGCAACGTCGGCCAGCTCGAAGAGTCCCTGGATGGTGCCGTCCTCGCCAAAGGTGCCGTGCAGCACGGGGAAGACGGCGTCGAGCGAGGCGGCCAGCGGATTGCCGGGCTGCGCGAACTCGGCCCCGGTGCTTCGTTCCAGGAGGTCCGTGGCGCGGCGCAGCGGATGCAGGGGTAGTGGCGGGATGTGGAGCGGCTCACCGCAACGCAGGACGGCAGCTGCGGTAGCGAACACGAGATCTGCCTCGGAGACGGCTTGGCTGGAGGCGCTGAGCCGTGCTGGTGCGCCGGCTTCGAGCAGGCGCTGGGCCGCATCGCCGCAGAGCCAGCGGCCCTGTTTGTCGATGGCGATGGGGACGACCTCGTATCGCTTGCGGTCGATGGCCTTCAGGATGGAGGCGGCGGAGAGCAGCGAGACTTCGTGCTCACCGGAGCGCCCGCCAAAGAGAATGCCGATACGTAATTTTTTCTTCATGGGAATTGCGAAAGTCTGAGCAAGTTCAGTATAAGCGCACCCATATTGCAGGGGGCGTCTTGGCCGGTGCGAAGGCCAGTACAAGAGAGTGGGGTAGACTTAACCACTGTGCTGAACAAGCTGATCTTCGCGAACCTAACCCACCGGCCGGTGCGGACTCTGCTGAGCGTGCTGGCGATCGCTGTGGAAGTGACCATGATCCTGACCCTGGTGGGCGTGAGCCATGGCACGCTGGACTCGACGGCACAGAGGGCGCGGGGCGTGGGCGCGGACATTATTATTCGGCCACCGGGGTCATCGCTGATGGCCGCGTTGAGTTCGTCGCCCATCAGTGACAAGTACGTTGCGTGGATGATGCAGCAGCCGCATGTGGTGCTGGCGACGGGAACAGTGGTGCAGGGGCTCTCCGGCTTCGACTCGATTTCGGGGATCGACTTCACCTCGTTCAACAAGATGAATGGCGGATTCAGCTATCTTTCGGGCGGCGATCCGGTGAACGACAACGATGTGGTGGTGGATGAGTACTACGCCCGGCAGCACCAGTTGCAGGTGGGTAGCGAGCTGACCCTGATCGACCACAAATGGAAGGTTTCGGGAATCATGCAGGGCGGCAAACTGGCGCGCATCTGCGTGAAGCTGACCGCGCTGCAGACCATCATGGGAAGTCCCGGCCATGTCACGGTGATCTACGCAAAGCTGGACGACCCGAATATGGCCGAGCAGACGCGAGACAGCTTGAAGAAGCTGCTGCCGGGCTACCCGATCTACACCATGGAAGAGATGGCGTCCATGTACTCGATCAGCAATGTAGGAATGCTGAAGGACTTCATCGGCGTGGTAATTGGCGTGGCCGTGATCGTGGGGTTCATCGTGGTCTTCCTGGCGATGTATACCGCGGTACTGGAACGCACGCGCGAGATCGGGATCATCAAGGCGGTGGGCGGAAGCTCGGGCCTGGTGATGAGCCTTCTGCTGCGCGAGACGCTGCTGCTGGCGGTCTTCGGGACACTGCTGGGCATTGCGCTGACCTACGGGACGCAGTGGCTGATGCATGAACTGCCGTCGAACCTGGTGCAGGAAACCGTGTATACCTGGTGGCCGATTGCGGGCGGGATTGCGATTGTGGGCGCCATGCTGGGGGTGGTGGTCCCCGGCGTGAAGGCCGTGAAGCAGGATGTGACCGAGGCGTTGTCGTATGAGTGAGAGCAAGATGGGGATGGAGCCGATCATCCGGGTGCATGGGCTGACTAAGGTCTACCATGTGGGCGATGTGGACGTTCATGCGCTGCGCGGCGTGGACCTGGAGATTGCGCGCGGCGAGTTTGTGGCCATTGTGGGCGCGTCGGGCTCGGGCAAATCGACGCTCTTCCACATTCTGGGAGGACTGACGCCGCCGACCGCGGGAACGGTGGTGATCGACGGCAAGGACATGTCCCTGATGTCGAACCGGGAGCGAACGGACCTGCGCAAGACGACCGTGGGCTTCGTATTCCAGAAGTACAATCTGCTGCCGACGCTGACGGCCGAGGACAATATCAAGATTGTGGAGTTCATCGGCGGGCGGGCTACAAAATTTACTCCGGAGTTCGAGGAGGTGCTGAAGCTGCTGGGGATCGACGACCGGCTGAAGCACAAGCCGCGGGCGCTCTCCGGAGGGCAGCAGCAACGGGTGGCGATTGCTCGCGGCATTGTAAACCAGCCGGCGATCCTGCTGGCGGACGAGCCGACGGGCAACCTGGACAGCCAAAACTCGGCTGCCGTGCTGGGCGTGCTCAAGGACCTGAACGAGCGCACCGGGCAGACCATCCTGATGATCACGCACGACCCGGAGGCAGCGTCGTACGCCAGCCGCAAGGTACACATCCGCGACGGCCGGATTGTGTAGGGGGCGAAGGCGCGGAGCGAGCGATTGACGTGTAGAGTCAGGGATTGACGACAAGCAGACTTTGCAAGAATACGATTTATCCACGGCAGGTCAACTATTGAAATAGCAGGAGTGTGCTGTGAATCGACGCAAATTTGTACAGGCGGCCGGAGCGGCTGCGTTGGCTGGTGGCCGGTGTATGCGCGCGCAGAGTGCTGCCGCGGTAAAGATTGCGACCCCTGCGGCGATTCCAGCTACAGTGCCATGGAGGCAGTTTGAGGTGACATCTGCGTTGTATGCGTGGGACCTGCACGATGAAGGTGTGGAACAAGTTCTGGACAATGTGCAGGGGATGGCCGCAGTCAACTCGGTGTACATCATTGGGCAGATGCATCCGGAGCGCAGGCCGGAGACCTCCGCGGCGTATCCTCACAATCCGGTGCGGCAGTTCTGGATGGCCGAGGACGCGCGGGCGAACTGGAACTTCGATCCCAAGCGTTACGGGCGCATCAAGCCGCGGCCCTCCGACTTTGCGTGGCTTGCCGACACCGACTGGACGCGCCGATTCGTGGATGCGGCGCGCAAACGTGGGCTGCGCGTGGGCTTCGAGTTCTCCCACTCGCTGGTCGACAAGCAGCGTGTGGAAGGCGAGTTTGCCGATCTGGCCAATCGCAACATCCATGGCGAAATTACCCATGTGCGCAATTGGCTGCGTCCCGTCTGCCCCAACCAGCCGGACGTCCGCGAGTATGCGGTGAACGCGTTCACCGAGGTCATCGAGAAGTACAACGTGGACTGGGTAGAGTCTGCAATCGTGTTGATGGACGAGGCTGTGGGCGGCAGCCCGGCGGGTGGCGGCGGATGCTTTTGCACGGCATGCAAGAAGGCTGCACCTGGCTTCGGCGTCGATCTGGAGAAGATCCAGGCGGCATTGCTGAAAGATCCCGCGTCGCAGCCGGAGCTCGGGCAGTGGCAACAGTTCCGTTTCGCCTCGGTGGCGGAGTTCTACAAGGTGCTGCATGCGGCAGTGCATAAGGCGAAGCCTGGCATTGTGTTGCGCTATGACATACACGCAAAGAATATTCGCGACTTCGGCGTGGATATCGTGCAGTTGAAACCGAATCTGGATGCGCTGCGCATTCAGGACTACTCCGAGCAAACCGGCCAGGTAGCGGCCATGGACGGCAAGCGAACGTGGCTGACCGAAGAGCGCGGAAACATGGGGCCGGATTTCAAGCTCATCAGTGGAGTTGCGGTGCGGCCGCGCGCGACGCCGGAGCTGATCCGGCAGGGCGTGAAGATCGCGGTCGAAACGAAGATGAACGGGATTATGCTGGGGTTCTACGATGGAGCGGACTTCCCCAACCTGCGGGCGGTGCGCGCGGGACTGGTGGACGCGGGCCTTCCCGTAGCGGCGGCGTAGTGGCGGCCTACGCCAGCCGAAGGTGCATATCCGCGACGGACGGATTGTGTAGGGGCGAAGACGCGGCGAGATTGTCATATCGTCAGACTATGACGGTCCGATAGGCATGGGGCTTTGCAGTGCGTTTGCGATTGCGAGAATGCGGTCCCGCACCACGTCATAGCTCGGGGCGCCGTCGTAGAACTGAATGAGTTCGTGGTGGTCGGCTTTGCTGTCAGGTAGAAGCTTGTCGGACGCAAACGCATCGAGGGAATACCGTCGATCGCCCTTGGCCGCCAAGTCGGGATGAATTTGCCTGAAGTACACCTGGTCCGGATCGTCGCTATCGAGTTCGATGCGGAGGATCATGGCGCGGGAAGCGTCGTCAATCTGCGCCGTGAGATGAGTGTTGTGTGGTCCCACGGAATGCAGGAAATACCCGATGGCGACACCCCCGCCACTCTTCAGGATATGTTTCTCGAGTTCGAAACCGTCGAGCTTTCCGGCGGGCGATTTGGGATCCTGATTGTGAAGTGCCGTGAGAGCGCTGATTTCAGCGTCACGCTCTGCCGACTGCCCCGTCTCCGCATAGGCGCGTGCCAGAAGCGTTCTCGCCGCACAGTCGCTGCCATCGTGTTCTTCGATCGGCTTGAGGAGCGATATTGCGTAGGCCTGGTCTCCCGCTTCGATGGCCGCTTCCGCCGTCCTCTCCGCCATCGCGCTCTGTGCCGGAGTGTTCGGCGGAAGCTGTGCCAACAGACCGCGCAGTTCTGCCATCGCATCGGCAAAGTGTTCGGCGACAAACATATCCTGTGAGTGCATAAACGCTTTTTTCTGGTCTTTCGTCAATCGCGACAAAGAACCGGGAGGCGGGTCGCAACGCGTCGTGAGTTGCTGTGCGGTGGGGCCCATCTGAGCGGTCAGCGAGCCTGTCATTAGTGCTGGCGCGGCGAGCAATAGAACGAGAGACAGGGGCCGGGTGGACATGGGCAACAGGGTACGCCAATGCGGTCGGAAGTCAAGAGACGCGTGGCGGGGTTTGCCCGTATAGGTGTGAACGTCCCCAACGTGGATCGTATCCCGTCGATTGACCCGCGCGATGGAGGTTCAATTGACGTTTTTGGCGAACTTCCCGAAATACGGCGTTATGGTTACTTCGTTCGGCCTGGACTTAGAATTGAGCCGCCACGGGCTGCCCCGAAACACTTTATCTCGCCAGGTAAATCTGCGAGACTGGAAGTATGAGCACAACCATGACTAAGGTATTGACGGATCGGATCAACCGGATTGAAGTTTCAGCAACCATGGCGATTACGGCGGAGGCGCTGAAGATGACGGCGGCGGGGATCGACCTGGCCAACTTCGGCGCGGGCGAGCCGCACTTCAACACGCCGCAGCACATCAAGGACGCGGCGATCGAGGCCATCGAGAAGAACTTCTCGCGCTATACGGCGGTGCCCGGCATCCCCGAGGTGCGCAAGGCGGTGGTGGAGCGCCACGCCTCCGACTTCGGTTCCAACTACAGCATCGAAGAGTGCGTCTTCAGCGCGGGCGGCAAGCTGGCCATCTTCAACGCGGTGCAGGTGCTGGTGGACCACGGCGACGAGGTGATTCTGCCGGTGCCGTACTGGGTCTCGTTCAAGGACATCATCGAGTACGCGGGAGGCAAGGTGGTGTATGTGGAGGGCGACGAGCGCGAGGACTTCCGCATTACGGCGAAGATGATCGAGGCCGCGATTACGCCGAAGACCAAGGCGATCATTTTGAACTCGCCGTCGAACCCCTCAGGCGCGGTCGTCTCGGCGGCGGATCTGGAGGCGATCGTTCGCATGGCGCACGCGCGCGGCATCTATCTGCTGCTGGACGAGTGCTACGCCTACCTGACCTACACAGGGCAGCCGGTGAGCGGCGGGACGTTTACCGGCTGCAAGGAGCATGTGATCATTCTGGGATCGCTGTCGAAGACCTACGCGATGACGGGCTGGCGCGCCGGGTTTACCCTGGGGCCGAAGCAGATCATCTCGGCGATGAGCAAGCTGCAATCGCAGAGCACGTCGAACGCGACCAGCTTTGTGCAGAAGGCGGCGGTTGCCGCGCTGACCAGCTCGCAGCAGTGCGTGGCCGATATGCGGGCCGACTTTCTGAACCTGCGCGACCGGATTCTGGCCGGGCTGAAGACGATCCCCGGCGTCACGTGCACGGTGCCGCAGGGAGCGTTCTATGTGTATCCCAATGTGAGCGCGTTCTTCGGCAAGGGCGGGTTGAAGACGGCTTCGGACGTGGCCACCAAGCTGCTGAACGAGGCGCGCGTGGTGGTGGTTCCAGGCGAGGCGTTCGGGACGACGGAGCACATCCGGCTCTCCTACGCAGCCTCCGCCAGCGTGGTGGACGAGGGCGTGAAGCGGATGCGCGAGTACTTCGGCCAGTTGAGCTGACTTGTTCTTCGCAGGCCCTGGCAGGCGCAGCGCAGGGAGATGGCTGCGATTGCCGGACGATGCGGCACACGTTTCACTAGAATAGAGGTCTATGGATTTTTCGGACGGCAAGGCCGGGCCACGATTTGCTCCAGTGATTCTGGCGGGCGGCAGCGGAACGCGCTTCTGGCCGCGCAGCAGGCAGGCCCACGCCAAGCAGGTTCTGGCACTGGATGGCGAGAAGACCATGATCCAGCAGACGCTGGAACGGCTGCTTCCCCTGGCGGCGGTGGAGGGTGTGTGGGTCATCACCAACAAGATGCTGGCCGCGGTAATCGCGGAACAGTTGCCGCGGGTGCCGCGCAGCAACATCCTGGGCGAGCCAGCGGCGCGCAATACGGCCCCTGCATGCGCTCTGGCGGCGTTTCTGTTGGAGCCGTCCGAACCGGAGACGGTGATCGGCATCTTCCCATCCGACCATGTGGTTCGCGACCATGCCCGTTTCACCGAGGTGCTTCGCGCGGGGGTGAAGCTGGCTGCCGGCGGCGAGCGGATTGTGGTGCTGGGCGTGCCGCCGACGCGAGCGGAGACGGGATATGGCTACATCGAACTGGGCAATGCCGCGGATGCCGCCAGCGTGCCCTGCGGCGATGTGCCGGTGCGCCGGGTGAAGCGGTTTACCGAGAAGCCCAATCTGGCGTGTGCCGAGGAGTTTGTCGCCTCGGGCAACTATGCGTGGAACAGCGGGATCTTTCTGTGGAGCGCGCGCACGCTTGCCAATGCCATCCGTGAGCATGCTCCGGCGATGGCCCCGCTGCTGGAGAAGATTGCCGCTGCCCATGGGACTTCGCATACGGAGTTTGAGCGCGTATTCGCCGAGGTGTATCCGCAGTGCCAGAACATCAGCATCGACTACGCGGTGCTGGAACCGCGCTCGATGAAGGGCGAGGCGGGGTCGGAGATCTACTGCCTGCCCGCAGACTTTGCCTGGAACGACCTGGGCTCGTGGGCCGCACTCTACGAGCATCGGATCGGTTGCGCTCCGGAGCTGGCTTCCCTGCAGAACGTGTGCGAAGGCGCAAGCACGCAAAGCGTGGTCATCGATGCGCAGGGGAATTATGTGTACGCGCGTGGCAAGGTGGTGGCGCTGATCGGCGTCTGCGACCTGGTGGTGGTGGAAACCACGGATGCGCTGCTGGTCACAACCCGCGAGAGGTCGCAGGATGTGGCCAAGGTGGTGGCGGAGCTGAAGGCGCGTGGACGGAGCGATCTGATCTGAGGGCTCAAGGCAACTCGTCTTTTGCGCGAGGTACTCGCGGGAGAATTAACGAAAGAGATGGCAGAGACGAACACAGCGGTCAAGTTCGGGACGGATGGATGGCGCGGCATCATTGCCGACGACTTCACCTATGCCAACGTGCGCGTGGCGGCGCGGGCGATCGCGCACTACGTTCTGAAGCATGAGGACGCGACTAGCGGCGTGTGCATTGGCTACGACACACGCTTCGGCTCGCGGGCCTTCGCGATGGTGGCGGCCGAGGTGCTGGCCAACGCGGGGATTCCTGTGGCGCTGGGATCGGAGATTACGCCCACGCCGGCGCTGAGCTACGCGGTGCGCGGGCGCAAGGCGGCGGGCGGCGTGATGATCACGTCCAGCCACAATCCGGCGCAGTGGAACGGCGTGAAGTACAAGGCGAGCTACGGCGGATCGGGCAGTCCCTCGATCATGGCAGCCATTGAAGGCTATTTGGGCGCGCCGCTGACCGATGGCGCGGCGCCGGCCAAGATCGAAGAGGTCGACTTCAATCCGCCGTACATCGAGGCGATCGCGAAGTTCGTCGATCTGGAAGCGATTCGCGCGTCGGGATACAAATTTCTCATCGACTGCATGTATGGATGCGGGCACGGCGTGATTGCGGGAATCTTCACCCTGGCGGGGATTCCGTTTGTGGAGATTCGCAGCGAGCTGAACCCGCTGTTTCCGGGGATCAACCCCGAGCCGATTCTGCCCCACATACACGCGACGCAGTTGGCCGTGGTTGCGGAGAGGTGCGATGCCGGGTTTATCACGGATGGTGACGCGGACCGCATCGGCGCGGTGGACGAGCATGGCAACGTGGTGGACGCACACAAGGTCTTCTCGGTGCTGCTGCACTGGCTGCTGACGCGCAGGGGCTGGCCGGGCGACGTGACCCGCGCCTTCAATACGACGAAGATGATCGACCGCATTGCGGCCAAGTATGGGCGCACGCTGCATGAGCACGGCATCGGATTCAAGTATGTGTGCGACCTGATGCTGAAACAAGAGATCCTGATTGGCGGCGAGGAGTCGGGCGGGATCGGCATCAGCCGCCACCTGCCGGAGCGCGATGGGCTGCTGAACGCGCTGCTGCTGGCCAACGTGATGGCGGACGAGAAGAAGACGCTGGGGCAACTGGTGGCCGCGCTGCAGGAGGAGTTCGGCGAGCACCAGTACGGGCGCATCGACATGCACATCGACGAGGAGCTGAAGCAGTCGGCGATTGCGCGGGCGGGCGCGCTGGTTGCGGGCGACACCATGGCCGGGATGAAGGTGCTGCGCGTGGAGACGATGGACGGGATTAAGTTCTTCCTCGACAATCCTGCCGCCGCGACAAAGAAAAATGCGGCGGAGACGTGGCTTCTGCTGCGTGCATCGGGGACGGAGCCACTGCTGCGAGTCTACTGCGAGAGCTGTGCTGTGAAATCTGTAACCCAAGTGCTTGAGGGCGCGAGAAAGTTTGTGTTGGAGGGGCGTGCGGCTTGAGCGGGAGTGTGATGGATGAATTGACGATGGATGAATTGACGATGGATGAATTGGTGACGGTCGAGACCAAGGGGCTGCTCTTCGACATGGACGGCGTGCTGATCAGTTCCACCGGATCGGTGGTGCGCTGCTGGCAGCGCTGGTGCAAGCTGTACGGCCTGCCCAATGCCGAGCAGTTCCATGTGCCGCATGGAACGCGCGCGGTGGACATTGTGCGCATGTTGAAGCCGCAGTGGAATGGGGCCCAGGTGGCCGAAGGGCTGTACACAATTGAGGAGTTGGAATTAGCAGACACAGCCGACCTGAAGGTACTGCCAGGGGTGAAGGCGTTGTTGGAGCGGCTTCCGCCGGAGCGTTGGGCGGTGGTGTCGTCGGCGACGCGGCGGCTTCTGATTGGGCGGCTGGCGGCGGCGGGACTGCCGGTCCCGGAGCGCGTCATCAGCGGCGACATGGTGGAGCGCGGCAAGCCCGATCCGGAGCCGTACCGGCGTGGCGCGGAGCTGCTTGGATACGCGCCCGTGGAGTGCATTGTTGTCGAAGACGCTCCCTCCGGCGTGGGCGGGGGCCTGGCCGCGGGATGCCGCGTGCTGGGGGTGCTGGGGACGCATCCGGCGGCGCAGTTGCGCGCGGCGACGTGGATTGCGCGGTCGCTCGAAGCGGTTGAGGTGACGGTGAAGGCGGATGAGCTGGAACTGCGGTTTACGCCGGTGGGGGAATTGAACGTAAATTCGTAGCGCGATTCCCACATCTCAGAGACGAGATGTGGGGCACCCGGCATAGTGCTCTTCCATTTTCCGGTTCAACTCACAGCACGGTGGGCAGGCCGGCCAGCGCCATCGCGATCTCCTCGGCGGGGTACTCGTAGTTCTGCAACTTGCCGGCCTGGAAGTCGATGTACGACTGCATGTCGAAGTGGCCGTGGCCGGAGAGGTTGAAGAGGATGGTGCGGGGCTTGCCCTCGCGCTTGGCTTCGATCGCCTCGTTGATGGCTGCGGCGATGGCGTGGTTGGACTCCGGCGCGGGGACGATTCCCTCGGCGCGGGCGAACTGGATCCCCGCGGCGAAGGCGTCCAGTTGATGCACCGCAGTGGCCTCGATGAGGCCGAGGTCCTTGACGTGCGAGACCAGCGGGGCCATGCCGTGGTAGCGCAAGCCGCCGGCGTGGATTCCCGGTGGCATGAATGTGCTGCCGAGGGTGTGCATCTTGACCAGCGGGGTGAGGTGGCCCGTATCGCCGAAGTCGTAGGTGAACGGGCCCTTGGTGAGGCTGGGGCAGGCGGCGGGCTCGACGGCGACGATGCGCGCGTGGCTCTTGCCCTTGAGGTTGCGGCCGATATACGGCATCGTCAGTCCGGCAAAGTTCGATCCGCCGCCGGTGCAGGCAAGGATCACGTCCGGCTCGTCGCCGGCAAGGGCCATTTGTTCGATTGCCTCCAGGCCGATGACGGTCTGGTGCAGCATGACGTGGTTGAGGACGCTGCCGAGAGCGTACTTGGTGTGCGGATCTTTCGCTGCGATCTCGACGGCTTCGGAGATGGCGATGCCAAGCGAGCCGTTGGAGTCGGGATGCTCGGCCAGAATCGCGCGGCCGGTCTCCGTCTCGTTGCTGGGGCTTGCGGTAACGGACGCGCCGAAGACCTCCATCAGGGCGCGGCGGTAGGGCTTCTGGTCGTAGCTGACGCGCACCATGAAGACCTTGCACTCCATATCGAAGAACGCGCATGCCATGGCCAGCGCGGAACCCCACTGGCCCGCTCCGGTCTCGGTGGAGAGGCGCCTGGTGCCTTCCATCTTGTTGTAGTACGCCTGCGGGACGGCGGTGTTCGGCTTGTGCGAACCGGCCGGGCTTACGCCCTCGTTCTTGTAATAGATGTGCGCCGGCGTGTCCAGCGCCTTCTCCAGGCGGCGCGCGCGGATGAGCGGCGAAGGACGCCACTGCGCATAAACCTGGCGCACCGGACCGGGAATCTCGATCTCGCGTTCGGTGCTGACCTCCTGCAGGATCAGGCTCATGGGAAAGAGCGGGGCAAGGTCGTCGGGGCCGAGCGGCTTCAGCGTGCCGGGGTGCAGCGGCGGTGCCATGGGTTTGGGCAGGTCGGCTGCAATGTTGTACCAGGCGAGAGGTATGCGGCTTTGCGGCAGATTGTATTGGATGGTTTCCATGGGCAACATTCTACCGTGCGGGCGTCAGGGACCGCCGCGGCAGAGCAATGGGAAAGGAGCAACAGGAAATCCACAAGCAAAAAAACCGCCGAAGCCAGAGCTTCCTGACTTCGGCGGAGCTCAACGAGGTGTCGAGCAGCTAGTGGCCGCATGTTTAGTTGAGCAAATCCACATAACGGGCCAGCAGGACGGTATTCCCCGAGAGGGGGTCCTTGACCAGCAGGCCGACCACACGCACGTTGCCTGTGACGCTGCTGAGTGCGGTGAATCCGTTGCGGAAGGTTGTGGAACTGGAGGTGTAGACGGTTACCGTCTGCGGAACCAGCAACCCAACGAAGCCGTTGACCGTCATCTGGAAGGTCCCGGCGGACGTGTTGGTGGAACTGGCAACGTAGGTCCCGTTGAAACCCCAGTTGCGCAGCGACACGCGTTTGACGGTGACTGCCTGCGGGTTGGTAGCTCCGGTGGCGGGGCCGCCAATCACAACCGGCTGGCCGGCCAGCATACTGGAGTTGTTGAAGAGAAACTGGGTGAGCGTATTGTGCGTCCGGTAGATGAAGAAGTTCTCCGAGCCGGAGAGGTTGACCTGCGCGATCTGGCCTAGGGTGAGGCCCGTGGTAGTGGGCAACAATGCCCGCACATAGAGGTCGAAGCTGGTGGCTCTTCCAGTGGCCGGAGTCACGTAGGTGACCTGTCCATCGGCGTAGAAGCCGTCCTGCGAGAGGATGGCAACCTCGTCGGCATCGATGGTTGCGTCGGCCTTATCGAGCGTGCCGGAGACCTTGACGATGCTGCTGGTGGTGAGCGCGCTGAGGCTTTCGTTGTTGTCCCACTCGGTGTTGCCGGTTACGTTGACGGTGAACTGGCGGCCATGCGGGCCCTGCACGACAAAGGACTGCGCAGTGGTGTTAACGCTGACAACGGCTGCGTCAAACTCGTCAATGTAAGCGCCGGAGTCCCCGATGGCGATCGAGCCGACGGTGAAGTACGGCGAGACGGTCCCGGTGATGTTGCCGTTGCTATCTACCTGGATCGACTTGCGCAGATTGAGGTCGAGGTTGATGCCGACCGGAGATCCCGCCTGGGTGACCACCAGGG
>Ga0326727_10015702_pt1 | contig 16163 bp, 15 predicted proteins | sample MB2enrmetagenome_FD_207643 | JGI IMG/M metagenome (GOLD analysis project Ga0326727, IMG submission 207643) | Lab enriched peat soil microbial communities from McLean, Ithaca, NY, United States - MB29MY | ecosystem: Environmental > Terrestrial > Soil > Wetlands > Peat | place: USA: New York...
TACCCGGCGAAAACTCATCACTGACCACTTACCAATGCTTCTTTCAGGCGATCCAGCCTTCCACGCACCGAGCCGTCGTACACTGTCGACCCAATGCGCACCACCGTGCCGCCGAGAATCGAATCATCCAGCTTGAAGCTGGCCTGAATGGGGCTGCCGGCCAGCTTGCCTACCTCCGCCACCAGCGTGTTGCGTTCCGCCGCGGTGAGTTCGCGGGCGGTGACAATATCCACCTGGCGAATGCCCAGCTGCTCCTGGAGCGCGGCGCGATAGGCCTCGGCCACTTCATGTACGTGGCCGATACGATCATTGTCGATGAGCACCGCCAGCAGGTTGCGCAGCTCTTTCTGGAGCCCAAGCCGGGCATTCATCTTGTCCAGAACTCCCACTTTCTGAATGGCAGGAATGGCGGGATTCGCGAAAAACTCGCGCAACTCGGGGCTGCCGTCCCAGGTAGCGAGAAAGTCGGTGAATTGCCGATCGATGGCCGCCGTGTCGAGCCTGGCGTGGGTAACCACGTCGAGAAAAGCCTGGGCGTAGCGGGAGACAAAGGCAGCCATCTAATTCTTTCCTCCCCTTGCGCCGCCGTTGACGGTCACGTCGCTGACAAATTCGGCAATCAGAGCGCGGTCGGTCTCGGCCGTCAGGACCATTTGCTGAGCGGCCTTTTCGATGGCCAGATCGGCGGCAAAATGGCGCAGCCCGCGTCGAGCCTGGGCAGCGGCCATGCCAATCTCCTGTTCGGCGGCCACAACAATGCGCGCGCTCTCCTCTTCGATCGAGGCTTTGATGCGCGCCTCATCCTGGCGCATCTCACCTTCCACCTCGGCGCGATACTTCGCGATCTCCTGGTCCAGCTGCGCGAGCTTGGTCTCCACCGCGCTCAAGCGGGTGCGCGCGTCCTCGGTCAATTTCCGGGCAGAGTCGAGATCCCCGCTCAGTTTCTCGTTGCGTTGGCGGAGGAATTTGGGCAGGAACCGGAACAGGGGGATGCCGAGGACCAGCGCGATGATGGCGAAGTTGATGATTTCAAAAATCCATGCCGTGGCATTAGTCGACAGGTGCAGCACCTTGGCCGTCGCTTTGACTACCGGACCCTCCTGCCGGAAGGCCTGGTGCTGTTGCTCCTCCTCGGACGTGGCAGCATTGGGTTTGGCAGTCTGATCAGCCCCGGTGGCGGATTGCTGACTGGCGGCAGGAGCCGGCTCCTGGGCCGCTATGCGGAACGGCAGAACCGCCGTTCCGGCAAACAGCATAGCCAAAAGCGCAATCCTGAGAACTTGTGCGGCAAAACGCGAACGCGGCGTGAAATCGCTCAACGGGAACCCCCGGCGGCCTGCGGCAATACCGCGCGGACCACCTGACGCGCCAAATCTGCGGCAGAGGCCTGAATGGTGATCCTGGCTGCAGCGGCCTCGGCCTCCAGCTCGGCCCGGGCCTGGTTCACCTTGAGGCCGGACACCTTGCGCGCCGCATCCAGAGCGGCATCGCGGCCGGCGCTCCACTCCTTGATGCGCAGTTCGCGCGCTTTGTAGACCTCGGCGCGTGCCTGGCGGAGCCGGGCGGCGTACTCGGCGGCCTTTGCCTCTGCCTCGGCGATGGCCTTGTGCGCGTCTTCCACGGCGCCTTCGGTGCGGGCGCGGCGCTCTTTCAGCATGGCTGTCAGTGGGCCCTGCACCAGGAACTGGTAAGCCAAAACCAGCACGATAAAAAGCAGCATCGTGGGCACTGCGCCCAGAAAAAGTGCCCCGAGTTGTTCGAAGATTTCTTGCATGCCGGTATTGCTCCGTTCGGGAAGCCAAAACTCTGGTTTTTTCCCGGATGGAACCCTTTTTTGTATCAGGGGCGGACCCCCAAGGTCAACGCAGGAGGGGCCGATTCAGCGGAGTCCTGTGATTGCGGTCACGGATTGCGAAGAATGCTTAAAAAAAGGCTTGCATTCCCAGTCAACAGGCCTAAACTGAGAATACCACCTAGACCCGGTTCAGGGTCCAGCGGGCCGGCGGCTTCGGGAAGTCCTTCCACTCCCCATGCCGTCGGCCCGCTTCTTATTTTCCGTTGTAAATTCGAGCCGGCCTCTGGGAGAGCCACTCTGGCAAGTCGCCACATCTTCGGCGCTGCTTCAGCGCGCCAAAGATGGGAAACCACGAATCCTGAGTTTCAGGCTTGGTTAACGGCGTCCGCCCCGCCCCGCAACCGGTATTTGCGCAGCCGGCCGAGCAGCGAGGCTGGTCCGCTGACCGAAAGCCGGACCAGGTTGCCCTCGTATTCCCGCTGGTGCACGATCATCCCCGCCTCGATGGCCGCAAGCACCGCGCCCTCCTGCTGCGGGACACGAAGTTCCGCCTGGATCATCGGATCGGAGCGCAAGGCCACATCGATTGCCGCGAGCAGCTCGCCGGTTCCCTCCCCGGTTAGCGCCGAGACCGCAACCTCTCCGTGCGACACAATCCGATTTCGCAACCCCTGGCGCTCATGTTCCTCGAGAAGATCGATCTTGTTGAGCACCTCGATGCGCGGCTTCTTCAGAACCTCAAGCTCGCCCAATACCCTCTCTACCTGCGCCTTCTGCTCCTCGCCGTAGGTGGAGGCGGCGTCGCGGACGTGGAGCAGCACCTCGGCCTGTTCCACCTCTTCGAGAGTGGCGCGGAAGCTGGTGACCAGCGTGTGCGGCAGGTTGCGAATGAAGCCCACCGTATCCGACAGCAGCACTTTGCGGCGGCTGGGCAACTCGATGGCGCGCAACTTGGGGTCGAGTGTGGCGAACATCTTCGAGGACGACAGCACCTGTGCGCCAGTGAGCGTATTAAAGAGCGTACTCTTGCCGGCGTTGGTATAGCCCACCAGGGCAACCGTGGGCACCGGAACGCCTTCGCGGCGCTGGCGCTGCTGCCGCCGGACGGTACGCACCGATTCCAGTTCCAGCTTGAGGTGGTCGATGCGGCGCTGAATCCGACGGCGATCGGTCTCCAGCTGGGTTTCGCCAGGGCCGCGTGTGCCGATGCCGCCGCCCAGCTGGGACATGGATTTGCCTTTGCCGGTTAGCCGCGGCAGCATGTATTCGAGCTGCGCCAGTTCCACCTGCAGTTGCCCCTCGCGGGTGCGGGCGTGGCGGGCAAAGATGTCCAGAATCAACTGTGTGCGGTCCAGGACGCGGCACGGCAAAGCGGCCTCGAGATTGCGGAGCTGGGTGGGCGAAAGGTCGTGATCGAAGAGCACAAGATCGGCCTGCGTGGACGCGGCGACCCCGGCGATCTCTTCCACCTTGCCGGCGCCAACCAACGTGGCCGGGTCGGGCCGCGCGCGGCGCTGCATCAGCTCGGCCGCGATTTCGCCGCCGGCGCTGGCTACCAGTTCGCGAAATTCCGCGAGAGATTCCTCTGCATCGAGACCTGGAAATGACGGCAGCGACGCCTGGGCCGCAGTGGGACCGGCGGCACGAACAGGCTTGGAAGGAGCAGAGGTCTCAGACGCATCCCGAGCCGCTGTGTCCTCGCTCGCGCATGTATGCATAACCGCGAGGCGCGCACCCTCGGCGCCTGCACGATTGCCCACAGAGCGAGCCCCGAAGTCGGCGCCCACGAGCACTGCGCGCTCCGGCCGCATCTCCGTTCCAGCAGCGTAGCCCGCCTCAACTGCCGGTCGCGATCGCTTCTGGCGTGCTATCTCTGCTCCGCAATGGCTGGGGCTGCCACCGGCGAGGCCACCGCGGAGGGCCCGAGACCAGTGTGCACCGTGCCGGGCCGGTGCTCAGTATGCAGCACGCTCCGGTTGCTCACCACCGTTGAAATGGCGTGTTTGAAGATCAATTGCTCCTGGCTGTTGTTCTCCAGCAGCACGGAATACTTGTCGAAGGACCGGATCTTGCCCGTAAGCTTGACGCCGCTGACCAGATAAATCGTGATCGGAGTCTTGTCCTTGCGCACCGTGTTCAGGAAAGTGTCCTGAATATTTTGTGCCGGCTTGTTTTCCATTTGCCGATCTCCTACTTTCTTGTTTTTATGTGACTTGCATGCAACCGCACAGGCGTTGCGCTTAAAAACAAATGCACGGGCACGGCTCGGGAAGTCCCTGAGCCGCCAAATCCCGCAATAAGACAACAATATAGCGGTTTGCTTAGCTTTTCAACCACCCGGCGCCGGCGGGTTTTCGATCCTGCCAAATGCGGGCATTTCCTTAACTTGCAATTCGATTGCCTGTAAGTCTGGTCGCCCGGAGTATTTCGTCTGTTGCGCCGTTGGGATTGGGCGACGGATGGGGAAGCCGCGCGGTCCGATCCAGGCTGGTAAAATAGTGGGGTGCAAGACACGGTGACGCCACCGAGGAGTTCCGCCCCGACGGCCCAGCGGGTACCCATGCTGGACCTCAAGCGCCAGTACGGCCCCATCCATCCGGAATTGCTGGAGGCGATTGGCCATGTACTGGAGACGCAGCAGTTTATCCTCGGCGAGCAGGTAGCCGCCTTCGAGCGTGCCGCGGCCGGGCAACTGGGCGTGGCCCATGCGCTGGGCTGCTCTTCGGGCACGGACGCCCTGTGGCTGGCGCTGGCAGCGGCCGGAATCGGCCCCGGCGCGGCCGTCGTAACCACGCCATTCAGCTTCTTTGCCTCGGTGAGCGCGATTCTGCGCGCCGGCGCCACTGCAGTGCTGGCCGACATCGAGCCCGGCTCCTTCAACCTGGACCCCAAGGCGGCCGAAGCGGTTCTCAATGGCCCGCAGGGCACAGGCATCCGCGCCATCCTGCCTGTGCATCTCTTCGGGCAGTGCGCTTCCTGGCAGGCCTTCGCCGGCCTTGCACAGGAGCGCGGGCTCACGCTCATTGAAGACGCCGCCCAGGCCTGGGGCGCCGAATGGCAGGGTGGGAAGGCCGGCACGCTCGGCCATCTGGCCGCTTTCAGCTTTTATCCCACCAAAAACCTGAGCGCCGCGGGCGACGCGGGCATGGTGACGACCAACAACGACGAATTGGCCGAACGCGTCAAGATGCTGCGGCAGCACGGAATGCGCCGCCGCTATCACCACGACGAAGTGGGCTGGAATACCCGCCTGGATGGCATCCAGGGCGCCATTCTGCATGTGAAGCTGAAGTACATCGAGGGCTGGAATCATGCCCGGCGCACAGTGGCCAGACGCTATCACGCGTTATTTCATGGGGCTGGCCTGGCCGAGGCCGCGACCTATCCATCCCATGGCGTGGTGCTGCCACACGAAATTGCCGGCAGCCGGCACGTGTGGCATCAGTATGTGATTCGCACCCGCCGCCGCGACGCCCTGCGAGAATTTCTGGCCATGCGCGGCATCGGCTCGGAGATCTACTATCCGATCCCTCTTCATCTGCAGGCGGCTCTGCGGGACCTGGGATACAAAGAAGGCAGCTTCCCCGAAGCAGAACGCGCGGCCCGCGAAGTGCTTGCTCTACCCATCTTCCCCGAGCTGCGCGAAGACGAGCAGGATACCGTGGTGAATGCGATCGCCGAGTTTCTGAGCTAAGTTTGACGCACCGCACTGCAAGATCGATTGTGGCCGCCCAGTATGCGCGTACGGATACGCAAAAACTGGCATCAGGTGTTTCCCGCGAAATACGGCCGCAGCTCATTACCAAAGGTGCGAAGAGTTACGATTGACACTCTCGGCTTTTGCCGGTAATTTGTGTGCAAAGAGTGTGAGCGGAGCTCACTTTATTTCACCTTCCCCGCTCCTTCAATAAAGGACTTCCCATGACCTCACGGGCTCTTGCTTCTGGTCTCTACCTGCGGCATCTCTGCGGTTTCAGCCATAACCTCTTACTGCTGTTCGTAGTGGGAATAGCGGCTCTGGTTACCCACAAGGCGATGGCTCAATACTCCACGAGAGCGCTTACCAACAGCACGGAGTTTCCCACCGCCTCCCAATCGGGCTTCGGCCAGCCGATCTCGACCGACGGGACGTGGGTAGCGTACTCGAGCGGGGATGCGTTGTGGTCGCAGCCGATTGGCGGCGGCACGCCGAAGAAGCTGTTCTCAGTGGGCACGACGCTCCCCGGCAGCAGCCAGAAGGCCGCGCTTATCTATGGACAAACGGGCGTCAGCGAGGGAACCGTTGTGTTTCTCGCCACCGACGGCGGAGGCGGCAACGACGGCCTCTTCGGGCTGTATTCGGTGAAGGCGGATGGATCGGTCCCGGCCAAGCGCGTGGCCGATAGCACTATTGCGCCGATTATTCCCGTGGGAGGCTATTCAAATTCGACTGCCTGGTACGACGTAATGGACCTCTATGGAGTGTATGGCGTCTTTCAGGTGTCGAAGGACGTGGTGGTGTTTGCGATCCAGGGTGCGCTCTTCTCGGCGAACACCGACGGCTCGAACCTGAAGACATTGTGGGAGGCGTTGCCCAAGCCTGGCTTCCAGGGCTGTAGTACAGCGGGCGATTATCACGACATCTTCCTGACCGATGAGGCCTACCAGCCAGCGACAGACGGCAAATCATTCGTCTTCAATGCGTCGTCGTATCTGGATTTTGTTGCGCTCTACGAGGGGCCGCTTACATCGGTCGATACCTGCAATGACCTCATCAACTCCGGGCTTAGCATCGACGACGGGCTGATCAGCGTATTACCCGGCCAGCCAAAGCCCGGGAAAGCCTTCTCGTTTCCCCAGGGACAGGACATCCAGATCGATGGGGATTATGTGTACTTTGGCGCGTCGTCGGCCGAAGGCGTCTCCAGCAAAGTCGCCTATAACGGGTATTTCAAGATTCCCCTGGCGGGCGGGCCGGCGACGCCGGTGGTGACCAACATCAGCCACGTGCCGGGACTGAAGAACCCTGACGGGAGCTTTGCCCAGGTCAATCTCTACGGCTTCGCGGTGAACAACGGTAAACTCATCTTTCTGGCGCAGGATGTGGCGGGCAACGATCCGGTTGCGTTTTACATGGTGGATGGATCGGACTATGTGAAGCTGTTCAAGAGCGGGACAAGCGTGGACAACCAATGCGTTGGCGGCCTGGAGACCGGTAACCTGGGCGGCCTGAATGGCGTGTCGCTCTCCTCGGACGGGCAACTGGTGTTTTCAGCCGAGGAACTGCTGACCACTCCGCCGGATCTGAATGGATTGTGCAACGACTTCTTCCGGTTCCAGCCGATCGGCTACTTTGTGCTGGACACTACGCATCCGATGATTCCGACTGTGACAAAGATCGAGGTGTCGCCGTCGACAAACGCAACCTGGGGAGAATCGCCCACGATCAAGGTCTCGGTAGCAGCGGCCGAGGGAGCCAGCAATCCCAAGTCGCTGGTGCCGACCGGCACGGTCAACGTGTACTACACCAACCCACTGGTCTACGGAGTGCAAACGCAGGGCTCGGCCACGATTGACGCCGAAGGAAATGCCACGATTAAGGCGGGAGAGGTCGATAACGGGATCTATACCTATTCGGTTTCCTACGGCGGCGACAGCAATTTCTCTTCCAGCGCTTCGATCAAGGTGGCGGTTCCGATCCATGTAACGAAGCCCACATTCACGCTGGCCGCTGGCACGTATTCCTCGCCGCAGTCGGTCTACATCAACGACTCGACTCCGGGATCGACCATCTATTACACGCTCAACGGAGAGACACCCACAACCAAGTCGACCGAGTTTGTTTCGTCCATTCCGATTACGTCCACCGTGACGCTCAAGGCGATCGCCGGGGCCGTGGGGGATATCCCGTCAGCGGTGGCGAGCGCCACGTATGAAATCGTCAAGCCCGGGATTGCGCCTGTGTTCTCGCCGGGTACAGGCACTTATTCCGCCGGCCAGAAAGTGAAGATTTCAGACGCCGCGCCGGGTGCGACCATTTACTACGCCCTGCATGGGGCCACGCCGACAACAAAGTCCACCAAGTACACGGGGCCCATCGTGCTTTCCACATCGGAAACCATCAAGGCGATTGCGGTCGCGCCGGGTTACTCCGACAGCCCCATAGCCTCGGCCACCTTCACCGTCAAATAGGAGCAGACTCGCGGCCCGCGCCGGCTCTATCCGCTAGAATCAGGCTGTATGAAGTGTCCTTATTGCGGCTTCGGGCAGGACCGGGTGGTCGATTCGCGGGAGAGCAAAGAGGCCGACTCGATCCGGCGGCGACGGGAGTGCGAGCGCTGCAATCGCCGCTTCACCACCTACGAGCGCATCGACGAGATTCCCTACATGGTGGTGAAGAAAGACGGCCGGCGGGAGCGCTTCGACCGCCAGAAGGTGCTTAGCGGCCTGCTGCGCGCCTGCGAGAAACGGCCCGTGCCGTCGATCCAGTTGGAACAGATTGTCGACGCCACGGAGAGCTTCCTGGTGGACGCCCCGGAGCGCGAGCGCACGACCAGCGAGATTGGCGAGCTGATCATGGAGCACCTGAAGGGCCTCGACACCGTGGCGTACATTCGGTTCGCATCGGTCTACCGGGATTTCAAGGATGTGCGGGAGTTCAAAGAAGAGTTGGAAGGGTTGTTGAGACACCACGGCGGCGGCAAAGGGAAAAAATAAGGATCAGGGAACAGGGGTCAGCGCGGACGGCTGGCCAAGAGGCGAGACGATGTCGGAGACAAGGACGCACAAGGTAACACTCATACCCGGCGACGGCATTGGACCGGAAGTCACTCAGGCCGTAGTTCGCATTCTCGAGGCTACGGGCGTGCACTGGGAGTGGGAGCGGTTTGCCGCCGGCGCAGAGGCTTTCGAGATCTTCGGCGAATATATACCCACGGCGCTCTACGAATCGATCGAGCGCAACCGCGTAGCCCTGAAGGGCCCGGTGAGCACGCCCATCGGGGGCGGCTTCAAGAGCATCAATGTGACGCTGCGCAAGCGGTTCGATCTGTTTGCCAACTTCAGGCCGATCAAGAATCTGCCCGGCCTGGAGACGCACTGGCCCGGCGTGGACCTGATCATCGTGCGCGAAAACACCGAGGGCGAGTACGTGGGCCTGGAGCACGAGGTGGTGCCGGGGGTGGTGGAAGCCATCAAGGTGATCACGGAAAAAGGCTCGACCCGCATCGCGAAGTTCGCCTTTGAATACGCGCGCAAACACGGACGGAAGAAGATCCACTCCATTCACAAGGCCAACATCATGAAGCTCTCCGACGGGCTGTTTCTGCGCTGCGCGCGCAAGGTGGCGGAGGGATTTCCCGACATCGTTTACGGGGAACACATCATCGACAACACCTGCATGCAGCTGGTCATGAATCCCTACCAGTACGACACGCTGCTGCTTGAGAACCTCTACGGAGATATCGTGAGCGACCTGTGCGCAGGGCTGGTGGGCGGCCTGGGGCTGGTGCCGGGGGCCAACCTGGGGCACGAATGCGCCATCTTCGAGGCGGTGCACGGCTCCGCTCCGGATATTGCCGGCAAGGATCTGGCCAATCCGACGGCGCTGTTGCAGTCGGCGGTACTGATGCTGCGCCACCTGGACGAGATGGCCGCCGCCGACAGGGTGCAGAAGGCGCTGGAGACGGTGTATGCGGAACGCAGGACGCTGACCCGCGACGTGGGCGGAAGCGCCGGGACCAGCCAGTTCGCCGACGCGATTCTGGCGGCGATGAAAAAGGCCTAGATCCCCAAGAAATCCCGAATTGGAGCGGAAAACAAGGGAGGTTGGTTTCCGGATTCCATCCCATCGACAAGGATGAGTTGAAGCACGCACTCCTGTACACTGGAGTGTTCACGGCCATGAAAACAAGACATCCAATTGGCATCCTGGGCGCGACCGGAATGGTCGGCCAGCGGTTTATCCAGCTTCTCGAGAACCACCCCTGGTTCGAGGTGGCATGGTTGGCGGCCAGCGACCGCTCCAGCGGCAAGCCCTACGGCGAGGCCGCCAAGTGGCGGCTGGACACGCCGCTGCCGGAGCGCATCGCGCGCATGACGGTGTCGCCGGCCGACCCCGAGGGCGCGCCGAGGATCATCTTTGCCGCTCTCGACGCTGCCATCGCACGCGAATTGGAGCCGCGCTTTGCCGCGGCCGGCTGCGCCGTGATTTCCAACTCAAGCGCCTTCCGCATGGCCGCCAATGTGCCGCTGGTGATTCCCGAGATCAACGCGGATCACCTGCACCTGATCGAGGAGCAGCCGTGGCGGCGCGAGTCGGGCGGCTACATGGTGACCAATCCCAACTGCTCAACCATCGGCCTGGTGATGGCGCTGAAACCCATCGAGGAACGCTTCGGGATTGAGCAGATCTTTGTAACTACCATGCAGGCGATCTCCGGCGCAGGTTATCCGGGCGTGGCTTCGATGGACATTCTGGGCAACGTGGTGCCCTACATCGGCAGCGAAGAAGAGAAGATGGAGTCGGAGACGCTGAAACTGCTGGGGCGGCTGGAGGGCCATGCGGTGACGCCGCTGCGGGCGCGCATGAGCGCCCATTGCAACCGAGTTGCCGTCGAGGACGGGCACACGGAGAGCGTGTCGATCAAGCTCGGGGGCAAGCTGCACAAGCGTGCGACGCGCGAGGAGATTCTGGCGGCCTGGGCGGAGTTTCGGCCCCTGGCCGGGCAGGAACTGCCGACGGCTCCCGAACAGCCGGTCGAGTGGGCTCCGCAAGACGATCGCCCGCAGCCGCGGCTTGATCGCAACCGCGGACGGGGCATGGCGGTGACCGTGGGACGGCTGCGCCCCTGCGGCGTGCTCGACTGGAAGTTCACCGTGCTCTCGCACAACACCATTCGCGGGGCGGCCGGGGCGGCCATTCTGAATGCCGAGTTGCTGGCTAGCCTGGGGAAGCTGGAACCGATTGCCGAAGCGGCCGCGCATAGTTGAATCCGGTTGATAGGAACGATGGGAAGACTCGCATGAGCCTGGTGGTGATGAAGTTCGGCGGCACGTCGGTGGAAGACCCGGCAGCGATCGGGCGCACCGCCGCCATCGTGGCCGGCCGCGTGGCCCTGGGCAAGCGCCCTGTGGTGGTGGTAAGCGCTATGGCCAAGGTCACCGACCAGTTGCTGCGGGCCGCCGCCGCCGCCGCGCAGGGAGACCGCACCGGCGCCCTGGCCATCAGTTCGCGGTTGCGTTCGCGCCATCGCGATACCGCTGCCGCGCTCATCAAGGGCAAGGAAGCCGCCGCGCTGATCAATCTGATCGATCAGAAATTCGACTCACTGGACGAGATTCTTCGCGGCCTGGCCGCCATTCTCGAACTTACGCCGCGCATCTCCGACCTGATCGTGAGTTATGGCGAGCGGATCTCCAGCCGCATCATTGCCGACGCTTTCAGGGAGCGCGGAATCGATGCCGCGCATGTGGATGCACGCGACGTGATTGTCACCGATTCGCAGTTTCAAAAGGCGATTCCGCTGGACTCGGTCATCGAAAAGCGGGCTGCAGAAAAGGTGTGCCCGCTCACAAATGGGGGGCAGATCCCCGTGCTGGGCGGCTTCATCGGCTGCAACGAGGCCGGCATCACCACCACCCTGGGCCGCGGCGGCTCGGACTTCACAGCCGCCCTGATCGGCGGCGCAATGGGAGCCGAAGCTATCGAGATATGGACCGACGTGGACGGCATCATGACCTCGGACCCGCGCGTCTGCCCGGACGCGCTGCGCGTCAAGGTAGTCAGCTTTGAAGAGGCAGCCGAACTGGCTTATTTTGGCGCCAAGGTGCTGCATCCGGCTACCATTTTGCCTGCCGTCAAGAAGAACATCCCCGTGCTGGTGCTGAACAGCCGCAACGCCGCCTGCGAGGGCACGCGCATCATTTCGCTGGCTCCGCATTGCAAGAGCCCGTTCAAATCCATTGCCGTAAAGAAGAAGCTGAGCATTATCGATGTGGTGGCCAGCCGCATGCTGATGACTCATGGCTATATGAGAGAAATCTTCACCATCTTCGACAAGCACCAGTGCCCGGTGGATATGGTTTCGACCAGCGAGGTCTCGGTTTCGCTCACGGTGGACTCGAACGACAAGCTGCCCGCCATCGCCGCCGACCTGAGCAAGCTGGCGGACGTGAAATACGAGGGGCGCAAGGCGCTGGTGTGCCTCGTGGGCGAGGACATACGCGGGCAGAGCGGCATGGCCGCGCAGGTATTCACCGCCGTGCGCCACATCAACGTGCGCATGATCTCGCAGGGGGCGAGCGAGATCAACATGAGTTTCATGATCGACGAAGACGACGCCGACGAAGCGGTGCGCTCGCTGCATGCGGCTTTTTTCAAGGATCCAGACCCAACGATTTTCGATGTGGAAGCGCGTAAACTGCAAACGGCTAGCAGCTAGAAGCTGAAACTAGATGAGGTCACCATGCTGTTCCTGGTTCTGGGCAAAGGGAAGACCGGCAGTCTCGTTGCGCAGGTGGCACGCGAGCGCGGCCACAGCGTGCGGGCGCTCGACATTACCGAGAACGAGGGCGCCACTGCGCTGACCGGACCTACACTGGCCGGCGTAGATGTAGTTATCGACTTCACTACCGCTGAAGAGGCTCTGAAAAACATGCGCGCCGTGCTGGCTCTGGGGGCGCGCATCGTTGTGGGCACCACCGGCTGGTATGCGCAACTGAACGAGATGAAGGCGCTCGCGCATAAGCGCGGAGGCGGCCTGCTTTACGGCACGAACTTCTCCTTTGGGGTGCAGAAGCTGTTCCGGCTCACCGCCGAGCTGGCGAAGCTCGATGGCTACAAGTTTTCAATCGCCGAGACTCACCATACTTCAAAACTCGACGCGCCCTCTGGCACCGCCATTACGCTCAAGGAGATCATTGAAGCGGCGCGGCCGGGCACGCCGGTGGAGATCATCTCGCATCGCGTGGGCGACGCCAATGGCGAGCACGTGGTGACGGCGGTGAGCGATGGGGATACGCTGCAATTAAAGCACGACGCGCACAACCGCCGCGGCTTCGCCCTGGGCGCCGTTCGCGCCGCCGAGTGGCTGGCCGGCAAATCCGGCGCCTGGGACTTTCGCGAAATCTCCGATCAGTTATAGGGCAGACAGGTGCATCGCGCACCCTGAAACGCGGGTGCCCCAGGTTTCGTCCGCCGCGGCGGATGAGACCTGGGAGACAACATCACCTCTCCACCTCCGGCGATGCCAGCAAAACATCGAGCCGCTCATAGCTCGCCCCTACTCCGCGTTCCATATCGGACCGAAGGACGCCGTCGCGGGCCTCCCGTGAAACGTAGCGGAGCGTGACGGTCAGGGTCGTCCTGCCGTCCTGCTCGACCAGTGTGGTCGTGTTCAGTCCCTCGCCGGGATACCATGGCTCATCGAACTGCTCGGTGCAGACCACGCGCTCCGGCGGCACGATCTCGCGGTAGACGCCGCCCATGCCCATCTCTTTTCCGCTGGCGTGACGCCACACATAGCGGTAGGCGCCGCCCACCCGCAGATCGATCTGGCAGATGGGCATCTCCCAGTCCGGCGGACCCAGCAGCCATCGCTTGACGAGCTCCGGCTGGGTGAACGCCTGAAAGACCAGCCGGCGCGGAGCATCGAATTCACGCGTCATCACAATCTCCCGGTCACCGTGCGCGGTAAGTTTCAACGTTGGAGCGCCCATCGCCAGCGCCCCTTTATCGCTTCTTGTGTCCATGTCTCTTCTCCTTGGTTTTCATCTCCTCGAGCAGGGCGTCGAGCCTCTGGAAGTTCTTATCCCAAATGCGGCGGTACCTTTCGACCCAAGTGTCAAGTTCCTTGAGCGGCTCGGGCCGGAGCGCATAAATACGCCGCTGCGCGTCCACCTGGACGCCGACCAGACCGGCATCGCTCAGCACGCGCAGGTGCTTTGAAACCTGGGGTTGGCGCATGCCCAGGCAATCGGCCATCTCTCCGACCGGCCGTGGCCCCTTCAGCAGCAACTCCACGATTTGAAATCGATTGGGCTCCGACAAAGCTCTGAAAGTCTCGATCATGGGAGCAATATGCCTCATCAGGTATATTCTTGTCAAGGAATATTCTCGTTGGCGAATATATAGGCAGATCCAAAACGGCTAGGGGGAGATTCCGAATCCCGGCGCCTTGGCGCCCGAGCCTCGAATACCAGCCTTGGCAAGTACTGAGAGGACAGGACACCACGCCCATCACGGGTGCAGGAATCGCGTTCTGTCTCCAACCTCCTAATCGTCCTGGCGAGAGTGCGGCGGTCCGCAGCCAGCGAAGCCGGCACGGGGTAGGGCCGCGCAGCTCGCCGCAGTGCTCGAACCCGGCCACAAAGGGCAAGCCAGCATCGTATTTTCGGCGGCCCACGGAGGTTCTCTTCAACATGCAGCGGCGGCGCGCCGCGGATGCGGTAAGAACCGGACTCCCTGCCGACGCCCTGCCGGTATACACTCTCCTGTTATGGAAACTACGGGATGCGGCACGGCAATCGTTACGCCATTCAAGGCGGATGGGTCAATCGATGAAGAGGCGCTGCGGGCGCTGGTGAACTGGCAGATCGACGCGGGCATCGATTTTCTGGTGGCTTGCGGGTCGACGGGCGAGGCGGCCACGCTGGATGAGGAGGAATGGCTGCTGGCGGTGCGCATTGTGGCGGAGACGGCGGCGGGGCGCGTGCCGGTGTGGGTGGGATGCACGCACAACTCCACGCGGACGCTGCTGCGGCACGCCGCGCTGCTGCGCCGGGTGCGGGGCGTCGATGCGGTGCTTTCGGCCAGCCCTTACTACAACAAGCCTTCGCAGGAGGGGCAGTTCCAGCACTTTCTGGCGCTGGCCAGGGCGGTGGACCCGCTGCCCGTGGCGCTCTACAACGTGCCAGGACGGACGGCGGTGAACCTCGATCCGGAGACGGTGGCGCGGCTGGCCGAGGCCGCGCCCAACATCCAGGCCATCAAAGAGGCCAGCGGCAAGCTGCCGCAGATCGCAGCGCTGGTGCATTCGCTGCCGCGGGAGTTCAAGATCTTCTCCGGAGACGACAACATGGCCCTGGCGTCGATCGGAGTGGGCGCGCAGGGGCTGATCAGCGTGGCGTCGAACGAGATTCCGGCGGAGATGGGCCGCATGATCCGTGCCGCGTTGAGGAACAACTGGGCCGAGGCTCGCGAGATCGACCGCAAGTACGCGCGCCTGCTCGACGCTAACTTCTGGGAATCAAATCCGGCTCCGGTGAAGGCGGTGCTGAACCTGATGGGCCGATGCACCGACCTGGTGCGGCTGCCGCTGGTGCCCCCCACCGCCGCCACCCGCTCCAAGCTCGAACGCCTGGCCGGCGAATTGGGCCTGCTGAAGTTCGCGCCGCAGCTGGAGGGCGATCTTAGTGCGATCGGAAATTAGGAGCTAATTGCGGCGGGTGGTCTTCGGACATGGACTTGAGTAGTTGAGGAGTTTTGACTGGATGTGTGTTCGGCGCATCGGCGGACTGTGGAGCATCGGGCACATTGCGGGGGCGATGGCTGCGGCAGTGCTAGCGGTCTGGCTGCATTGCCCGCAGGAATCCGCGGCACAGGCGCAGCCCGGGAGCCAGCAGGAGCCGGATCGCGCCGCGCTCTTGAAGGTGAAACCGGACCTCGCGGGGTTCAGGAATGGCGTTTTCATTGAGCCGGACCCGATGGACTTTGCGGCCCACGAAGGCTTCACATCGCTCTTCGACGGGAAGACGCTGGGCGGATGGGACGGCCAGCCGGGGGTGTGGAGGGTGGAGGATGGAGCGATTGTGGGCGAGACGGCCCCGGAGATGTTTGACCGCTACGCCTTTCCCAACACGTTTCTCATCTATCGCGGGGGCGAGGCAAAGGACTTCGATCTGAAGCTTGAAATCAAGGTGGAGAAAGGCGGAGGCAGCGGCATCCAATACCGCAGCAGCGTGGGAGTTCCGCCGGGCCAGGCGGCGGGCAAAGCCAGTGAGGGGCGCGACCCACGGTGGGAGATGATTGGCCCCCAGGCCGATTTCTGGTTCCCTGTGGACGCGAAGGCCAAGGACTACAGCGGACAGCTCTATTCACAGAACACCTCGCGAGGCATTATCGCCTGGCGCGGACAGGTGGTGCAGACGCCGCCGGAGAAGATACCGCAGCTGGTGGGCGTGATCGGAGATCGGAGCAAGCTGGGCGCATATGTGAAGGATGGGGCATGGAACCAATACACGATCATGGCGCGAGGCGGCGTGATCCTGCACATCTTGAATGGCCAGCTGATGGCAGTGCTGGTGGACGACGATCCGGCTTCGTCGAACAATGTTCCGGGGCTGATAGGGCTGCAGATTGAGGGTGTGCCCTGCAAGGTGTCGTTTCGGA
>Ga0326727_10015703_pt1 | contig 16162 bp, 17 predicted proteins | sample MB2enrmetagenome_FD_207643 | JGI IMG/M metagenome (GOLD analysis project Ga0326727, IMG submission 207643) | Lab enriched peat soil microbial communities from McLean, Ithaca, NY, United States - MB29MY | ecosystem: Environmental > Terrestrial > Soil > Wetlands > Peat | place: USA: New York...
TGGAGGACAATCTCAAGGAAAAATACAAGCTAAAAGAGATACTTGTCACACCCTTTGACCAGGGTGAGCGGCTGAAACAAGTGCTAGCCGAAGCGACGGCCAGCATCCTGATGCGGATTCTCAAGGACAACGATATTGTCGGTGTCGGCTGGGGTTCAACGCTGGCGTACATCCCTCAATACATGGAACGGGGAAAGGTTGACGCCACATTTGTCACCCTGATCGGCGGATATGGGCAGAAGAAAATCGAAATGCATGGCAGCTACATTGCCTCTAGCATGGCAAATTCCCTCAACAGCAAGTGCCACTTACTGAATGCGCCGGCCATGGTCGACAGCCTGGAACTTTGCGAGACGCTGTTAACTGACAAAAATATCAGCAGTGTTCTGGCTATCGGGCGAAAAGCGAATATCGCCGTGATCGGCATCGGTGCACCGTTCAGTCCCGAGTCGACGATTTTTGATTCCGGCTACTTCAAAACCAAAGATATCGACGAACTGAGGAAGGAGGGGGCGGAATGCGACATCGTGTCCCGCGTCTATCTGGACGGGCAGGGAAATGAATGCGGCTTTGCCCTGACCAACCGAACCATTGGCATAACGGCAGCGGAATTGAAGAGGATACCGCTGGTGATCGGGGTAGCCGGTGGCGAAGCAAAGCATCGGGCGATAAAACTGGCCTTACAGGCGGGCTATGTGAACGGGCTCGTTACCGATGAAAAAACAGCGAAATTTCTGTTGGGCTTGGCTTGAAGACTCAGAATCCACAAGAAAGAAAGGGGAATGACATGAAAAAGAAGAGGATTTTGGTGGCTTGTGGCACGGGAATCGCCACTTCCACGGTGATCGCGGACAGGGTGAAGGAACTTTGCATCAAAGCAGGGATCGACGTACACGTGGAACAGGTAAAGATTGTGGAAGTGGCAGGAAAAGCTGACGATTTCGATCTTATTGTAGCCAGTACCAAAGTTCCCGCTTCCGTCAAAACGCCATCAGTTTCCGGTGTGAGTTACCTGTCGGGAGTCGGCATAGAGAAAACAGAGGCAGAAATCATCGAGAAGTTAAAAGCGTTGGGTTAACACGCGGGAGGGTACAGTAATGGCTTTTGTTCAATATCTATTATCTTTAGGGCCTTCTGTAATGCTGCCAATAATCATCTTCTGTTTAGGAATGCTTATGGGCGCAAAGTGGAGCCGGGCACTCAAGTCCGCGATACTAATTGGTGTCGGCTTTATCGGCATTAACCTGGTCATCGGCTTGCTGGTAGGGGAACTGGGACCTGCGGCAACAGCCATGCTGAAAAGAACTGGGCTGAACCTCAGCATCATCGACATCGGCTGGCCGGCGATGGCATCCATCACTTGGGCCTGGAAAGCCGCAGCATTGGTATTTCCTGTGGGTCTAATCATCAACTTTGTGATGCTGACCTTTAAGCTCACCAAGACGATGAACGTTGACTTATGGAATTACTGGCAGTTTGCGTTCATCGGGGCAGCCGTACAGTACGAAACTGGCAGTCTGACCCTGGCCCTGGTCGCGGCCGGAGCGGCATCAGCGCTGGCTTTGGTACTGGCCGATTATACCGCGCCACTGGTGGACAAGTTCTTCGGCATGCCGGGGATTTCTTTCCCCCACCTTACCGCTTTGGGCTTCCTGCCGATAGCGATTCCGCTGAATTGGCTGATGGATAAGATCCCTGGCATCAACAAGCTGTCTGCCAACCCGGAAGGCATCCAGAAGAAGTTCGGCGTGTTTGGCGAGCCGGTTACCATGGGCTTGATCATCGGCATAGCACTGGGTGCTTTGGCCGGCTATACACCGGACAAAGTAGCCAAGTTGGCCATGACAATGGCGGCGGTAATGTACCTGATGCCGAAGATGGTGGCCATTTTGATGGAAGGTCTGATTCCCATCTCCCTTTCGGCGAGGGAATTTATGGCCAAACGGTTTAAAGGTAGAGAGATTTACATTGGACTCGACGCCGCCGTTGCCCTGGGCGAACCTTCGGTAATCGCGGTCGGCTTGGTGCTCGTACCGATCACGATTGCTCTCGCACTCATTATTCCGGGCAACCGTGTGTTGCCGTTCGCCGATCTGGCGGTAATTCCATTTCTGCTGTGCCTTATTGTTTCTCTGGCCAGAGGCAATGTAATCCGCTCCTTGATGCTCGGCACGGTGGTCATGGCGCTGGTGCTGATTACCGCGACCAACCTCTCGCCGATCCAAACCGCCCTGGCCCATAATGCGGGCGTCAATTTCCCTCCTGGCGCCACCCAGATTGCCAATCTGGATCGGGCCAACTTCATCACCTGGGCGTTCATAAAAGGATTTGCCTTGGGGAGGTAAAAGTTCGTTGGTGTGAGCGGGGAGTATCCACTCTCCGCCACATACCCTGACTAATACAGAGATGCGTTAAACCAGAATTTGATTATTCAAGAGGCGTTATCACAGATGAAAGACACGATGAAAGCTGGAGTGCTGCACGCCATCAATGATATCCGTTGCGAAGAAATCGCCGTACCGGAAATTAGCGATGACGAAATCCTGGTCAAAGTAAGCGTTGCCGGGATATGCGGCTCTGATTACGAGAGGGTTCTGAAAACTGGGACGTGGCGGTTTCCCACGGTTTTGGGCCATGAGTTCGGCGGTCTCACGGTGAAAACCGGCAAGAACGTTGTCGGCATCCAGGTCGGCGACAAAGTGGTCGTAAATCCCATGGTGCCATGCGGAGAGTGCTATTACTGCAAGCTCGAAAAGTTCAACATGTGCAAAGATTACGGCTATATTGGCTCACGGTCGAACGGAGGTTTTGCAGAATACGCCAAGGTAAGATATACCAACGCGTACAAAGTCCCCAACGATATGTCGGATGAAGCAATTGCTTCCGTCGACCCAATAACCGTATCTCTGCACGCCGTGCTCAGGGGTAATTTGAAAATAGGAGAAACGGTGGCGGTGTTCGGCGCTGGCGCGATTGGCCACTACTGCATGCAGTGGGCGAAAAGAATGGGCGCTTCCCAAGTTATCGCCATCGATCTGGTCGACAAGAAATTGGAAATTGCCAAAGCCGTGGGGGCGGATTATGGTATCAACCCGCTTCAGGTAAAAGACGTGGTTGGCGAGATCCGGCGGCTGACCGACAACGAGGGTGTGAATCTGGCGATTGAATCGGCCGGATCAGAAATAACCGTCAACCACTGCATCAGCGTGGCCAGGAAACAAGGCAAGGTAGTTTATGTTGGCACGCCCCACAAACAGATTACCCTGGACTCGGGAGTATTTGAAAACATCCTGCGCAAAGAACTGACCATCTCCGGTTCCTGGTGCTATCACTTTGCTCCGCCAATCCAGGAATGGCTGGTCTCGATTGAACACGTCTACAACCGTCAGTTCAAGATCGATCCGGTCATCACCCATCGCTTCCCGCTGGAAAAGGTCGCGGATGCATTTGAAATGATCAGGCAGAGAAAAGAAAGCTTCAACAAAATCTTGATTACCGTGGGGGAGTGACTTATGACTATGACAAAAGAGGAATTTGTAAGACACATCGATCATTCTTTGCTGAAGCCGCAGCTGACGGTGGAAGAAATAACGCAAGGTTGTGAATTCGCCAAAGCGGAAAACTGCGCCACTGTTTGCGTCAATCCCACCAGCATTCTGCTGGCTGAGGGGATTCTCGCCGGCGGTAACACGAAGGTCTGCAGTGTAATAGGTTTTCCCTTCGGCACCCATACGTCCTACATCAAAGCTCAGGAAGCGGCGGAAGCGTATAAACTCGGCGCCAGCGAGCTCGATATGGTTATCAATGTCGGCGCGTTGAAATCCAAGCAGTACGCGATGGTACAGCAGGATATCGCCGAAGTCGTCCAGGCCACGCCGGCCATTGTCAAGGTCATTTTGGAAACATGCTTCCTTACCGACGAGGAAAAAGTCACAGCCTGCAAACTGGTGGAGGAGGCTGGGGCCCAGTACGTTAAGACTTCCACCGGTTTTGCTTCTGGCGGCGCCACTCTGGCCGATATCCGGCTGATGAAACAAAGCGTCAGCGCGCATATGAAAGTCAAGGCGGCTGGCGCTATCAGGACCCTGAAGATGTCATTGGAACTGCTGGAGGCCGGCTGCGACCGAGTGGGAATTAGTGCCACCCAGCAAATCCTTGACGAATTTAAGGAAAAGTAGGTGGCGGCATTGAAAATCTTACTGGTCGGTGGAGCAAAAGACTCAAAGTTCGAAAAGATATGTGCTGATTTGAGGGCGATGTGCGCCCAGGCAAACATGAAGGTGCAAATCGTGACGGTAAATATATACAGCCAGGATGTACCGGCCGTGGAAAAAGCGGAACAACCGGATGTCATCCTGGCGTTAGGCAGTAAGAACATCTCCACCCAACTGCCGATCATCGACGGGCTTCCTCTGATGTATCCCTGGATGGGCACGGAAAAGATGCTAGAGGAAATTGCCCATCACTATGGCAACACACTGCCGGCATGAGCACCTGACGAGCTCGCCGGAAACGGGCGTACGAAGAGAATGGATGACACGATGCTTGAAACGCTTTTTCGGGAAGAATTGATCGTAATGAACAGTGCTGCCGCAACCCGGGAGGAGGCCCTGGCTGAGTTGGCGGAAAAGCTCAGGGCCAACAACTATGTTCATGCCAGCTTTGCCCAGGCTGTTTTGCACCGGGAAAATGAGTTTCCCACCGGCCTACCGACAAACCCAGTCGGGGTGGCGATTCCGCATACGGACGTAGAACACGTCATCTCTCCGGCCATCGCGGTGAGTATCGTGACCAATCCCGTCCAGTTCAATGAAATGGGAAATCCCGACAATCAGGTCGACGTCAAAATTATTTTCATGTTGGCAGTCACTGCCCCCCACATGCAATTGGACTTGCTCAAGCAGTTGATGAGCCGCATCAGTGACCCCAACAGCCTGACGTCACTTTTGCACGCTCAAAACAAGCAGGAGGTACTGAAGGTCATGGGCTCTTGAGATGGCGGAGTAAAGAAGTTCGCCGGGGATTGGGAGGCTGTATATGGACAGGCCAAGCTGGCCCACCAAGTAAAATGACGCTCAATGGCGAGCGGGAGGCGAAGAAGAAATGGAATATAGAGGAATTGCCGCCGCTCCAGGCTATGCACTGGGTAAAGTGTCTTTGCTGCAGCAGCGGGAAATAGCAGTGACCAAGCGCAGTCTTTCACCCTGGGAAATCCCCGCCGAAATGACCCGGCTGGAGACCGAAGCAGCCCAGGCCATCGGGGAAATCGCCGCCATCCGCGAAGTGGCCCGGCAGAAGCTGGGCGACGAGGCGGCGGAGATTTTTACCGCCCAAATTTTGGCTCTGCAAGACCCGGAATATATTGGCGGCATCGCCGAAAAGATCAGGCAGGAGGCAATCAACGCCGAAGCCGCCGTGCAGGTTGTGACCGAACAGTTTCTAGCCCTTTTCGCCGAAATCGACAACGAGTACATCCGCGAACGGGGCGCTGACCTGCGGGACGTCAGCCAGCGCCTGTTGCGTCGGCTGCTCGGGGTCCCGAAGGAATTGCCGGCGGACAAAACGGAAAATGTGATTCTGGTGGCCCACGACCTGGCGCCGTCGGATACTGTGCAGTTGGACCGTGACACGGTCGCCGGTATTGCCACTGATGTCGGTGGGCGCACCTCCCACTCGGCGATCATGGCGCGCTCCATGGGTATTCCGGCTGTGGTCGGGCTGGAATGCGTGGTGGCCGCTGTCAAACCGGGGGATTTCGCTGTTGTCGACGGCGAAGCCGGCTTAGTGCTGATAAATCCACCGGATGACCTGATCCGGCATTACCGGGCGAAGAAAGAACAGGCCGATGCCCGGCGGCAGATTCATCAAAAGCTGATTGGCGTACCCTCGATCACCCGGGATGGGTGCCGGGTGGAGCTGACGGCCAATATCGGCAGCGTCGAAGATGCCGAGGTCGCCCTGGCTAATGGAGCGGAAGGTGTGGGCCTATTTCGCACCGAGTTTCTGTACATGGGCCGGAATCAACTTCCCAACGAAGAAGAACAGTTTGTCGTCTATAAGAAAGTCGCCTTGCTGTTCGGTCGCGAGCGGCCGGTAATTATCCGCAGCCTAGACATCGGCGGGGACAAGGGATTACCCTACCTTGCCATGGCCCCGGAACTTAACCCATTCCTGGGCCACCGGGCGATTCGCCTGTGCCTTGACCGGACCGCGTTGTTCAAGACCCAACTCCGGGCAATCCTCCGGGCCAGCGCCTACGGAAACATCAAGCTCATGTACCCGATGATCGCCACCTTAGAGGAACTTCGGGACGCCAACCGCATTCTGGAAGAAGGCAAGCAGGAGCTGCGCCGGGAGAACATCGCCTTCAACCCGGCGATGGAAGTCGGCATCATGGTGGAGATCCCGGCGGTGGCCGTGATGGCCGACCAATTTGCCCTGGAAGTCGACTTCTTCAGCATCGGTACCAATGACCTGATCCAATACACCATGGCTGCCGACCGGACGAACGAAAAGGTCGCCTACCTCTATCAGCCTTTCAACCCGGCAGTTCTGCGCCTGATACAAGGAGTGATCACCGCCGGGCATAGGGCCGGCAAATGGGTCGGAATGTGCGGCGAAATGGCCGGGGAAGCGGCAGCTGTCCCGCTCCTGCTGGGAATGGGACTGGACGAATTCAGCATGAGTGCCGGGGCGATACTGCAGGCGCGCGCCATGATCCGCCGGCTGAACAGGAAAGAGGCCGGGTGCATAGCCACCGCTGTCTTGGAAATGGCCAGCGCGGCAGAGATCAAGCAATACGTCGAACAGGAAGTTTGCCTGAACATAGAATCATAGTTCGCTGAAAATGGGGACAATGGATCATGATTGCACGCCAACTAGTGATTAACAACAAATCGGGACTGCACGCCCGCCCAGCGGCAGTATTCGTGCAAAACGCCAGCAAATTCAAGTCCGCTATAACCATCAAGCACCAGGAAAAGACGATCAACGGCAAGAGCATTTTGTCGGTCTTGGCCGGTGGTCTCAGCTGCGGTATGGCCATCGAACTCCTGGTGGACGGAGAAGACGAACGGGCCGCGGCCGACGCCCTGATGCAACTGTTTGCCGCCGGGCTGGGGGAATAAGCGCGGCCATTGTTCCTACACCAGGAACCCGATGACGAATGATGATGACTGCGCACATAGCTTCTTCTGAAGTTGCAGATGACCTTAGCGAACAGGATGGAGCACAGTCTCCAGATGCATGGTGTCGGGGAAGTATCCGCAGGACGTGGCTCAAGACTTTCGTGCCCAAAGGGGCGCCGACCGGAGAGAGTGGAAGCTCATCGCCGGGGAGCGATTCACTCCCCGGCACCATTTTGAATACGAATTCGAGTGTGATGTACGGGTACAAGTTCGTCGCGGTAAGCGGACAAAGCCACGGATCAAAAATTGTTCCCAATCCGAGAAAGCAACGGAGCCGCGCATGTCAAACCACCAAACTTATCGCAAGCGCCTCTTCTGATTGTTAGTGGATTGGCGCGGCGTGAATGAGGTCTGCCCCAAAAAAGAGACCTCTGGTCCATGCATTTCTGGTGGTGCCACCCAGTTCGCTGGTTGACACCACCGTTATTAAAGGTGCGAAGTCCTGGAAGAATACGACGTTTTGGTGCAATGGGAGCAGCGGGGCGGACTACATCGGGCTGAATTTGTCACTGGTCCTGGGACTGCTTATGTCACCTGAAATTGCGAATTCAGGTTTCAAGGCTGCCTGGAGTGGATGACTTAATAACAGAGAGAGGGGTCATGATCGCGTGGACAAAGTCGAGTCGGAAAAGGAGCAAGGACTCATTGAGCGCGCATTGAAAGCGGCGCGCGATACCAAGTACTTATCGGTGGAGCACGGTATCCGCCATCGGGCCGCCGGCATCTTCTCATCAATGTTCGGCACTCAGCCAGCTCTGATCGTTGCAGACGGGAATACATATCGGGCCTGCGGACAGGCCGTGGAAGCGAGCTTTGTGAGGGAAGGCAGAGCTCTGTTGAAGCCCTTCATCTTCGGCCCGCATGTTTTTGCTGACGACAAATGCGTGGCGGAACTGGTGGCAGCGCTTAGTACTCATACGGCTATTCCAGTAGCTGTCGGTTCCGGAACGATCAACGACCTCACGAAAACGGCAGCCTATCAGACGAAACGTCCTTACATGGTTGTCGGGACAGCTGCCTCCATGGACGGGTATGCCGCATCCGGTGCATCCATTACCATAAACGGATCCAAGAGTACGGTTGATTGTCGCGCCCCGCAAGCCTTCTTGGCCGATCTGGACGTCATCGCACAGGCTCCCGCCGTAATGAATGCCTGGGGTTATGGTGACCTGATGGCTAAGGTTGTGGCCGGCGCGGACTGGATCCTGGCGGATGCGACGGGGATTGAGCCGATCGATATACGGACCTGGGAAACTGTGCAGAGTTCTCTCCACTCCTCGATTGGTGTGCCAGAAGAGATTGCCGCCGGAAATCCCGAGGCCCTCCGCCATCTGGTAAACGGACTGGTGATAAGTGGATTCGCGATGCAAGCCTATCTTTCCAGCCGGCCCGCAGCGGGAGCCGAGCACCAGTTCAGTCATCTCTGGGAAATGCAACATCACACGTTCCACGGAGCAGGTGTTTCGCACGGCTTTCAGGTGGCCATTGGTGTCCTGGCTTCATTGGCGCTTTATGAAGACCTGTTACACATAGACCTGCGTGCCATCAATATCGAAGCCGCGGTCAGAGCGTGGCCTTCCATGGATGTACTGGAGCAGCGGATAACCAAACTGTTTGAGCCGGGACCGCTAGTGGAGAGAGCGAAGCAGGAAACCCGCGCTAAGTACGTCTCGGGAGATACTCTTGGTACCCAGTTAAAGCGGGTTCAGGAAAATTGGGAGGAGGTTCGATCGAAGCTCGTCGCACAGTTAATTCCCTTCCATGAATTGCGCGACATGTTGCGACGTGCGGGCTGCCCTTTCGATCCGGGGCAGATCGGCATTTCACGTTCGCGCCTGCGCCTGAGTTATAAGCAGTGTTGCTATATGCGACGCCGCTTCACAATCCTGGATTTCGCACAGCGCCTGGGCATACTCGACTCGGCGCTCGATCGTCTCTTCGGTCCTCAAGGCCGGTGGTCGCCCGAAGGAAAAGATCTGCGGTGATAGACCTTTCGCGAGTGCGACACGTAGTTCTCGGCATGGATGGCACTCTCTACAAGGGCACGCGGCTCTTCGCACCGACCTTGCCTTTCTTGGAGCGCCTGCGGAAGCTGAAAGTCGGGTAAGCAAGTTTCTGCTGCGCCACGGTAAACGTTTCCGGAGGCCGGAAAGGCGTGGACGCCGAAATACATGGCTTGGATCGGGCAGATACGTTTCACGCAACCGGCCCAGGAATACGCGATGCTGGAGGTACCTGCATGAGGTCGAACATATGAACAGGCGCGTGCTGCGGCTGGAACAAGCCATCGAGGAAGCGGTGAAGTTGGCGCCGGTATGGAGGCAGGAAGTGGTACAAGCACTGCAGGCGCTACGCGGAGTGGCAAAGATTTCGGCGGCAACCCTGGTCAGCGAGTTGGGCGAGATTTCGCGTTTCGATAACCCACGGAAACTGATGGCTTACAGCGGCGCGGTTCCCAGTGATGATTCCAGTGGCGAGCGCGTGCAGCGGGGAGCCATCACCAAGACCGGTAACGTCCATCTGCGAAGAATAGTGATCGAGGCAGCCTGGTCGTGTCGGCTTCGTCCCGGCATCGGTCCCGCGCTGCGCCAAAGGCAGAAAGGCGTCAGCGAAGAAGAGAGGGAGATTGCCTGGAGAGCACAGAACCGGCTGCACAAGAAGTACCAGAGGCTCATGGCGGCAGGCAAAGATCAGAGAAAAATCGTTACCGCCGTGGGGCGTGAGTTGCGGGGCTTTATCTGGGCCATCGGCCGCGCTACGGAAACCCGCTGCCGTCAGCAGTCAGCGGTGACGGCATAAGCAAAACCAAAATCAAAACCTTCCTCATAAAGGCAAAAGAAAAAGCTGAAAGATAGTGGAATTTCGAGGACAAAGCGAGCAGCGGTCGAGGCACACTATGAAGGAGAATCCGCGCCTGATCTATGCGATAGGCTCATGCCCAACTGGCGCTCTTAGTCCGAGGCAGCTCCCGACGGATCACGGTTATGCGGTTCCGACCCGCGAATATCAGACTGATCAATCGTCGCAAAAGCTGCCCCGACCGTTGCTCGCCTTGCCCTCGAACAACTTCAACAACAACAGCAAAACCCACGAGTGCATCGCAGACCTGACACGGTCACTCCATATCAGATCTGTGAAGTAGCCAGGGCACGCCATTGTCTGTGGGAAACGACGGCTGAGATCCGGTCTGGCAGCCAAGGAGCACTGCGCTGCCATGGTGGCCATCCTCTTAATCGCACTTGCAATCTGTAATGTGATACGCTACAGTTTACAGATGATCAAGAGCTTCAGGCACGCTGGGCTTGAGAAGTTCTTTCTCACCGGGGCAAAGGCCGGAATTCAGCCTGCCCATGCCAAGAAACTCCGGTTGCAGCTTGGCCGTCTCGACGCGAGTAGCAGGCCCGAAGACATGAACGTGCCCGGATGGCGGCTTCATAAGCTGAGCCATGATCTGAAAAATCACTGGTCCGTGACCGTCGATGGGAACTGGCGGATGACATTTGCCTTCGAGGGCGTTGACGCGGTTCTCATCGACTATCAGGATTACCACTAGGAGTCAGACGATGATTATGCACAATCCACCGCACCCCGGAGAACTCTTGAAGGAACAGCTTGGCTCGCTCTCTGTCTCCGAAGCCGCTGCGCATCTCGGCGTCTCTCGTGTCACCCTGTCCCGCCTCATCAGTGGCAGAGCAGGAGTCTCCGCAGAAATGGCTTTGCGCCTGTCCGAGGCTTTCAGTACATCTCCGGATCTCTGGCTAAAACTCCAGATGAACTACGATCTCTGGCACGCCTCGCGGAAACGCCGCCCCAAGATCTCGCCCCTCAAGATCAAGGCGGCATAAGGCGGCGCAGGCAATAAAGAAAGGGAAGGGAACCGGACTGCGCATCGAGCGCATCTCGGGCTCCCAAAGGCGCGCATTTTGGCTGGTTAGGTATACCGGGGCAGATCGAACGGACCGAAGCAAAATATTACAGTGGTGCCAACCGGCGAGGACTGTTCAATGCACGCCGCTGGAGAGTGTCCCCTCTGGGGGCGGGGAGTGCAAGTTTCAGCCGGTGCGTTTGCAAGCGCGCGTACAATCCGCTGAAGTTCCTGGCGAGTATTCAGGAGCCTCCCTCGCCTGATCTGAAAAATGTCCGTGTACAAACTATGTACAAACAAACGACCAGTGTGCCGTTTCTGGCGTTTCTGACGTATGTAGAATCAGTAAGTTACGGACCCTAGAGTGGATGTAGCGTTCAACTCCCTCCCTGGCCACCACTAAAATCCTGTAGAATCAATAAAGTGTAATCGCAAAAGTAAATTGTCCGCGTTTTGTACGTGCTTTGTTTTATGATGTGCGTCATGGACACGAACGCGATCCCGACCGTGGAAGTCTACACGCGGCATTCGGCTGACTGCCCACAGGCATCTCAGCGGTCCAGCAAGAAGTGCCGTTGTCCGAAATGGCTGACCTGGCGACAAGCCGGAAAAGAGATACGGAAGAGTGCCAAGACCCGAAGCTGGTCGAAGGCACAGGAAGCTGCAGACTCCGTAGAGGAGCAGTTCCGGAAAGCGAAAACCAGCGAAGAGACGAAGCTCCCTGGCGGCATGACGGTCAAGCACGCCGTCGATCTCTACCTGGAAGACAAACGCGAACAGCAATCTGGCGTCACGCTGATTGGCAAGCTGACGCGGCTGCTGAAGGAACGAAATCCTCAACAGAAGAAGAAGAATGACGAATCCGAGCCAGCAAAGATCCTCGGATTCACCGAATGGTGCGCGACGAAGCCGATACCAGCGATTGAGGACGTACCACTCCCTGTGAAGCGCATTGTGGATGTGACCATCCGGCATCTGGAAGAGTTTCGGAAGACTTGGCCCGGCTCGCCACTCACCAAGAAGAAGATGCAGGAACTGTTGCGATCGTTCTTCCAGGCTTGCTTGGCACACGGGTGGGTCCTGGAGAACCCAGCCGCGCAGTTGTCGAAGATCCGTGTCAAGGAAATCCCAACTGATTACTTCACCGAGGAAGAGTTCGAGAAGATCATCTCGGCATGCGACACGTACCGGACGAAATCGCAACGACCTTTACTCCGGCGTGCCAAAGTGAAGGCGCTGATCAGGCTCCTGCGCTGGTCTGGACTACGCGCCGGGGACGCAATCAAACTCGAGCGCACGAAGCTGAATGGAAACAAGCTGCTGCTACGCACGGAAAAGACAGGAACTCCTGTGTGGTGTCCGATCCCGCCTGATGTGGCCGATCAGCTGCGAAGTGTGGAGAACTCGAATCCCGATTACTTTTTCTGGTCTGGAAACGGATCGGCAGACTCCGTGTACTCGGATTATCACAGGACGTTTGAGAAGGTATTTGCCGAAGCTAATCTCGGCAAGCGATGTCATCCGCACATGTTCAGGGACACATTCGCTGTTGGGCTCTTCTTGGCCGGCGTGCCAGTCGAACAAGTATCAAAACTGCTTGGCCATAAATCAATCCGGGTCACGGAGAAACATTATTCGCCCTGGGTGATGGTGTGTCAGGAACAACTGGAACAAAGCGTAGAGAAGTCGTGGGTGGTAGGGAAGTAATAAGAAGATCAATCGGAAACAGATCGGGCCGGGAGATGATCCCGGCCTTTTCTGTTACTGAACCCGATTGTTTTGCAGTTTGGCGTGAACCCGGATAACGACTGACTCCGGAATCTTCATGCTGAAGTAGCCACGCCGGAAACGGCTTTCACTGCGGCCAACGTGAATAACACCTGGCTCCTCTTTGAAGATCTCCCTCACCTTGTCGATACCAAGATCCCACCTATCTGCGATCCAATCAGGGCTGTAATGCTTTTCGATTGCGAGTTGCGCTTCTTGCATCGTTCAGTTGTTCTTTCCGCCGGCGGCGTGCCGGCCCGGGCCTATTCGCAGGCGGGGTATTGGCCATGGATGCTCGTCGCGCAGCACGCTCAACGCACTGCAACATTTCGGGACTTATGTCCCACCAGCGAACGCCGGGGATTGCCCCGACCAAGCCCAATGTAACACCACAATATTGCCGCACGGAAGTCGGAATGGGTATCCGGTAAAAGCCTTATTGGAAGAAATGGAAGCGGCCGAGCACGGCGGAACAGGAATGTGTATCAGGCTGTGCGACAATGCGGTTCTGGAAGTAGTTGCCGACTTCTGAACGCGAGTCGGCAAACCAAGACGCGCCACAGGTAAAATCTGGAGCCGTTTTGTGAACGGCGGAGCAGAAGATTTCGCTCGGCTAAAGGCACGCCCGTTGTTGAAACTGCTAGTGTGAGGTCAGATGGGCGTTGGCAACGAGCGCAAGGATGAAGAACTCCATTGCGCCGAGCTCCGCTTTGTCCGGCTGTTTTGGCCTCGATGAATCTCAGGAGATAATTCCTCGTAGGACGCATCTTGTTGATGCGCCAAGGGAATTGCTGCAAAGAGCGTGTCTAAGAGCTTAATGCGCCCCAGGAAACAGGGCTACAGCTCGCCTAGTCGCTTACCACGTTGCGTGATTGCTGCTCTGTACTTGCGCCGGACCGGAGCGGCCCCCAGCTGCTGCCGCCGATCGCGCGTCTCCCTGAAAATTTGGATAGGGGTTCTCTTCACTTTCACATCGAGTTCACCGTCACGGCGCTTTGCCTTCTCCAGTGCGTTTTCCCAGACCGGGCGCTCTTTCGCCTTTGCCCATACGATGTTCGCCAACCATTCAGCCTGGTAATCCATCCAGAACCTACCTCCGGCAATGGAAGGTCGGGCCTGCCTGAAAAGTCCGGCAATGCCCAGCCGTTTTGTAGCCTAGATCGCCACCTTGCCCCTGACCTCAAAGCCCGACAGGTAGTTCGTAACTTCACCAAGGAAGAGTGCGAATTCGACCTTCAATATTGGTGTCAAGCGCAGCCTTTTCTTACCCCGGCAAAACTCGATCATGATGCCGGCAATCTCATCGCTCAAGCTGCCAGTTTTCTGATCATCCTCGATTCGTTTCCTGGCCCGCTTCCGCCGTTCAAAAAGCGCTTTCCTTTGCAGAATCTTCTTTGCAGAGGCACCACGCTTCACAGCATTACGTTGCGACTCCGGCAGATTTGCCAATTCGATATGCCGACGGACGGTTGTTGCAGATTGCCCGAGTTCTTCTCCTAGACCTCGGGCGGAACAACCAAGAGCAGATAGCTCACGCAGCCGTTCGCCGCGCTCAATACGGCCCGTACCATTCCATTTGTCTCGCAATTCATCGATCAGCTTCCGAAGTTTCGCATCGGCAACGGCGCGCCGATGCGCGGTCAAGTGCGTGCGTCTTCTTCCTGGGGCTCTTTTGCGAGATCTCATTGCTCCGGCAATTCCTTTAGGTCTCGCCTTTGCGCAATAAACTCAGCGAGATGCCACTTCGCGTCGAAGAACGTAGGGTATTTCATCAGATATTCTACCGTCCAAATACCTTCCCGGAACCTTCGCGAAGACCGAGCATACAGCCGCATCAACTTGCGCAGATCTTTCGCATCCGGAGCCTGAAAGCCCATGTGGCGAAGGCCTTGTTCCGCCATCACCATTAAATTGTCCAGAATGAGTTGCTGCCGTCTCTTGCGCCCCTTAACCACCGGAGGCAAAGGCCTAAAATAAACAAGGTGAAGCCGCATCCAGCGGAGGTGCAACTCCAAGCCTTCAACAACGCCTCATATTCATTGTGAGTGACCGCTGCCCGTAGGCGCCGGTTTGCGCGCTTCAGGTGGCGTTCCAAGGTGCGTATCACCCGCTGGGACTTAGCACGCAACTCGCGCAATGTGTGCTCGTCAATTCCCCAGCGCACCTTTAATTCAGGTTTCCAGCGCCGTCGATCGTGCTTCTGCCGCCTCCACATATCGAGATTGACACGAATGGAAAAAATAGCTGCGCGGACCTGAGTGGCATTCATCTGCACACGGCCGCCCCCGGCTGACTTTGGCTGAAGTGCATTCCGGAGTGCGCTGATCTGGTCCATCATCGCCGCGCTGTAGACGCCACGGTTGAATCCCTGCGGCGGCTGATACAGGCGAAACGGGTATGCGTACCCGAACGTTTTCTTCCCACGCCGCGAAACGTCCGCCTGAATGATGAACTCAAGTCCCGGCCAGATCACCGACATCTGAGCGGCGGAGAGGCGGAACCGTACCGCAGTAGGGTCTCTGTTTGTGGCTGGCGACATAAGGTTAGAGATGCCGCCAGACCAGAACTAGGTGTTTAGTCCCATGGTTTGATGGCGCATTCTATTCACGCGAGTGGAAGGAAGGAGGCACTATGGGACAGGTTTTGCATCGGGGCGCAACTACGACAGAGGCGATCCGTCGAGCGATACAACATAGTCAAGAGAGTCTGAGAGGGTTGGCTCGCCGCCATGGCATCAACCCCAAGACCGTCGCCAAGTGGAAGAAACGCGACTCGGTGGCCGATCTTCCGACGGGGCCGCGAACGCCTCGCTCCACCGTGCTTTCCATCGAGCACGAGGCGATCATCGTTGCTTTCCGCAGGCAGACCCTGCTTCCCCTGGATGACTGCCTCTATGCTTTGCAGGACACCATCCCGCATCTGACCCGCTCCTCGCTTCATCGTTGCCTTCTTCGGCATGGAATCAGCCGTCTGCCGGAGGTCGAAGGCAGCAAGTCGAAGACCAAGAAGTTCGACTGCTATCCCATCGGTTTCTTCCAGATCGATCTGGCCGAGGTGCGAACCGCCGAAGGCAAGCCCTACCTCTTCGTGGCGATCGATCGAACCTCGAAGTTCGCCTTTATCCAGCTTGTCGAACGGGCCAACATGCGAGCTGCCACCGCCTTTCTGCAATTACTGATCACGGCGGTTCCCTATCGCATCCACACCGTGCTCACCGATAACGGAATCCAGTTCGCCGACCTTCCCAAAAATCGCCAAGGTCCAACCGCCCGATTCAGAGGACATGCCTTTGACCGGGTCTGCCTTCTCGCCGGCATCGAACACCGTCTAACCAAGCCCAACC
>Ga0326727_10015704_pt1 | contig 16160 bp, 14 predicted proteins | sample MB2enrmetagenome_FD_207643 | JGI IMG/M metagenome (GOLD analysis project Ga0326727, IMG submission 207643) | Lab enriched peat soil microbial communities from McLean, Ithaca, NY, United States - MB29MY | ecosystem: Environmental > Terrestrial > Soil > Wetlands > Peat | place: USA: New York...
TCGCGTTGTCTGGGCGCGCGATCTCGGCGAGGACGAGGACGAAAAGCTAAAGAGTTTGTATCCGGATCGGAAGGTTTGGATATTGGAGCCGGATGCTCGTCCACCGCGATTGACGCCGCGGTAGACTACTTGGAATCTGTCAGCGCGAGGACCGCGTAGGCGGTGGCGGCGTCACTCATGAAACGCCCGACGTCGGAATCGAGCACGCGCTGTTTATTGAGCGAATAGGCCAGCCACCGGCCGTCCGACTTTTCCTGGTTGTGTTCCAGCCATGCGAGCGCCTTTTGCATATGCGGATCGGTGCGAGGCACTCCGGCTTCCTGCAGAACATACGCGACCACTCCGGTGGCATATCCATCACTGCGGGTTTCAAGCGGCGTGTCGTCATGACGTTTCCAGCCGCCGACGAATGCGGTGAGGCTGAATCCACCATCGGCCTGTTGCTTTTCGAGCGCCTCATTGATGAGGGACGCCTGAGCCGCTGGCGATAGCAGATCTGGAAGTTTTGTGGAAGCCCAAAGGAGAATAACGCGATCCATGAGCGTCTGCCCATCGCGATGCCCGGCCAGATAGCCGTGAAGCAGATGAATGCCCTGCTGCGCTTCACGGCTGGAGCGGTAAGTCTCCGGGGCGCTGCCGGCAGCCACGGCGGCTAGCGCGGCTCCGTAAAACTGCGAGTCGCCTTCCCAAGGCGCGTTGTGGAATTGAAGCCAGTTCCATGCGCCTTTGGCGTTACCGTCCTTCAACTGCTCGGCCCACATATTGTCCAGTGCGAGTTTGGCGTCGGGAGTTCCGTAGCGAACCAGGATGAGCGCGTTCAAAATCGACTCGGTTCCGCGAGACTCAGCGGTCTTGGGGACGCCGCGCAGTTTGTCGGGATAGAAGGGCTCAACCTCCGACCACATCCGAACGCGCCTGGTGACATTTTCCAGAAGTTGGCGCTCACCGGTGGAAGGCTCGGTCTCGGACAGACTGGCGCGGAGCGCGGGCCTACCGACCGCGTACGTCACAGCGGTGTGGCAGGAAACGCAGAACGTGCCGTGGTCACGCGCGGCCGTGGGCCAGTTCATCCACCAGGTGATGCGGCCATCCAAGTATCCGGCAGCCGCCTTGGCGCTCCAGGATGCAGAGTCTTGTGGAGAAGTGGCTTCGGCTGCGGTCAGATTTGCCGCGATCAGAGCCGAAATGAAGCAGACTCGAAGCGCGAGTAGTTTCATTGGATTCCCCCTAGTTTAGCAGTTATAGCAGCATTTCAAAGTAGATTAACGGTGCGGTTCTGTAAGTGGTGCGGCCCACTTCCTGAAAGCCGCATTTCCGGTAGAATTCGCCGGCGCCTGCAGTGGAGTCGAAGGCGTCCAGACGAATCGCGCCTCCTGGCCATTCGATGGCGAGCCGGCGAGCTTCGTCGATGCACATCCTACCAATGCCCTGGCGCTGTCGAGCGGGGGCCACTTCCATGCCTGTGAGGTACAGAGGTTGGCTACAGGAGCTGAAATAACTGGTGTCGATGGCCCAGGGCTTCCGGGTGGAAAGCGATAGAGTAGCGACGATCTCTCCGCGACGGCGGGCGATGTAGACGGTTGAACGCTTCATCGCGAAGAATAAGCCTTTATCGGTGACGCGGGTTGACCATGGTCCCTTGCCGAATTTCGATGTCATATCCTGACTGACGGCGGCCCGGAGGACTACTAAGTCGGGAACATCATCGGCCGTGGCGATTCTCAATTTGAACGGCACGAGACCACTATAATGAGTCGGTCAATGGACGCGGGCGAACTGGGACATTTCTCGCTGATGGAAAAGATCGGCGAGGGCGGCATGGGCCAGGTGTTCAAGGCTCGGGATAACCTGCTGGGGCGATTTGTCGCCATCAAGCTGCTACCGGAAACGCGCCACGCGGACGCCGACCGGCGCGCCCGGTTTATCCAGGAAGCCAAAGCCGCTTCGTCCTTGAACCACCCCAACATCATCACCATCCATGAGATCGGCCAGCAGGACGGACAGACTTTCATCGCCATGGAGCTGGTGGAGGGCAAAACGCTGAGCGAGCTAATCCCGAGCAAAGGCATGAGGCTCAACGAGGCTCTACGCATCGCGGTTCAGGTGGCCGACGCGCTAACGGCCGCGCACGCGGCGGGAATTGTTCACCGCGATTTAAAACCCGCCAATATCATGGTGGACTCGCGCGGTCGCGTGAAGGTGCTGGATTTCGGTTTGGCCAAGCCGTCCACCTTGACGACAGGAAATGACGAGGCAACGCGCACCATCGCCGTCGATCAGCCCGTGAGCGAGCAGGGGATGATTGTTGGCAGCCTCCCGTACATGTCGCCGGAGCAGGCCGAGGGTAAGCAACTCGACGCGCGCAGCGATATCTTCTCGTTCGGCTCGCTGCTCTACGAGATGATCACCGGCCAGCGCGCCTTTCCCGGCGAGTCGCGAATTTCAACGCTGGCCGCGATCGTTGAGAAAGATCCCCGGCCGCCCAGCGAAATCTCCCCCGTCACGCCCCCGGAACTGGACCGGCTCATCGCGCGTTGTCTCCGAAAAGACGTCAGCAGGCGCAGCCAGAATATGTCCGACGTGAAACTGGCGCTGGAGGAGCTGCGGGATGAATCGGAATCGGGGAGGCTGGCCGGGCGCGCGATGGTCTCTGATAGCCGGTCCCATCGCTGGCTTTGGCCGGCCGTGGTGCTGGGGTGCGCGCTGGTCGCCGCCCTCGCGGCTACTCTGTTCTACAGCAGGCAACGTGACGCACGGCCGCAGGTCCCCGATTTGGTTCGCGTGTCACCTGATGACGGACACGCTTACTCCGATCCGGCAATTTCCCCAAATGGAGAATTTGTGGCGTACATTTCGGATCGCTCCGGCGAGAACGAGATCTGGCTGCAACAGATTGGCGGTGGAGAACCGCTTCAGTTGACTCACTCTGAGAAGTGGGTGGCTGGTCCGGAATTTTTCCCCGACGGAAAACGGCTCTTATATAGCGGTCTTTCCGCGGATGGCCAGCACAAGAGCATTAACGTGATCGCCGTGTTGGGCGGGCAGCCGAGAGTCATTGGTCAGGGCTACGGCCCGAGAATTTCCCCCGACGGGCGCTGGGTCGCCTATCTCGACCGGGATCAAAGCGAGCCCAGGATGATGATCCTGCCGTCCGAAGGCGGCGAACCGAGGGAACAAACCGCGTGGAGGGGCCTCGGGAACGCTGACTATGAATGTCCGGCCTGGACTTCCGACAGCCGTTACATTCTCTGTTATGTTCCCAATAAGTCACCGAGCAACAGCGGCGGAGAGTTTGAATGGTTTGCATTCCCAGTGGCCGGCGGCGCAGCCGTGGCTACCGGAGCCGGCGCCGTTTTGCACGCCGCCGGATTGGAGGTAAGCATTCCATTCCTGATGACGGGCGACCGCGTCTTGTTCGTTGGGGGAAGCAACCGCCGGTTCAATACCTGGGAGATCCGCCTATCACGCGATGCGCACGTGCGGGGCACGCCGCGCCAACTCACATTCGGAACACTGACGGAAGTCCCCATGAGCATCAGCAGCGCTGGTGATGTGGCAATGCTGATCGGAGCGCCGGCCATAGATCTATATTTTCTTCCCCTGTCACCGGCCACCGGTCAACCCACCGGGGCGGTGCGGCGGCTCACGAAGGACGAGCGCTATAAGGAATTAGTTTGGGGGTTTCGAGGTCAATCCGGAATCGCGTACTTTAAGACTCAAGAAAGAGTGCGGGAGGCCTTATACGCTTTGGACCTGCCCAGCGGAAAGCAAAGCTTTGTGCTGAACGTGCCAACCGGCGCTAAAGATGTGGCCGTGTCCCCCGACGGACGGCAGGTTGCGTATTCCATGGCGGAGGGCGATCTGTACTCGATTCGCATCGGAAACGTGGGGGCAAACGCGGCCGGCGAGCGAACGCTGTGTAAGTCCAGCGGGGAGATTGTCAATGGTTTCTCTCCAGATGGGCGATTCCTTTTCTATACCCTCGGCTCTAAAGTCAAGGACGGCGGCAAGACGAAGCTTGCGACGCATTTGATTGACGTGGCGTCCGGAAAAGACAAGCCCTGGCTGGAACACCCCACCGATTCGGCGTTGTTCGGTGACAGGTTTGGCGCGGATTCCAACTGGGTGTGGATTGGTCTTCAGAAACCCGGCTCGACGTCGGTTTTGCGTTATTTCGTGATGCCCTGGAAGGAAGAAGAGGCACCGCAAGCGGAGTGGACCCCGCTGCCTTTTCCTGGAATTGCGGGCAGGGTCCGCAGCTTTCGGGTTTCGCCGGCGGGGAACTACTTTTACTTATTCGAGGGGTCAAAGCTGATGGCAGTGCGCTTCGATCCCCAAACGCGCACCTTTGGCGCGCATCAGGAAGTCAGATTCCCACCCGGCTCGGAGATTTCGTTGAAGCCGGACGATGCCTGGACCGTGACCGGTCCGGGGTTGGTCTTCTCGCATGCCGGGACAAATAATTCAACGGTGTGGTTGATGAAGTTGCCGAAGTGAAGTTCAGGACGCTACAGCAGCATACCCGCAATACACGCGGACATAAAATTGGCCATGGTTCCCGCTGCAACCGCGCGCAATCCTAGCCGAGCCAATTCGCTCTTACGCGTCGGAGCCAACGCACCAATGCCGCCGATCTGAATGGCGATCGAACTAAAGTTCGCGAACCCGCAGAGCGCGTAGGTGGCGATGACGAATGACTTCGGGTCCAGCTGCTTTTGGATGCCGCCCAAGTCAATGAACGCCACAAACTCATTCAGCACCAGACGTGTGCCGAGTAGGTTGCCGATAGAGGCGCAATCGTTCCACTTCACACCCATAAACCAGGCGACCGGCGCGAACAGCATTCCAAATATCTGTTGCAGGGATTGTGGCAGCCAGCCCATGTACGGCAGTCCATGAATTCCGCCCAGGATTCCGTTGCACATGGCGACCAGCGCGAGGAAAGCAATCAGCATGGCAGCGATGTTCAGGCAAAGGTGCAAACCATCGCCGGCCCCCTGCGCAGCCGCGTCGATGACGTTCACCGCCGTACTCTCAACCTTTAGCGTCACCGTACCTGCGGTCTCTGGAACTTCAGTTTCCGGAATCAGAATCTTGGCTAGCATGATGGTCGCGGGCGCGGTCATGATCACGGCAGTCAACAGATGCACGATGCTAACGTGCGCGATTTTCACGTAGGCGGCCATGACGGAGCCCGAGACATGCGCCATTCCACTCACCATGATGGTGAAAAGCTCCGACCGCGTCATCTTGGGAATGAATGGGCGAATGGTGAGCGGCGCCTCCGTCTGTCCCATGAAGATGCTGGCCGCTACATTCAGCGACTCGGCACCGCTGGCGCCCATGATGCGCTGCATGGCGACGGCAAACGCTTTCACCACCACCTGCATCACGCCGAAGTAGTAAAGAATGGAAAAGAACGACGCGATGAAGATGATGATGGGAAGAACCTGGAATGCAAAGACGACGCCGAACGGTCCGCCTGACGAGCCGAGTTGCTCGCCGAAGACAAATTTGCTTCCCGCTTCCGTATAGCCCAGCATGGCGTTCACACCGACGCTGATGGCTTGAAAGATCTTGCCGAAATCGGTCTTGAGGACGAGCAGCGCGAAAGCAAACTGAAGGCTTACGCCCCAGATGACAACCCGCAACCGAATAGCTTTGCGGTTAGACGAGAATAGCCAGCACGCGGTCAGAATCGCAACGATGCCGAGAAGACCCGTGAAGCGGGCCATCCGTTAGCCGACAACCTCTAGAATGAGCTCCCGATCTTCGGGTTTCTGCTGGGAGATGCGGAAGGCGTCTTCCACCATTTCCGCGGCCTCCTCGAGACCTTCTTCACGGGTGTAATAGAGGCGGCCCAGCACTGCGCCGGAATCCACTTTATCGCCGGTCTTGACCTCGAGAATCACGCCAACCGCCGGATCAATTCCTTCGCCCTTGCGTTCGCGGCCCGCGCCCATGAGAGTGGACGCGCGACCAATATCTTCGGCATGGATCGCGCTAATGAATCCACCACGCGAGGTGGTGATCTCGCGCATCCCGGTGGCATTCGGCAGCAGTTCGAACTTATCGATGGCCGCCACGCTGCCGCCCTGCGCTTCCACGACATCGCGGAACTTGGTGTAAGCAGAGCCGTTTGCCAGCTTGCTCTCGGCCAGTTGACGGGCTTCATCGAGCGAGGCAGCCAATTTCGCCAGGAAGATCATGCGGGCGGCCAGCTCTACGGAGAGGCGGCGCAGATCTTCAGGCCCCTCATTGTGCAGAGTTTGCGAAACTTCCATCACTTCCAAAGCATTACCGACGGCATAGCCCAGCGGCTGATTCATGTCGGTAATCAGGGCTTGGACGCGCTTATCCATGCGGCGGCCGATGCCCACCATCATCTGGGCCAGGCGCCGCGCATCCACCTGCTTTTTCATAAATGCGCCAGTACCTACTTTCACGTCCAGGACCAGTGCGTCCACGCCTTCGGCCATTTTCTTGGACATGATGGAGCTGGCGATCAGCGGAATGGATTCGACGGTTCCGGTTACATCGCGGAGTCCGTAAAGCTTTTTATCCGCAGGCGCCACTTCGTCACTCTGGCCGATGAAACAAAGCCCGTGCTTATGCAACTGCGCTTTTAATTCATCGATGGAGAGATCCGTACGAAAGCCGGGAATGGATTCCAGCTTATCCAGGGTGCCACCGGTATGGCCCAGCGCGCGGCCGGACATCATGGGCACGATCACGCCTGCCGCAGCAGCTATGGGAGCGGCAATCAAACTGGTCTTATCGCCCACGCCACCGGTAGAATGCTTATCGACCTTCATTCCCGGAACGTCGGAAAGATCGATGGTCGCACCCGAGCGCATCATGCTTTCGGTGAGCGAACTGACCTCGCGATCCTCCATGCCCGAAAAATAGGTGGCCATCAGGAAGGCGGACATCTGATAATCCGGGATGTCTCCGGACGTGTAGCCCTGAATCAGGGAATCGATTTCCTCACTGTTAAGTTCTTCACCATCTCGTTTACGAGTAATCAGGTCTACTGTGCGCATGAACGAACTTCAGGCTAGCATCTTAAAGGACTGAAAGTAAAGGACAATAGTATACCGTCGCCCGCTGAAAGCGGAGCATCGGAGACGAAGTTGGCGCCGGGCCCGTTGGCGGCTTGTATCAGGCGGGCTGTATTACGGGCATCGGGAAGCGGTACTCGCCCCGGAAAACCTCGCCGAACAAACCCACAGTCTCGCTGTGGATGAGGCTATTGTCAACCAGCAGGTGGGGGGAACGCAAGTCGTGCGGCTCGCCCTTCATGGTGCTGACGGCGCCGCCGGCCTCGGATACCAAGAGGACTCCGGCCGCCATATCCCAAGGATTCAGGCCGAACTCCCAAAAGGCTTCGAGCCGCCCGCACGCGACATAAGCCAGATCGATGGCAGCCGCGCCACCGCGCCGGACTCCATGAGTGGCCATGGCGAGCTGGTGATAAAAGTGAATATTGATGTTGAAGTGCCGCTTGCGGCTGGGGAAGCCGGTAGCTACGAGGCTGTCAGACAGCCGGGCGGCCTTGGAAACATGGATGCGGGCTCCGTTTAGAGCCGCCCCGCCACCTTTTTCGGCGGCGAACATTTCGTCCCGGGTGGGGTCATAGATCACACCTGCGATCATCTCCCCGTCTTTTTCCAATCCCAGCGTCACATTGAAAACCGGATAGCCGTGGGCGAAATTCGTGGTGCCGTCCAACGGGTCGACGTACCAGCAGTAACCCGAGCGGCTCTCGTGCCCTCCGCCCTCCTCGGCGAGAATCGCGTGATCGGGAAAAAGTTTGGAAAGGCGTTCCACCACCAGTTTCTCGGACGCGCGGTCAGCGGCCGTGACCAGATCGAAATCGCCTTTTAGTTCAAAACCGATGTGGCGATCCAGGTAATCGGAAAGCACGGTTCCGGCTTCGCGCGCGATTTCGTCGGCAGCTTCCAAATAAGACAGCGGCATGGGTTATAGGCGAACGTTCAGGTTCGTTCCGTGAGGTACTTAATGTCGTGCTTGAAGACGAACAGATTGGGCGCACCCGCGCGGGTGACCCGGATAAACCGCTGATCGAAGTACTCGATGATGCCGTCGATTACTTCATCGTTACTCAGTTTCAGGCGCACGGGCGTCTGGTTTTCGATCAACTGTTTCAGGTACTTCGCTTCTTCAAACGTCTGCTCGGGCGCTTTGGCGCCGGACTTCCCGGTATGCGGCATGGCAATCAGTTTGTCGGCGGGGCGAACAAACGCGTGGCGCCCGATCCCCCCGAGTCGGAATCTCCATAGTAGCCAGAGCGGGTGGAGATACGCAAACCGGGACGGTCGATCTCGACAACTAATCGGTGAAAGCGTTCACGGGAGGGAGGAATGTTGGAGGGGTAATAGGCCAGGAAATACTGGGTGCGGAGTTCGTTAATGATCTGCGCAAAAGCCTGGTCGAGCGCGGAGCCGATGGTGGGCAGGAATACACGTCCGCCGGTGCCTTGCGCGAGCGTGGTGAGGGCGTTTTCGCCGCCGATGTTGCGACCGGCCTCATTCTCGATGGGGATCACCAGCACCGGGTAAATGACGGCGTCGGCGCGCTGCGCGGCATCGATGGCAGCCCGATAATCCTTAGAACTGGTGGTATCGCCGCCATCTGTAACAATCACGAGAACGTGCCGGCCGGGGCGGTCGAAGATTTCGTTCGCCGCCAGATAAATGGCGTCGTAAAGCGAGGTGCCGGCTTCGCCTTTTAGACCGCGTAGTTCATGATCGATGCGCGAGGCGTCGCGCGTGAAGGCCGTGTGCTTGACCACTTCCCAGTTAAAGCTGTAGAGCGCCGCGCGGTCTTGTGGGTTGCCACCTTCGAAGAGCGTGCGCGCAAAACGGCTGACGGAATCCACTTCGTATTTCAGGTCTTTGGCGGTCGATCCGCTGTTGTCGATCATGACTGCGACCGAGAGCGGTTGGTCGGTCTGACGCTCATATACGGAGATCTTTTGCGGCACGCCATTGTCTTTGATGGTGAAGTTTTCGCGGGCGAGATTGGCGACAGTGTTACCGGAGGCGTCCTTCACGTTGACCAGCATGTGAACCAGGCGCACGCTGGACCGGAATGTGGGCGGGTCCTGGGAGAAGGCTAGCGCGGCGAATACAATCGTGGACAGAATCGAGCGCTTAAGCATGACTGCCCCACTCACCCTCGACCCACACTTCCCCGCCGGCGAAGTGTTCCTTTTTCCAGATCGGCACGGTAGATTTGAGCCGATTGATCGCTTCGAAACAGGCTTCGAATGCGGGTTTGCGATGTGGTGCGGAAACGGTGATCACGACGCTGGCTTCGCCAATTGCCAGTTTGCCGAGGCGGTGTACCATGGCGATTTCGCCGATCGCATGCTTAGCGCGGATATCGGCTGCCAGGTCTTCCATCAGGCGCAACGCCATAGTTTCGTAGCAATCGTATTCCAGAAATTCGGTGAGGCGGCCCCTGGTGTTGTCGCGAACCAGGCCTTCGAAGGTGACGACCGCGCCGTTTGAAGCCGCCAGCACGCGGGCGACGAGGGCGTTGACATCGATGGGATCGCGCACCAGCGAGACGAGGCCATTGCCCCCGCTGACCGGCGGCAAAAATGCGAGCTCATCGCCCGCGGAAACGGCCGCGTCCCAGGTGGAGAATTCGTGGTTCAAGGCAGGGCGCACGTGCGCCTGCAAGGCGGTGAGGCTGGGGAAATGAGCGGCGTAATGTTCCCAAACCCGGCCCGGCGTCAGCGACTCCGGGATGTCTGGTTCATCCGAGGCCAGACCGGTTACGTCCTTTAGCATTCCAAAGAACAATACCCGGATTTTCATAAACGATCCCAAGTCTAGCAGACGGGCTAAACTGCTCATCGCGTTACACTTTTTTGATGGCCGATTTCGAAACGCGGGTGCGGGTGAGGTATGCGGAAACGGATCAAATGGGGGTGGTTTACCACGCCAACTACCTGATCTGGATGGAGGTGGCGCGCACCGATTTCTGCTCACACATCGGAGTCGATTACCGGGTGATGGAGCAGGAAGATGGGTGCGTGATCGCGGTGGTGGACGCGCACGTGAGGTACGCGTATCCGGCCCGGTTTGGGGACGAGATTATTATCGGCGTGCACACCATGGAGACGTCGGTGAAGATGTTGAAGTTTGAGTATGAGATGCGCCGGGCGTCGGATGGGCGGAAGATTGCGACTGGGGATACTACGCATTTGTATTTGAGTAAGGAGGATTTCCGGCCGATGAGGCTGCCGGAGAAGTATCGGGCGGCGTTTCGGGTGGGGGGATAGGTAGCCCTAGCCCCTCGATGCGCTGCGAATGTGGCTAGAGCTTTGAGATATCGTTGCTGGTGACGTTCGCCACCCAGATATTAGCCCCGTCAAATGCAAGCGCCTCCGGGCCGGTCCCCGCCAAGAACGTGCCCAAGTTCGTCCCGTCACTGGCGCGCAACTTGGTCACAGAGTTACTGGAGAAGTTCGCGACCCAGATATTGGCACCGTCGTAGGCAACATCCCCGGGACTGGACCCTACGGCGAATGTTCCCTGGATCGTTCCGCTTGTGTTTAGCTTGGTTACACTGTTCCCTTGACCGTTCGACACCCAAATGTTTGTCCCGTCGAATGCGACGCCCGTAGGGCCCACTCCAACTGCGAATTGCCCGAGTACTGCGCAGTTGCTCCCGCGAAGCTTAACCACCGCGCCGAGGCTGCTATTCGCGGCCCAGATATTCGTACCGTCGAATGCGATGCGCTGATTGACTCCTCCAACTGGAACGACGCACAGGGTGGCTCCGTCGCTGGCGCGCAGCTTGGTGACATAACTGCCACTCGTCACCCAGACATTGGCCCCATCGAAAGCGAGCCCCCCGGGATTGCTTACCGGAACGCCCACGCTGAACGTACCCAGGTTCGTGCCGTCACTCGCGCGCAGCTTCGTTACTGCACCAGCGGAGTTATCCGCAACCCATATATTTGCCCCGTCAAAGGCCACTGCGTAAGCAGTGCCGGCCACGGCAAAGGTGCCAAGGTTCGTGCCGTCGCTTGCACGCAGCTTAGTCACTGTCGCATCGCTGAAGTTTGCCACCCAGATGCTTGCGCCATCAAAGGCGACTCCTCTGGGCTCGTTCCCAACCGGGAAACTGGTCGTCTGATTAGCGTTATACCAACGCAATGTCGCAAGCTGAAGCGGATTCTGCGCTGAACTTACCACTCCGGTTAGGGTGGCGGCTTGAATGGCCGCCGGTGACTCTCTGATGTCACTCTTTTCTTGCGCGCAAGCGACGTGGGGAAGGGGGCCAATAATGCAAGCCACTATCATCGATGCAAAGATGTGCTTGGCTAAGTGTCGAACGTCAATCTTTGCTATTAATTGATTTCTCATATTTTCTCCTCATTTGCGGAGAGCCAAGTCTTCTAGTCCGAGACCTCGGATACATCGCGTTCGGAAAATTCTTGGCCTCACCTGCACAAGACGCAACCGGATAGGGATTTCCATCACGGGTCGAATATTTTTGTTTAGGAAATTGTGGTTCAATCTAGGTCAGCGAGTCGCGCTTAGAATAGTCCCACATCAACAAACGGAGCCCAGAAATACGGGGTGGCATAGCCGGATTTTGACCGAATCGCTTCGACCTTCGCCGACCGCAAAGCGTGCGCCGGACTCTCGCCATTGCGCAAATGTCGGTGGAAACTCTCCATAAAATCCGACGTAAAGGAATCATCGACCCGCCACAAGCTCACCACCACGCGGGAGCTTCCAGCGAAAAGGAAAGCGCGGGTAAGCCCCAGCATTCCCTCTCCTTTGACAAGCTTTCCAAGACCAGTTTCACAGGCAGACAAGACAACCAGATCGGCGTTCAAATGAAGCCTGAAGATTTCCGGTACCGTCAACAAGCTGTCCGAGAACGAACCATTCGAAGATAGGGCAATTCCCGACTTGGCGGGGTTGCGATCATCGCTAAAGCCGTGCGACGCTACGTGGATGATGCTGTAGGATCGAAGCTCATCCTTCCGAAAGATCGACTTCTCGGCTTTCTCAGAGAGGAAAACGCTGCGGTCCTGCTCGGGATAAAGACGGGCGATTTTCTGAATTTCAGTGCGGGAATTCGGAAGGCGCGAGAAATGCATACCGCCTCTCTCATATATGGACCGAACGGCCGCACCTGAGGAGCCCGACTGCGTTGGGCCAAAGGTTGGATCTCCCAATGCGAGCAACTTGCCCTGCACCACGGCGGGAGCCTTGCGAATCTTCGCGAACACCGCGACCGAAGGTGCATACGCGATCTCGTGATCCTCGATAAGCAACCGGCGTTCGGGGGTCCGAAGCACTTCGAACGGTAGATAGTAGAGGCTGCCGGCGGGAACGACAAGCAGTTTGGCGTGCGCCTTCAGTTTCGCGGGACCAAGCAGCATCGTGTAAAGGCGCTCAGCAAGCCCGAAATACCCGTTGAGGCCGACGGCCGAACCAGGCCGCTTCGCCACTTGCGCGCGGATCTGCGCGACCAACAAATCAATGGATCGAGCAGGTGGCAGGTCCCACATGCTCAGCGACGACGCCGTGATCAGAAACCCGGCCGACCGGTTCTCCCCTAGAAAGAATTCGACGATGTCGCAGCCCGTGCGGGATGCCAGCGCCTGTGCGTCGCCCGCTGTCAGGGGTAGCCCGGTTTCCAAGGATCCAGCGCGCGGTCCTCGTAGCATGTCGAGAAAAGCCCGCGCGCGGGAGCGCTCTGCATACTCGAACGCCGTTTGATCGTACATGCCCGAAAGGTGCAGGCGGCGAAGGGCCGCTAGAGCCTCCAGCGCAATTTCAAATACCCGGGATTTCTCTCTGAGAAAACTGACGCGTTCGTCTGACGCTCCGATCGAACCCCGCATATCTTCGATCGCGTCCACCGCGTCCCGCGCATATTGCCACGCCTTTTCTGGGTCGTGGCGGCGAAGCTCCAGTTCCGCCAAAGCCCTCTGCGCGTCCGAAACAATAGGTCGCATGTTGGCGCGGCTGCCCATTTCAACTGCTCGTTGCAGAGTCTTGCTTGCTTCGGCGAAAAGACCGGCCTCCAGTTCGCGCTCCCCGACAGATTCGACCGCCTCTGCTAGAAAGGGCATCGAGCCGATTTTGCGCGCGATTACCTCCGCTTCCTGGGCGCGACGAACGGCCGACGCGTACTGTCCCAAAGCGCTCTCCGCCTGAGCAAGCCGGAGATTAACCTTGACATCGAAAGCTTCAAACCTCACGTCGCTCGACAAGTTCGCGGCAGCCAGAAGATATTGACGGGCTCTTTTCAGATCTCGGGCTCGAAAATAGACGTCCCCGAGATCGGCCAGGACGCGCTGCTGCTCTCCTCGGTCGTGCTGGGTTCGCGCGCTTTGCAGCGAGCGTCGCATGTAAGCGATGGCGTCTTCAAAATCTCCCATCGCAAAGTACACGTCGGCGACATCGCCGAGCGCGGCTCCCTTCTGCCACGGTTTGTTGAGGCGAGTGAATATTTCAACCGATTTGCGGGCCGCGTCCAAAGCATCGACGTATCTGCCCAGGCGGAGATTGAATGCCGACACGTCCCCCAGGGTGAAAGCCTCGCCTGTTAGATCACCACTGCGGTCGCGGCCTTCTGCTGTCTCTTTCGCCATACCCAGAGCTTCGTCAATTCTGCCGGACTCCGCGTACACGCGGACCAGGTACGCGCGGTCCGTATTGGGATCGCCACCCGGCGTGTCGAGGTCGCGTTCGAGCAGTCGTTGAAATATCGCAATCGCCATCTCATAGTTGCCAGCTGCTTCGTAGCAATTTCCCTTTGCCCTCAGGGCTGGCGATTCCCACCAACTGTACCCGGCCGCCGCGGCCAAGCTGAGGACACTCTGTATAGTGCGCATGCCGTCGTTCATCGACATGGATTTGCACTCGAACTCGGCCGCCCCGAGAAGGGTCCGGAACCGACCGTCATTGACTCCGAGCTTCTGGTAGAGCTCCACCGCTTCGACCTCCTCATCGCTCGCGCTCCCTCCGGTGCGGCATCTCGCGTAATCCGCACCGAGTCGCTCGTGGACCTTGGCCTGAAGAAGCAATGAGTGCTCCGACTCAGCCATCAGCAGCGCTTCCTGGTCGAGCGCAAGAGTCTGCGCACAGGTGCCCCGCCCGCTGTAGAAGGCCGCCAAGGCCAGCCGCGCGGATGCGGTCCTAACTGGCTTTATTAACTCCAAAGCTTTCGTGGACGTAAGCTCGGTAAGCCTGGTGATACATTCCGCGGCGGCTGAGGAGTGCTCAACACAATCGAGGTAAAACGGGACAGCCTCCCGTCCTCGGCTCAGCTCATCCAGAGCCCTTGCGATGCCGCAACTCGCGAGGGCGTTCGACGGGTTGGTCCGTTTGATCTTTCGAAAATACACTTCTTCGTCTTTGGCTTGGCCGGCCTTGTAGAATGCTCCGATGAGCTCGATATACGCGGGCTCAAACTGCGGATCCTTCTCAATCGACGCCTCCAGATACCGAATCGCCTCCTGCCAATTCCCCTGCCCCAGCTTCCGCCAACCTTCTTGATAATCCTCAATGGCGCTCCCGCATTGGGCCGGCCACTGGCAGCACGCGAACCCAATCAGCAGGATCAAAACAACACGCATGAATCAGCGAGTAAAGGACATCTGGAATGTCCTGGTTTCCGTGCCCGATTCGGTCACGAGTAGTCGATAACTTCCGGGCCGGATCGCACCCGCTGGGCAGGAAACGAAGAATTGCCCATCGGCACTTTGGATTTCGGCCGGCAATAAAACCACGTTCCCGTGTGAATCGAGGATTTGCGCACTGTACGTCGCGCCCAGTCGAACGGGAATATAGAAGGTAAACACAACGGAGCCGCTGAGGGTGGGCACAACCTGTGGAACCGCAGCCGAACCGCGCTGATCTGGAGCCAGGTGGACCAGCGACGCTCCATCAAGCCGGGGAGTTGGTGGAGGCGCCGGGCGTTCCGCAGGCCGCGGTCTTTCCCGAATCACCAGCACTGCAGCAAGCACCAACGCGAGAGCGTAAGCGGGTATCGGATTCCAGATCCATCGAACAAATCGGAATCGCTTCCTGCGCAGGGGCAATGGCCCAAGCTTGTCCCAGTCCGGCTCTTCCAGCGACCGCAAACTTAGCGCAAGCAACTCGCACTCTCCACAAGTCACAACATGCGCCGTAACCCGTTCGCGATCCGCAGGCGTCAGCCGCCCGTGCGCGTAATCGAATAGGACGTCTGCCTGAGGGCAATCGCCCGAAGCCGTGTGCGCGCGCAAAAGATCGTCTTCGATCACTGGCCGGCTCCTTTCGCGCCCGAAGCAATCTTCGCTTCATAAAGCGCCCGGAAACGTTCCCTGGCGTTCTGGACATGAGATTTCACCTGCTTCACATCCACGCCCAGCCTACGCGCAATCTCTTCGTAGCTATACCGATGAACGTACAAAAGATTCAGACAGATGCGGTGCTCCGGCCGCAGCCGCCGAAGAACCGCCGGAACATCGTAAGCCGCGATCGCTGCATCTTCCGGTTCGTTTCCCACGGCTGGCTCAAGAACATCCTCCAAAGGAAACGTTTCCGTGCGGCAGCTGGCGGTCCGCAGGTAGTCCAGGCACAGGTTTCGGGCAATGGTTCCGAGCCATCCGCCAAGCTGGGTTGGCTTGGCCACTCCCAAATGTGTAAGAGCCTTGCTGAAGGTGTCTTGGGACATCTCCTCGGCAAGAGCCTGATTGCGTAGGATGCCGTAGCAGGTCAAGTAGACGTGCTTGCGGTACCGGCGGAAGACCTCATCAAATACCCAGGACTCACCGCTTTCGCTAAAGCGGCGGACAAGTTCATCATCCGCGAGATCCGCCTTCGACCACATGGTCACGCCGTCCGATAGGACGAAATCATAGCATGAAAACTTCGGTTGACAAACCAGTTCGCATTCTGTGACTATGGTCATTTATGACTGCGGTCGCACGACGTGAACGCAAGAAATCCGCCCTTCGTGATCACCTCATTTCAATTGCCATCGAGCTTTTCGGGCGGAACGGAATCGAAGCCACCACCATCGAGCAAATCGCGTCCGCGGCTGACATCGGCAAGGGCACCTTGTACAACTACTTCCAGTCAAAGGAGGAGATCATCGTCGCGTTTCTCGCA
>Ga0326727_10015705_pt1 | contig 16159 bp, 12 predicted proteins | sample MB2enrmetagenome_FD_207643 | JGI IMG/M metagenome (GOLD analysis project Ga0326727, IMG submission 207643) | Lab enriched peat soil microbial communities from McLean, Ithaca, NY, United States - MB29MY | ecosystem: Environmental > Terrestrial > Soil > Wetlands > Peat | place: USA: New York...
TACAAAATGTCAATGGAAGTTTTCATGGGAGAACTCATCGTCGCCTCCACCATGAGGATGCATCTATCGGCGGAGCTGGAAGACATGCAGCTATTTGTGCGATGGTACATAAGAGCTCGTCCATGGTGTGCTCCTGGTATCTTGCTTTGATTTCCAGGCAGTGAGTTCGGCGCGGATCAGGGGATTGCACGCTAAAGGTGCGAGGTGCCGCCGCGACGACGCTGAACGTCCCGTGACCAAGCCTCTGCTCTTATGTTCGTGACGCTGAGGCAAAGGCAAGCCGAACCGCCTCTTTCACCATTTCCACGGCGGCAAAAGTTCCCGTCTCAGGCTTAACAGCGCCGGTTCCTCCCGGGCCCATCAGCATCTGGAATCCCATGTCGCGGCAGGCGCGGGCGCGCTTTTCCATTCCCGGAACGGGACGCACCTCTCCCGTGAGGCTGACCTCCCCCGTGACCGCCGTGGCGGCAGGAATCGTCAGTCCCGTTCGCGCTGAATACAGTGCTAGGGCCAGAGGAAGCTCGACTGCCACCTCCGCAATACGGATGCCGCCCGCGACATTTACGTATATGTCGTGTTCCGCCAGATGCAGGTCCAGATGCTTTTCGAGGACCGCGGCCATGCGCGCCACGCGACCTCCGTCGATCCTGTCGGAATAGATCCTGCTGATGCCGCTTTTGGCGGGGACCGTGAGGCTTTGGATTTCCACGAGCAGAACGCGGGAGCCTTCGAATACCGGCGCAACCGCCACGCCAGGGGGATTGCCGCCTTCGCGGCGTGTGAGGAAAAGGCTCGTGGCGTCAACGACTTCGGCCAGCCCCGTCTCCGTCATGCGGAAGAAGCCGATCTCGTCCACCGATCCGAATCTGTTCTTGATCGCCTGCAGCGTTCTAATCTCCGCGCTGGCCTGCTCGAAAGAGATGACCGTATCCACGAGGTGCTCGATCAGTTTCGGCCCGGCAATCGTGCCTTCCTTCGTCACGTGCGCCACAAGCACGACGGCCGCCCCTCGCGAACGCGCCCAGTCCACCAGCTCCTGCGTGCACACCTTGATCTGGTTGACAGTGCCGGGGAGGGCGTTGACCTCGCGTGTGTAGAGAGTCTGGATGGAGTCCACGACAATGAGCACCGGCTTGACCTGCTCCAGGACCTGCATGATGGCCGTCAGCTCGGTCTCGAAGACTACCTCGATGCGCTCAGAGGAAACCGAAATCCTGTCCGCCCGCATGCGAAGCTGCCCTGGGGATTCCTCCCCCGACACGAAGAGAGTCCGCCCGCGGACCTGAAGGCTTGCCGCAAGCTGGAGCATCAGCGTGGACTTTCCGATTCCAGGCTCGCCGCCCATGAGAACCGAGGATCCACGCATCAACCCGCCTCCCAACACTCTGTTCACTTCGCCAATTCCTGTGTCGAGCCGCATCCCCTCCCGCGTTTCGATGGAAGAAAGCGGGATGGCAAGCCCCTTTCCGTCGGAGCGATCGGTCGAGCCGTGTTCGGGTAGGGCGGCGCGGGCAACCTCAGAAAAGCTGTTCCACTTCCCGCATGACGGACAGCGCCCCAGCCATCTCGGCTCCTGGTGGCCGCAGCCAGTGCACTCGAAGAGTGTCCTAGGACGCATTTCCCGAGAATAGGGGCGCGGCGCGCGTTGCGCAAGGCGTCCGTGACCGTTATGATGAAGCGCGAACCCAAGCTCATGAAGATCAATCAACCGGACTCAAGAACCATCAGCGTCACGACGGAAGGCGGCACACGCTTTTTCCTTCCGTACCGCTTTTCCTGGAACGGGCATGAGCGCGAACCGGCCAGCGTCGTCCTGGAGACGAACGGAGCCGGCCCCCGGGCCGTAGCGGACGTAAAGGCGTTCTTCCTTTTCGGAATGGTGAAGGACAGGATAGCCTCCGACCCGGCCGGAATCTCCATCACGAGAAGCTGGAATGTCATGACTCCCGGCTCCGTGAGGATCCTTCTGGACGTGGAGTTCGAGGCGCCTGATGACGTGGTCTGCCTGTTTCCCGGCGTCTATCTCCAGCAAGGATTTCCCGCCGAAACGGTCTCCTTCCTCGGAGATCGAACAAGCTACCCTGCAGCGTTAATCGTGCGGCTGGGGGACCAAGCAGCCGTCGTTTTTTCCCGTTCTGCGCGAAGCGGCGAGGATTTATCCAGCATTGGCATCAGCCGTGTGGAAAATGGCGAGGGAGCCAGGCGCTTGCGCGTCGAGGTGCGGTTTCCCGGGATGGAGGAGCCCTTTTCGCTGAGTGGGCCCAGGCCGCAGGATCGGATCGATCCGCACGATACAGGAATAGAGTGCACGGGAACGCTCGAACGGAGGCATGAACTTTTCCTCGCTTTTTCGCCGCGGGCGGAGATCCTCGAAGCAGCCTCCGCAGCCGTGTTCAGGAGACTTGCCACCGAGCCGGCGGTAAAATCCGAGCCCGCTAGGAAGATACGGGACAAGGCAGCCCCCACGAAGGTTGGTCTCGCCCGCGAAGCGGAGAGAATCCTTGCCACCCACCTTGTGGAGGACGGAGGCGTGACGGGGCTTCGCGACGAGCCCGGAAGTCAGTGGATCTCCTCCGCCGCGGGCCTGGCTCTGGCTGTGTCTCTTCGGAGGCTTTTTCCGCACGACCAGCGCCTGGGGGAAACAGCGCTACGGCTTGCGGACTTCTCGCTCAAAGGCCAACTCGCCTCCGGCCTCCTATATGAGAACTATCACCTGGGTGACCGCGAATGGCGCGGCGTGAGAGGGCAGCCGGCCCGCACGGCGCTTTCGATCCCTCAGTCGGCGCGAATCGCAGACTTCCTCCTCATGCTGGCGGAGGACCTGGCCGGGGAAGCGTTGCCTTTCGAGAAGTATTTTCTCGCCGGGCAGCGATTCGTTGATCTGTTCGTCGATGAAAGGGGAAAATATATACTGCCGGGGAGCCTGTATCCGCCAGGTCGGCAGCTCGTGCCAGGGAATGACGACCTTGCCGGCTGGGAGATCTTCTTCCCGCTGGTCCGAGTTCTGGACCGCGTGGGCAGGGACAGGTACAAAAGGGCGTTGGCGGTCATCGCCTCCCGGTTTTCCAGCACGTCGTGGGACATCTTCGACCCGCCCTCCTCACGTGCGAAGCGAGATCCAGACAGCGCAGCCGCGTTGCTCGTTGTTCGGATGTTCCTCGAACTGCGCAGCCGCGGATTTAAACCCGCCGAGCCTCCCGGGAGCACCGCATCCGCCAAGGCAAAATCCGCGCAAAGCGTCCGGCTGTTTGCTTCCTTAGTTCTGCCCTGGATACGCATCCACGGGGGGCACGGGGACGGGCAGCCCCGGCTGAACGGAGCACTGGTGGACTCCTTCGTGCGCCAGCGGCTGCTCTTCGCTGGTAACGAGACTGCATATGTGCTGGGCGGACTCGCGCAGCTGGCCGGATCACGAGAGCAGAGAAGGCTCCTACTCGACGTTTCCCGACTTTGCCTGTCGGTCAGCGACGGATTTGCACCGGGGACCGCTTTCTTCCAGCACACGCGCTGGGACCAAGGGGGAACAGACAATGGAACGGGGAGGGTCGGGGCAGTTGACTCGCGACGGCTTGCAAATGAGATACTCTTCGGCCTTCTGGCCATCAACGGCCCCAAAGCCTCCCCCATGGGGCAGAAAGCAGACCGCCTGACGAAGGGCACCCGCCGGCGCTCGAGCCCTTAGACCTTCCGGGCAATCGGCACGCGCCGCCCAGTACCGAACGCCTTCGGGGAAACCTTGAGAACTGGCGGCGCCTGACGCCGTTTGTATTCGGCTTTGTCCACCATCTTCAGCACTGATTTCACTAGCTCAGGATCGAATCCGTTGCCTGCTATCGTGTCCACGGACTTGTTTTGCACAAGGTATTCCTCGAGTATCGCATCCAACACTTCGTAGGGGGGAAGGCTGTCCTGGTCCGTCTGGTCGGGACGAAGCTCGGCGGATGGGGCTTTGGTGAAGATGGATTCCGGGATCAACCGTTTGCGAGCATTGATGGATCTAGCCAGCCCGTACACCTGGCCTTTCAACAAATCGCCGATCACAGCGAGCCCTCCGCTCATGTCGCCGTAGAGCGTGCAATATCCGACGGCAAGCTCCGATTTGTTGCCCGTGGTGAGGAGCAGAGAGTTGAACTTGTTGGAGTAGGCCATAAGAAGGGTTCCACGGATACGGGCCTGGATGTTTTCTTCGGCTATGTCCGCGGGTCTGCCCTCGAAAACAGAAGACAGGGATTCGAGATACGCTTTGAAGATGTCCTCGATGGACAGGACTCTGAGGGTGAGGCCGAAGTTTCGCGCGAGCTCGCGGGCATCGTTCACGCTTCCTTCAGAGGAATAGCGGGAGGGGAGGCTAAATACGTCGACCTTTTCCGATCCGAGCGCTTCTACAGCAAGAACTGCGACGAGCGCGGAATCGATTCCGCCGGAAAGGCCCAGATGCACGCGCGTGAAGCCGCATTTGCGCACGTAATCCTTTATTCCCAAAACGAGCGCCCCCTCGATCTGCGCCCATAGGTCAGTCGGCAGCGGGATCTCTGGGCCGCTGGTCTCTGTTTCCACAAACGCCAGCTGTTCCTCGAAAGGAGCGCCCAGGAACACGAGCTTGCCTTCACGCGAGGTCACCATAGATTGGCCGTCGAAGATGAGGTTGTCGTTGCCACCCACGATGTTCACGTACACGACAGGCACCCCCGACGCTTTGCCCAGCCGTGAGAAGAGCTCGAGGCGGGTCGCTGGTTTACCTGTATGGAACGGGGACGCGGTGGGGGCGACGATAAGCGTAGCGCCCGCATCCAGCAACTCCGCGATGGGATCAACCGAATAGCGCAGACCCGGCGCCGTCTCACCCTCCCACCACAGGTCCTCGCAGATAGCTATGCCGATGCGCTCTCCGCCGAAGCCGACGACGGTCCTGCGGTCCGCTGGCTCGAACCAGCGAGCCTCGTCGAACACGTCATAGGTGGGAAGGAGCGTCTTGGCCTGCGTATGGAGAACTTTGCCGTCGCACAGGAGGGAGGCCACGTTGAGAAGCCCTTTGCCGGGCCGGCCTCTGTTTCTGTCCACATATCCCGCGACTATCCCGATGCCGGGAGGTGCGCCGGTCTGTAACCGGCGCAAGGTTTTCAGGTTCTCTTCCACGAAGCTTTCCTGCTCCAGGAGGTCCATGGGCGGGTACCCGCAAAGACACATCTCTGGGAACACGGCAAGGCCGCACCCGGCGTCCTTGGCCCGACGCGAAAAAGAAAGCACTTTTTCCAGGTTGCCCGGGAAATCCCCGATCGTGGGGTTGATCTGGCCACAGGCGATCTTCATGGACCAAATCTACCAGGGAACAAGGGGCTGGGCAACGCGCCAGCACTCGCATCTGTTTCGATTGACCGGCACCGCGAGCCCGGAGTATCATCGGCGCGGATGGGGAAGGCAGTTCTCGTTACAGAGGGAGACTCGCCGCTGGGCGCGGTTCTCGTGCGACTGTTTCGCGCGAAGGGATACTCTGTGGTGACAACCACTCCCAACGGCGGAGAAGGAGCAGGGCAGCGTGTCATCAGAGAAGATGACGCGCAGCTCATCGTGCCGTGGAACCGACGGTCCCCCCTGTCAGCGCGCAATGTCTTGCTCGCCACCCTCAACGCCGTAGAGGCGCTGGATGAGGTCCTCATCCTACAGGCGCCGTGCCCATCGGCGAACGCGCTTCCTGAGGCCGCAAGCGCGGAGATCGAGCGTTCTTTCGATGAAGCCAAGGGACCGGTCTTTCTTGCCCGGGAGGTTCTCTCGTATTTCCCGCCCCGAAGGCGCGGGTTGCTCGCGATGGTGAGCTTTCCTTCCGCCGGGTCGGACACCGCGGTCCAGGCTGCTATGCGCGAAGGGTTCCGCGGGTTCGCGTCATCCCTCATGACTGGCCAGAACGGGACGGGGATCATCGTGAACGGCTTCCAGAGCTCGGGCGCAAGCGTGGAGGAGTTTGCGGATTTCATCGACCGCACCCTGGAGGAAAAAGCGCGCAAGATTTCAGGCCACTGGTTTGTCTGCCAGCCGCGCGGCGGATTCCTGCAAGGGGTCTTCTCCACGCCCGCCAGGAAATCCGACTAGAACAGCATCGCTTCCATGAAACGAACCTGAAACTCAGGCCGGGCGCCTAGCTCGATGAAACGCGTGCCACGCGCGATGCTGTCGGACCTCCTGGTGCACTCCCGAGAAAGAAGCGACATGACCGCCCCTTTCAAGGCCGCGTTGCCGACCACGTCCACCTTGTCCACTTCCATGGGAGGAATGAGCCCGATTCGCATGGCCGCCCGCGCGTCCAGCCCCGCTCCGAAATTGCCTGCAAGGCGAAGCGAATCCAGCCTGTCCGGCTCGAGGGCCGTGAGGGCAAGAAGGGTGTCGATGCCGGTGCGCACAGCGGCCTTGGCCAGCTGGAGTGTGCGGATGTCCTTCTGGGAGATGTAAACGCGCCTGTCCTCGGTGAGCGCGAATGCGGATTCCCCGCCCAAGGAGAACACCCGACCGCGAAGCGCTGGCAAGATGATTTCCGGGCCGTCGAGGAGCTTCCCTGTTGCATCCATGACCTCGCGCTCCAGGAGCTGCGCGACGGCGGACACGAGACCCGTTCCGCAAATGCCTTGTGCCGCAACACCGCCGACCGTCTGAAGGCTGACTGCGCCGTCGAGTCCGATGCCAACTGAAACGACGGCTCCCGGCAGCGCCCGCGTCCCGCAAGAGATCTGGGCGCCTTCAAAGGCGGGCCCCGCTGCCGTGGAGGTGGCTATCAGGCTTCCCGCGTGCGAAAGGACCATCTCACCGTTGGTGCCTATGTCGACGGAAAGCGAAGTGCCTTTCTCCGTGTCGAGATCGAGGGCGAGGATCATGCTCACGGTATCCGCACCAACATAGGCGGAAATCTGCGGCAAGGTTTCAACGAAGCCATGGGTCTGGAAAGACAATCCCAGTTCCCGCGGACTGCGGCGCAGACGCAAAGAAGTCACCGGCACGTAGGGCAGGCGGGTCAGCTGCAACGGGTCCATCCCGTGGAGAATGTGCATCATGATGGAGTTGCCCACCACTACCGTTTTCACCACTCCCTCAGGGCTTTCTCCCGCTTCGCTAAGAATCTGGCGGGCCCCATCCTCAATCGTCGCAACACAGGCGTCGCGGACGGGACCCCTGTTGTCGTGGAAGCTTTGCGCACGGGATATGACGTCCGCGCCGAATGAGATCTGCCTGTTCAGGAAGGCCTTGCGACCGAGAAGACTGCCCGTTTCCAGGTCGACCAGAGCGAGGTCCACCGTGGTCGTGCCAAGGTCCACGGCGAAACCCGTGGCGCGCCGGCCTATCGTATCCAATCGGAGAAGAGAATCATCCCCGCAGATAGCGTCAGCCTTCCAATTGCCTTCTCGAAGGGCCTCTGAAACGCGCTCCAACTCGTCGGGGCCGGACACGCCCACGACCAACCCCTGCCCGGCGAGCGCCTGCGCAAGTCTTTCCCAGTCGGCTCGCTGGTCATCCAGGCTCGGCTCGGGCAATGTGACTCGAATACGCTTGATCTCGGCGGGCGTTCTGTCACCCTTGATGTCCTCGTCCCGTATACCCTGCTTCCAGACTTGGGCTGAGAAGCGGTCAGCAGCGATTGTGACCGTGCAGTCGTGTTCGATCACGAACTGGCAGGCCAGTCGGAAACCATCATTGGATTCCGAGGCCGACGCTTGCGAGATCTCAGCCCCTAGGGAACTGCCGGCCTCCAGCGGAACCGCCCCCACTTGCGAAACCGATACTCGGCACTGACGACAGCGCCCCCTGCCGCCGCAGGGGTAATCCAGAAGAATCCCCGCGCCATGAAGGGCATCGCGGAGCACGGCGCCTCGTTGCGCTTCGAAGATTTTCCCCAGCGGTTCGACTCGTATCGTGGGCATTGCGGCGATACTATGGGTTTTGACGTCGCGATGTCTATGCCGCGCCTGTGATTGACTCAAGCCGGCGGCATCGAGTAGCGTTTCAGTCATGCTGCGGGGCGTCAAGCGGACAGCTTTCGTTCTTTCGGCAACAGCACTCCTGGTCCTAGCGGGGTGCGGTGCCACCCAGACAGTCGTTCTCAACGGAGATGGATCCGGTACCATGAAGCTTCACCTGGAAGTCACTAGGCTCCTGCACGACTATGTCTTCGGGCTTGCTGAAGTATCGGGGGAGTCGCGTGATCCGGCGGGAGAACCGATATTCGACCTTGCGGCCGTCCGCAATGGCTTTGCCGCGCAGCCGGGCATCACGGTTCAGGACGTTGCTTCCCCAGATCAACGCTCGCTCGATGTTCAGGTTGCCTTTGATTCCCTTTCACGGGTGTTCGAGAATCAACCGGGCCTACGAAATGCAAACGTGGTCTCACTGACTCAATCCGACGGTCTTGAGACGCTGAAAATCCATCTCGATCGATCGAACTATCGCCAGATTGCTGCTTTCTTTCCGATGCTGGAGAGCCCCGTTCTTCAGAGTCTGGGTCCTCAAGTCAACCAGACGACCACCAAGGATGATTACCTCGAAATGGTGAGATTTTCCCTTGGCGATAAGGGACCAGCGCAGGTCAGGGAATCTTTTATAACCGTCACTGTCCAACCCGAAGGAGAAATTGTTTCGCAGACCGGAGGAACGGTGAGCGCCGGCACTGTGATATTCAGGATCCCGCTTCTGGACCTGCTCGTGCTGGCCGAGCCTCTGGATTATTCGATGTCTTTCAAACCGGCAGATGCCGTGAACATTCCATCGGAGAAAAAACCATGAAAGCAGGGTCTTTTGCCGTCTTCGCCCTTCTTGTTCTGACGGCTGCCAGCGCAGGCGCAGAGATCAACCTCGGCGCGGGAGCGGCCTACGAAACGGGGAATAGCCCGTTGTCCTCGCTGGTCCCGCAGGTCTTCGTGGAGAATGTCTACCACGTCGGCTCATGGGAAACTTTCGGCGTGGATTTCTTCATCGGCAGCTCGACTGCGGGTTCAGCCTCATACACCCAGCAAGGCTACGGCGCCGGTCCCGAGTTGTTCTTCGGCACTGACCTGTCGTATCACTTCCCCATCGTCGGACCCGCGGAGTTTGCGGCCCTTCTGGGCGCATGGGGCTTTCAGGATTACGAGAACAGGGTCAACGGCGTCGCAACCCAGACCGGGCTTTCGGCAACGGTACACTTCGGCAGCTTTTTCATCCAAGGCCGGGGGTTGTACAGGTTCTTCTCAACGACAGGGGCGTCAGAAGTGCCCATTCCGTTGGGAGTCTACAGCCTTGTGATATTAGGGGGCTACACGATCTCGTAAGGGGTCCGCTGACGATGACGTCCAAGAGGACCCTGGCCAGATGTACCACCTTCTTCCTCTGCGTGATCTGGCCGCTTCTCCTGCAGGCAGGCTCGGACAACCCGCAACCGTTCTCGACCGTACACGTCAACGACATCGACATTGCCTACCACGATTTCGGCGCGGGTGATCCCATTGTCATGATCATGGGATACGGGGGTGCGATGGACCTGTGGAGTCCGAGGCTACTCCGGATCCTTTCCGCCTCACATCACCTGTTTATCTTTGACAACCGGGGAGTGGGGCATTCCACTTCCTCAGACATGGAGTATTCGATCCCCCTTTTCGCGGCGGACACCCTCGGGCTCATGGATGCTTGTGGCATCGACAAGGCCGCGGTGCTGGGATGGTCCATGGGCGCAGAGATCGCGTTGCAGCTGGCGATCTCTCACCCTGACAGGGTCGGGAGCCTCATCCTTATTTCAGCCTCTCCGGGAGGCAGAGAGCAGGTGGTGCCAGACGCCGATGTTCTGCGACGGCTAACTGATACCTCGGGAGGCTTTCTGGCGCGGGGGCTGCGTCTGATCAGCTTGCTGTTTCCTTCCGGCTGGTTGAATGCTCATCCAGCGGTTTGGAGCTATTTTCCTGTCAACGCAACGGTCAGCCCGCCCCAGCGCACGCGGCGACAACTCAAAGCGATGGAGGATTGGGGAGGGGCCGCGTCGCGTCTGTGCGAAATCCTTTGCCCGACCCTGATAATCACGGGGAACCAGGACGTGGTTTTCCCGGCCCAGAACTCTGTGCTCCTTGCAGCCGGAATTAATGGCTCCCAGCTCATCCAGTTCCCTGAAGGCGGGCATGGCGTGATGTTTCAGTACCCTGACAAGATAGCTGAGGAAATCGACGCCTTCACCGCTCAAACTCATTGAATAGAAATTCTGAAACAACGGCCAAGGAGATCGAGTTAGACAAGAAGGAGCATCGCCGTCGGTTGCCATTTACTCCACTCAGTCCCGCTCCCAACGGCGCAGCAGTTGACGCCAGCTGGTTGGTGAGCTACCATGGTGTGCATAGACATGGATTCGCAGGGGCTCCCGGAGGCGGACAAACACCTCATTTATGGACTTCTTCTAAAAAAAAAGAGATCTGCGGCCCAAGAGAGAAAAGCTCTTTCGATCGTACGCAGCGCCCTGAGTCTTGACGCCAAGATTCAGGCCATCCTGCAAATCACTCGCGCACAAGTCCTGCGACTTCCCCTTGACAGCGAAGAAAAGGTTCCGGGGCCCGGCAAAATTTCCAACCAAGCGGCTTCGAAGAAGAAACGGACTGCGGCTCTCGTCGTAGACAGCCGCACGGAGATCACCAACCTATTGAAGAAGTGTTCCCTTAAAAGAGAGTTTTCGTTTTTCCGCGTAGCCGAGCGGTTCGATGCCGTGCACCTCATCCCAAGCTTTCACGCCAGGCTGATCATTGTGAACGACAGCTTCCCCGACGAGGGGGAGTATTCCCGGTATTTTGAAATCTGCAGAGCGGTCGAGCCCGCAATACGCATCCTCTACCTCGGACTCCCACCGCAACCTGTCGAGGCTGGTCCAGCTTTTCAAGCTTCAACTCGTTTTCTGTCCAAACCGCTCAACGTGGGCGTGCTCGAGGAGAGCGTCAAAGCGCTTCATGAGAGCAAGGGAAAGGCTCAGGCGTACAAGCCGGAGAGCTCGCGGTAGCTTTCAGGGTCGAGAAGATTTTCCACGAGCCTCAATTGCGCACGAAGCTCGGCTTGGAGTTTCGTTTCGCTCCTCAGGAAACGGAACAGGAAATCATCCTGGAGGAGGATGCCGGCGCTGAAGCATACCGTCACCGCTATGCTGAGAGCTTCGGAGACCGTTTTTCCGTTGAGAAAGCGAACCTGAGTTCGCAAGTTGCCAGACGGCAGAACAAAGGGCTTGCCCTGGAGAATGGTCGTCTCCAAAGGCTCTTGTGAATCACCGGTGGTGCTCTGGGGCAGCTGGGCTCCGAGTATCTTCATGAGTGCTTTTCCCAGATCAACGAGGCATCCGACGCTTTCCTCGATGAGCTGGCTGACCTCCATTTCAGTCCCGATGGTCCCCAGACGGTCGTCCCTGATCTGAAGATAGCGATTAAGTGGAAAGCTGCTGAAATGGAATGGCCCCTTCTCCAGTTTTTCCGCCAGAGTTCTCAGCTTGGCAAAATCCTTCTCGAAGAATGCCGGAGAGAACACCGCAGTTCGCCGACCTTCCCCCAGAACGCATTGGCCGTTGAGCAGGGACGAAAACACAAGATCGAATCCGTGAATGAGCCGCGAAGCGAAGAGCACGAGGTTATCCTGGTCTGCGTGGAAGTCATGAGGATCGCGCGAATCGGCGGATTTGTACAGCCTTGAGAGTAGAGTGGTATCGAGTTTCCTCTCTTCGTCAAAAACAATATAGCTGTTGAGGCGACGTGTTTCCAGAAGCTGCTCATGAAGCTTGCGCATTGATTGCAGCGCGTTCTCGACATACTCGTCGATATGGACGCGGACAGAAGACTCGCAATCGAAACTTTTGGCGTCCACCATCTCTCCCAGGCCCTCGCGCATGAGCTCGGGCAGCGTCAAGAAACGCCTGTGCCTGAAGACATTCAATCCGAGCAGACAGTTGTAAAGGGAGGGGAGAGAGAAATCTTCGGCAAGGACCTCAAGGACGAGGCTGTTGGTCCGCACGGTCTCCTCCCGTTCCTCGTGTCGCTTTTCTCCGAAGGTCCGCACGGCCTCGATAATCGTCTCGGTGGTATCCGGACTGTAGTGAAGCATCAGGAAGAGGCTTTCGATTCGTTTGAACCGGTCGATGAGATTGCTGTCCCGCATGTTCAAACGGAGGAAATCGAATGTCTGTATCCGGTCAGAAAGCCGTTTGAGCAGCGCGATCAGATTATATTGCCGCGGCGTCAGATACAGCCAGCCGTGCTCCATGATAGGTTTGAGCCGCAGGGAGAGCTCCTTCGCCGAGCCTTTGACCTCGCTGGTAAGGAAGTCGATAAGGTGTTTATCCAACCTGACCCCCGGCGGGAGCAAACTGACTTCCAGAACATGGCTCCTCCGACCGAACTCACGGACTTTGCTGAACTCGCCGAAAAGAAAAGCAAGAAAGGGGAGGCGTTCGAGTGGTCGTTTGATGGTGCGGTTGATGCGGCTGACTTTGTCTCGCGCAACCTGGGCCGTAGCCTGTCGTACAATGTGCAACAGACCCGAGACGTCTTCTTTCTCATCGATTTCTTTTATCTTTTCGATCTTCTGAGCGACGGTAAGCTCGCTCGCGAGCACCTGCTGGACTGCATCCCGCTTCGGGTCGCTACGATTCTTCCTCAGCAGCAGCCCAAGGGCAATGTGGTCGTCTGCTTCTTTCTCTATTACCGCGCGGGTAAGTTGCGCCAAAGCGTCCTTTCCCCTTTTCTTAGATTATGCTGCCAAGAAAGACCGCTGTCAATGAAAAGGTAGTTTTTTTTCCTGCAGGCCACTGGTAATATTGAAGGAACCTCTGGTGCCTGGGAAGGATAGGTCGTTAAGGAATTGAAGCGTTATCCGTATGTCATCGTGGGAGCCTCGATTGCTGGGCTGTCTGCTATCGCAGCCATTCGTTCGCGCGACCCCGTTGGGATAATTCTCTTGATTCATGGAGAAAAACGCCTTCCCTATAAACGAACTCAACTGTCCAAGCAGCTCGTTGGTGGCTTCTCTGGTGATGAGCTGGCTATTTACCCCAGCGACTGGTATCTGGCGAACAAAGTCGAGCTTCTCCAGGGAGTACGAGCGATATCGTTCGAGCCCTCTTCACGAGAGCTGTCTCTTGGCACTGGCGAGATTGTGGGGTACGAGTCTCTACTTATTTCCACTGGCGCCGAACCTACGATCTTGGATATTCCGGGCACGGAATACCTCAGTTATTTGCGTTGGATCGATCAGGCCGAGACAATGCGTCGTCGGGTTAGAGAGACTAAGACGGCTGTTTCTATCGGGTTTGGAGTCCAAAGCATAGAACTCGCGGACCAATTCATCCTCGCGGGATTAACAACGACCCTGACAGGATGTCAGGATACCCTCATGCAGAGCCATCTCGATCTCGAAGCAAGTCAACGCCTGGAGAAGCGGATGGTTGAGGCGGGGGTGAGGGTTCTGCGCTGGGGAAAAACCCTCGAGGTTCACCGCACGGGCAGCAGGTATCGAGTTGTTGCTGAAGAAGGGGAAACAGATACCGAGATGGTTTGCGCCTCCGTAGGGGCCACGTCGACTACCGACTTTGCCGCTTCGGCCAGGATTGCACTTCAAGATGACAAACGTCACGGCGTGAAAATCGAGCGTGACATGAGGACTGGAATCGAGGGAGTATTTGCAGCAGGCGACTGCACCGCCCCGTTGCCAGGAGTGTCTTGGGGGCTTTGGCATTCCGCCCAAGAGGCCGGAACGATTGCGGGGATAAACATGGCGCACGGGGACTTGCGGCCAGAACCGGGGCCACATAGGCTCAAGTGCGAAGCCTTTGGCGGATACCTGTTTTCGTTGAACTACAGCAGCGTTCTTTTGGACGAGATGGCGGAATCTCGGGTACTCCGTAACACACCGTCGCTCTACTTCAGAGTATGGCAACGGGATGGCCGAAGCGTGGGCGCGGTACTGGACATATATCCCAATCCCGGACAATCGATAACAAAACCCCTTGGAAAATGTTTGGAGCGACTCATCTTGGATGGAGCCAGAGCGGAAGACATCCCTGAAACTCTTGGGCTTTAGCGAAGTGCTCCAGTCAAGACCGCTACAACGAAAAATAGATATGATACCATTTCCGAGACGAGACTTAGGTCCTGTAGGTTGAGGCAAAAGGGAAAACAGCAAACTCCAAAGAGCCGCCTTCCGGGAGTTGACTACGCCTTTCCGAGTGCTTCCGGGTTCGTTACCCGGACCGGCTTTCCATCCAGGAAGGCGAGCGCGTTCTCAATGCTCTGCTGGTAGAACTCCTTCCATGTCTCCTGTACGCCATAGCCGAGATGCGGCATCAAAATAGTGTTGGGTGCGGTTCGCAGCGGGTGGTTCGCGGGAAGCGGTTCGCGGTCATAGACATCAAGCGCGGCAATTATGCGGCGTGATTGGACGGCCTCGACTAGCGCCGCCTCGTCCACGATCGGACCGCGCGACGTATTGATAAGGATCGCGCCCGGTTTCATCAAGGCGATGTCGGACGCTCCGATCAGCCCGCGCGAGCGCGGTGACAGTACTAGGTGGATGCTGACGGCATCGGAGCGCGACAAGAGTGCCTGTTTGGAAACAAGAGTGGCGCCTGCCGCCTGCGCCCGTTCTGCAGTCAAGTTCTCACTCCACGCCAGGACGGTCATGTTCAGTGCCCGGCAGTAGTTGGCCATGTACAGCCCTAGACGTCCGAGTCCTATGATCCCTACGGTCTTTGCTGCCAGACTGATGCCGACAGGTATGCCTTCCTGAAATTTCCCGTCACGCATATTCGCGTCACCGGCAGGGATCGCCCGCGCCGCTGCTAGCAGAAGTCCAAGTGCCAACTCCGCTGGGGCGGCCTGTGCACCAGCTCCGCCTACCGTGTTGCACACAGGGATACCTTGGGCGGTGCAAGCGGCCGTGTCGAGCGAGGCATTACGCGCGCCTGTTATGCCCAGCATACGTAGCTTGGGCAGTCGGTTGATGAGGGAACCCGGCAACGGGGTGCGCTCGCGCATCGACAGGACAATCTCAAAGTCCGCCAGTTTTCGAACAGCGTCTTCTTCATTGTCGAACGCCTGGGCAAAAAAAACGACTTCAGCTCGCGCCGATAGCGGCGACCACTCCGCACTTCTGCGCGCCACACTCTGCCAATCGTCTAGAACAGCAACTTTGATCATCGTTTCTCCTCGAATACCGAGACAATCTTCTGAGTAGATGCTTTCCTCATTCTCAACTCCTGTCACGCGGTTACGGTCTCTATCACTCTCAAGTTTAAAATCCAACCGAGACCACTCTGTACTGTCTTCAATATACTTTCTTCAATTGCGCGGGCAACAACGGGCACGACATCCACCATCAACGTCAACCATTTGGCCCAGCAAGCTGCCGCCTCAGCCGAGAAATGTCAGCCGCTACTCAAGTCCCGGCTCTCTTGCCCAGAAGCTACGGGATCTCGCGGGGCGTTTCACGCTGGCGGAAGAACCGAGGACTACGGTCCGCGCGAAGGTGGCCGCCAAAGAGGGAGATGTACAGGAACGCCGCTGTGCAAGAAGGCGAGCACCATCATCCCCGAATGCTTCCGTAAATCGAGTGACGAATATCGAAAATGATTGCTCCTGATCGCTTTTGCTTGACAATCAGCCGCCAGTAGAAGAGAATCAAGGTAATCAGACTGCAGACAGAAAGCTCTGCATCAAAAAAGGAGGAACGTATGAAAAGTCTGCGTTCGTTGTTTTTACTTGTGCTGGCGGTTGCCGCGTTCACGCCCGCGTTCGGCCAAGGGAAGACCTACAAGGTCGGAGTGATCCCGAAGTTCATTGCTGAGGACTACTTCATTGCGTGCGAGCGTGGTTTCCACCAGGCGGAAAAGGAACTGGGCAACATCAAGGTGGACTGGATCGGTGACCCACAGTCGCAAACCTCCGCCGCGAACCAGAAGAACTACATCCAGGGCTTCATCGACAGGAAGTATGATGCAATCCTGGTGTCCGCCTTGGATCCCGAAAGCTACGCCGACACTCTGCGGGACGCCATGAGCAAGGGCATCAAGGTCATCACCTGGGACGCGGATGTGAACCCCACCGCCCGCAATTTCTTCGTCAACCAGGCGGAAGGTGACCAGATTGCGGTTCAGCTCCTCAAGGGCCTCGCCGGCGGTCTCACGGGCTACACCGTG
>Ga0326727_10015706_pt1 | contig 16158 bp, 14 predicted proteins | sample MB2enrmetagenome_FD_207643 | JGI IMG/M metagenome (GOLD analysis project Ga0326727, IMG submission 207643) | Lab enriched peat soil microbial communities from McLean, Ithaca, NY, United States - MB29MY | ecosystem: Environmental > Terrestrial > Soil > Wetlands > Peat | place: USA: New York...
GGACCAGTTTTCGCAGTCCGTGGCAGAACGGGGTCGCAGAGCGCTGGGTCGGCAACTGTAGGCGCGACTTGTTCGACCATGTGATTGTTCTGAATGAACGGCATCTGAAACGCCTAATGAGCGAGTAGGTTCGTTACTACCATGATGACCGGACGCACCTCGCGTTAGAGAAGGAGACCCCGGCGGGACGTAAAGCCGAGGGCTATCACGGTGCAGGTTGCAAAGTCATTTCCATGCCAAGGCTCGGCGGCCTGCATCATCGTTACGATCTGGCCGCCTGAGCTTTCGCTTCGAACACCTTTCAATGAAGTCGACGAAAAACCACGGGAGAACCGTGCCCGCTTACTCGTTGCATCGACTCTGGCCCGTTTCCGTAGGTCTCTCTCGTCACCGAAAAGCCTTCTCCAATCGAAAAGTACTGCAAAGCTAGACTCTGAGTCCATTCATCAGACCCGTTTTGCCCCCGGATGGAGTTTTGGCGAGGCACAGCGTCTTGATGAAGCTCTCGCACCGACCGTTCTCCCACGGGCAGCCCGCATGGCTCATGCTCAGCACTGCGCCGCTGCTCTCCAAGGAAACTTGTCACAATCTAGTTTTTCTGCACAATCCACAGGAGTTCCGCAAGAATAATCAGAAATATGATCCTCTGAAGATCCGTTTGGAACTCCACTGGAAAAACTCGGAGGCAGCGACTGTCTCAAAATTGACTACAGTGCTGTAGGCGAAAAAAGCAGATGCGCTGGGCGAAATCGCGGCATCTGTTTGATTCTTAATGAAATGTACTGGTCGGGGCGGTCAGATTCGAACTGACGACCCTCTGCTCCCAAAACAGATTCAATCCTTTGTGGAACTTTGTTGAAATTGAGTGAACCTAAGTGATTTTGATTGAACTGTTTACCGCGTATGGCCCGAACCCTGTTGATCTCTGTGGCTTTTGGGTGCTTTGAGAGTTACAAAATTGACTACAGTCGGGAACCACTGTGCGTTCTTTGTGTAGTGGAACGATATGGGTAACACGTCGGTTTACAGCTTGATTGTGGGCCAATCCAGCTTAGCCAACTCTGCCTGGCAAATGCGGCCATTTACTGCAAAAGATTGATCTAGGCGTTTGTTTAGCCACGCCATCGCCTGTGGCGTCAATTCCATGGCCGCCTTTTGCATCAGAGCCGCCTGGGGATCGGTATTTCCCTGTTTCGCAGCGGCGTGTCTCTGAGTCGGGGCAAACGAATCTGAACCAAGTTTACCCATCAACATGTTGAGCGAGACGCCATCCGACAGCGTTCCATTAATGAACTCGCCGTTATGGACCCGTATGTAGCGAGACCACTTTGCCTTCCACGGTCGTAAAGCCACATCGGCATCGGATGCATCGTCCCGCCCTTCCACATATTGCATACCGATCGCTCGCCCGAAGATGAGAGTGTCTTTCGGATGATCTACTAGTCGCCCCATAAACATGACTCCGCCATCCCGTACTTGCCTCGGAACCTTAGAAGTTGGATAGGGGCATCCCCAGTGGCAGCCGGCGGCTTTGAGTTCTTCGAGTACCGGCAAGGATGAGGTTTGGCGGTTATGACCTTCTCCGAAGAACTTCACGAACCCCTGGTCGGCGGTGGCTGCCGGGTTCAGCACGATAACCGGCTCCGCAGGGAAGCCAACGTCCTTTCCTTCATCTCCCAGGCTCGGAGTGGTCTTGGTGCCCACCCCGGACGCCCAGGCCGTGGTCACCTTCCGGTACCATTCGTCGAGTTTCTTCAGGGTCAGGTCGGGCCCGGCATCTTTCCAGAGCTTCTCGAAATAGTCGCGGCAGCTTACGGCAATCGCCTCATCTTCAGCGAAGAAACCAAACTCATGGTTCCGGATCAATCCCTGCTCGGTGAGGTTGGCGGACGTGACGATTACACGGCTCTGGCCAATTAGGTACGCCTTCGCATGGAGGTTCTTTATACCCCGAATCTTTGCTCCTTTCTCAAAGAGCAGCTTAAGGGCGGCTATATCGCTTACCCCATCCCGGAAACAATTGAGGTCATAGCGAGTGATCACCTCAAGTTGCTTAGGCCGTCCGTAGTCAAGCAGGCGCTTTGCGGCTCTTTCCTTAATAAACGGGCAGATGATCCGAACGCGGGATTTGTCCGCAGCTAGTGCTTCGTCAAGAATCCTGTCCCAACCTGAATCCACCAACCGGAAGTTCATGCTCTTCTCTCCGTCTTTCTGGCGCTTGGTTAGCCGCGCCCTCAAATCGACAAACGTGATGAATTCCAGAGGAGCATCGATCAAGGGTTGATTATATAGCGGACGACACCCGAAACTGATAATGTTGATTGCGTATGGGGACGCTCCGTAGAGTTCACGCGCTAACAAACACTTTCTCGGGCGTAGCCGCCGAAGCGCGAGTCGCCGCGGAAATGGTACGGTGCGGACTTCGAGTCGCCAAACCATATTGGACAGATGATGAAGTCGATCTGATCGTTTTGTCCCGCCGTGACAAGCTCGTGATACCAGTTCCTGTTCAGGTGAAATCGGTCCAGTTCCTCGAGTCGAAACATCGGAAGAACTCAGATCCCCGCTTTATTAAAAATCTTAAGAAGCGCTATGTCGAAGGTAATGCCGCATTGTGCCTGATGATTTATCAGCCCGATAAAGACAAGATGTGGTTCATCGACGGCGCGGAAAATATTCGTAACGTTTACGAAGAGGACGCGAAAGCCACGGGGCGGACGCGGTACCACGATCTCAAGCTGAAGGATGACGTTGCAATTCGCGTAACCTTCGACAACTGTTCTTTAGATGTAAATTGGCTTGTTCCGGCAAACGACGCAAAGTGGCTATCCTATCGAGTGAATCGCATTACCAATTGGCTTGTCGAACAGCAGCAAGAATCGGGGTTGATAACCACCCTTCTGGATTCTGTGTTCCAACAATTCGATATGATGCCGACGAGTCGACTTCTGAATAGCCGACAATCCAGAAGTTATCGTCCGCAATCGCATCTGAAGCCCCGGTCGTCGCGATTGATTGACACTTGAACGGTATCGTATCGTGCGATGCCAGAGCCAAGGCTTCCAGAATGCATCCCCGAAGATAGACTGGTACGGACATTATGCCTTGGAATACCAACTTATCCGGAACACCATTGAACATCGCAGCGTATACTGGTGCGCAGCTTCGGGTGGTTGCCGGCCCAGGCACTGGCAAAACGTATGCTCTAATGCGGCGGGTCGCGCGTCTGCTTGAGCAAAACGTGCAACCTAATCGCATTCTAGCTATTTCCTTCACGCGTACGGCGGCAAACGACTTAGTCGACAAGCTGGCGCAACTCGGAGCACCTGGCGCGGATCAAGTCGCCGCGAAAACACTGCACTCTCTCAGCTTCGGCTTGTTGAGCCGGAACTCCGTGTTTCAAATGCTAGGACGCGTTGCCAGGCCACTAATGGCATACGAACAAGACACGATGGTTTGCGACTTGGCGCCGCAATTTGACGGCAAAAAAGCGGTCAACAAACTGATCGAGGCGTTCGAGGCATATTGGGCGCGCCTACAGCACCACGCTCCGGGCTGGCCAAATACATCTCTTGAGCAATCGTTCGACCATGCACTGAAATCATGGTTACGATTCCATAATGCGATGCTGGTCGGCGAAGTCATCCCGCTTACGCTGGATTTTATTCTGCAAAACCCTGGTCATCCGGATATTCCCGTCTATGAGCACGTTCTGGTCGATGAATACCAAGATTTGAACAAGGCCGATCAAGGGCTAATTGACGCGATCAGCGGAAATGCCTCAATGACGGTGATCGGTGATGAGGATCAGTCCATCTACAGTTTTAGGCATGCCCACCCGGAGGGAATCTACGAGTACCCAGCCAGTCACGCCGGAACGCATGATGAATTGCTCAACGAGTGCCGCCGCTGCCCGCAGCGGGTGGTTGCGGTCGCCAATTCACTGATCGGCCACAACCAGAGATTGGCTCCGAAGGTGCTTGCTCAGCACGCACCGAACACACAAGGAAACATTTACATTGTGCAACACCACTCCCTCGCAGACGAAATTCAGGCTATCGCCGATTATATTGACTGGTATTTGCTGCACAATCCAACGGTGCCAGCGGGAGAAGTGCTGGTCCTCTCGAGTCGCCGCCAGATTGGCAACGGTATTCGCGATAGTTTGAACACCATCGCGCAGCAAAACGGCAGGGGATGGGAAGCGCAAAGTTTCTATTTCGAGGATGCCCTGAAGACAGACATAGCGGCGGATGGTTTTGCGCTGCTGACATTGCTTGTTGATCCCGATGATCGACCGGCACTACGTTATTGGCTGAGTGAGCACAAGTCGGACTGTCGATCCCGTCCTTACATGCGACTGCGTGCGCACTGTGAACAGTCGGGGCAATCGCCGAGACCAGCACTGCAAGATATCGCGGCTGGCACGCTTAACATTCCATACACGGGGTCGCTGGTCGCGCGTTTCAACGAACTCAACCAGCGACTTACAGCTTTGATGGCCCTCGATATTCCCACTCTAATCGACACGCTCTTCCCCGATAGCAACCCGGAGACAGCATCCATTCGTCAGACCGCGCTTATCGTGGCACCTACCGTGACCACTACCAAGGAATTCTTAGATGAACTCCGCGCCGTGATCACGCAGCCTGAGCTACCCGGCTCTCAAGGGAATTCCGTGCGGATCATGAGCCTTTACAAATCGAAGGGCCTCACTGCGCGCCTGGTCATCATTGCGGGCTGTGTTGCTGGAATTCTGCCCACGGTTGATACCGACGATCCGCCTCTGGAGCAAGAACGACAACGCCAAGAGCAGCGCAGGTTGTTTTACGTGGGAATTACGCGAAGCACTGAAACGTTGGTGCTGAATAGCTCGATTCGAATGCCTCTCGCGATGGCATACACCATGCGAATGCCATTGTTAGCTAAGCAGGGAGGCTACGCAATCCTTCAAGCGAGCCCATTGTTGTCCGAGCTAGGGGTGTCTGCGCCGGCGGTCGTTCTCGGCGCTGCGTGGCGCGCGCAGTTGGGCTTCTGAATAGAGCCGAAACCCAGTCTCGCCCCATGTCTTGGGCCCTTCGCAGCCGTAATCGGCGTGTGTCAATATCTCAAATGGCTCGAACCTTGGAAGTGACAAACCACTCCTCAAAAAAGCTTAGGATTGCTTTCACTCTCCTCGAATCGATATGTTCCTGCCTTCAGATACTCCTCAACAGCCTCGCCAGCTATCCATTGACGCTCCAGCTTTTCAGCAACCGCTCCTGTTGTCAGGGAGCCTGCGAAAGGGTCAAGAACCAAGTCGTTGGGTTCTGTGAGCAATTTGATGAAGAACTTGGGCAACTGCATAGGAAATCGGGCTGGATGAATCTTCATCCCCTCCGCTTTGCAGCGCATGGTGTAAACGTCGTTAGCCGCATTGTTGCCCATTTTCATCATGCTCTCAGGAAAATTATCCCAATCGCACTCGACGACATTGGATGGAATGGCCCCACCCGCATGGACCTTATTGAAAGATGTACGGATGACATGGCCAGACGGACGTATCGTTTCTTTGAGGCCTTTTCTATTGAGTCGAAGCATGTCCTCGCTATAATCTCGTAGAACGTTAAGGTTGGAAGCCTTAGGATGTGGGCTTTTGGAAAGCCACCAGACGTACTCTACGGAATCTCTTATGCGGATTCGCCGAACCGTGACCCATTCCGCAGGGACCGGCATCTTCGCAGGGTTGTACCAGAAACACTCCTGTGCCAGGTGAAAGCCAATCTCATCCACCAGGGCAATTAGGAGTTTGAAATGGTAGAGCGATCTCGTGGGAGCGCCCTTGTTGTAGCTGCCACCGATGTTGAGCACGAAGCTGCCATCGTCAGTCAAGATGCGAAAGATTTCACGCGCAAACGGCAAAAACCATTCGATGTATCGGTCCTTGGTCTCGTTGCCGTATTCTTTCTTGAAGTGAAGTGCATACGGTGGGGAGGTCATCACCAGGTTCACGCAGCCGGACGGCAGCGCGCGCAACAGCTCCAAGGAGTCCCCGAGATAGGCAGAACCGTAACGTGTAGAAAAATAAGGAATTTTCCCAACAATGTGAGATGGATGAAATCCTGGCGGAGCGGCAAACGGCTCTTCAGTGACGCTCAGATATTCAAGCTGGACGGATTGGGGTTTCACGGACACTGGTGTAACCATAGTACGACCTCGCTGCGTAGAACGTAATGGAATTAGTTCACAATGTCAACCAATTTATTTAATCCGGACGATTGGGTCTCTCAGGCCGAGGCAGCTCGTATACGCGGAGTTTCCAGGCAGGCGATCGCTCGATTAGTCAAGAAAGGACGGCTTCAAGTGTATGCGGTCGGAGGGCGGGCCCTTGTCCGCCGCTCCGAGATCGAGACGTTTACGCCGGAGCCAGCGGGACGACCGCCGAATGAACGAATCAGTCGAAGCGATCAAGAAGCTCATTAGCGATTGCTCAGTGGACGAGCAAAGGGCGTTGAAGCAGTACTTGAGGACACTTCTGCCTCATCCATTGGAGAGCGAGTGGGGCATCGATGCTGAAACCATTCTGAGCGCCATCCGGCGGTCCTCCGATCTTACGAAGAGAGGTGTTCGCGGGATTATTGCCGAGGCAGTTTTCGAGGATACCATCATTCCATCCATCAAGGGCGCCGGCTGGGAACCGGTTGTTATCGTCGGCAATCTGTCATATGACGTTCATTTGCAAAAGGACGAAGTTTCCGCCCGAATCCAGATCAAGCTCCAACGATTGGAGAAGGGTGTCCCGAAGCTCTACTATCCGAAACACTATGATGAAGGATCGCTTTACGTGGTCGAGGTGCAAAAGACCAGGAGCGGGGAGAGGACGACGAAGCAGCCTCTCCTGGGGACCGAAGCGACGCTCGAAGCCACCGATTCGGTCACGGTGCAGACGCGGCCCTACCGATTCGGCGATTTCGACGTTCTTGCTGTGAACATGCATCCCTCATCGGGCGACTGGAAGAGTTTTCGGTACACCGTCGCATCATGGTTGCTTCCAAGGGCAAGTGATGGGTCCTTGATCGAAATCTTCCAGCCTGTGGCGGCTGTTCCGAACAATGTCTGGACGGACGACCTTTCTGTTTGCCTCGATTGGTTTGTCTCTGGTGAGAGGCGTACTGTCCTCACCGAAATCTTGCACCTTTCCAAATCTAAACCGAAAGAGGTCTGAGCATACGGCCACAGGTTATGCTACTGCTAATCCTACGCAAGATTCCCGGATGCAATACATTGGTTTCGCGAATTGAGTTCCAATTGGGTGACATCAAGTCGGGGAGGACTGATCCGCTATGGCAATCGGAACAACCGCTTACATCCTTGGTGCAGGATTTTCCGCAAATGCTGGCTTGCCCCTCCAGTCAGACTTCACGGAACTATTTCTAAAAGCCAATCAGTTTAAGAGAGGCAAGAGTCGACACCTCATGCCGCACTTAGGTACGTTTGTGCGAGATACCTTCGGCTTTAAGGGCGGTCAGGATCTATTGTTGTACCCCGAACTGGAAGACGTTTTCACGACACTCGATCTATCTGCCAATACGGGACATAATCTAGGTAGAAAATATTCTCCGCGGGATTTACGTAGCCTCCGGCGGATGCTATTGTCACGCATTATTCGTATGCTGAATTCTGCCTATCTAGATGGTAAGAAAAAACCATCTGAAGGTCGCGTACAGCTTCTACATTTCTTAAAATACGTTACAGGTTCAAAACATCAATTTGTCAGCCTAAATTGGGATACGGTGCTCGAGGGCTGTTTCGAAGAGCTCGGGCAAAACTCTTCTCCCTACTACAGCGGAGAGATTCGTCCTGTCATCATCGAAGAAGGCAAAGTTAAGCCGATCGAACGCACGGAATCAAGGATTCGTGTCGCCAAGATGCACGGATCAATCAACTGGTTATATTGCGACTGCTGTCGACGTACTTTCTCTGTGCCAGTTAATCAGGTCTCTCACCTGGCGTCGCAGGTTCTGAAGAGTGACGAAAGCAAGAAGCTATACGGCGAGAGTATGTCGGCCCGACTAGGTTGTCCTTCATGCGATGTGGACCTCGGGGTCCGGCTCGCAACATTTAGCTATCAGAAAGCATTACGGACGTCGACTTTCGAAAGCTCATGGCTGCAGGCCGAAAGAACGCTCCGAGAAGCCCGTAGGTGGGTTTTCATAGGATACTCTCTCCCTGGTGCGGATTTCGAATTCAAGTATCTGTTGAAGCGCGTCGCACTGTCTCTAAGGAGAAGCCCCGAAATTGTTGTGGTTACGAAGGTCAATAATAATAAGCCGATTGAGAGCGATCGAGCCGTAATCAGCTACAAACGATTTTTCGGGGAAAGTAAACTCCGTTTCTTTTATGACAGTCTCACGACGGACGCCATCGATGACATCCTTTAGATGTCCAGGATGATCCGATTCTCTTCAGAATTCGATAGAGATTTGGGTCATTAACTGTGTTGCAACTCACATCGATAGAGCATGTTGAATACAGGCTGGCCAAGAACCCACATCCGAATCGCAGAAATAATGTTGTTGAATAGAAGTATGAGATGTTGTACGATTTCTAGCAAATGAGTCCGAAATGGAGGCTAAACTTGGCCGCTACAATCGCATTTACTCTGAGGGGCAAGACCTTCGAAAAGTGTAAGGATGATTTCGTTAAAGCAATGAAGGGACTTGATCCTGGGCGCATCCAAAAGTACTCGACGGTTGTTGGTGGCAAACGCTACCCAATCCGGCAGGTACTCGCCGGAGTTACAAACCTACCTGCCATCGCAATTACATCCCAAGATGCCTACCGAGTGCTCGAAAAATTTGGGTTCGCTGTTGACACAGGTGAATGACTGTCCCGGAGAGTTGCCATATGGTGTCTTTTTCAAAACATGAGCAGATTAGAAGTTGCGCAGGTGTGACAGACAAACTCTTAGCCGCGATAGCAACTAAAGACCCTGTCTCAGGCCACACACACAACTTCTATCGGTATCCGGCTCGATTCTCGCCATTGTTTGTGCGTGAGGCAATTCGACATTTTTCGCGGCCAGGTGAAGTCATCCTCGATCCGTTTATGGGAGGCGGAACAGCGATTGTCGAGGCCCTGGCTCTAGGGAGAAAAGCAATTGGAGTTGATCTAAATTCTCTTGCCCATTTTGTTTCAACGGTTAAAACTACACCGATGAGCTCCTATGATGTCGATATCCTTGAGGAGTGGCTTGCAGACGTGCAAACCGCCCGACGTTGTGGAATAGGCGAAGTAGAGGAACCTGTGTGTAATCTTCCACGACACCTTCAGGCAGTGTGGGCCGATCTCATGGCTCAGGGATCATGGTTGCCAGTTGAGAGGCAACGACGCTTTGTGCGCTGCGCACTACTTAAGACTGGACAATGGGCTATTGACTGCAAAGATTCAATACCCACGGGTGGTGAGACGGTTAGGCAGTTTGCAGTCCACATGCGGCAAATGCTTACGGGAGTGGGAGAGTTTGTCAGCTCTTGCCAGATACAGGGACTCAAGAAGAGCAAAATTCGTCAGAGCAGACTGTTGCTTTGCAGATCAGCCGCCGGCTTAGAAACGGAATCCAGACTCAACAGTCTGCCCAAACCGACGCTCGTTGTCACTTCGCCGCCCTACCCCGCCGTGCATATTCTCTATCACCGTTGGCAGGTTCAAGGTCGGCGCGAGACGCCTGCCCCATATTGGCTGGCTGCTCTCAAGGACGGCCACGCCGCGTCACATTACACGTTCGGTAGCCGCTCTCCTCTCGGTTTAGACAACTATTTTCGCAACGTCGAGGAGTGCTTCAGATCCGTACGGCAAATTGTGGCGTATAACGCCCTCGTGGTCCAACTCGTCGCTTTTTCCGACACGGAATCACAACTACCGCGTTACCTCGCTGCGATGAAACTAGCTGGTTTTGCGGAAAGCAACGTAATGGGGCCATCTGAAGATGACCGCATGTGGCGCAGCGTGCCAAACCGAAAATGGTATTGCAACCTTGGAACAGAGCAAGACTCAGCCAGAGAAGTAGTCCTGTTTCACCGTCCGGCTTAAGACGCTACCACCGTCGCTTGCAACATCGCAGGGCCTTTGTGCAAGGCCCTTATCATCGGCACAACAACCCGCGCTAAGCCAGCACAGAAACGTCCGACTCTTTCCAGATCGAAAGGCTCGGCTTCTTCATCTTCTGTTTTGGCTCCATGTTCCTCCGTGCGTTCGATTTCCTTGAGTATGCCAAGCGCTGACAGCACTACTCCGTACTTGAACCAGTGCCGAACAAGGGCCGACTCCTCTTCTTTCGTCTTGTGTAATTCGTTGATGAGGAACCGATTGTCCATGTTGACAAAGAATATGTATCCGTGACCTTCTTCAGCGTGGATGATCTTGACGGCGGTGTATTCATCAAATTGAAATTGCGGGTCGGCCCACTTCTCTTTCCGGACTTCCCGGATGTCAGGTGTTTCCAGAACCGGCGAAGAGTGTTTCCCGTTGTCATTTCGCTTCGTGCCGGGAGGAGTCTGCCCAGAAGGCGGGGGTGGCGTTTCCTCCGACTCTGTCGTGCCTATCAGGGTAAACCGCGAGACAAAGGGCTGCTCTTTCGTATCACATTGGATGTCGGTGACCGTCACTGTCATTGTGACCACGTCGCCCACATGGGCGTCATAAGGCATCTGAAATTTCGTTGTAAACTTCCCGTCCCAAAGATGGGAGCTGACGCAAAGGTTCGGAGGATCAAAAGAAATCAAGCCGGGACAGTCTGGTCGTTCAAAGTAGTCGTTGTCGGCATCAGTTTCATATTCGACACGCACAGTACGATTAAGCGGGCACGACTTTGACAGCCCGATCTTGGGTTCCTTGACAATCCGGAAGTAGGTGGGAAACTTCCGGCCGTTGTAAGGCACTGGATCATTTGTGGGGCCTGTTGTCGATACGACATTTCCTCCGATGCCCAAAATGCTGGCCAGGGTGGGATCACTTTTCAGCAGCTCCTTTAGGTAATCCGCTGTGTTCTCTTCGTTCGAGAGCGTTTCGTCGAGACGTTTCTTTCTACGCTGCGCGTTATGCTCACGCAGACCTGCATGTTCTTTCAACTCCTCGCGCAATGCGCCGTAGATCGCATCGTAAACTTCATTACGCCTGACCCGGTCACGTGATGCCATCAGGAAGTCTTCACGCTTGGCCTGATCCATTTCAGTGCAGTCCACAGAGACCAGCAGGGTTTTGCTGAGGTAATCGAATTTCAACGTGCTGCTTATAAAATTAGCGGGCAAATCGCCATGCACCTGGCCGTTCAACGTGAAATAGACTCCATGCGAAAAGTTTCCGGCGTCGTACTCTTCCTTGAGTAAGAAAAGTCGGTACGGAAGACGGCCAATACCGGATAAGTTCAGTTCACCGTAAGCAGGGCTCAATCCCTTCTCAAATTTGGAACTGGAGTCGGCCTCCGCGCCCTCCTCACTCACGTCGGCTAGAATGCCTGAGAGTGTCGTACTGTAGTAATTAGCTTTGTAGTCACGGGTTTCGGAAATGCGTAGCGGAAGAGATACCGAATGCAGATAACGCTCTAGCTCGTAGCGGCCATCGGTTGTGACCAACGTCCTTTTCTTCCATCGGTAGTTGTAAAGCTTGATACATGTTCCATGCGATAGTTCGACGGCATAGGATGGGGCTGGTTTATTCTTACTCGATTGTCCTGGAAATACGCGGATAGTGGGCCGGGCAAAGGTCAGGATAGACCCACCGGGAGCCAGATAGACGTACATCGATGACTTTCTACCAGGAGCGGGCCGCTGTCTGCGGACGATGGTGACCCCCCAAAGCTCTTTGGTCGCATCCCCTGTAGAGACCGGACAGGATGGGTGACGGCGGGAAACGATGAGCTGGTACTTGCGGTCTCCGCAAAAGGGCAATACGCCAGTCCCGCCGCAATTGAACCGGCCTTGCACAAATGGAATATCGTCCTTGTTTTGCTTTGTCAGCGACAGAAAAGTATCCTTAAAGGATTCCGGAGTTTGACCTTCGCCCCGATCCACAACCAGGTAACAGGGGTCCTTCTTGGTGCCCGTGGCGACGAAGTGAATGCGCTCGGCTAACTTCGTACGCTCGGTCGGCGTGAGGTTCTCAAGGCGCCCGTCCTTCACCTTGAACAGGCGATCTACGGCGTCGGCCATCGTTCGCGGGGCATCCGCACCCTTGGGATCGATCCCCGCGTTATAGCACTCGGCCATCAACACTGCGTCAATGGAGTTAATCAGCTTCTCGACCAAAGCGGCGGTCGCATCGGACTGCTGATTGTTAATTTGGTTGAGATTCATTCCAAAGCCGCCAAACGGCTGCCAGAGATGGGGGTCATCGTTGAGGTAGCCGATTTTCTTGAGAACCTCATCAACTTCGGCTTCGTCTTCGGCTTTCAGCAAAAGGTCGAATAGTGCGTAATTGTCCATGCGAGCCCCCGATCACGCCACGCCAACGGCGTCGCGCTTGCTCTTGAATTGTGTCTCCTGCCCCGTCAGATCCAACCCAACTTTACCCTTTAGAACGGCAAGGGTAGCAACACGCGCCTGGCGATTGGAGAGAACGGAGCCGGCGGTGATGCATACGTTTTCCCACTCCGGATTGACCTTATTTCCGACGGATTTTCTCCAGTCGATATCCCGGAGCGGTTCGAGTCTTGCTTCCCACGCGCCTGGGTCGGTTTCTATCAGCACTCGCCCCAAACCGCCAAGTGCTCGCAGGACAACGCCGTGTGTGTTGATTTTCTCTTGCCGAAGCATTGGAGCCTTGATAGTCCCTTCTTTGACCTTCTGCCAGTCAGGAATGACGCGACTGACTGCGTTCCAGTACGATACAGCCCGCTCCAGTTTATCCTTATATTCCTTGGTGTCGGGCTTCTCCAGCTTTGAACCAATCAGCTCTTCGTTGGCATCGTATAAGGTGGACAAGGTAAAAAGCTTCTCTGAACGAATTGGAATCGTCAACTTTTCCTTGTCGATCATACCCTTGAAAACCGGTACTTCCTCGGTGATTTCCATTGTGAAGCCGGAGAGCACGTCTCTATGGTCGTAAAGGATATTGAGCGACTTAGACGTTTTCTGGACGAAGCGATTGAGGTCGGTGAACATCTGCTGCGCCCGCTCCAAACTCTCCCATGGGAAGAGCAGTACACTGATGCGGTCCTTGCCGATCGCCGGATTCTCATTCAGCGCGGCGCTGATCGCCGCACAACGGTGTTGGCCGTCATTGATCAGGAACTTCGCATCCTCCAGTTCCATTTCTAAGTAGCCGATATCGACCCCCTCCTCGACAGGCTTGAATTTCACATCTGTGCTGTAGGCTGCGGTGATAGACGAGAAGAGGTAGCTGTCCTCGTTGTCAACGATGTACTTCACAATCTCGGGGACACGGGACTTTACTAGCACCCGCTGCGCCCGGAGTTCCGGCGTGAACTGTTGCCAGTCATTGAACTTGAAAAGATGCGGAATCTCCGAGAGCGCCATCATGGTTGCAAAGTACTGCGTCTTGCCGATCACACCCCGCATTGCTGGAAAGCTGACTTTCATATCCGTGTCTCCTTTTGTTTTCTTATAGTTACTACTGGTTTGGCGTGAGTTCACTCAATGGTGTGAGTACTAATCTTGTAGGCGTAGACAGCCTTGGTGGTGCTGTCGCCGCCACCGGGGCCGCCCTTTGCGCCGAGGCGAAAAAGGGCGTCTTCGACACTTCTCGCGTCCACGCTCGAGTCACACGTGCGGAAAATCCAGAAGTCGCCGTTCTCTTTCACGGCATGGTCGTTGAATAGCCGATCTTTCGCATCGGAGGCGATACCTGCGTACCATGATGAGTAAGCACCGCCGCGTTGAGCGATGTGGGCTTTGATTTCTTCCAGAACCTGCTGCTTGGACATACTCGTAATCCTCCTTTCTGTTCAGCAGCTCCTGTTTTTATATGTAGGAGCTGTAAAAAATACTATAAGCAGGTCTCATGCTATTCGTCAAGAGGGTTACAAAAATATTTTACAGCTCCTATGCAATAGTCGCGCGAGCTGCGTGCCCTCTTGAAAGTACTCTCAATAGTGCAACGCAACGGAGGAGTGGAGTTAGACCCCCACCATGATGAGGTTTTTTGTTGTAAGGAACTGAATAAAATACAGTTAATAGCATAGAGTTCTAATTGGGTGGACCAGAGAATGGAGCCAAGGGGGCATTCGGAGGGTGGCAAAGCGGTTGAAAACTGCTGGTCGGTCAACGATTCAATCTTCCGGTTACTGCTTCAATCGAGTTCCTGCCCGGCTTTTAGCCGACCCTTTTTACCTTTTCGCTGCTGCCGTCGCGGTCGCAGCAACTGCCAAGCACCGATTCCAATCGCGACCAGACCGATCCTATCCCACAGGGACATGCCCGACCATGCGCACATAAGGAGGCCCGGGAACATCAACAACAGCATGACAATGCCCAGGATGGCGGCTATGTGCCCCAGCACATCGGCGGGCTTCACAATGCCCAGCATGACCCCAAGAGCCGTCAGAATGAGCGCGATGGTTGCGAGTGATCCGACAAGATTCATCCACCAGTGCATTAAGTTCGATCCGTTCATGGTGCCACACTCCTTTTTCCCCGAAACATGCGCTATCGCTTCCCGCCAAAGCAGCCACGCTCCGTGTCGGCGAGAATCCCGGTGCCATTGAATTGGATTTCGGTTGGCTCTCCCCCTGCGGCGAAATACGTCGCCCAGAACGCTTGGACTGCCTCTTTGCGCTGTGCGGACAATGGGGTGAAGTCGCTACTCTCAAGACGACCAAGGCAGAGTGGCACGCCCTGCAGCGTGAAGCCATGTTGCTCGTGAAGATGCGTGGCGAGCTGACTGGCGAGCGATGGACTCTCCAGTGAGCTTGCGGAGATAAAGCTGTATGTGCCGTCATCTTCGAGGAAATCGCTCACGACGATGAGCCTGCGGTTGCTCTCTTTGGGCAACAAGGCGAGCTCCTGCCGGGCGGCGTCGAGTGTACCGAGAATGTCGGTCCGGGACTGATGCTGATCGAGCGATGCAGTCCACGCCGCGAATTGCTTCCGAGCTTGCTCCTGAAACCGGCGCAGATCGGCATCGTAGGTCTCGCGCTCGGTGGGCGCAGAGAGGCGCAACACGCGCCCCCCGGCGTCGTTGGTGGCGTCCCCGGTGATGGGGATAATGACCAACCGATCCCCGCGCTGCATGTGGGCAATCTGCACTTGCAACGCATCGAGCGCAGCCTTCTCCGCGCGGGGTGTGATGCTGAGGCTGGTGTCGATCACCTCAATGGTTGCTTGTGAAACGCGGTGGAAGCAGCCTGCCATAAGAAACAATAGGGTGATGGCAACATATCGTACGGTGTTGATCGGGGTCATTAGTCGTCTCCCTTCGAGTCGTCCCCTTTTGGCAAGAGGCGTTGTTGCGGAGCTTGCAGTTCTGGCGGCTGTGGCTCATCGGGAATCACCGCGAAGTGGGTGTTCTCCTGGTCGAGATACCGTTCGTGGCTTGGATGGTGGCGACGGTGGTTGAAATAGACGAAGATCGCGAGCGCGGGAATCGCAGGGATAATCAGGTGAACCGGAAACCAGGCCAAGGGAACAAAGAACACTAATGGAATTACAATCAGCCCGCCGAGCAAGCTTTTGCGCAGGACCGACCACAGCGCTTCCTTGCAAGCGCCGTTCCTGCGGCCACGCTCATAGAACTGCGCGAAGATCGCCCGCCATTCGAGGCACTCCGCCTGCTTCCTCTTGTCGAATTCGTCCAGATGTTCCTGTTCGGTTTGAACGTCACGGGCCAGTTTGACTTCGGCGGCGCGGAGCGTCTCGAACCGCTCCCGAACTCGTCGCCACGTGCGAGCGCGCGATACTTCAGGCCATCCATAGAGCAGCGCTGTGGCACCGATGAGCGGCGTCGCAATGGTGATGAAGATATAAAAGACCGAGGTGAGGATGGGGTGATCGGCAAGGAACTGCCCCAAGGGATTCCCGGCGAGGACGGCGGCGAACTTGAGCTGATACCCGCGCAGGAGTCCCCAGACCATGAGGCTCACGACGCCGATGCTGCCGGCAGTGATGGCTGTCAGACGCTTGGGCCTGGAATCCTTCGCTTCTATATATAGACGGCCGGTCAACT
>Ga0326727_10015707_pt1 | contig 16156 bp, 14 predicted proteins | sample MB2enrmetagenome_FD_207643 | JGI IMG/M metagenome (GOLD analysis project Ga0326727, IMG submission 207643) | Lab enriched peat soil microbial communities from McLean, Ithaca, NY, United States - MB29MY | ecosystem: Environmental > Terrestrial > Soil > Wetlands > Peat | place: USA: New York...
CCGGCATCTGGCGCACCGGCCGGACGCGGCGGGTTCGGAACCAGCAGCTTGGTCGAGCGCGTCTCGAGATCCAGCACATGAATCCCGTCCGGCGCGGTGTAAACCATCTGCTTCCCATCCGGAGTAAACGCATTCACGTTGAAGTAGAATCCGCCGGAGTTGGGCTCGTCGCTCAGACGCCAGACGCGATGTTGGGTGTCTTTATCCACCCAGGTCTTTGGCGGCGTCGGGCCGCCCGGCGCGGCTTGCGCAACGCAACCAAGTGAGCAGGCAAAAGGAAGAGTCACGAACGCGACTGCTGTGAGTGTGCGGAGGTTCATTGGATAATTCTCCTTCAGAGAAAGCCTGATGCCACTCCGCCCGCCAGCTTGAAGAGACAATCTCCGCTCCAGCGTGAACCGGCTCGGGTGAGACGGCAGACTACATATTCATTCCGACGTTCATGAGCGGGGATTTAGTTTCATCGGGAATATCTATCCAGCCCGGCTCCGGCGCGGGCATCACGCATCCCGTCTATGGGATGCGTGTCTATCGCGCCACGCAAATCAGTCCGTGATGAATCTTACCCGTGCCGAATAAACGTCCCCTCCTGCAACTCGCTCATGGCCTGCCGCAATTCAGCCTCGGTATTCATCACGATTGGCCCGTACCATGCCACCGGCTCCTCCAGCGGCTTGCCCGATACCAGCAAAAAGCGAATGCCCTCAGGACCAGCCTGCACATCGATCTCATCGCCGCGATCAAACAAAACCAGCGAATGGTTTTTTGCGTTGTACACCGGCGCAGCATTAGGGTCCACGGCCGACTCCGTCAACACCGCATGCGGCTCCGAAGCGCCGCGGAACCTCCCCGCGCCGGCAAAGACATAAGCGAAGGCGTTGCGCGTCGTCTCGACTTTAATCCGTTTGCGCTTCCCCGGCGGAACAGAGATGTCCACATAGCGCGGGTCTGCTGCCACGCCCTCGACCGGTCCCTTCCTGCCCCAAAAATCGCCGACGATGATCCGCGCCTTGCTCCCGTCGTCCTCAGTGACTTCGGGAATCGCGCTGGCCGGAATGTCCTGGTAGCGCGGGGCAGTCATCTTGAGCGACGCGGGCAGGTTGGCCCAGAGTTGAAAGCCGTGCATGCGGCCCTGCGCGTCTCCTTTGGGCATCTCCTGGTGCAGGATGCCGCTGCCGGCGGTCATCCACTGCACGTCACCGGCGGTCATGCGGCCCTTGTTGCCCAGGCTGTCGCCGTGAGCCACCTCTCCGGCCAGCACATAGGTGATAGTTTCAATTCCCCGGTGGGGATGCCAGGGAAATCCGGCAATGTAGTCCGCCGGATTGTCGCTGCGGAAGTCATCCAGCAACAAAAAGGGATCGAACTCCGCGGTTTTTCCAAATCCGAAGGCGCGCTGCAAGCGCACTCCTGCGCCCTCGACAGTGGGTTTGGTTTCGAAAATCTGCTTCACGGGGCGAAGCGACATGGGGAAGCTCCTCTGCCTTACAGAGGATTAGATGCTCAAGCCCCATCTTCGTCGCAATCAGAACGGCTCCGGCTGGCTGCCCCCGCCGCACAACTCAATGGCGTGAATCATCGCCTTGGCTACGCGGTTGGCGGAATCCTCGTCGCGGAAATGCAGAATAAATTCTCCCACGTTCTTGCTTTCGCTCATCTCCGTGGCTTTACCGTGTCTGCCGCTGCTAGCTGCCGCATGGGAATGTTGTTGCACTGTCTTTCCAGATGCGAGGTGAACGAGAAGCTCGAAGAATGGTGGACTGTCCACATACACCAATCCCTGGGCAACGCGATGCTTGTAGTCCGCCGAGTTTAGAACTTCCAACCTATCGACATCCTTGAAATTCACCTGCCAGGTTGCTGTTCCATTGCTGGTTATACCCCTCACCGCAACAGAATTCTGTTCCTGGATGGACAGCCCGCCGGCGGGATCGACCGCGATAACTTGAGATTCTTCGGAATACTGAAATGTGGACCCTAAGTCCGCGCCGTTGCTTGCGTAGCTGACAGATTCGGTATAGGCAATGCTCCCCTGCTGGTTCACCTTGTCCCGGATGAACTGCATGGTCTCGGCAAGGGATGGGCCGCTGTCGATTGACGCGGCGGCGGGCTGAGAGCTGGCGGTAGCCGCGCCATGGGCCATCACGGCTTTCAGTTCGGCTTCCGTCGCGCCAGCCTGTTTGAGCGTGATCAGCGCATCGATGGATGTGTCGAACTTATCGGTACTGGCGCGAATCTTTTCCAGGACCACGCTCTCCGGCATTCCAACCTGCAGCAGCTTCAGCACTGCGGCGTTGGCCGGCGCGTCATTTGCCGGCATGGGCGGAGGCGGCACGCTCTGTTGCGCCAGCGAGATGGAGGCCGCCACGACGAACGTCAGAAACATCGTAACAATGCGCATCACATTCTCCCTATTGCAAATCAGAACAGTTCGGGCTTGCTGCCTCCGCCGCACAGCTCAATGGCATGAACAAACGCCTTGGCCACGCGGTCCGCCGTATCTTCGTCGCGGAAATGCAGCGCAAACTCCTGTATGCTGTCGTCCGACTCTGTGGTACCACGTTTGCTGCTGTTGACTGTCTGTATATGCCGCCGCACGCTTTTTCCAGCGACGAAGTGAACGATAAGCTCGTACAGTGGAGGATCATCCTGATACACGTATTGCGGGCGGCCCGATTTCTGTGCCTTCATGCGGTCCCAGTCCGCAGAGTTCAGAACCTCCAGCTTCTCCACATCCTTGAAAGACACGTGCCAGCTATTTGTCTGGCTTATCGAGCCTCCAGGCCACGAGAACACGCTGGACTCCTGCAGGGAGAGCACACCTGTCGGGTCGATTGCGAGTACTTGAGACTTCACGGAAGTCTGTACGGGCGGAATGTTCTCCCCCGTCAGCGTGTTGCTGATCGATTCGATATATGCGATGTTGCCCTGTTGATTTACCTTATCCTGGATGTACTTCATCGTGACTTCCAGCGACGGTCCATTGTCAGCGGGCGGGTTTTGCGCCGCCGGTTTGTCGGCTGGCGGCTGCGGCGGAGGCGGCACATTCTGTTGCGCCAGAGCTACCGCGCCAGCCAGAACCAACGTCAGAAATACAGGAACTATGCGCATCACATTCTCCCCCTTGCAAATCAGCGCGAAGCCCTAAAAAACTTCGCGGTTGCAGTTTATGACAACTTGGAACGCGCGCATCTGCTGCCAGGACGGCAAGCAATTGCTTTGCGCTCAGAACGGTTCCGGCGTGCTGCCGCCACCGCACAATTCAATCGCGTGAATCATCGCCTTGGCTACGCGGTTGGTCGCATCTTCATCCCTAAAATGGAGCGCAAATTCCTTGATGCTTTCGTCCAACTCCGTTGGCTTGCCGCGTCTGTTGCTGGGAACCGTCTCGATATGACGTGTTACGGATTTTCCCGGAGCCATGTGAATGACGAGTTCAAAGTACGCCGGATCATCCTGAAACGTCTTTGCCGGGTCTACGCGGTGCTTGTAATCCGCCGAGCTTAACACCTCCAGCTTCTCCACGTTCTTGAAATTCACCGCCCAGGTCTTTGTCCAGTTCTCCGTAACCGGGATCATGACGCCGAGCCCCGCCCTCTGCACCTCCGTCTTCGTTCCCTCTTCCTTGAGGGATAACGCGCCTGCCGGATCGTAGGCAACGGCCTCCGTCTCCGCGAAAAGCTCCGGGGAAGTACCGCCGCCCGCGCCTGCCCAGCCTTTTTTGGAACCGCTGCGAGCAAGGGACGGGCTGGCCATTTTCGAGGAAGCCGCCCGGCGCTTCATTTCCAGTGAAGAATTATCATCGACTCTCTCCCCGGTCAGCGAGTTGCTCTCAGACTCAACATAGACGATCTTGCCCTGTTCGTTCACCTTGTCCTGAATGAACTTCAGAGTGACATCCAGCGTCGGTCCGCTGGCGGCGGGCGGGGTGTTAGCGGTGGGCGGGATTGTCGCCACGGGCTTGTCGGGCGCCGGTTGAGGCGGTGGCGGCACAGCCTGTTGCGCCAGCGCGGTCGTGGCAGCCAAAACGATGGTCAGGAACGCAGTAGCAATTCGCATCATGTCCTCCCGATTTCTAAAAATGTCGCTCTGGCCGGCATGCATGGGCGGGAAACCTCTTTCACCCTATTCGATAGGCCACTTTACAGCAACCGGCGCTGAAAACCAGTATCAGCTTGGAATTCTACTCAGTTGTCCCCTCGACTGTCACGGCTGCGACATCAAACGCGCCGATACATGCGCTGCCGCAAGGCGCGGCCTTATCCTCTATACAGACCCCATGTCCGACTTCGCCCAAACCGTCAAGCAGCAGGCCGACATCGTCAAGATCGTCGAGGGCTACATCCGCCTGCGCAAATCCGGCGCGCAGAACTACCAGGGCCTCTGCCCCTTTCACAAGGAAAAAACTCCATCCTTTTCCGTCCATGCGGTCCGCCAGTTCTACCACTGCTTCGGTTGCCAGGCTTCGGGCGACGTTTTCAGCTTTGTCTCCAAAATCGAGAATGTCCCCTTCCCCGAGGCGGTGCGCATCGTCGCCGGCAAGTGCGGCATTCCGCTGCCCAAGCGCGAGTTTTCCTCGCCGGAAGAGGCTGCCGGAGCGCGCCTGCGGGCCAAGCTCCTCGATCTGCATGAGACGGCGGCTCTTTGGTTCGAAGACCAGTTGCGCTCGCCCGAAGGCGCTCTGGCGCGCGAATACCTCGCTGGCCGCGGCCTCACACCCGAAGGCATTAAAATTTTCCGCATCGGCTACGCGCCAGACAGCTTCGGCGCGCTGCGCGACCGGCTCAGCGGCATGGCCGACAACGAAACCCTCCGCGCCTCCGGTCTCTTCGCCTCCAAAGAGCAGGATGACGGCTCTCAAGGTCCGATCTACGACCGCTTCCGCAAGCGAGTGATCTTCCCCATCTGCAATGAGAGCGGCCGCGTGATCGCCTTCACCGCGCGTACCCTCGAAACCGGCGACAAAGCCGGCGCCAAGTACATCAACTCGCCGGAGACGCCGCTCTATACCAAGAGTCTCGTCCTCTTCAATCTCGACAAGGCCAGAGCGGCGATCCGCCAGATGGAATTTGCGCTGCTCGTCGAGGGCCAGATGGATTGCATCTCCGTCTACCTGCGCGGCATTCAAAACGTCATCGCCACCAGCGGCACTGCCTTTACCGAGCAGCAGGTGGCGATTCTCAAGCGCCACACCTCGCAGGTCGTCGTCAACTTCGATCCCGACGCCGCCGGCTCCAACGCCGCCGAAAAGTCCATTGCCCTGCTCACTGAAGAGGGCTTCAACATCAAAATCGTCACCCTCGACGGCGGTCTCGACCCCGACCGCTATATTCGCGAGCGCGGCGTCGAAGCCTACACGGCTGCCCTGCGCGGCGCGCGGCGGCAGGCCGATTACCTCATCGAGCGCGCCCGCCTCGCCTTTCCCGGCCCGAGCGCGGAGCAGAAGGTGAAGGCTATGAACTTCCTGCTGCCCCACATTCGCCGCATGCCGGAGAAGCTGGCCCGCGACCAGTTTGCCGCCGACGCCGCACAAAAGCTGGGCATCGACTCGGCCGTGCTGCGCGAAGAACTGCGCCAGGCCGCGCTACGCCGCCGCGACCACATTGATGCCAGGACCATGACACTCACTGAAGTCGAGCGCGTGCTGCTCCGTGCGCTGGCCATCGACGATTCGGAGTACGCTCGCTCCCGCCAACTCGCCGCCGAAGCCCTGGCCCAACAGCCTGCCTGGTTTGAGCATCTTGGCGCCTTCGCGGCCCTGCAGGCGCTCAGTACGCGGCAGGCCCGCGACCCCATGGACGTGGTCCAGGACGAGGCACAGCGCGCCCTGCTCGCCGAAACGCTGCTGGCCGAGACCCGCCCGCCCGAGGAGAGCGAGGTCCAGAGCGCCATTCAGGAGATTCACGAGCGGGCCATCGAGCGCCGCCAGCGCGATCTGCGCGCGCTGATTGCCGAGGCCGAGCGCCGCGGCGACCATGCCGAACTGGCCCTGCTCACCCAGCAAAAGCTCGATCTGGACCGGACGCTGAGGCAGTTGCATCAGCATCGGGAGCCGGTATAATCCGATACATACTTACCTCGCGGCATAATGGAGCGCCCTATGATCCTCGAACTCAAACCCGAGCAGCAAAAGGTACTTGATCAGGCTGCGCGTTCCGGCATGAGCCCGGAAGAAGTGTTCGATCAGGCCTTCGCCGTCATTCAGGAGCAATATCAGGATTGGGTGCTGGCCGATCGTGAGGCTATTGCCGCACAGATCGAAGGGGGGTTTGCGCAGGCCGAGCGCGGCGAGCTTGTGGATGCCGAGCAAGTTAGTCAGATTTTCGAAAAGCGCCGGGCAAATCGACGCCAATGAGAGCATAATGAAGAGGCAAGGGTGGTTTTGACCTTACCCTGCGATTTGCCACGGGAATGAGGACAATATGGCTGCCACAGTTGCCGATATCTTCGACCTGCTTAAGGGAATTCCACCTGGCGCTTGGGTTGCCATCTCTGAACGGCAGCACAAAACCCTGGCTTACGGGGTCGATGCCCAGGCCGTTCTCAACGAGGCTCTGCAAAAAGGCGAGAAACTGCCTCTGATGGTGCGCGTCCCCGAACAGAACCAGGCTATGTTTCTCTAAAACAATGGCAATCGCCACATTTCCATACGTTGCTCTTCCTTTACCAGCCGATGAAGCGCGTCCTCTTGGCTTGATTGCTCATCGTCCTCTGGCCTTTGCAACGGTTACAGCATCGAACGGTGAATCCGCCCGCTGCATCGTTATGCCTGACTCAGGGGCAGATGCATGCTTGTTTCCGTTGAGCCTCGCCATTCTGTTAAAACTTGATGTACTCAAACTACCCAAAGCGCTTACGGGCGGAGTGGGAAGTAGCGCAAACACCACCTACTACGACACAATCAATATTGATCTTGGGAACGGAATTGCGTTTTCCGCATATACAGGTTTCACCCAGGGAATGGATCAGATGGGTTTGGGCCTGTTGGGCCAGGATGGTTTTTTCGAACACTACAGGGTCGAATTTTTACTGAGCAAGAATGTTTTTACGATTGAATCAGTTTGATTGGGAGATTGGGCGGTTTTATCTGCGATTCCTGCACCAAAATCAGCTTTGCCGCGTCAAATCATAGGGAAGCAGATGCGGAAAATGAGCAAAATTGCTCATTCCGGCGGTCAGGTTGACCAAAAAGGCTCCTCGAAGTTGACCATTTTTTGCCTTGGAAACAACGGGCAAAACGTGGTAATCTATTGATCTCTGTGCAGATGCGCGCCCCTTTGCCCCAACCATGAGCTGCGGCTCGCGGGCGACCCAGGTGAATCCTGAAGCGCTTGTCATCCTGTTCCGAGCAAACCCCTGAATCCGCATCCTTTATGCGGGTCACCGCAAGTCTATGTCTGTATGCGCCGAATTTCCCTGATTTCCATCGGGAAGTCGTTTTTCGCGCGCCACGGACCCCATCGGAACCTGCGCACCGGCGCGCAAAACGGTGCTGAATCTGCTTTGCGCTGGAGAGTTGGATATTTTGGAGACAGAAGTAAAAATCGAACCCGCCCATGAGCACGATCACGAGCACGATGTCGATACCATCATCGAGGTCGGCAAGGAAAAGGGCTATCTGACCTACGGTGACGTGAACGAGATGTTGCCGGAGGAGATGGCCACTTCGCCCGAGGATCTCGACGACCTCATCACCACCATCGGCACCCAGGGCATCGACCTGCTGGACAGCCCCAAGTTCCGCGGCGACAAGGACTTCGAGCCGGAAGAGGGTGAAGATGTCGAGCTCGACCTCACGCCGGGGACGATGGAAAAAACCAACGACCCGGTGCGCATGTACCTGCGCGAGATGGGCACCGTGCCCCTGCTCACCCGCGAGGGCGAGGTCGAAATCGCCAAGCGCATCGAGCGCGGCCAGATGCGCGTGCTCAAGGCCATCTCCCGTTCGCCCATCGTGATTCGCGAAGTCGTCGCCCTCGGCGAGGACCTCAAGCGCGGCGTGCGCAACATCAAAGAAGTGGTCATCTTCGACGACGAGGAGCTCACCGAAGAGGTGGTGCTGGCGCGCGTCAAGGCCACCGTCGCCCGCATCGACGCCCTGGCCAAGCACCAGAAGAAGATTGCCATGCTGGAGGAGAAGCAGGCCGCCTCCACCAAGACCAAGGCCTCTGCCGCTCGCCGAGCCCGCTGGATGATCGCCCGCGAGAAGGTGCTGGTTTCGCGCATCGTCCGCGAACTCAAGTACACTCCGCTCGAGCGCAAGCGCCTGCTCGACAAGGTCAACAAAACCGTCGACACCATGCGCACCCTGGAGCGCCAGATTCGCTCTCTCGAGCAGAAGCACGAATCCAGCCGCAGCGACGAGCTAAAAAAGGAGTACCGCCGCCAGCAGAAGAACTGCAAGGCCGACCTGGAAAAAATCGAGGTCGATGCCGGCGTCCTCATCATCGAGTTGAAGCGCACCCAGCGCGAGATGATCCAGGGCGACATGGACGCCGATCAGGCCAAGCGCGAGTTGATCGAAGCCAATCTGCGCCTGGTCGTCTCCATCGCCAAAAAGTACACCAACCGCGGCCTCCAGTTCCTCGACCTCATTCAGGAGGGCAACATCGGCCTCATGAAAGCCGTGGACAAATTCGAATATCGCCGCGGCTACAAGTTCTCCACCTACGCCACTTGGTGGATTCGCCAGGCCATCACCCGCGCCATCGCCGATCAGGCCCGCACTATTCGTATTCCTGTCCACATGATCGAGACCATCAACAAGCTCATCCGCACCAGCCGTCAACTGGTCCAGGAACTGGGCCGTGAGCCCAGCAGCGAAGAGATCGCCAAGCGCATGGACATTCCCGTGGCGAAAGTCCGCAAGGTGCTCAAGATCGCACAGGAGCCCATCTCCCTCGAAACTCCCATCGGCGAAGAGGAAGACTCTCACCTCGGCGACTTCATCGAGGACCGCGGCGCCGTCTCGCCCTCCGAGGCGGTCATCAGCGTCAACCTCAAGGAGTACACCTCGCAGGTCCTCCGCACCCTCACCCCGCGCGAGGAGCGCGTCATCAAAATGCGCTTCGGCCTCGAAGACGGCTCCGAGCATACCCTCGAAGAAGTCGGCCAGAGCTTCCAGGTAACCCGCGAGCGCATCCGCCAAATTGAAGCCAAGGCCCTGCGCAAGCTCCGCCACCCCTCCCGCTCGCGCAAGCTCAAAGCCTTCGTCGAAGGCGTCAAGGAAATGTAATTCGGCGGCAACTCAGCCGCAAAGAGCCGCAGCTTCGCAAGGGGCTGCGGCTTGATGCTGGTTTTGAGGCATATTTCGCGTCTCTTTCGCCATCGAGAAGGCCAACGCTTTTCGAGTCAATGTTACTTAGGCTAGAATCGATTCAACCGCGGCTTTTTTCAAGCGCCATCTTCCTTGCAAGAATTGGTGGTTTGCATCATGCCGGGAGGTGGACCGAATTGCTCCGTCAAAAAAATCAATTTCCCAAAGCCATTCCTGCTGCTCTGTTGGCAACAGCGGCGATGATTGTGTCGCTGCTCGCGCATGATGCGTTTTCACGCCGTCATCCTTTCGACCTGGCAACCGTCGCGGCTGCTTCGCCGGTCTCGGTAAGCCCCTCAATCACCGTCGATTATCCTGAAGAAGGGTCCATATTCCCGCCTGAGATTACGCCTCCCACCTTCATCTGGCGCGATAGCGGCGCCAACGTAACAAAATGGCGGATCGACATCGCCTTCGACGAGGACTCGAAGCAGATGAGCGCCGTCTCGGCCGGCGAACCCATTCAACTTGGAGAGATTGATCCACGCACGGTTTCCATCAACAATCAACCTCCCGCGCTGACGCCCGAACAAGCTTCCGCGCATACCTGGATACCCGGCGCTGAGACCTGGGCGGCCATCAAGCAACACTCCGTGTCTCACGCAGCCAGAGTTACCATCACCGGCATCGATGATTCGGATCGCCCGGTCTCTCAAGGACGCGTCGCTTTCTCCACATCGAAGGATCCTGTGGGAGCGCCCATCTTTTATCGCGATGTTCCCCTGATGCCGACCGAAGGAGTAAAAGGGCAAATCGAACCATTGGGTCGCGCCTTGATGTTTTTGATTAACTGGCAGATTCGAGATGTCAGCCAGCCGGCCAGCCGCGTTGTGCTGCATGATATGCATACCTGCGCCAACTGCCATTCCTTTTCCGCCGATGGCAAAACCATGGGGATGGACGTGGATGGTCCCAGAAATGACAAAGGCCTGTATGCCCTGGTTCCCGTCCAGCGGAATATTGTCATTCGCAATCAGGATGTCCTTTCGTGGAACAGTAATCTTACCCTCGGCAAGTCACGCATCGGATTCATGTCTCAGGTTTCGCCGGATGGAAAGTTCGTGCTCTCTACGTTTGCCGGGCAGGATCTGAATATTGGCAGCTCCTACTTTGTGGCAAACTTCAAAGACTATCGCTTCCTCCAGGTTTTTTATCCTACCCGCGGCATTCTCGCCTGGTACGACCGGGCCACGGGGCGAAGAGAGCCTTTGCCCGGCGCTGACAATCCTCGCTATGTGCAGACCGATGGAGTCTGGAGTCCCGATGGCAAATACATTATCTTTGCCCGCGCCGAGGCGAAGGAGCCTTATCCCGAGGAGGGAAAGCCGGCGCTCGCCGCCAATGACCCCAACGAAATCCAGATTCAGTACAGCCTCTACCGCATTCCCTTCAACAATGGCAAAGGCGGCGTCGCGGTGCCAATCGAGGGAGCCTCAAACAATGGGATGAGCAATAACTTCCCCAAGGTCTCTCCGGATGGCCGGTGGATCGTATTCGTCAAGTGCCGCAATGGCCAGTTGATGCGCCCCGACAGCCAGCTTTACATAGTTCCGTTCAAGGGCGGTCCGGCCCGCCGCATGAGATGCAATACCTCGCTCATGAACTCCTGGCATAGCTTCTCGCCCAACGGCCGCTGGATGGTTTTTTCTTCCAAGAGCCGCTCGCCGTACACGCAAATGTATCTCACCCACATCGATCAGCAGGGACACGACAGCCCGCCTATCTATGTTGACAACGCCAAAGCCGCGAACCGGGCTGTCAACTTGCCGGAATTCATCAATATTGCGCCCAACGGACTGGAGAATATCGAAGTTCCCGCCTCCGACTTTTACCGCGTCGTGGACGAGGCCTCGGACTTGGAGAAAAGCGGCGACTGGGCAGGCTCGTTCGCCAAGTGGCAGAAAGCCCTCGAGCTGGACCCCAATGATGCGCGGGCCAATAATTCAGTGGGAGTCTCCCTGGCTTCGGTGGGTAAACAACAGGAGGCAATCCCCTATTTCCAAAAAGCAACCATGATGAACGCGAAGTATTCTGAAGCCTATTACAACCTGGGCATGGCGCTCAATGATACCGGGCGCGTCGATGAGGCCATTGTTGCCTGGTTGAGTGCCGTTCGCCTCCAGCCGGAGCTTGCTCAAGCGCAGGAAAGCTTGGGCTTGGCGCTTTATTCGCGGCGCAAATACTCCGATGCTGTGGCGCATTTGCGCAGTGCGGTCGAACTGCAGCCGGATCGTGTCTTTCTGCTCAATCTTCGCGCCGTCATTCTTGCCACCTGTCCGGATGATTCGGTCCGCAATGGCGCAGCCGCGGTCCGTCTAGCCGAACGCGCCAGCACGCTCACCAAAGGGCAGAATGCATCCGTGCTCGATACGTTATCGGCGGCATACGCTGAGGCTGGCCGCTTTCCGGATGCCATCAAAACAGAGCAACAGGCGATCAGCATCGCTATCCAAATGGGCAATGCTCCTTTGGAAAATATGCTCAAGGATCACCTCTCGGCGTACACCAGAAATCTCCCGCTGCGCGTTATCCCCCCTGCGCCTCGCTGATCTTCTCCGCGGCGGCTCTCGCCGGGTCACTCACATCGGCATTCTCCTAGATGGCAAACCTCCAGCCTCAACCGTAGTTGTTGTGCAATATAAGCCTGAGCCGCTAGCCATCGGCGATTATGATGAATTGAGGATTCTATGACCGATAAGCCTTATCGCCCTCAGCAGGACATCGTTACCTTGATGCAACTCTTCAACCAGCAGGTAAGGGAATCTCCTGAGCTGCCTGACCCCGAGACGCGCCTGCTCCGCGCGCGACTGGTCTTTGAAGAAGCGATCGAGTTCGTCAAGGGCTGCGGTTGCGCGGTCACTCTGGCCGGATTGAACGGCGAAGAGCCGGCCGCGATCATCGACCATGTCGGCGTCGTGCTCGACCCCAACGGTAATCCCGACTTCGTTGAATACGTCGATGGCTGTATCGACCAGTTGGTTGTCACCTATGGAGCGCTCAACGCTGCCGGAGTGAAGGCTCAGTCAGCATGGGATGAGGTGCAGCGCAGCAACATGAGCAAAGCATGGCCGCATTGCAGTGTCTGCGACGCCGTTCTCGTGCGCGATGCCGGCCAGCAGTTGGTCCATCCCGAAGCCGCCAGCGTCCACCACGACGATTGGCGCCCGATTCTGAAGATTCACAAGCGCCCGGACGGCAAGGTCGTCAAGTCGCCAACTTACTCACCCGCGAATATAAAACGCGTGTTGGATGAGCAGATACAGCAGGCAATCAGATAAGCTGGAGCGTTTTTCATCGACTCGATCTTGCCGGCTACTCCAGCTCCCGTTTTCTTGGCAGATAGAGGTGTATATATATGCAAACGATTTCGCCTCCAAAAAGCATTACAAAATGCAATTCAGTGTATCTTCAGCCGCACTCCAGCCATTCTTCTTTGCTCAGCTTCAATCCCGCCGCCGCAATATTCTCCTCCAGATGCGCAACCTTCGATGTTCCCGGAATCGGCAGCATCACCGGCGACCGTTGCAACAGCCATGCCAGCGAAAGCTGCGCCACCGTCGCCGAATGTCGCGCCGCAATCGCGCTCAGCGCCTGCAGCGAAGGGTTCTCCGGCTTCAGCAGTTTGCCGGCATTGATCGGATACCAGGGCAAAAAGCCGATGCCGTTCTTCTCGCAATAGTTAAGCGTTTCCTCATGCCTTCGATCAGCCAGACTGTATCGATTCTGGACAGTTTTAACCTCAACGATTCTGCTCGCTGCTTCAATCTCCTGAGGAGTGACCTCGCTCAAGCCGATGTGGCGTATCTTGCCCTGCTCCTGCATCCGTTTCAGCGCGCCCAGCGACTCTTCGAGCGGTGTCTGCGGGTCAATCCGATGCAGCTGATAAAGCTCAATCCGCTCCAGCCGCAGCCGCCGCAGGCTCATCTCCACGCATTGAATCAGGTAGCCCGCGCGGCCCACGTACTCGCTCTTCGCCGGTCCCTGGCGCGTGATGCCGCCTTTGGTGGCAATGACCAGGTCGCGCGGATAAGGGTACAGCGCCTCGGCAATCAGCCGCTCGGCGATCTCCGGGCCGTAGGCGTCGGCGGTGTCGATCAGCGTAATTCCCAGCTCGACAGCCCGGCGCAGAACGCGGCGAGCCTCGACCGCGTCGGCCGGTTCGCCCCAGGCGCCTTCGCCCACCAAGCGCATGGTTCCATAACCCATACGATTGACCGGCAGTTTGCCGCCAATCAGAAACCTGCCGCTGACGGCAGCCGAGATTGCTGGTGTGCTCATGCTGGATTGGATGCTCAAGAACTCCCTCTGGAATCAGGAAGAAGCGCCAAATCCCTCTTGCCCTGAGCGCCGCCAGACCGCTATCCTTGGTGCGATTTCGTCTCCCTTGAGGAGACGCCCAGGAAATGAGGTTGCCGATGTTAAGAATGACTTGTTGCAGGCTGGCGGTTTTGACGCTGGTCCTTTCTAGCTTGACGCGGCTGGCCGGCCAGGCAGCGCCCGCCGCACAACCCACGCCGAGGCCCGCTCCTACGCCGGAACAACTGGCCATGCGCGCCGCCGCGGAGAAGGACCATCAGCGCCTGATGGATCTGCTGGGCATCAAGGAACTGCGCCACGGTGCCGTCACCAACGACCCCAAATCGCCCTACGCGGTCAACTACGACGAGTCGAAGGCCAACGTCTATCCCAACCTGCCCGATCCGCTGCTGCTTAAAAACGGCAAGCGCGTCACCTCGGCCAGGGTCTGGTGGAGCAAGCGCCGCCCGGAGATCGTGGAGGATTTCGACCGCGAGATCTTGGGTCGCGCTCCGGCCAACACGCCCAGGGTGACCTGGGAGGTGCTCAGCACCACGCAGGAGAAGGTCGGCGACGTGCCGGTAATCAACAAGAATCTGGTGGGCCACGTGGACAACTCCGCCTATCCCAGGATCGCCGTCAACATTGAGCTGTCGCTCACCACTCCGGCCAATGCATCCGGTCCCGTTCCGGTGATCATGGAACTCGCTGGAGGCCCGGACAAGGGCTCCAGCGGCCGCGAACCCTCCTGGCAGCAGCAGGTGCTGGCGCGGGGCTGGGGCTTTGCCGTGTTGATTCTCAACAGCTATCAGGCCGACAACGGCGCCGGACTCACCGAAGGCATCATCGGCCTCGTGAACAAGGGCCAGCCGCGCAAGCTGGACGACTGGGGCGTGCTGCGCGCCTGGGCCTGGGGCGCAAGCCGCGCGCTGGACTACTTTGAAACCGATAAAGCCGTGGATGCCAGGCAAGTCGGGCTTGAGGGTCATTCCCGCCGGGGCAAGACGGCTCTCGTCGCCATGGCCTATGACCCGCGCTTCGCCATCGCTTACAGCAGCTCCTCAGGCGCCGGCGGCGCAAAGCTCTACCGGCACGTCTTCGGCGAGCAGTTGGAGAACCTGGCCGGGACCGGCGAGTACCACTGGATGGCCGGCAACTTCCTCAAGTACGCCGGGCCGCTCACCCCCGGCGACCTGCCCGTGGATAGCCACGAACTGATCGCCTTGTGCGCGCCTCGCCCGGTCTTCATCGGCGGCGGCACAAATAGCGGCGACGGCTGGGCCGATTCCACGGGAATGTTTCTCGCCGCCGTAGCCGCAGGGCCGGTTTACCGGCTGCTCGGCAAGCGGGACCTGGGCACAACCACGCTTCCGCCCATTGAAACTCCTCTGATTGCCGGCGATGTGGCCTTCCGGCAACACTCTCTCGGCCACACGGAGGCCCCCAACTGGCCCGCCTTCCTCGACTTCGCCAGCCGCTATCTGCACGCGCGATAAAGGCCTGGGGAGTTGAACTTTTCAGTGACAGGTTCATTTTGTATTGCGAGGAACCGCGCGGTTGATGGTTGCGTATCCTCAGATAAGCACAAGGAGAACCGCCCATGAGCAGCCAACCGTATCCCAACGCGCAAGCAATCTTTTACCAGCAGTATCAGATGGTGCGCCGCGATGAAGTGGTGGGCATTCTGTTGGCGCTGTTCCTGGGCGGATTCGGCATGCACCATTTCTATCTGCGGAGGACGGGCCTGGGAATTCTTTACCTGTGCTTCAGTTGGACGCCGTTCCCGTGGGTGATGGGCTTTATCGAGTGCTTCTTCATGCCCGGCCGGGTGCGGGAGTTTAATGCCATCCAGGCGGCGGGAATTGCAGCCAGTTTGGGAATCGCGGTGCCGGGATGGGGTCAGCAGCCGTGGAACGTGATTATCAACGTCCCGCCGGCGCCGCAGCCGGGCACGCTACTAGCCTGCGGGCGTTGCGGACAAACCAACGCACAGGGCGCGCGGTTCTGCTCCGGATGCGGGGCGAGTCTTTGAAAGACAGATACGCAGAGCTTGGAATGGGCGCTGCCGCTTATTCAACTTCCAGCACCAGGCACTTCAGGTACTCGGTCTCCGGCAGGTTCAGCACCACGGGATGATCGAGTGCGGCTCCACGCCGCTCCAGCAGCCGCACGCGCCGGTGGGCATCGGCAGCGGCAGCGGTCACGCTGGCCTCCAGCTCGGCCCAGCCCACATGATGCGAGCAGGAGCAGGTCACCAGCAGTCCGCCGGGGCGCAGCATTTTGAGCGCCCGCAGATTCAACTCCTTGTAGCCGCGTAGCGCGCCCTCAACAGCGCGCAGGCTCTTGGCAAAGGCCGGCGGATCGAGCACGATGGCGTCGAATTTCTCGCCCGCCTCCGACCAGTCGCGCAGAATCTGAAAAGCGTCACCCTCCACCCACTCCACCTGCGCGGTGAGCCGTGAGCGATTAGCAGCTAAGTTGCGCTCCGCCACTTCCAGTGAGGCGCGAGAGGCGTCAATCCCCGTCACCTGGGCGCAGACTTCG
>Ga0326727_10015708_pt1 | contig 16156 bp, 16 predicted proteins | sample MB2enrmetagenome_FD_207643 | JGI IMG/M metagenome (GOLD analysis project Ga0326727, IMG submission 207643) | Lab enriched peat soil microbial communities from McLean, Ithaca, NY, United States - MB29MY | ecosystem: Environmental > Terrestrial > Soil > Wetlands > Peat | place: USA: New York...
AAGGGAAGAAGACGCTGGTCTTTTACACAATCCCTTACGACGGCGGGAAGGGGAAGATGTTCGAAACATCGCCCGCCTACGACGGCATTTCGGGCACGCACATCGGACCCAACGAACGCGAGATCAGCCGCTGGAAAGACGGCAAGGTGGTTTTCACGGCGCGCTCCGTGGTCTCGCCCGACGGCAACTCCATGTCCACATTTTCGAAGGGTGTGAGCCCGCTGGGAAAGCCTGTCGATGCCCATGTCATCTACGACAAGCTGAAGTGAAATTCCGGCTCAACGGGACCCGTTCGATATATTGAAAACAACCCCATGAGCCACAACAGCTTTGGCGCCGAATCCACCCTCAGTGTGGGCGGCGTCGACTATCGCTATTTCCGTTTGTCCACGCTGGAAGAAAAAGGCGTTGCCAATGTGTCGCGCATGCCGATCTCGCACCGCATTCTGCTCGAGAACCTGCTGCGCTGCGAAGACGGTAAAAAGGTTAAGGCTGCGGATATCGACGCCGTGGCGCGTGGTGTCAGCGGTCCCAACGCCGGCGAAATATCGTTCATGCCGGCGCGCGTGCTGTTGCAGGATTTCACCGGCGTTCCCTGTGTGGTGGATCTGGCGGCCATGCGCGATGCCCTGGCCGCGCTGGGCGGAGACCCTTCGAAGGCCAATCCGCTGATGCCCGCCGATCTGGTGATCGACCACTCGGTGCAGGTGGATGAATACGGGACCAAGGATTCGTTCAACGTCAACGCGCTGCTGGAATTTCAACGCAATAAAGAACGCTACATGCTGCTGCGCTGGGCGCAGACCGCGTTTCGCAATTTTCGCGTGGTGCCGCCCGATACCGGCATCGTCCATCAGGTGAATCTGGAATATCTGGCGCCGGTGGTATTCCGTGCGCAAGGGGCGGATGGGCGCTGGACGGCTTATCCCGATACGCTGGTCGGCACCGATTCGCACACCACCATGATCAACGGCTTGGGCGTGGTGGGCTGGGGCGTGGGTGGGATTGAGGCGGAGGCTTGTATGCTCGGCCAGCCGGTTTCCATGCTGCTGCCGCCTGTGGTGGGTTTCAAGCTGCATGGCAAATTGCCGGAAGGCTGCACGGCAACGGACCTGGTCCTGACGGTTACGCAGATCCTGCGCAAGAAGGGCGTGGTCGGCAAGTTCGTGGAATTCTACGGTGCGGGACTTTCGGCGCTCAGCGTGGCCGATCGCGCCACCATCGCCAACATGGCTCCCGAGTACGGCGCGACCATCGGCTATTTCCCGGTGGATGCGGGGACGCTCGATTATCTGCGCACCTCGAATCGCGATGCGCACCTGATTGAACTCGTCGAAGCGTACACGAAGGAGCAGACGCTGTTCCGTACCGATGCCACGCGCGATCCGCTGTTCTCCGAATCGCTGGAACTCGATCTGGCGAGCGTGGTGCCTTCCATGGCCGGTCCCAAGCGTCCGCAGGATAAGCTCACGCTGCCTGAGGTGAAGAAGAACTTCGGCGATTCGTTTAAGGATGCGACGAAGAAGAGATCCGAGTTCGAGATTCATGGCGAGTCGGCGGAGATCGGCAGCGGCGCGGTGGTGATTGCGGCCATCACCAGTTGCACCAACACTTCGAATCCCTCGGTCATGATGGGCGCGGGGTTGCTCGCGAAGAAGGCCGTCGAGAAAGGGCTGCGCAGTAAGCCCTGGGTGAAGACGAGTCTTGCGCCGGGGTCGAAGGTGGTCTTTGAATATCTGACCAGGGCCGGTCTGATGCCCAGCCTCGAGGCGCTGAATTTCAATCTGGTGGGTTACGGCTGCACCACTTGTATCGGCAACAGCGGTCCGCTTCCGGAGGCGGTTTCGAATGCGGTCAAGAAGGACGATCTGGTGGTGGCGGCGGTGTTGAGCGGCAATCGGAATTTTGAAGGGCGCATTAATCCGCAGGTGAAGGCGAATTATCTGGCATCGCCTCCGCTGGTGGTGGCGTATGCGATTGCGGGGCGCGTGGATATCGATATGAGCACCGATCCGCTGGGTACGGGTTCGGATGGCGCGCCCGTGTACCTCAGGGATATCTGGCCGAGCCCGCAGGAAGTCGACGCGGCGGTGCGTTTGATCGTGGACGCTGAGATGTTCCGCTCGCAGTATGAGTCGGCGTTTCTGGGCGATGAGAACTGGCAGCATTTGCCTATTCCCACAGGTGAGATTTATGCGTGGGATGAGAAGTCGACGTATATCAAGAAGCCTCCGTATTTCGACAATATGGTGGATCCTCACGCGCCGATCGCCGATCTCGTTGGCCTGCGAACTTTGGCGCTGCTGGGAGATTCGATTACGACGGATCACATTTCGCCCGCCGGTTCCATTGCGGTCAACAGCCCGGCCGGCAAATATTTGATCGAACAGGGAGTAGCGCCGAAGGATTTCAATTCTTATGGGGCGCGGCGCGGCAATCACGAGGTGATGGTTCGCGGGACTCTGGCGAACGTACGGCTGAAAAACCAGTTGGCGCCGGGGACGGAAGGCACATGGACGGTCCACTTGCCGGATGGCGAGCAGATGTTTATCTATGACGCGTCGATGCGTTACCAAGCCGAGGGCACGCCGCTGATAATAATCGCCGGCAAGGAATATGGGTCGGGATCGTCGCGCGATTGGGCGGCGAAGGGCGTTGCTCTGCTGGGTGTGAAGGCGGTGATCGCGGAAAGCTTTGAGCGCATTCATCGGACGAATCTGGTCGGGATGGGCGTTTTGCCCTTGCAGTTTGTGCAGGGCGATAATGCGGCTTCGCTGAAGCTAAGTGGGAAGGAATTATTCCATATCACCGGCGTGCAGAAGGCGGTCGAGACGGGATCGCGCGTCAGCGTGACGGCGGTGAATGCGGATCGGAAGGAAATTTGTTTTGAGGCGATTCCTCGCGTGGATACTCCGCAGGAAGCCGAGTATTTCCGCAATGGAGGTATTCTGCCCTATGTCCTCCGCCAACTCCTGACCGAGTAGAAGTGCGCGCGCCACGGGCCCCGTGCCGTGGTGGAGGCACCTGTGCGGTGCGGGCACATTGAGACAACGAGGGAAGTCGGCTAGAATGAATGATTCGCCCGGTAGCGCGTAATCGTGCAGAGGGGAAACGCGAGGAATAGGGGACGCGTCCCTGAACCTTGCGTCCGGTGGAAAGGAACCAGGTCTTCATGACTTCACTCAGGCCAATGTGCCTGAACAGCGCTTTCGTTTGTCTATATGGTCTGATCGCCATCGTTTCACCGTCGTACTCTCAGACGCCGGCCCAGGCGCAGGCGCCGCAACCTGCCCCGCAGGCCGGTCAACAGCAAGCGCCCCAGCAACCCGCCAATCCTTTCGAAAACGTGGTGCCGTCCGCACCGCCGCCGATTCAGCAGCCGGCGCCCGGCGCTGTACCCATTCAGCAGCCACCGGCCACGGGCGCCGCTCCCCAGGCTCCCGCTGCGCCCCAACCTCCGACTGCGCCGCAATTTGAAGCGCCCAAACCCGCTGAGCCGGCGGAGCCCAACGCCAACGGCCCCGCCGTAGCGCCAGATGTGATTGAAGCCATTACTTTCACCGGATCGCGGCGCGTGCCGCAGGATACTCTGCGGGCGCTGATCCGCAGCCGGGCCGGAGACGTCTATAACGAAGAAGCGCTGCGGCGGGATTTCATGATCCTGTGGAACACCAACCGTTTCGACGATATTAAGCTGCAGACTGAAAAAGGCGAGCGCGGCGGCATCGTGGTCACGTTCGTGGTCACCGAGCGGCCTGTAGTCCGCGACATCAAATATGAGGGCCTCAAGGCCGCATCAACTTCGGACGTGCTGGATCGCTTCAAGGAGCGCAAGGTCGGCCTGGTGGTGGAATCCCAGTACGATCCGAATATCATCAATCACGCGGCGGTAGTGATCAAGGAACTGCTGGCCGAGCGTGGGCACCAGTTTGCCACCGTGACGCCGGAACTGCGCCGCATTCCACCGGCCTCCCTCGAAGTGATCTTCCAGGTGGAAGAAGGGCCGAAGGTGAAGGTCGGCAAGATCACCATTCTGGGGAATGAGGCGTTCAGTCAGCGCCAGGTGATCCGAGCGATGAAGAATTCGAAGCCGCTCGGTATCCCATATTCCATTTTCTTTGAAGACCTCTGGGCCAAGACCTACGATTCGGAGAAGCTCGAAGAAGATAAGGAGCGCGTAAGGGACGCTTATCAGAAAGAGGGTTACTATACGGCGAAGGCGCTCGAGCAAACTCTGAAGCTGCATGTGACCGGAGGCGCCACAGGCGGATTCCACGTGCCGATCGTGAAGGAGAACCGCCTGGGTGAGGCCGAAGACATTACGCTTCCGGTGGAAGAAGGGCAGCGTTATTATCTCGCCAAGCTCGACTTCACCGGCGTCAAGTTGTTCCGCTCCACGCAGTTCATGACGCGCGTCTTCCAGATGGAGCCGGGCAACGTATTCTCCACCGAAAAACTCCGTAACGGCATCAAGCAGATGACCAAGCTCTACAGCCTCTACGGATACATCGATTATGTGGGCGAACCGCAGATCGATATCGAACCTGGCACCAACAAGGTGGATCTCACCATGAATGTGGACGAGGGCAAGCAGTTCTTTGTCCGCCGCATCGAATTCACAGGCAATACCACGACGCGGGATAAAGTGATCCGGCGCGAGATTCTGATCGACGAAGGCGACGTTTACAATTCGCAGCTATGGGATGCAAGTATTCTGCGCCTCAACCAGTTGGGCTATTTCGAAGCGTTGAAGGAGAACGAATCCTACACGCTGAACCGCAATCCCGGTACCAATACGGTGGATATCAATCTTAAGGTGAAGGAGCGCGGACGGAATTCCATCAGCCTGAATGGCGGCGTGTCGGGAATCTCCGGTACTTTCGTAGGCCTCAATTATTCGACGCACAACTTCCTCGGGCTGGGCGATACTTTGTCGCTGGGCGCGCAGGTCGGTACTCTCACCGACAACGTGTCGCTGGGATTCACCGAGCCGTACCTTTTCGACAGGCCGCTGCAGGCGGGCGTCACGGTGTATCTGCGGCGCTTCGATTACAACCAGGGGCGCCAGATTTCCCTCCTCGAGGGTGTGAACGTTACGGGGTTCTACAACGCGCTGGGCAGCGCCAACGTGCTCAACTACATTCAGGATTCCAAGGGCATCTCGCTTTCCATGAGTTATCCCATCAAGCGTAGTTTCGCCCGCTTTGGAATGTCCATCGGCTACGATCTTTCGAGCATCAAGACGTTATCGCAGGGCGCCACAACATATTTCACTTATCTGCAATTCGAGCGCGCCAACGGGCCCAATGCGCTGAATGGTATCAAGACGATCAGTATTACGCCGTCATACAGCTACAACTCCAAGAACAGCTACTACAATCCCACTGCGGGCAAGAGCATTTTCTTCTCGATCCAGGCGGCGGGGTCGGTGCTGGGCGCGAACGTAAACGAGATCCATCCCACTTTTGACGGACAGTATTACCACGCCAGCCCGCGCTGGCGCAAGAACGTTTTCGCCTTCCACCTGACCGCGCAGACCCTGTTCGGTTACGGCGGAAAGGCGACGCCGCCTTTCGCGCGCACCTTTATGGGCGGGGAAAACGATATTCGCGGGTTCCAGTTTTATTCCATCAGCCCGGTGGCTTACCTCCCCAGCCAGGCTTCCGTGAATGTGCTGAACACGGATGGCTCACAGCGCACGCAGCATACGATCGTGAACGGATATCTGTCGCAAACCAACGTCACGCAGCCGGTTCCGATCTATCAGATCACCACGCCGGGCGGTGATACCAGCGGGTACTTCAATGCCGAATACCGCATTCCGGTGGTCGGACCTATCACGATGGCCCCTTTTGTCGACGTGGGGATGAACAGGGTGGCGTGGAAGAACCAATTGAAGGTCAACCCCGGCGAGGTTAGTATGCTGAACGCTGCATTCCCTTCGGCCGCATTTACTGACCAGATACGGATCGACCCGCAGACTGAGAAGCTGCGTATGTCGACGGGTCTTGAGATCCAGGTGATCCTGCCGATCGTACAAGCGCCGTTCCGGATATACTATGCTTATAATCCGTTCGTTGTGCGCGAATATCTGCAGGGACCGATTGTAATGGATCGCACCATGTTTCCGAACTCCGCGACCTTTGCAAATGCGATCTCCACCTATACACCGGCGTACCCTGATTTCGAGCAGCGGGGGACTTTCCGGTTCACGATCGGCCGAACGTTCTGAGCCCGGTATTGATAAGGAGTAAACACGAGTTGAGAGTTAAATTAACGATTCTGCCGGTGGTTGCCCTGGCCCTCGCGGCTGGCGCCGTCCCGCGGAGCCAGGCTCAGACCAGAATTGCCGTAGCGGATATACAGACCGCTTTGCTGCGCACCAAAGACGGGGCCAAAGCCGCTGACGAGATCAAGGCGAAGTTCGGTCCCAAAGAAGCCGAGTTCAACAAGCGCGCGCAGGATCTGGCGGCCAAACAGAGCCAGTACCAGAAGGCCGCGGCTACCATGAGCGACGAGGCCAAGGCCAGTACCGAACGCGACATTCAGACGGCGCAGAAAAATCTGCAGCGCGATGCCGACGACACTAAAGCGGATTTTCAGGCGGAAGAGCAGCGTTTGCTCAGCCCGATCATGGAAAAGATGCGCGCGGTGCTGAACAAGTATGCGGCGGAGAAGCAGCTTACCATGGTGGTGGACGTCAGCCAGGGGGGCCAGGGGAATAATGTGCTCTTCGCGGACGCGGCGTCGAATATCACTTTAGCTTTGGTAGCCGAATACGATAAGGCCGAACCGGCTCCGGCAGTGGCCAAACCCGCCCCGATCAAACCAGCTGCCCCACAACCCAGAGCGGCCCCGGCTACGGCTCCGAAATAAGCCGTCCTGAAGGAGCAAGAGAACGCCATGAACAAATTATTGATTGCGCCCGCTTTCGCCGTATTATCCGGTATGCTTTCCGGCCTCTGTGCGCAGACGGCCGCCCCCGCGGCTCCCGGACCGCAGAAGATCGCCGTCATCGATATGACCAGCGCGCTGGTTACTACCAAAGACGGACAGAAGGCAGTGGCGGACCTGCAGGCCAAATTCCGGCCAAAAGAACAGGAGATCCAAAAGCGCGGCCAGGAGCTTCAGGCCAAGCAGGAACAGTACCGGAAAGCCGCCAACACGCTGAGCGACGAGGCCAAGGCCAATTACGAGCGCGACATCGAACTGATGAACCGAAATCTGCAGCGCGATACCGCCGACGCCAAGCAGGAAATGGATGAAGATCAGCAGAAGATTCTGCAGGATCTCGGTCCGAAGATCATGCAGGTGGTGAATAAGTACGCGGTCGACAATCAGATCAGTATTGTTTTCGATGTGGGCGGAGAGCCGAATAACATACGCTTCGCTTCAAGCGCCGTGGATATTACGCGGGACATTATTGCGCTCTACGACAAGGCAGCGCCCGTGACTCCGACCGCGCCGCCTGCTAAGACGAGTACCAGCGCCGCTCCTGCTCCCAAGCCTGCTGCGCCGGCCGCCAAGCCCGCTGCACCCTCCGCCCCCGCGGCGAAATGACCTGAAGTTTAATCCGAAAAGCGTAATCGATGCTACCCTGAAGGCAAGGACGGTGGCGGAATGAAAACTTTCCTGACCTTCGGGCTGTGCGTTCTGTGCGGTGCGGGAGTGGTAACAGGCGTTGCTGACGCGCAGACTCGGTCCCCCGCAGCCGTCTCCTCGGTCGCCGCGCTGGGTGGAAGCTACGCAAGTATACCCAGCGGTCGTCCGCTGGGTGGTGTCGCGCTGCCCACTTTCCCGTCATCCGTGGGACACCGCAAGAGAGCGGCGGCTCCCACTGTGGGCTTCACGCCCATTTTTTACGTCCCGAACTACTACGACACGGCTTACAGCTCTGCGGATAACGCCCAGGGCAACTATCTGCAGACGCCTCCTCCCACTTCGCAGCAGCCCATTATCATCAATCAGTATTTCGGTTCGCGGGGGCCGGATGATCGCGCTGCGGACGACGATCGGCAGCCGGCGCCAGACGACGTTTCGAATCCCGGCGATCCCATCGGCCTTCCGCAGAATTATTACCTGATTGCATATCGCGACCACACCGTTTATCCCGCGCTTGCGTATTGGGTCGAAGGCGATACCCTGCATTACGTCACTACGCAGAATACGCATAATCAGGCTTCGCTTGCGCTCATCGATCTGGATCAGACCACGAAGCTGAACGCGGATCGCGCCATCCCGTTTGCGATCCCCGGAAAGTAAAGAGGGCAGATCGGAAATCTGCCCCACCGAACAACCACACCAATGATCCGGGTCGAGCACCTGAGCAAGAGCTACGGCGAGATTCAGGCGGTTAACGACATCTCATTCGACGTCGATGAGGGCGAGATCTTCGCCTTCCTCGGACCCAACGGGGCGGGGAAGACGACCACTATCAAGATGCTCACCACCTTGCTGCGCCCCACCAGCGGAAAGCTAGAGATCGACGGGCTCGATCCCGCCAGCCATCAGAACGAGGTCCGCAAGCGCTTTGGCATTGTCTTTCAGGACCCCAGCCTCGACGACGAACTGACCGCGGCGGAGAACATGGATTTGCACGGCGCGCTCTATCATGTTCCCCGCAAGGTGCGGCACGAGCGTACGGAAATGCTGCTGCGCCTGTTCGAACTGTGGGATCGCCACAACTCTCCGGTGAAGCAGTTTTCGGGCGGCATGCGGCGGCGTCTGGAAATCGCGCGCGCCCTGCTGCACACGCCCCGCATCATCTTCCTCGACGAGCCCACGCTGGGTCTCGATCCGCAGACGCGCAACCAGCTCTGGACGCAAGTGAAGAAGCTCAACGAAGAGGAACGCGTTACTGTCTTCCTCACCACCCACTACATGGAAGAAGCCGACCGCGTGGCCCACCGCATCGCAGTCATCGATCACGGCAGGATCGTGGCGCAGGGAACTCCTGCCGAACTGAAACAGCAGACTAGCGCGGAGACGCTCGAGCAGGCGTTTCTCGCACTCACCGGATCCTCAATCCGGGCGGAAGGCGCCGACTCCGCCGATCAGATGCGCAATATGGCCCGCATGTTCAGGAGAAACCGATGACGATTATCTACGCGCTCTGGCTCCGGCAGCTGAAGCGCTACGTGCGTTCGCGCGCGCGTGTGATTGCATCGCTCGGACAGCCGCTGCTCTTCCTGTTCGGTTTTGGCTTTGGTTTTGCGCCCGTGTTTCAAAAAGCGGGACAGGGCAATTACATCCAGTTTCTGGCGCCCGGCGTCATCGCCATGACGATTCTCTTCACGTCGATTTTTTCCGGTATCGAACTGATCTTCGACCGCCAGTTCGGCTTCCTCAAGGAGATGCTGGTGGCGCCTGTGTCGCGCGCGACGATCATGGTCGGGCGCACGTTGGGCGGGGCGACGGTTTCTCTGATCCAGGGCCTGGTCGTGGCGGCGATCTGTCTCATCGCCGGCTTCCGCCCCGCGCTTTCGGCGCTGCCCGCCGCGCTGCTGTTTATGGTACTCATCGCCATCATGTTCACGGCGCTCGGCACCGCCATCGCGTCCGTGCTGAGCGATTTCCAGGGCTTCCAGCTGGTGATGAATTTTCTCGTAATGCCCATCTTCTTCTTATCCGGCGCATTATTTCCGCTCAACAATCTGCCCGTGGCGCTCGACATCATCGCTCGCATCGATCCGCTCTCTTACGGCGTGGATGGGCTGCGCAGTTCCCTCATCGGAATCTCGCATTTCGGCGCGGCGCTCGATCTGGGAGTGTTGGCGGTTCTCTGTGTGATCCTGCTGCTGGTCGGAGGACGGCTGTTCCAGCGAATTCAGCTTTAGGAACTGGACGCCGTCACTCCACCCCCAGAAGCCCCAGGTGTTCCAGGTCGCTCGTGCGCCCGGCGGCCCGTTTGTTGGCAATCAGATCCGCGAGCGAAATAAAATGGACCGGTACGCCATACAACACGCCAGGTACGCGCCGGCCCCACGCGTCCTCAAAGAGGCACCCGCTGATGCTGGTCAGCATATCCACGCGAACGGAACGCCGATTGATAAATCGTCTGCTCCACGGAAAAAGTCTCTTCTGTGACCCCGTTGTGGTGAAGCGGAGCGCCAAAACGTGCCAGCGCCGTAAAGACGCGGCTGGAATTATCCGCTGAATGCCCTACCCAAATGTCCAGGTCTTTGGTAAAGCGTGGCTCCGCGTAGCGCATCACCGCGTAGCCGCCCAGATAATCACCCTGCCAGAATTCGATGTCGAATTTGCGGTCGGGATGGCGCCCCACCACGAGTCTGGTGGTCCATTCGGATTCAGGTATCATAGCCAGGATCGCTTTATTCACCATAGCGCGCGTAAACTGAAGTTGTGAGCGTATACGAAGAGCGTCGCGAAGAGCTCGAAAAACACGAGTTCATGATGGGTGTTCCGCGCGGCCGTCTTGCCGTCACGCTCGATCTGCTGACCGATGCCCTGGTGCTCGTCGGCCAGCACGGCGTGTATTGCCAGAGCGCGCGCCAACCCGGTAAGCCCGCCATGGATATCCAGATCATCACCAAACAGATTGTGGATGCCAAAGACCTGATCAGTGGCGTGATGAGCGAGTTGAAGGCTAAAACCCCGGCTTAACCCTTTACGAACGGATTCGATCGCTTCTCCCGCCCGATCGAAGTCTCCTCGCCATGCCCCGGGAACACAATCGTGTCCTCCGGCAGCGTATACAACTTACCGCGAATGGATCGGGCGATCTCCGCCGAATTGCCGCCGGGCAGATCGGTGCGCCCCACGCTGCCGCAGAAGAGCGTATCTCCTGCCAGCAACTTTTTCTCCTCCGGAAGATAGAGCGAGATGCTTCCCTGCGTGTGGCCGGGCGTGTGCAGAACGTGGGCTTCAGTCAGGCCAAAAGTCAGGACGTCCCCTTCTTTGGCGCGCCGGTCGATGCCCGGATTCGGCGGCGTCTCCACTCCCAGCCACGACGCCTGCATCTCAAGGTTGTCGCCCAACACCGCATCCGCTTCATGCATATAAACGGGCGCCCCGGTCAGCGCGCGCAGTTTATGCGCCCCGCCGATGTGATCGATATGGGCATGCGTAATCATGATCATTTTGACCTTCAACAGGTGCCGATCGAGGATCTCGACAATCCCGGAAACATCGTCGCCGGGATCGATCACAATTGCCTCCCGTGTGACCTCATCCCCGATCACCGAACAATTGCACGCCAGCAACCCTACCGGCAGAACTTCGTGGATCATTGCATCCAGCTTACTCAATAGCCGATCATGGTGGTTTGATGCCTGCTCTTAATATCTTCATGCGCTTCCTCCACATTATTTCGGCGATCACGCTTTTAGGCGGTGCTCTCGCGTGGAGATTCGCCGCCATTCCGGCCACCGCTGCGCTGGCCTCCGAGACGCGCGACAAAGTCGGCAATGCCATCGCGGCGGCCTGGCGTCCCTTCGTGATTTTCGCAATCGCCGGGCTGCTGATTTCCGGAACGTACAACTTCCTCAACAAAACGGGCCTCACGCCCGCGTATCATGCCGTGTTCGGGATGAAGTTTCTGCTGGCGTTGCATGTCTTCGCGGCGGTCTATCTGGCGGCACGGCCCGACAATGCGAAGCGCGCCCGTCAGTTGACCGGTGTCGCAATCAGCGGAACCGCGATCGTGATTCTTTCGGCAGTGCTGCGCTGGTTGTTGACGCGATGACTCTCACTCCAGGGTATGAAGCGCTGATGCACGGCGCGGGCCTCGTGGATCTTTCGAGCCGCGGCAGAATCCGCGTCACGGGAGAAGATCGCGTGCGCCTGCTGCACGCCATGACCACCAATCATGTGCAGCAGTTGAAGCCGGGCGACGGCCTGTATGCGTTTTTCCTCAACGCGCAGGGGCGCATTCTGGCCGACGCGTACGTGCTCTGCTTCGAAGACCATCTGCTGCTCGATACGGAGCCGGAGTCGCGCGCCGCGATCTACCAGCACCTCGATCGCTATATCATCGCCGACGACGTCACGCTTGAGGATGTAACCGACGCCACGTTCTGCCTGGGGATGGAAGGGCCGAAAGCTTTGGAAATCGCTCAGGCGGCCGCGCTGCCCGCGCCGAATCATCGCTATGCGCACGCCTGCTGGGGGGATTTCTGCGTGGCCGCGATCTCCTCGACCGGAGCGCCCGGCGCCCGCGCCTTTGGGCCTCGCGGACGCCTCGAAGAATTTGTCCAGTCCCTCGAAGCGGCGGGCGCGATAGCGGCATCGCCCGAGGATGCCGAGGTGGTTCGGCTGCAGCATTTCGTCCCGCGTTACGGCCAGGATATTACGGAGAGCACGCTGCCCCAGGAGACGCAGCAGATGCACGCGCTGCATTTTCAGAAGGGCTGCTATCTGGGGCAGGAGATTGTCGAGCGCATCCGTTCCCGCGGCCACGTCAATAAGCAGTTGATGGGATTCCGCCTCGACGCGCACGCGGTCCCCGCGCCGGGCAGCAAGCTGTATGCGGGCGGTAAAGATGCGGGCGATGTAACTTCGGCCGGGCTGTCGCCCGATGGCAAAGTGTACGGCCTTGCGTATGTGCGTGTGCCCTGGAACAAGCCGGGGACCATGGCTGGAATCGACGGACGTCCGGCCGAGCTAGCGCTGCCCTTCGGGGTATCCTGAAGACGAGTTTTATGCGCCTTCCGCTTGTAGTTTTGCTGTGTGTTGGATTCGCCTGGGCCGATCTGCCTCCCGGCCCGGGAAAGGATGAACTGGTCAAGGTCTGCGGGAACTGCCACTCGGCCGAGCAGGCTGCTTCCCTGCATCAGAGCCAGGCGGCCTGGGAAGAGACCCTTACCAAGATGGTCAACATGGGGGCGCAGGGTTCGGATGAGGATTACACCGTTATCCTCGCTTACCTTACGAAGAACTTCGGTCCTGAAGCTCCTAAGCCGGTGAATGTGAATAAGGCCAGTGAACTGGAGCTCGAATCCTTATCGCTTACCCGCGCGGAAGCGGAGGCGGTGGTTCAGTACAGGACGGATAAGGGCGCTTTCAAAACTCTGGACGACCTGAAGAACGTGCCCGGCCTCGATTATAAAAAGATCGAAGCCAAAAAGTCCCGCATCGTCTTCTGACGTGGGACGCGCTGCGATAGCTGCGCTTCTTCAAGCCTGGCGAAAACTCGGCTACCCGACGTGCTCGTCGATCATCTTCTGCAAATCGCCCTTGCCGGTAGAGCCGACCTTCGAAGCCACCAACTGGCCGCCCTTGAAAAGCAGTATGGTCGGAATGCCCCGCACCTGATAGCGCATCGCGGTCTGGCCCTGCTCGTCCACGTTGAGCTTGCCGATCTTCGCTTTGCCTGTATACTCATCGGCCAGCTGATCGATAATCGGCGTCATCTGACGGCACGGTCCGCACCACGTGGCCCAGAAATCCACCAGCACGGGTTGATCCGACTTGAGGACTTCAGCGTCCCAGCCGGCGTCGGTAAAGTTGAGTGTATTTGCTCCTGCCATTTTCAGTCCTCGTTTAAAATCTCGTGTAAGTTATTAGAGTACTCATACCGCCAAAGGATGCAACCCGCGGTACAAGCGCGAGTATTCGGCGGCCGATGCCGCCCATGAAAAATCCTTGCGCATTCCCCGCATCATCATGGCTGTCCACGCCGCTTTGTCCTGCCACGCCGCGCATGCCGTCCGAACCGTGTTGAGGAATGCCCTCTCATTGTAATCGACGAACTTGAAGCCTGTCGATTCGTCGATGGTATCGTCGAGACCGCCGGTGGCGCGCACCACGGGGACGGTGCCGTAGCGCAGGCTGTAGATCTGGTTCAACCCGCAGGGCTCGTAATGGCTGGGCATGAGGAAAATATCCGATCCCGCTTCGATCCGGTGCGCCAGCGGATCGTCATAGCCGATACGCAGCGCCACTTTGTGCGGGAAATCGCGCTGCATGTTGCGGAAGATGTCTTCATACCAGAGTTCGCCATTGCCGAGCACCACCAGCGATACATCGTCATGGCTGAACATCTCCCACGCCGACATGGCGACCAGGTCGAATCCCTTCTGGGATGCGAAACGCGAGACGATCCCCATCAGTGGCCGGTCCATGGCGGCTTCGGGCAAGCCCATTTCGCGCAGCAGTTCACGCTTGCAAATCTGCTTTCCACTCAGATCCTCCACGGAATAATGGGCAGGCAGGGCCTTATCGGTAGCGGGATCCCAGCGCGAGTAATCCACGCCGTTGACGATGCCAACCAGCGAGTCGCGGCGCGCCCACAAAAGTCCATCCATGCCGAAGCCGTGCTCGGGGGTCTGAATCTCCTGGGCGTATTTGGGGCTCACCGTGCTGAGTTCGTCCGAAAAAACAATTCCCGCCTTCAGGTAGCTGATGCGGCCCCAGAATTCGATCAGATCCGGCCGGTAGAGATAGCCGGGCAGCGAGACTTCGCCCATCTTGCCGCGGTCGAATACCCCCTGATAGCCGAGATTGTGGATGGTCAGAAGGGTCTTAGCTCCCAGAAAGGCAGGGTCGATGCCCGACGATTCGTGGAGATAAACCGGCAGCAATCCGGCTTGCCAGTCGTGGCAGTGGAAAATATCCGCCTGGAAGCGGCGGCGCGAGATTTCAAGGGCGGCTTTGGCGAGAAGAGCAAAGCGGATGTGGTTGTCGCGAAACTCCCCGTAGATGTCGCCATAAAGGCCGGCACGGCCGTAGAGGCCCGCGTGTTCGACGAAATAGGTGATGACCCCGTCCTGCTTCATCTCCCAGACGTCGACGTCGTACTGGGACCAGCCGAGCCGAATCGGGAGCCTTTCAATGACGCGCTGGGCGGGCGCCGCGGCCGCGTGCATATAGCGCGGAATCACCACGGAAACAGGGTGGCCGAGCCGCGCCAGAGCCGCCGGCAGAGCGCCCACTACATCGGCCAGCCCGCCGCTCTTCGCCCACGGGCTCGCTTCCGAAGAAACCATCATCACGCGCAGTGGCGGTATCACGCTTAGATCAAGCTCCTGAACAATGGTAAGCTAGCGATTTCAGGCACACGCATTTTGAAGCGAATCCCGTTCCTCGCCGCCCTTTCCCTGCTCTGCTGCAGCAGTGTCTTCGGCGCCGAAGCTCTCCAGCTCGACGCCAATGAAAATCTCTTCTACGTGATGGCCGCGGCCAACGCCGCTGGGTACGACGAAGGCATCAATATGCCCGATGCCGGCGATGTGCGCAAGCAGGTGCGGGAATATCTCGCCCAGCAGGATATCCAGATCCTGCCCGAACTGAAGCAATACTACCGCAAGCACATGGCGAAGCCCGGCGTACAAGCCGGCGTCGAGGACTTGGCGCAGTACATCTCCTATGCGTTTTCCGTCGCCGGGCCGCCCGATTTCGCCTGGAAAGGCCGCGACGTAGAAGTCCCGCCGGATGCCATGGATCTGGCCGGTTTCACTCCATTGCTGATCGATTTCTACCGCCAGGCGCACCTCGCCGATCTGTGGCAGAAAGTGCGCCCCGCCTATGAAACCGAACTTCAGAAGTACCACTCGCCCCTCATAAATATGACCACGGTGATAAACAGCTACCTGCGTGTGGCCGCGGGTGGTTACCTTGGGCGGCGTTTTTCAGTCTTCATTGAGTTGCTGGGCGAGCCGGAACAGATTCAGACGCGCAATTACGGGGACGACGCATTTGTGATCGCCACCCCGTCCGACAAGCCGCGCATGTACGACATCCGCCACGCCTACCTGCACTTCCAGCTCGATCCCATCATGATCAAGTACGGGATGGATTTCAAACAGAAGGCCTCCCTGCTGGACGTGGTGCAGCTTTCCCCGCTCAGCGAGGCTTACAAGAAAGATTTCGTGCTGCTGGCCAATGAGAGCCTCATCAAGGCCGTGGAATGCCGCATGGACAAGGACAAAACCGGTGTCGACCGCGCCATGCGTCAGGGGTACATCCTGACCGCGTATTTCTACGACCAGCTGCCGGTTTTCGAAAAACAGGACCAAAGCATGCGCTTCTATGCGCAGGAGCTGGCCAACGACATCGACCTGAAGAAGGAGATCGCGCGCATCGCCACGGTTCGCTTCGACGCCGCGCCTTTGCAGCGCCTGGGTAAGCAGGTGACAGTGGCCGGCCCTGAGCTCACGCCCTCCGCGAAGACGAACGAGCAGGCGGAAGATCTGTACTC
>Ga0326727_10015709_pt1 | contig 16155 bp, 13 predicted proteins | sample MB2enrmetagenome_FD_207643 | JGI IMG/M metagenome (GOLD analysis project Ga0326727, IMG submission 207643) | Lab enriched peat soil microbial communities from McLean, Ithaca, NY, United States - MB29MY | ecosystem: Environmental > Terrestrial > Soil > Wetlands > Peat | place: USA: New York...
ATCGGACGATTCGAGCAGCGAAGCCGCCGAGTCGGCGTGGCGCTTCGCGGAGGCGTCCGAGACCCCGGTGGTGCTGGTGGGCCGCGAGCGTCGCGGCAGCCCGCAGCGCGGTGTGGTGGCGATCGAGCTGCCGCAGTCTGGCGCCGCCAGCCGTCGCGCGCTGTGGCGGCAGGCGCTGAGCGCCCAGCTCGGGAGCGTTCCGGACCCGGAACCGGTGGAGCAGCTTGCCGAAACGTTCGAGCTCGACATCGCGGCGATCGAGACGGTGGCCGCCGTGGCCGGCGCGCGCGAGCCCGGGGGGCCGCAGGGCGATTGGCTGCCGGTGGTGTGGGAGGCGTGCCGCCAGCAGGCGCGCGGGCGGCTCGATCAACTGGCGCAGCGCATCAAGCCGCAGACCGGGTGGGATGGGCTGGTGGTGCCGCCTTCCCTGGCCGAGGCGCTGCACGATCTCGTTGCGCAGGTGCGTTATCGAGCGCTGGTGCACGAAACCTGGAAGCTGGGGCCGGAGGGCACCCGCGGGCTTGGCATCGCGGCGCTGTTCTCCGGACCCAGCGGCACCGGCAAAACGCTGGCAGCCGAGGTGGTGGCGCGGGAGCTGGATCTGGATCTGTACCGGATCGATCTGTCGGCGATCGTGAGCAAATACATCGGCGAAACCGAGAAGAACCTCGCGCGCATTTTCGATGCGGCCGAGGCGGGTGGCGCGGTGCTGTTGTTCGACGAGGCCGATGCGTTGTTCGGCAAGCGCAGCGAAGTGCAGGACAGCCACGATCGTTACGCCAACATCGAGGTCGGCTACCTGCTGCAACGGATGGAGGCGTATCGCGGGCTCGCATTGCTGACCACCAATCTGCGCGACAGCCTGGACAGCGCGTTCCTGCGCCGGCTGCGCTTCGTGCTGGATTTTCCGTTTCCGGATGCGACGCTGCGGGCGAAACTATGGGGCGTGGCGCTGCCAGACTCGGTGCCGCAAAAGGACATCGTTCCGGCCTCGCTGGCCCGACTGCTGCTGGCAGGCGGGCAAATCCGCAGCGTGGCGATGAATGCCGCGTTCCTGGCCGCGGCCGATGGCGGCGTGCTGTGCCCGAAACATCTGCTGACCGCGGTGCGCCGGGAATACGCCAAAATGGGCCGGGCACTGAGCGACAGCGAACTGGCGGTGTTCGGCGAAAGCGCGCCAGTGGCCGGGTAAGGCGGATCCCTCTGTCGTTACGCATTCGGCCGAACCCGGCACTGCTAACGATGCGATGACAGCTTTGGCCAGACCGTCTCATCAGTGAAGTCGAACGGCGGGTGTGCCTGCGGTGAAACCTGATGCGGTGCTGCCTCATGTCCCCCCTGACTTTCGGCATCGCTATCGTAATCGCTTTCGGAAAGCGCGGCGTCCTCATCGCGACGCGGATGGTCCCGCTGCTCAAGCGCAGCGCGATCCTCCTGGATCTGACGCGCCAGGGTGTGCTTGCCCTTCCTGGCGCTCGGCGGTTTCTTGAATCCGTATCGACCCCGAACGTTCGCCTGCACGCCGCCGCCACCTGACGCGACCCCACCCTCATTCGCGAATTCCTTCTGCAACGCCGCGATGTCTTCGACCTTGGCGCTTCCCGGGATCGCAGTACGATTCAACAGATCGACATGTCGCTCGCGGAGACCCAGTTGATTGGGCGCCTTCCGATCCACGTTGAAAGGGCGAGTCGGGTAGCTTCGCGCATCGTCCTCGTGAACCGCCTGTTGGCGCAACGTATCGAACACATGGTGGGGTACCTGCGCCGACTTTATATTGAAGTTCAACTTCGGTTCGTTCTCGACCTTCTGGCGATAGAATTCGTAAGCGCGCCTGCGATCGCCGAAATTCATGAACACCGTGTTGCGGCCGGTGTCGCGGTGCGTTTTCAAGAACTCGGCAGAGAACCGCGGGTCATCGGTGGACATACCCTTCCTGGTCTGCGTGGCTTTCTTTGTTGGCGCGTCGGGAACGTAGCGGTTCTTGGACGTTGAATAGTTTTCCGAGGGCTTTGGCAGATAGACATGCTGATTTTTGGCCCCCTTGACGCGTGACGTCGATGGCCCCTGATGGACATGCGGATATCGTGCGCGCCCGTCCTTGTCGTAAGATTGGTCAACGACCTCCATGCGGTAGACCGACACCGGACCGGGCGGCAGGTCACGGAACGACATGGTTCGGTCGCCCTGCTGCGCCGAGCCGGCCGCGCCCGCGCCTGATTTACCGCCGCCGGACTTGGCCGGGGTTGGTGTCGCCTGCTTCTTGGGTTGGAAAATCCGCTTGCCCCGCCCGCGCCGGCCGCGTTGCACAATCGCTGCCGCCGCAGCCTGGTCCACCCCCGGCGCCCCGTTAGCCAGCGCCCCGTCAGCCGGCGCGCCGTCAGCCGGCGCCCCGTCAGCCAGCGCCCCGTCAGCCAGCGCCCCGTCAGCCAGCGCCACATCACCCAGCCGATTTTGTTGCGATCGCGGCTCGTGTATCCCCAGCCGCGACCATCGCGGACGCAACATCGGGCCATCCTGATGCGGCGTAACGGTATCCGAGGGCACTCGGTTGCCGGCCCATCGCACCGCACGGGATTTGGCTTGGCTCAAGGCGGCGAAAAGGCGCACCTTCCAACCTCCTCCCCAATTTCAAGTTGGCTCGTTAGCCCACGAGCACCTCAACATAACACCATGCATAAGCCGTGCAATCCACACCATCGCGACTGGCCGGTCGCAATTGTTCTCCACTAGAACGGCGGCACAATCACACCCTCGATCACACCCGCCACTGCCTCGTCGCCCTCCACCGTCAGCGCACCCGCCACATTGGCATCGCCCTCAACCGCCAGCGCGCCAACCACATTCACCGCCCCCTCGATCGACACCGCGCCCGCGATCTCGACCGCGCCCTCGACCTCCACCGCGCCGGCGATCTCCACATCCCCGGTGATCTCCACCGCACCGGTGATCTCCACGTCCCCGGTGATCTCCACCGCGCCGGTGATCTCGACGTTGCCGGTGATCTCAACCGGCCCCTCAACACTCACATTCGCAACGACATTGACCTCATCCGAGGTCACATCCACCCCCGCCGCGGAAATCTCGATCAACGTCTCGGGCAGATCCACCGACACCAGCGCCTCTGTGACCAGGATGGTGGTGGGTGGCATTTCCAGCGATGTCTCCTCCGGCGTCATTGAAAACACCGCTGGGGGCACCGTCACCTCGATGCCAGTGACGTTGCAGGTTATTGTGGTGATCGATGGCGCCACCGGTTCGGTGATCGTCAGCAGGAAGCCGCCAACCTCAGGCGTATCGTCCCACAACATCGTCACGAAGTCGGTGATCATGCCCTTCACGAAAGGAATGCCCGCCAGCGCCAGCGGCGGCACGTCAAGCGGGTTTTCCCAATAACACCCGCTCCAGATCGGATAGGTCGGATTGCCGCCCTCGAATTCGATCCAGACGGCAGCGCCGATCGGCGGCACGGCGAAGAAGCCGACCTCGGGTCCGGCATAGGGAAAACACGGCATCGCCCAATTCAGCAGCATCCCAGGCACCGACGGCACTTCGGGCATGATGCGGCCCATCCGGTCGGGATCGATATTGTTGAGCACAACCCCTCGATACTTGCCGAAGTAGCGCCTTGTGGCCGCGCTGTCGCTCATGGCGATCCACCGGCACTAATTTGCGATGGCGGAATGATCCCGACAGTGCTGCCGGTGCCCTCGCGCGCCAGCGCAAACTCCTGGATGTAAGCGCCGCGTGACACGGAGTGAACAACCTTCTGCACGTAGTAATAACCATCGAACGTATAGCCCACGCCGCGCAGGCCCACCACACCGGGCGCGGTCAGGATCGAGCCGTAGCGCAGCGCGTCGAGCCGTCCGGTGAGTGTCACCACCTGATCGGTCGACGCGTTCAGGATTGCCTGCGCGCGCATCTCCGCCTGCATGATGTTCAGTCCCTGGTGGTCGAACAGCCGCACCGGCTGCATCGGGAAACTGTCGAGCAGGCGCGGCTGCGCGGCAAGCACGGCCGAGCGGGTGCTGAACAAAGCGGCCGCGGGAAGCGGCAGCCCGGTCAGCGTGTCCTGCACCAGCCCATAGATCAGTTGCGGCGCCGTCGCCTCGAACGTGGCGGACAGCGACACCACGCTGCCGAAACCATTTGCATCCACGGTCAGCACCGGTTGCGGCGGCTCGCTGCTCAGCGGTGGTCCCCAGTAGCCCCGGCTCTGTCCGACCACGGGCCCCGGTCGGATGCAGAAAACATAGGCGTTCTGCGTCGCGAGCTGATTGAGATAGGCCCGGTCGGTGCCGACCTGCTGGTTGACGTAGAATATGCTGACCAGGTCAGTGGCGGTGAAGGTCACCTCAGGCGTGACGCCGAGGCCCATCCATTCGGCCAGCAGCAGCGCGGCGATCGCACTGTCGGGCATGTACGGATACTCCAGCGAATATTCATACATGTCCATCATGACGCTGATGTCCTCGCCGATCACGGTGATGCGGGCTTCCTCCTGCGGCGTGGGTGGCTGCAGTTGCACGCGGGTAATGAAACCGTCCATCAGCACCTGCGACGCACCGTTGACCGCGGCCGTGATGATGATCCGCTGCCCGGCCTGCAACTGCGCCGCCGCCAGCACCTGGTAGTCGACGAGTTCGGACGCGGTCCGCGGCGTGGTGAAAACCAACTGGAAACCATTCGGCGCACGGTCCGATTGCACGACCTCGACGCTGTCGAGCGACGCCATCATCCAGGACGGGGCCGGCGCGCCGGGGCCGAGGTAGAGGCCAATGGAGAAACCCATGGCCTGCCCGCTAACGATGTTCGCCGGCCGACCGTCGCCGGTGCGCGTGCTCCGGGTCGCCGGCGCGGGCGTCGAAGTCGGCCTGCGTGTTTTGGTCGGTTATCCACACTTGCGGAAAAACCATCGCTCGCACCCAGCAAGATACCGGAACGATCATGCGCGACAGTCCCTTCCATTCGCAAATCGGGCCAGCCAGAATCCCGTTCGACCCAGCGGCAATCTTGACCCAGTAGCAATCTGATCCAGCGGCAATCTGATCCAGCGGCAATCTGATCCAGCGGCGATTCGACGGTTCGCAACCGCTGCCCTCGCAACATCCCGGGGATGATAGCAGTAGTGAACCGGGTCCGGAAATCGTCGTGCTGCCGCCGCGTGTCCGGCACCCATTTTCCGGCAAGCGCCGCCGTGAGTAGTTTCCGAGGGCTGACGACCAACCTTCGCAGATCCAACTTGCGACCTGCGCTCTGCCTCAGGCGATCCACGCCATGCAAGCGGGAACATTCCGTCACCCGCCGCCGAACTCCAGACAAGGTCACAACAGCATGTCAGCTCTCTCGCGCCCGGTCGTCATGACCCTGCCGCTCACGCGTTCATTTGCGATTACCGCGCTGCTGGGCGTCACGATGCTCGCCGGCCCGCAGACCTCGGCATGGGCCGACGATCTCGCCGGCGCACCAATGCCGCTCGCGCCGATCCAGCTTGCGCAGGCAACAACACCCGCACCGGCCATGGCTCGCACACCGGCAACCGAGGCCAAGCCAGAGACGGTTGAGCAGCGCATCACCAGCCTGCACACCGCGCTCGCCATCACCTCGGCGGAAGAAGCGGATTGGAATGCCGTGGCGCAGTCGATGCGCGACAATGCCGCGGCGATGCAAAAGCTGGTCGCCGGCAAGACGGCCGACACCACGCAAGGCATGACCGCGGTGGACGATTTGAAGACCTATGAGAAATTTGCCCAGGCCCATGTTGATGGGTTGAAAAGCCTCACCGCGTCCTTCGAAACGCTCTACAAATCGATGCCGGCCGCGCAACAGAAGGTCGCCGACGGCGTGTTCTCGCAGGCGCGTCATCACGGGTCCGCATCACATGGGTGACCCGATCAATATCGCATGCCGCCACGCGACAGCCCGCTCATCATAGGGATCCGGTCATGGCCAGTCTTATCACGCCGCAGTCAAAACATTCCCCGATGGCCAAACGCGCCGCGGGCATAGCGCTATCGAGTGTTCTAATCTTAGGCGCCATTGTCGCCGCCGCCAGCGCCCAGGGCTATCACGGCGATCGCCGCGGAGGTTATCACGGCGGCGATCGAGGCGGCTGGAACGGTGGCTACTACGCTCCGCCGCCGGTGGTTTACGGTGGTCCGTATTACGCCCCGCCGCCCGTCGTGTATGCCCCGGGCGTTACCTTGGTGGTGCCCGGCATCGGCATCAACATCCGCTGAACATCCACCCGATCCGAACGCGACCACCGGCATCGATGCCGGTGGTTCGTTTCAGTCGGCGTTGAATGTGCCCGATGCCTTTGATCAGCCGCAGATCGCGCAACGCACGCCAATGGCGTGATTCCTGCCGTGCGCCCGCAGGCAGAGCACAAACCCGTCACGCACAAAAAGGAGCAGACACGCAAAGCCCTTATGGCTCATGCGTGTCTGCTCGAAGTGCTGCTCTCTCAACCACCCTCGGGGAAAGGATGGCTGATGCGCGCTATCATGTTCGATGGCCGGACGCGGTGGCAGCCTCGGAAACTACCTACGTCGCCACCGCCGCGTCGGAGACCCATGTCGGGCCGCACCGGGGCTAAGTAGTTTCCGGGGCTGCCAACCGACCATTGCGCCACCCACATCAGTGCGCTGCATCAGGCGATCTCCGCCCGGCGCGCATTCCGTAGAGGAAACAACATGACCAGGTATTGGACTGCCGCGTCTCTGGCCCTGCTGATGACGACAGGGGCGATAACGACCGGGGCGATAACGACCGGCGTCGCTGTTGCGCAGACAACATCGACCTCGACAACAACGCAATCCACAACGGCCGCGCCGCCGCCGGTGTTGAGTGGCTCGAGCTCCACCAACACGCAACAGACCACCAACGCCAACGGCGTGGTGACGGATAAGACCCAGACCTCCACGACGGGCAGCGCAGTGACGCCCTCCGGCAATCTGGCAACCACCCACACGACGACCAGCAAGACGACGGTCCAGTAGCCGCGGGAGATGATCCCGATCAACAAGCAATGGCGCACGGCCGCGACGTGTCGGCAATTGCACACGGATCGATCCCCGCCAGCAACGAGCAAGGTTCAAACCGGATGAACAGGGACAGATTGGTTGGCGTCGGCAAGATCGTTGTCGGTTCCGTCAAACAGGCCGTCGGCAAGCTGGTTGGCGACGCCAAATGGCAGATCGACGGCAAGGCAGAGCAGATCGAAGGCAAGCTGAGGAACACCGTCGGCAGCGCCAAAGCCACGCTTAAGCGCTAGGAGCCTCCGGCCATGCGCACAATTGTTCTTATCGTTGTCCTGCTGATGTTGCTTGGTGTGCTGCCGATTTGGCCACATAGCATTAGTTGGGGCTACTTTCCTACCGGCGGCGTTGGCCTGGTGCTGGTGGTCCTCGTGGTGCTGATACTCGTCGGGATAATCTGACCCATTCGCTATGCAGATCGATCCGCACCAGACGACCGCACGCGTCTGCCATCCTACGTGCGAGAGCCGTCTTGAAACACCACGCGAAAAATGGAGATGCAGATGTCACAACCTATGATCGGATGGCGCCACCTGGCCGCCGTCGGCACGATTTCCCTGCTCGGAGCCTGTGCCCAGATGCAACCCGCTACGGTCGCGTCGAATCCGCCGCCGGTCCCGCCGGGTCCGACCGCGACCTGGTATCATATCGCCTTCGGCACGAATAGCTTCACGCTCGATGCGAGCGGACAGCACACCGTCGCCGACGTAACGGCTTTCCTGCAACGCAATCCGAACGCGATCGCGACGATCATCGGCAAGACCGACACCGTCGGTTCGCCCGACTACAACATGCACCTGTCGCACCAGCGTGCGGACGCCGTGCGGGATGCCCTGGTCTACAACAGCAACGTGGCGGCTGATCGCGTCGAGACGCGTTGGACCGGCGAGACCCGGCTGCACGTCACCACCGGCACCGACGTCGCCGCAATGCAGAATCGCGTGGTCGACATCGCCATCCACTAAATGTGCAACAGTCATCGAACCACACCGGGTCGACGAACTCGCTGCCGGAATGCCCGATGGCACCAATGCCGCCCGTGAATTTCGAGTGCCATCCACGTGAGGAGATGATCATGACAATTCGATTGTTTATCGTTCTTGCCTGCACGTTTCTGGCGGTCTCCGCCTGTGTGGTGGAACCTTGCTGCCGTGGCGGGGGCTATTACGGTGGCGGCCGCGAGTATGGCCGGCCCGTCTGGCGAGGCTGAACAACAGCCCCAGCTCAGCGCCTCAGGAAAGGCTGAATCCATCCCGTCATGACACCGCTTGGGGACGCATATGCGTCCCCAAGCGGCGATCGTGCGTCCGATTGATCCACTTACGAATGGAAGTGCGCACCCAGCGCGTCAACCCGTGGTGAAACCCGCTGCCCTGCGCAGGAGCCCGTTCACCCCCCAGCAGCCCCCGTCGTCAGGACAGAGCGGGCGGAGCGTCGAGGGCGCGTTGGATGACCCGCGCAAGGTCGGCCTCCCGGTATGGTTTCTGAATGATCACGGAACCAGGCCAAGGTAATTTCACGCGCGAGATGTCACCGCTGACGAAGACATGCGGCACTGGCCCACTGCGATGGATGGTCGTGACGGCATCGACCCCGTTGCCATCGCCCAATTGCACATCAACAATCATCAGGTCCGGTTTGAAGCGCGCCGCCGCAGCCACTGCGCCGCCCTCGGTCAGCTCGACCGCGCAGACATCATGCCCCATCCCAATGAGCATCTCTGCGAGCAGTTCGCCGATCAGCGCGTCATCCTCCACCACCAATACGCGCAGCGCCGCCATGGTCCTGTTCATCCGTGCGCCACCCAGACCAACCGGTATCGCGGCAATCACCGGGAATTCACTTTGACCGCTTCGTCCCGAAACGGTAGCAGCCGCGACGCGCATCATTGCGGAACCGTCCGCCACCGTCGGGGCAACCAAATTGGGCATATCATGGATCGCAGTAAACCACTGCCGCAATAAATTGTGACACGCGTCCGTCCCCGCATCACGTGGATCGAGCACAGTGATCGGAAGCTCGCACGGAAGCATGAAGGATGGCGCACCAATCGCCCTGAACACTGAACTGCGGAGGGGCAGCATGGCTGGATCTCCAGATTTCACCAGGCGCCACGATCGACGCCGCAATCGCTCGGTTCCGTCACGTCCGGCAGCAGCTTTACTGCCAACCGGACAGGCAAATACTTGCAACTGCGGATTGTATAAAATAAAGACCGCTTGGTGCAGGGTCGGAAACTACGCAGTTTGACGCAGCGACGCAACGCGCCTGCAAACCGCCACCGCATTTGTCGCGAAACCGCCGGCTGCTCTGAAGGGATTCGCACTCGTCCGGTCTACCGCATCAGGTTTGCCAGCTCGCCCAACAAACCGACATCCTTCTCACCGCGCACAAGCTGGCTGGATGCCCTGGTCATAGCGTCGCGCACGCTGTTCAGATCCGGCCACCCTGCCTGCAGGCTCCGGTGCGCGCCCTCGACACAAAGGCTGATCGCCGCCAATGTCGCCCTCAGTTCCTGTGTCAATGCCGCGAGCACATCGGCAACGTCCAGGCTTATGGCGCTGCCCTCCTGTGCGATGTCGGAATGCACTTCCGTAACGAGAGGCGAATGACCATAATCGTCGCGATGCAGGTGCCAGTGGTTGACCGCCGTAACCGGGCCTCCGTCGGCGTGGCGGTGAAGGGTGACGCCACGCCAGGTGTTATGCTCTTGCAATATTGCTTCGATGTCCGCCAACTTTCGCGGAAATCGCGTCTCGAGCAATTGGCGCGATATGTGCCCTTGCGCCTGCTCGCTGGTAAATCCATAACGCCGCTGCATTCCCGGCGACCACGTCGTGATGTGTCCCGCCTTGGTCCTGATCAGGATGTCCGGCGACCCGCCTAAACCCGGCGGCATCTCCCGGATCGTATTGCCCGGGCCACCGTCGGGATTAGCGGCCGCGCTGGCATTACTCGACATGCGGACTGCTCCTCTGCCACGACGTGTGCCACGACGTTTTTGCGGTGCCGATCATCACCGATCCGGCATTGCAGCCGCCAGATTCGGAATCTACTCAGTACCCGCGACGCAACCGCTTAAACATCGCAATATCCCGCGGCTCATGTTAAGGTGCCACCAAGCTTCCATCGGGGAGCACACCTCTGTGACCCATCCAAAATGACAAGAAGCCCGGCGAATCAGGCCAAATCCGGCCGATCGCGATCCTCCCGCGCCACTGCACCGGCGGCCGGACCGCCGCTCGGGTCCGGGGATTTTTCGGTGGTCGGGATCGGCGCGTCCGCCGGCGGTCTTGATGCCTGCAGCAAACTTGTCGACGCACTGCCCACCGCCATCGGCATGGCCTTCATCCTGGTCCAGCATCTCGATCCAACGCACGAGAGCATGATGGTGGACCTGCTCGCCGGCCACACCTCGATGACCGTGATCCAGGCCGCCGACGGCATGCAGTTGGCCCGCGACCACCTTTATGTCATTCCGCCTGGGACCTATCTCGCCGTCGGCGACGGCACGCTGCACGTGTCGAAGCCACAGGCGCGGCACGGCGCCCGCCTGCCGTTCGACTTCCTGCTGCACACGTTGGCGGAGGCGTACGGCGCGCGCGCAATCTGCGTCATCCTGTCGGGCACCGGCGCCGATGGCAGCATCGGGCTGAAGGCCGTGCACGACAAAGGCGGCCTCGTGATCGCGCAAGACCCCGATGAGGCGGGCTTCGAGGGCATGCCGCGCAGCGCGATCATGACGGGCGCGGTCGATCTTGTGCTGCCGGTGGCAAAAATCCCCGACGCGCTGGTCAAGCACGCAACCCGACGCATCGTGCCGCGCAAGCAGGATGCGGCGCCGACCAACGAGACGCACGACTGGTTGCCGGCGTTCATCGATCTGCTGCGCACGCGGACCACGCATAATTTCACCCTGTACAAACCCGGCACATTACGGCGCCGGATCGAGCGGCGCATGGCGATGGCCTCGATCGAGCCCCGGCGCATGGATCGCTACCTCGATCTGCTGCGGCGCGACGCAAGCGAGCTCAACCTGCTTGCCGAGGACCTGCTGATCAACGTCACCAGTTTCTTCCGCGATCCTAAGGTGTTCGACCTGTTGGCCGCGAAGATCGTTCCGGACCTGATCGCCAACCGATCGTCCGATCATCCGGTCCGCGTCTGGGTCGCCGGATGCAGCACCGGTGAGGAAGCCTATTCGCTGGCCATGCTGTTTCGCGAGGCCGTGACCGACGCCAAAAGCAGCGCCAAGGTGCAGATCTTTGCCTCCGACGTCGATCCGGATGCGGTCGCAAGCGCTCGGGAAGGATTGTATCCGGCTTCCGTCGAGGCGGATGTGTCCCCGGCACGCCTCGCCCGCTTCTTCTCCAGGGACGACCATGGCTACCGGGTGCAACCCGATCTGCGCGCCATGGTCGTCTTCACCGTGCAGGACGTGCTGACCGACCCGCCCTTTGCCCGTCTCGACCTCATCGCCTGCCGAAACCTGCTGATCTATCTCGGTGTCGAGGCGCAGGCGAACATCGTCGCATTGTTTCATTTCGCGTTGCGCGACGGCGGTATCTTGTTGTTGGGTGGATCGGAGACGGTCGGCACCCCTGACGGCCGCTTCGAGATCATTGCGAAGGCAGAGCGGATCTATCGCCATGTCGGACATAGCCGGCCCGGCGAGGTCGGCTTCCTCCGAGGCTTCGGTGACGGGGCGCGCATGCCGTCGCGTCCCGGACAAGGTCAGATGCCGTCGCGCCAGGCCGCGCTCGCCGAATTGTGCCGCCGTCTGGTGATGGAGGCCTACGCGCCCGCCGCGGTGTTAATCAATCGCAAGCACGAGTGTCTGTTTTCCATGGGACCGACCGACCGCTACCTGCGTGTCGCAGCCGGGCACCCCACCCACGATCTGCTCGCCATGGCGCGACCGGATCTGCGCATCAAGATCCGGTCGGCGATCCAGCAGGCCATCCAGCAGAACGCTCGCGTTGTCGTCGCCGGCGGCCGCGCAACACATGACGGAAACCCGTTCTCCTTCGGCATCGACGTGCAGCCGGTACCCAATCAGGATGAGGATCTGTTACTGATCTGTTTTGTCGACGAACCGACGACCGGGCAGGCGCAATACACCCCCGTGCCGCGGCGGGAGCTTCCACGAATCCAGGCGCTTGAGCAGGAACTGGATACCACCCGGACGGAACTGCAAAGTGCCATCCACAACCTGGAAATCTCCAACGAAGAACAGAAAGCCATCCACGAGGAGGCATTGTCCGTCAACGAGGAATATCAGTCGACGAACGAGGAGCTGTTGACCTCGAAGGAGGAGCTTCAGTCGCTGAATGAAGAACTGACGGCACTCAACAGTCAACTTCAGGAGACGCTGGATCGGCAACGAACCACGTCGAACGACCTGCAGAACGTGCTCTACAGCACCGACGTCGCAACGATCTTCCTGGACACCAGACTGCGTATCCGCTTCTTCACGCCTGCCACGAAGTCCCTGTTCAACGTCATCCCGAGCGACATTGGCCGGCCGCTTGCGGACCTTAGTTCGCTCGCGGCCGACAGCGCGCTGCTGTCCGATGCGAAGACCGTGATGCGCACCCTTGCGCCGATCGAGCGTGAGATCGAGGCGCAGGACGGCGCCTGGTATATCCGCCGCGTATTGCCCTACCGCACCTCGGAGAACGAAGGCGCAGGCGTCGTCATCACCTTTGCCGACGTCACCGAGCGGCACCACGTCGCCGACGAGCTGGAAGTGGCGACGCGGCAGGCCGAGCTCGCCAATGTCGCGAAGTCGCGCTTTCTTGCCGCCGCGAGCCATGATCTGCGTCAGCCATTGCAGACCCTCGCGCTGCTGCAAGGCTTATTGGCAAGGAACGTCGAGGGCGAAAAAGCGCAGAACCTGGTCCGCCGCGTCGATGAGACGCTGGGCGCGATCACCGGCATGCTGAACACGCTGCTTGACATCAACCAGATCGAGTCCGGCACCGTCCACGCCGTGAAGACCAACTTTCCGGTTGGCGCGTTGCTCGGGCGATTGAAGGATGAATTCACTTATAATGCGCAAGCGAAACAGATATCTTTGCGCGTCGTGCCTTGCGGACTTTCGATCCACAGCGATCAGCACATGCTGGAGCAGATCCTCCGCAATCTGCTGTCGAACGCACTGAAATACACCAAGCACGGCAAGGTGCTATTGGGTTGCCGCCGGCGCGGCGCGCTGCTCAGCATCGAGGTGTGGGACACCGGCATTGGCATCGCGGACGCCGAACTGCGCGCGATCTTCGAGGAATACCACCAGGTCGACAACCCCGCGCGCGAGCGAAGCCGCGGTCTCGGTCTTGGTCTCTCCATCGTTCAGCGCCTGGCCGATCTGTTGGGCCATCCGGTGCATGTCCGGTCAAGGCTGGGCAACGGTTCGGTGTTCACCGTCGAGGTCACGCTTGCCTCCGACGATGTCGTACCGGATCGTTCCACTGACCAGACCACCGGCGCTGGCGGGCTCAATGCCAGCGTGCGTGGGCACATCGCCATCCTGATCGTCGAGGACGATCCCGAAGTTCGCGAACTGCTTGAAGTTTTCTTCAAGGAGGAAGGCTACCGCGTCACCACCGCAGCCGACGGCATCGAAGCGCTCGCACTCGTGGCGCGCGGGGTGGTTCGCCCCGACCTTGTGCTCGCGGATTACAATCTGCCGAACGGCATGGATGGCACGCAGCTCGTGACGAAACTGCGCGCGCAACTGCATCGGGAGATCCCCGCCGCAATCCTGACCGGCGACATATCGAGCGGTACCGTGCGCCAGGGCGCGCTGATTAATTGCGTCCAGCTCAACAAGCCGATCAAGTTGAAGGAGCTTACGCAGGCCATCCAGCATCTGCTGCCGGAGGCGCATCTCGTTGCGCAGGCGGCCTCACAGCCGCCGGCGAACGGCACCGGCGATGCCGGGGCCCCGGTGATTTTCGTTGTCGATGACGACAACCAGGTGCGCGCGGCGATCCGCAGTGTGCTCGAGGATGACGGCCAGTCCGTCGAAGACTACGCGACGTCCGAGGCATTCCTGGCGGCCTATCGTCCAGGTCACGATGCATGTCTGGTCATCGATGCCTACCTGCCCGGGATGAGCGGACTGGAATTGTTGCAGCAACTGCGCGGTACTGGTCATCTCCTGCCCGCCATCATGATCACCGGCAACAGCGACGTTTCGATGGCGGTTCAGGCGATGAAGGCCGGTGCCTCGGATTTCATTGAGAAACCGGTCAGCCGCGACGAACTGCTCGCCAGTGTCGGCCGCGCCCTGGAGCGATCGCGGGATTCGAGCAAACTCGAGGCTTGGCGCGACGACGCGGCGAGCCATATCGCCGGCCTGACGCCGCGCCAGCATGACATCATGGAACGCGTCCTGGCCGGACATCCCAGCAAGAATATCGCCGCGGATCTCGGCATCAGCCAGCGCACTGTCGAGAACCATCGCGCCTCGATCATGCGGAAGACTGGCACGCGCTCCCTGCCGGCGCTGGCACGATTGGCACTTGTCGCCGCCGGGCAGGGCGTCGACGCACCGCGCGTGTGACCTCGGCGTTCAGCGGGTCCGCACCCACTGCCGACCATCAATGGCCCAGTCCCGGCCAGAAGTAATGACTGCGAAGCCGTGCCTCAAATGCCGGATCGATCGCGTCGAACGGCTTCCATGCGGGGCCGGCCTTGACCTTGGCGCGCGACACGTTCAGCCGAATTTGCGAGTGCCCCCAACTAACCTTCTGCACGGCGAGGGGTGACATCAGCACATGCTCGCCGGGCCACCAATTGGCGGTGTCGATGATGAGGTAGCGGATGTCCCAGGCAGCATCATCGATCACGAAGTCCTCGACATGGCCGATGCTGCCGTCGCTGGCATGGATGTGATAGCCCTTGACCGCGGCAATGCTGCGCAAATGCGGATCGCCGTCATCCAAACGAGCCCCGGTGCGCGGGGATTCCTGCTGCACGACCGCCCCCGGATCCGGCGTCCGCGAGTCCGGTGCCGGCATCAGCGACGACCCCATCGCGCCAATGCCGAAGTCGTTGCCGTCCCAATATGGGCTCCAGCCGAAGTAATTGCGTATTCCCTCTTCCATCTGCAACGAAACCGGCGCATCGCTGAGGATGTCGGGGCTGGCTTTGACCAACGCGCGCGTGAGTGCCACGGGGACCTGGCGTTGCGTGTCGTCCGGACTGCCGACGGCCGATGGATGCACCAGGACCTTTCGCCCCGTCAGCCAGCCACCGGTATCGACAACCAGCCAGCTCAGCTTCCAGGTCCTGTCGTCGAATAACAGGTCGCGGACGGTGCCGATCGCCCCGTCACTGGCCATCACGGCATACCCCATCAGCGCCGATGCAACCCGCAACATCGCAAAACGCCCTCTTCCGCGTCAGGTCAGTCGGCGTATATGTTAGCCTTTAGTTGCTCGGCGATCCAGGCAATCGCCTGCTGTGCCCGCACGCTGTTGCCTGCCGCGTCGAGCGGCGGCGAAAACGCCGCAATCGCCCAATTCCCGGGCGATACGGCCATGATCCCACCGCCCACGCCACTTTTTGCCGGAAGGCCGACGTCATACTGCCAGGCGCCGCTGGTGTCGTACAACCCTTCGACGGCCATTTCCGCGAGGATCTTCGGCACGTAAGACGGCTCCAGAAGCCGCTTTTTCGACAACGGATTGACCCCGCCATTCGCCAAGGTCCCAGCCATGACCGCGAGATTCCGCGGCGTTACGCCAACGGAACATTCCTTGGTGTAGACGTCGCACGCCTCCATCGGGTCGCTGTACATGAACCCGCCGCTTTGCAGCAGATATGCGATGGCCCGGTTATGCTGGTTCGTATCGGACTCGGACTCGAACACCGCCTGGTTGAGCGATAGTTCCGCATCCGCAAATGCGTCCATGTTCGCCGCGATCTTCTGCCAGCGCTCGGCCGCGTTGGCCGCTTTTACCAGACTGACGGTTGCCATGGCGCCGGCATTCACCAATGGGCTGAGCGGATTGTCCTTGTGCAGCTCCAGGGCGATAACCGAGTTGAATGGCATTCCCGTGGCATTTGCCCCGAGCTTCTGCTTCACGACCCGCGGGCCGGACTC
>Ga0326727_10015710_pt1 | contig 16154 bp, 17 predicted proteins | sample MB2enrmetagenome_FD_207643 | JGI IMG/M metagenome (GOLD analysis project Ga0326727, IMG submission 207643) | Lab enriched peat soil microbial communities from McLean, Ithaca, NY, United States - MB29MY | ecosystem: Environmental > Terrestrial > Soil > Wetlands > Peat | place: USA: New York...
AATTCGCCAACCGATATTCTACAACCCTCAAGCGGGAAAGAGGTTGTCCGCGATGAGTCACGCGACCGACGTGGCGACAGCGGCTGACTGCGACTGCTCGTGGGCGTGGTAGCTGGAGCGGACCAGCGGGCCGGATTCGACGTGGCGGAAACCCATGGCGAGGGCTTCGCGCTTGAGCTCGGCGAACTCGCGCGGGGTGTAGAGGCGGGACATGGGCAGGTGGTCGCGCGAGGGGCGCAGATACTGGCCGATGGTGAGGATGTCGCATCCGGCGGAGGCGAGGTCGCGGAAAACCCGCAGCAGCTCGTGAGTCTCTTCGCCAAGGCCGACCATGACACCGGACTTCGTGAGCCCTTCAGGCCGCAATTCCTTGGCGTAGCGCAGCAACTCGAGAGAACGCTCGTAGCGCGCGCCGGAGCGGACCACGCGATAGAGGCGCGGCACGGTCTCAGTATTGTGGTTGAGGACCTCGGGCGCGGCATCCACGACAATCTGAATGGCTTCGCGGAGGCCCTGGAAGTCGGGGATGAGGACTTCGACGCGGCAGCCGGGAGCCTGGCGGCGGATTTCTTCAATCACTAGGGCAAAGGCGCGGGCGCCGCCGAGGTTGTCGTCGTCGCGATTGACGCTGGTTATGACGGCGTGCTGGAGGCCGAGAACGGCAACGGCCTGGGCCACGCGGCGGGGCTCGTCGAAGTCGATGGGCTCGGGACGGCCTTTGGGCACGGCGCAGAATCCGCAGCGGCGCGTGCACAGGTTGCCAAGCATCATGAAGGTTGCAGTTTTGTGATGCCAGCACTCGCCGATGTTGGGGCAATGGGCGCTTTCGCAGACGGTGTGAAGGGAGAGCGAACGGGCCAGGGATTTGAGGCTGTGATAGTTCTCGCCCATGGGCGCGCGGGCCTTGAGCCACTCGGGCTTGGGAGCGGGCACGCGACGGACGGGCTGAATCTGGACAAGATCGACCACGAAGTCAATTGTAGCGGTAGGGGGAGAAGAAGGGGTCAGGGATCAGGGGTCAGTGGTCAGGGGACAGGGGGTTCGTGTTTCAGACGCGAGCCGTCAGCGCAGCTTTTCGCGGACCTCAGTGCGGATGAGGTAGAGGAAGAAGACGAGATTGAGCAGGCTTTGCACGATTGCCGCAGGTTGATGGAGGGCCACCGCAATCCACATGTTGTAGCCGGCCAGCAGCAGCACGGCGGCCAGTGTCATGGCCCAGGCCCAGCGGAAGAGCATGAGCAGCCCTCCCGAGGCGGCAATGAAGAGGGCCGAGAAGACAAGAAAGATGGACGGATAATGGCGGCCTGAAACCACGCCGAAGACGATGACTCCGGCAAGGAAGAGCATGTAGAGCGCGATGGCGGCGAGGGCCGGCAGTTGCAGCAGGTCGCGCGGCGTCGGGGCGGACGCGCCGGAAGCGGTCAGGGGCAACGGTCCGGGGGCTTGGCCGGATGGGGAAGAGCGGGTCTCGTCGTGACTGGACTCGTTGCTCATAGCGTGCGGAGGTAGGCGAGCAGATCGTCGAGCCGCTGGTCGTCGAGGGGCGTGCCGGGCATCATGCCGCGGCCGTGGATGATGACGTTGGTGAGGCGCTCATCGGTGGGTGGCGCGCCCGAGGGCATGGCTTTGACCTTGGTGATGGCCTGCAAACCGGGACCATTCAGAGGATGCGTATTGGTGGGGTAGTGGCAGCGCGCGCACTTCAGCTGGTAGACGGCGGCGCCGCGGGCCTCCTGGGCGGTCCACTCGGAGGAGGGTTTGGAGGGAGGGAGGGACTTGCATCCCGTCGAAACGGCGGCAAGCCCAACAGCCATTACGGGCAGCGCCAATGCAGGCAGGAATCGTGTGCGCATTTCAGAATAATGATACTAGTGTCGCAAGCGGAAGTTTGTGCGCGGAGCCACCGGATGCAAAACGGGGCCCTGGGAGTAAGATTTGCGGTTGGGCCGCTGCGGCAGATTGACTGCGCCGGGCGCGGATTGGGGATGGGATGAACGAGATGCCGGAGGGAATCCTGGGCTGCATTGGAAGGACGCGCACGCTTGAGCTGCGGCGCGTTGCGCCGCGTAACGGTGCGCGAATTCTGCTGAAGATGGAGAGCGAAAATCCTACGGGGAGCATGAAGGACCGCATGGCGCTGGAGATGATTGAGGCGGCCGAGCGCGACGGACGGTTGCCCGCGGGAGGCGCGGTAGTGGAGTACACGGGCGGCAGCACCGGGGTTTCGCTGGCGCTGGTGTGCGCAGTGAAGCGGCACCCGCTCCACATTGTTTCGTCGGATGCATTTGCGCGCGAAAAGCTCGATCACATGAGGATTCTCGGTGCGGAATTGCAGATTATTCCCAGCGTTGGCGGGGGGATGACGGAGAAACTGACGCGAGACATGATTGAAGCCGCGCGCGTGGTGACTGAGGCGACCGGAGCGTACTGGACTGACCAGATGAAGAACACAGACCAGCTTGCCGCCTACCATGCGATGGCCGAGGAAATATGGACACAGACGGACGGCGCGATGGACGCGTTTGTTGAGAGCGTGGGGACAGCAGCCTCGCTGCGCGGGATTGGCGAGGGGTTGCGGGCGCGAAGCGAAAAAGTGAAACTGGTGGCCGTGGAGCCGTCTGAGTCGGCGGTGCTCTCGGGCGGTACGCCGGGTGCGCACAAGATCGACGGCATCGGCGCCGGTTTTGTAGTTCCGCTTTGGCACAAGGAGCTGGCCGACAGGATCGAGCGGGTATCGACCGAGGAAGCGATGGCCATGGCGTTCAGGCTGGCGCGGGAGGAGGGGCTGTTTGGCGGGACCTCGACCGGGGCCAACGTGGTGGCAGCGCTGCGGCTGGCTGAAGAACTGGGCCCGGCGGCTACGGTTGTAACCATCCTTTGCGACACGGGAATGAAGTACCTGCACACGTACGCGGCAAAGCTGGAGACGGCGGCGATGGGTTGAAATTCATTCTGCGGCGGCGATGGCATCGGCGATGCGATCGATGGCCTGGGCCTCGGCGTCGCTGCCGGGGCGGCGGCCGTTGACGAGGATTGAGAACGCGAGCGTGCGGCCGCTGGCAGCGGTCAGGTAGCCCGAGAGCGCGTTAACCTCGTTGAGCGTGCCGGTCTTGGCCCACAACTTGCCCTTGAGCGGTGAGTTTTTGAAGCGATTTTCGAGCGTGCCGTCGATGCCGCCGATGGGAAACGTGTCGCGCCACTCGGCGCCCCAGGGCTGGCGCGTGGCCCATGAAAGCAGATGAGTGAAGGCGCGAGGCGCGACGCGGTCATTGGGACTCATGCCCGAACCGTCGTAGAGAAAGAAATCGTTGTTGTCGATGCCGGAGTCGACCAGGAACTGCCTGACGACACGCGCGCCCTGAGCGAAACTGCCGTCGGCGCCCTCGGTTTTGCCCAGCAGGCGCAGAAGAAGTTCTGCGTGCAGGTTCTGGCTGGTCTTGAGGGTGACCTTAATGTCCTGCACAATGGGGACGGAAACTTGCGCGCCCAGCACGCGCCGGCCCTCAATGGGAGACGCAATGGTGATGAATTGGTTGGGAGCAAGCTTGACGGGCTGCGCGCGTTCGGCGACAAAATCAGCCGTGTCGGTGGAAAGCTTATGGCGGGTCTCAGGACTGCCTTTGACCTGAACGCCGCGCGTGAGCAACGCCTGCTTGAAGGCTGTGGCGGCAAACTCGGCGGGATCTTCCTGGGCCAGGGTGACGTGAAGGCCGGTGGGCGCGATCGTTCCCCAGGTGCGCACGGCCAGAATGCCGGGTTGCCGGACGATGCCCGGATTGACGGGCTGGCCTTCAGGCGCGATGGTCATGTTGTTTTCAAGCGTGTAGTAGTCGACGTCGGGTGACCATTCGCCGGTAACGGCGCCGGGATCGGCAGGATCGGGCTTGAGCGTAAGACCGATGGAGTTGTCGTTGAAGGAAAGGGCCGAAACCGGCGCGCCGTACGGCCACTGCGTATCGTCCCACCCCCAGCCTTCGCCCCAGGGTTCGTCGACAAAATAGGAATCGTCGCCGATGACGTTGCCCTCGATCTGGCGCACGCCGGACTGCTCAACCTGCTCAGCCAGAAGATTGAGAGGCGTCATTGGATCTCGAACTGGCTTGGGCTGCGGACCTGCGGCCGGCTGCGCCTCAGTGGAGGGCTGCGGCTGAGCGGGCGCGGATGCCGCGGGCTGCGCCTGGGAGGGGGTTGGCGGCGGCGCCGGTTGCACGGGCTCCTGGTAGGGATACTGGCGACTGCTGATGGTTGGGTCGCCGGAGCCGAGGATGATGAGGTTGCCGTGCAGAATGCCGGCTGAGTCGACGTCGCCGTCGGCAACGACGAAGGTGGTCCAGGTAAGGGTGTCGACCGGAAGCAGTGCAAAGGCCGCTGCAGTGGTGGTGAGTTTGACGTTCGAGGCCGGCGTGAAGAGCTTTGCCTCGTTGAGGCCGTACACCTGCTGGCCGTCAAGCGTGGTAACGCTGATGCCGAACTGGGCGTGGCTGAGAGCGGGGTCGGCGAGGATGGACTCGATGCGCTCGGCAAGCGTGCCCCTGGCGGGTGGTTTGACAGCATTGAGGCGAGGGAGCGCGCGGGCGCGGTGGGACTGCGCGGGCATAGCCGGGGAAGCTGCGAGGGTCGCTGTTAGAAAACTGGCCGCGATCCGGCGTAGGAGGACCATGCCGGGAGTGTACGGCATTTGGTCCCTTCGCTTGAAGGGGTGAGAAGGTCGATTCTCACAAATCGCTTGCTCCCAACATGGGAGCGGTGTAGACTGAAACAGTGAGGATCATCGCGCGGAGCACTTTGAACGGATTTGTGGAGAGCCGCGTCGACAAGCGGTTTCGCAAGACGGTGAAAGAGCAGCTCGATGCCTGGTATGCGATCGTCTCGCGCTCGGCATGGAAGAATTCTGCGGAATTGAAGCAGCAGTTTCGTTCGGCGAGCATTGTCTCGGCGGAACGGGTGGTTTTCAACATCAAGGGGAACGATTATCGGCTGGTGACGGCGGTGGATTATGCGCACGGCATCTTGCTGGTGCTGTGGCTGGGAACGCACCGTGAGTACGATCAGATGGACGTGACGCAGGTGAAATACCAGAAGGAGCGTTATGCGAATTCAACCCATTCGGACAGAAGCGGATCACAATGCGGCAATTGAGCGAATTGCGCAACTGATGGGCACAAAGCCCGGTAGTGCAGCCAGCGATGAGCTGGAGGTGCTGGCCACGCTGGTAGACGCCTACGAAAGCAAGCAATTCCCAATCGGCACTCCGGACCCGGTCACGATCATCAAGTTCCAGATGGAGCAGCAGAACCTGACCCGGAAGGATCTTGAATCGATGATTGGCAGCAGGGCGCGCGTATCAGAGGTGTTGACCGGCAAGCGTGCGCTAACGCTGGCCATGATCCGGCGTCTGCACGCAGGTTTGAGTATCCCGACCGATCTGCTGGTAGGGACGGAGGCAATACCCCAACGCGCAGTTTCGCGCGGCAAGAAACAGCAGCGGTCCGTGGGTGTTCGAACCCGGGGCCAGGTAGCCGCAAAGGTCCGCGAGCGCTGATTACGTGATGCCTGTTCGCATTCGACCACTTACCTCTTGGCGGCTGCGCACGCGCAGCATTGAGCTGGGTGCGCGCACGCTGGTGATGGGCGTGGTGAATATTACCCCCGACTCATTCAGCGACGGCGGTTCTTTCCTGGCCACTGAGGCTGCGGTGGCCCGCTGCATGCAATGCATCGATGAGGGCGCGGATTTGCTTGACCTGGGCGCCGAGAGCACACGGCCCGGTTCGCGCGCGGGCGCGCCGGACGCGGCTGTCCATCCCAGCGACAAAGGCCTGTCGCTGGGAACCCCGGCGGTGAGCGCGGAAGAAGAACAGGAACGGCTGCTGCCGGTGCTGAAAGGGATTCTGATGGCTCTGCCCGATGCGGTGATCTCGGTTGACACGTACAAAGCTGCGACGGCGCGGGCTGCGCTGGAGGCCGGTGCGGAGATCGTTAACAATGTGAGCGGATTCGCTTGGGAGCCGGCGCAGGCCAGTGTGTGCGCGGAGTTTGGCGCGGGCGTGGTGCTGATGCACACGCGCGGCCGCCCCGAGGAGTGGGGCACGCAGGCTCAGCTTGAGCCCGACGCGCTGGTTGCGGCGGTTCGCGAGGGATTGGCGGCAAGTCTCGACGCGGCGCGGAGTGCGGGGATCGCCGAGAATCGCATTGTGCTTGACCCGGGATACGGATTCGGCAAGCGGCTGGATGAGAATTACACGCTTCTGGCGCGGCAAAGCGAGTTCCTCTCGCTGGGAAGGCCGCTGTTGGCAGGGCTGAGCCGGAAGTCATTCCTGGGGCACACGCTGGCGGAGCTTTATGGCGGAAGCCCGGCTGCGGTTGACGCACGCGAGACGGCGAGCGTGGCGGCCATGACGGCGGCGATTATGAATGGTGCGTCGATTGTGCGCGTGCACGAGGTGAGGCCGGCGGTTGAGGCGGCGCGAATTGCGGACGCGGTGGTGGGGGCCGGCTGAGGTTCGGAGTTTCCCACCCTCTTTCTCAGCTGGGTGGAAATGTTGGTTTCCCGATGACGTGGGCGCTGGCGCGCCTCAGGCAACAGCAATGGCCTGATGGGTCCGCGCGAATTCCACGAGAGCATGCACGTTTTCGTGCCGGGTATCGCGAACGATTTCACAGCCGGCAGCCACGATCCAATGAGGGCCGGCCTGTGCAAGCCTCGTCTCCAGTGCCTGCGTAATCGAGTCCGGGGTTCCGTCGCGAAGATCCTTGACCGGATTGAGATTGCCGGCCAGCGTTTGCCGCGGCCCGGTTTTGGCGCGGGCTTCGTCCATGGGCACGGGGTAATCGATATCGACCATTGCGCAACCAAGCGCCCCCATTCCATCGAGGATGCGCCGCGTATTGCCGCAGATGTGCAGGCGCACGCGTCCGCCGCGCGCGTGGATCGCATCCACCAGTTTTTTCTCCCATGGCCAGACGAACTCCTGGTAAATGCGCGGTCCCACCAGCGACGCGGCGGCATCGCCGATGCCAATGATGTCGGCTCCGGCCTCAATCTGCAGCTCGGCAAAGCGCACGGCGCGATCCACGTTGAACGCGAAGAGCGCGTGCACGAACTCCGGGTCGTCGGTGAAGTCGGTCATGAGATGGTTGATGCCGCGCAGGTCGGCGGCTTCGGCGCAGGGACCCTCCACCCAGCCCTCCACAAACAGTTCGCCGCCCGCGCGCCGGCGCAGAAGCTCGATACCGAGAATGCGATCTTCCATACGCCCGCCCGGGATGGGATCGCGCGCCTCGATGCGTCCCAGCGCCGCTTTGTCGGCGAGCAGCGCTTCGGTTTCCACCATGGCTGGAGGCTGATCGTCGTACCACTGAATCTTCGCGCCCGCGTCGGCAGCTTCGCGAGCCGGGTCGGAGATCGTCGAGACATAATCGAACCCGAACATCTCAGCCGTTTTCATCTGGGCATCGGCCATGATGCGGAAGTCACGCGCGTAGGCGCCGTATTTCACGCCGAGAACATCAGCGGCGAACATCATCGTAATGGGCATCGCGGCCAGGCGATCGGCGCTCTGACCCTGAAGCACAGCGAGAACTCGTTCACGACCGGTCATAGTGTGCACGATCTTTCAACAAAAAATCGTCCGCGTCAAGCTGCGCGGAAGAACAAATACCGCAGTAGTATGCCACATTGCGCTCATTTCGATTGGTGCCGGTGAACATCGATGCGGCGGGCAGCCCGGATTCCGAGCGCGAAATGCGCCGCATGGGGCATGGCCGCCTTTTCTTTCGCCCGCTGAAGCGGGCTGCGTTCTTCGCTCAATCGACTTTTCTCCAAGCTGGCGCCTGGGGCTACCTTCTGGCGCCTGCCAAGGCGGGCTAACAGCGTGAGCCAATAGAATCGACTGTGAGCGATGATTCGAACCGGGGGATAGCTGCTGCGATGAAGACGCGCTTCGCATTCGGGAAACACGGAATTGACGTTGAGGTTCCCGCGGGATTCGATTGCCACGTGGCGCACGCGCGATCGGCCGCGGCGATTGCCGACGTTGCCTCTGCGATTGACGACGCGCTCGACAATCCCATCGGATGCGAGCCGCTCGTGAAGCTGGCCGGGGGCAGGCGCACCGCGGCGATCTCAGTGTGCGACATTACGCGGCCTGCGCCGAACTGCATCACGCTGCCGCCACTGCTCAAGCGGCTGCACGCGGCAGGAATTCCGGTTGAAGGCGTAACGATTCTGATTGCCACCGGGCTGCATCGCACGGCGACGCAGGATGAACTGATTGCGATCCTGGGGCCGGAGGTTGCCGGCAAATACCGCGCGGTGAGCCACGATGCGCGCGACCTGGCGGCCCACAGGTCGCTGGGCGTGACGCGACGCGGGACACCTGTCTCCATTGACGAGCGGTTTATTGCCGCCGATCTGCGCATCACGCTGGGATTCGTTGAGCAGCACCTGATGCTGGGGTTCAGCGGCGGGCGCAAACTGGTGGCGCCGGGCCTGGCCGCGCAGGAGACGATCAAGGCGATCCACTCGCCCAGGTTCATGCGCGAGCCGCTGGCGACGGAGGGTTCGATTGATGGCAACCCGCTGCACGCGGAGCTGCTTGAAATTGCCGCGATGGCGGGTCACCACTTCATGCTCGACGTGACGTTGACGCAGGAGCGCGCAATCAGCGGCGTGTTTGCCGGCGACCCGGTGAAGGCCCATGCGGCTGGCGTGAGGTTTCTTGAAAGCACGTCGACATCGCCGACTCCCGCGCTGGCCGATGCGGTGATTACCTGCGCAGCCGGCTACCCGCTGGACCTGACTTTCTACCAGACGGTGAAAGGACTCACGGCGGCGCAGCATATTGTGAAGCCCGGCGGCCGCATCCTGGTACTGGGCGAGTGCGCCGAGGGAATTGGCTCGCCGGAGTTTGCGCGCATGCTGGCCGCGTATCGTGGCCACGCGGAGTTCCTGGACGAGATTCGCGAGACACGCGTGGAGGTGGACCAGTGGCAACTGGAGAAGCTGGCGCTGGTGGGCGTGAAGAACGAGACGTTCTTTTATACGCCGGGCGCGGACGCTGGTCGCCTGGGGTGGCTGGGACAGCGCGTCTATGGAAGGCTCGACGAGGCGGTTGCGGGGACGCTGGAGGGGCTCGCGCCGGATGCGCTGGTGGTGCTGGTTCCCGAGGGACCGTACGCATTTGCGCGGGTGCAGCCGACGTACGCGTAGAGTGTCGCGGTCGCGGCGATCTGTTCTTTCGCCCGCTGAAGCGGGCTGGGTTCTTCGCGATGAACTCTACCCCTGGCTTACGCCAGGGGCTACCTTCTTGCGCCCGCGTTGCGGGCTCTTTGCAGCAGCCCGGTCGGGAGACCGGCGGTACTCGTAGCGCTACACGCTGATGCCCACTTTGTTGCGCGGCCACTGCGGAATCAGGCTCCACTGATCGACGACTGGCTCGCCGTCGCATTCCAGTGCGATCACCGTGGCGGGCTCATCTGGGGCCTGGAGCGGCAGGCCAGTGAGGCGCAGCGAGAACTCGTCCTGGGTGAAGTTGACCTTCGCACCGGTTTTGAGCAGGCGCGCCGAAAGCGCTTTGGGTTTGAGGCCGGCCAGGGCGACGACCACCTCGGGTTTGAAGAAATCGAGCCAGTCGGCCGCAGGCGTGTGGCCGGGCCAGTATTTCTGGTGGATGAAAAGCGTATTGCTGCGGCGGGTGAAGTTGAGATTCGTGGTGGGATTGAGATTGCCGCGCTCTGTGCCGTAGATTGATTCGCCGTTGGTCTCGAGCCAGCGGCCCACCTCGGTGAGTATTTGAGTCGTGCGCAGAGGAATGGAGCCGTCTTCAGTGGGTCCGATATTGAGCAGGTAGTTGCCGCCGCCGCGGGCGCAGGTGGCCAGGTTGTCGACGATGGTCCTGGGCGTCTTCCAGGCGTCGTCGCCGCGATTGAATCCCCAACTGTCGTTGAGGGTCATGCAGGTTTCCCAGGCGCGGCCGGTCTCTGCGGCGCGAATCTCCTGCTCGGGAGTGGAGAAGTCGCCGGGGAGCCCGTTGCGGTTGTTCACAATGATTTCGGGCTGCAGTGAGAAGACCATCTCGTTCATGCGCTCCGACTCCCACTGTTCGGCGGTGAGCGGGTAGTCGACGTCGTACCAGAGAATGTCGATCTTGCCGTAGTTGGTCATCAGCTCGCGGATGAGACCGTGCGTGTAGTCGACGAAGCGGCGGCGTGCGGCTTCGTCGGTCTTGCAGATGGCGCCGTCGGGATGGTGCCAATCCATGAGCGAGTAGTAGAAGCCCACGCGCAGGCCCTCGGCGCGCGCGGCCTCAACAAACTCGGCCACCAGGTCGCGGCCAGGCCCCTGCTTTTTGGCGTTGTAGTCGGTGAGTTGCGTATCCCATTGGCAGAAGCCCTCGTGGTGCTTGCTGGTCATCACCATGTATTTCTGACCGGCGCGCTTGGCCAGGCGCGCCCAGTCACGGGCGGCGTTGGGCCTGGGATGGAAGTTTTTGGCCAGGATCTCGTATTGGGAGAGCGGAATGCCTTCGTATTCCTTGGCCCACTCGTGCTGGCCGATCACGCTGTAGAGGCCCCAATGGATGAACATGCCGAACTTGGCCTGGTGCCACCACTTCATGCGCCCGGCGCGAGTGCCGGTCTGCTTTTGGTCGGCCGGCGTGGGAGCGGGGGCGGCGGTTTGCGGCGATGGCGCCGCGAGGCCGCGCGCGTTGGCGGCGGCAAGGGCTGCGGCTCCGGCCGCGCCAAATTGTTTCAGGAATGCACGCCGAGTGTTCTCGTTCCAATTCATGGGTTCCTCCAGTGGTGGGCTTTGTTGCATGGTGGCGATTGCCGCTGTTCCCGGGTCCCCAAATGCGAGGGACCCGGGACACCCAACGGTATGTATGCCACTCACGCCGACGGAGGCAAATATAGCAGTTCGTCCCGACCCTGCGGGGCGGGGATCGTTCTTTGCCGCGGCTTTCCCAGGACTACCCCTTCGACTTCGCTCGGGGTTCGACCTGGGCTATTGTCGAGTCGTCCCTACGGGACGAAGACCGGCGCAGACTGGTTTTCTGACGGCCGCTCGATGTGATCGGTGACAAAAGTGTCGATGGGGCCACTCGAGGGGATGAGTTTGAGGACGAGTCGATCTCCGCGCGCGGTGAAGGTCGACACGGCCGAGAACCCGTCGCCGAGTTTACTCCTGGCGCAGGATTACATCTCCGTTGATGGTGTCGATAGAGACCTTGTTCAGTCCGTTGCCGACACGGCCGGCGGCGCGAATGTATTTGCGCGGCGTGCCGTGGGAGTTATCCCACTCATCTGTTTCCTGGACCTCGAGGCCGGCATGCTGCTCGATGTGGTAACCGCGGTCGGCCTTGGTGTAGGCTAGCGTGATTCTCACACTCATGGGGAAGTCCTTGGGCACGGTGAGCTCAATTCTGCCGCCCTTCGAGCCAAGCTCGATGTCACACCCGCCAGCCGAACAGCCTGTTTCGCGCACCGTGATATCGCCCCCCATGGTGGTTGCCTTGACGGGGCCGCTGGCCGTGGAGATGGTGATGTTGCCGCCCATCGTATTGGCGTCCACCGGGCCGGTGGAGTTATCGACGTCGATGGAGCCACCCATAGTCTTCAGCGTCGCGGAGTCGGCGACATTGCCTACGTGGATATTGCCGCCCATGGTGGAGAGGTTGGCTCCATGAGGAGCGCTGTCGACGTCGATGTTGCCGCCCATTTTGGAGATATGGACCTCGCTCGATTCATCCCCAGCGGTGATGCCGCTTTGCTCGTGGTAGCTGGTCGATTTACAAGCGGCGAAAGCGATGGGCAACAGGCTTGCCAGCAAAAGCGTAAAGAGTCTGCGCAGGTTCATCGGAATGACCTCCTGGAGGCGAACGGCGGTAGTCCTTATTGCAGAGTACGCAGGCCGGGCCGTCGAGGTTCCGGCAGATTCCACGCGGCGGCAGCGGTCTCCGGTCGAGCGGTCAATTCTCCGAGGGCTTTTCGACGTGGTCGATGATGAAGACATCGACCGGGCCTTTGGCCGGCTCGAGCTTGAGGCCGAGCTGCTCTTCCAGCGCGGTGAAGAGGGAGGGTCCGGCGTCGTCCGCGCTTTGCTGTTCGTCAGGCGTCCACTTGAGAGCGATGTCGTATTTGCCAGTGAGGCCAGTCTTGTCGATGACGGTGCGGCCCAAAAGATCGGAGAGGGAGAATGCAAGACTCCCGATGGGACCTTTCCGCACCTGGATCTCGCCATTGCCCCATGAGTACCCTCCTTCGTGCTCGCTATCGGGCGCATCCTTCAGTTTGAATCCGCCCTTTGCGACGACGAGCTGGTAGACCGGCCCTTCGCGTGTCTCATGGTGGACGCGGAGCTTGAACCTGTCGGCTAAAAGCGCCTGCAACATCAGTTGCTCCTGTTTCCACTCGTCCTCTCTGGGAAGCTTCACCATTGCAACAGCCGTTTCATCATCTGCCTTTGCCTCCACATCGAAGAGCGACGAATTGCCCCAGCCCGGCATGCCGGGGATCGTTACGTTGGGTTTGATGGGATAGGCGTTAAACAGGAGCCCCAGGAGCGTAGTGCACTGTGCCGAGAATCGGCCAGGCGGCGAGCTGACCGACATTCCCATGCAGCCCGGATTGCTGGGTTTAATTGAGGCGACTTCGAACGCCGGAGCTTTCGAGGTCGCGGCGGGTGCAGCCGGCGGATTGGCTTGCGCGGACGCGGGAAGCACAACATTGAAACAGGTCGAGACAAGCAGCAGAGTTTTCCCGGCGGATCGTAATTGTTGGAGAACTTGGTCGAGCATCCTGCGAGTCAGCCTTTCCTTGGCGGTGCTGCCCCAAGCGAAACTAATTCTCCGACGGCTTTTCGACATGGTCGATGATGTAGACGTCGACGGGGCCTTTGGCGGGTTCAAGTTTGAGGCCGAGCTGTTCTTCGAGGGCGATGAAAAGGTCGGGGCGCCCCTTAAACTGGGGGGATTGATCGGCAAACGAGGCTGGAGCGTCGGCGAGGGGATTCCATTTCAGGCTGAAGCTGTATTTGCCGGTAAGGCCAGTCTTGTCGACCACGTAGCGGCGAGCAAGACCCGAGAGCACACCAAGGATCTGACTGAGTGCAATGCCGTCTCCAGATATTTCTCCCCATCCCATGTTGTAATTGTCCTCCTTGCCCGCGGGAGTCTCCTTGAACTTGGGTCCATTCTTGGCGATGACGAGGTTGTAGATCGGCATTTGCCGGGTTTCCTTGTGGATCTTGAGTTTGAAGCGGTCGGCAAGGACGGCCTGAAGCATAGAGTGACGGATCTCTTGCTGCTGATCCTGGGGCAGCTTCTTGAGGGCGGCCGCGGTTTCCTCATCCATCTTTGCCTGGACGCTGTAGAACTCGGCCATGGCTGATTGCTGCAAGCCGACGATCTGGTCTGATGTGAGGATCGGATAGGCCTGAAAAATGAGGCTCATCAGGCTATCGGGATGGGAGGTGAATCCATCATCCGAAATCGATGTGCCGAGCGACATGCCTGGCTCAAGCTTGATCGGCTTGATGGAGACGACGTCGTAAGAAAAGGCGGCAGGGTTGGCGGAGCTGGCGGGTGCAGCCGGCGGATTGTCTTGCGCGGACGCGGGAAGAATAAGCGGGAAGCAGGTTGAGGCGAAAACGATGAGGGCGCAATGAGTAAGGAGGGACCGGAGTTTGCTGCAGGTCATGGCTGGGTCTTGCCTTTCAACCAGGAACCGACGATAGCTGTTTATGGGACGCAACAGGCGTACCCGGCGTTTGTGGGCACGGCGGAATTATTTTCGCTCGGTGGCAAAGTAAACGGCTACGCCGGCAACCAGGGCAAACGCAGCGGCGGCGACAACCACGAAGATGAGGCCGGAGGCAGAGCCCGAGGTTGAGGTAGACGAGAGATCGCCGGCATGGAGCTGCGCCGATTGCGAGAGCTTGCCGAGCCAGGCGAGCCAGCCGGGGAAGTTGCGGGCCTCGAAGGCGGCAAAGCCGACGATGGGCAGCAGAAGGGCGACAAGGGCAAAGACCTGGGCGCCCATGAGAGGGCGCTGGATGCGCTCGAAGGCCTGCTGGCGGCTTCGCAACTGGGCGCGCCACCAGATGGCGCCGGGCGAGTCCGGCTTGGCGGCGGCAATGGTAGCGGCGCGAGCGCGTTGAAAGGCCCCGGCCACGAGGACCAGGTCGGCGCAGGCGCGGCACGAGCTGGTGTGGGCGCGCAGTTCTGGCGGAGCAGCCAGGGGCCACTGGCCGCTCTCGACCAGTTCGCGAATCTCTTTTTCGCAGGTGCAGGAAACGAGTGTCATTGGGACCCTCCCGCAGGTTTTTGCTGCTCGCGGAGGAGGCGGGCGATTTTGCGGCGCGCACGGAAGAGCAGCAACCGGATGCTGGCTGAGGCAAGGCCGGTGACCTGGGCGATTTCACGGTGTGAGTAGCCCTCGGCATGGGCCAGCCACAGGAGCTGGCGCTCGCGAGGCTTCATGCGGCGGAGCGCGGGCCCCAGCTCGGCCTGCGATTCGGTTTGGGCAGCGCCGCCCTCGATGCTGAAGAGCTCTTCGGGCAGCTCGTCGATTGAAGCGGCGCGGGGCCGGCGCCAGTGATCGTGCAGCAGGTTGGTGGCGATGCGGAACAGATACAGGCGTGCCGCGACTTCACCATCTTCAGCCAGCGACGGCGCGCGCTCGGCGCAGAGAAAGCGCACGTAGCTCTCCTGCATCAGGTCGTCGGCCAGGGCCGCGTCACAGGAGGCGCGCACCAGATAGGCCCAGAGCGGCCGCGCCGAGCGCTCGTAGAAGCCGGCGAAGGCGGAGCTATCCATTTGCGCGGCCGTATGCTCGGCAGCGGCATCCGCCTCGCCCGCGAGCGGGTTCGGTAGTGCGAGATCCCAGGGCATGCGCCTCCTTGCCACGGCCTCGACCTTTCAAGATCACAAGCCGGGGTTGTTGCTATCCTGCCGGGGATTATCCGGCATGAGTCCCAGGCGATGAGCCACCACCCAGGTTGCCCCTGCGGAAAGGATAAACCCGATGCCGGGCATTAGCATTACGGTTCCGGTGATCAGCATGGACTCGGCTGTGTCCTGGTCTCCCACATGACGGAGCAGGAGGAAACCGATGCCGAGGAGCACCATGACGACGCCGATCTGGAGGGGCGTTAGAACGCGAGCCACTACGTTTGGCACGAATGGGCCTGCGCTGGCGCCGGTCGAGATTGGGGCCGCTTCAAGGAACCGCTTGCCTGCCTCTGTCTCCATATACGCAGCCAGCTCCTGGCTGGTGCTGAATTTGTCGATGAGGCGGGAGTGAACCTCGCTCTGCATTTTGAAGGTGCGGCTCCAGCGGCGGCTCTCGACCATGAAGCGGAAGATGAGGACGAGGGCGCTGAAGATCGTAATGACGATGACCATGGGAATGAACTTGTCAACGACCTCTGCCGCACTGGAGTGGTGATCTGGCCGGGGCGCGAGGTCGGGCCAGACAGTGCGTTCAAGGGCCTGTTCGCGATCGTCGCCGGTTTCTTTGAGGTGGCTGAAGAGGTAGAACTCGGGGTTCTTGGCGATGTCAGGGTGGGCGGCGATGAACTGGGCTAACTCAGGGTTGTTGCGCTCGACATAAGCCTGGTCGGCCAGTAGCGAGGGATCGCGTGCCACCACTGAAGTGAGGACCGGGCTGAGGCGCAGCAGCTTGAGGAACTGGCCCTGGATCTCGGCCACTTCCTGCTCGGTGGGCGCCGCTGCTGAGGCGGCCGGCCTTTGCGGGGCGGCCTGCGAATGGGAGAGGACGGGCGCGCCAGCGCCAATCCCGAGGATTACGGCGAGGGCCATGGCGAGGACTTGATTTTGGTTTTTCATGTTCGTTCACCCCTGTTGAGGTTGCTGTTCTGCACCTATAACGAATGGAAGGGGTGAGTGGTTAACAGGGGGTGGGCATTTTTGTCGCCTTTCGCGGCGAAGGGGCGATCGGCGATCGATGGCGCTAACCGCTACTCTCGCCGGAAGCGGTTGGCCTGGTCGAATTCGCTGCGCAGTTCGGGGGTGCGGAGGTTTCCATAGCGGTGGGGAAAGTGGGTGCGACTAAACGTAAATGGACTTGCGTTTAGTGACACTATATGAAAGTATGATTACGTATGGTACAGAGACGCTTTTGGCTCGATCTGC
>Ga0326727_10015712_pt1 | contig 16154 bp, 10 predicted proteins | sample MB2enrmetagenome_FD_207643 | JGI IMG/M metagenome (GOLD analysis project Ga0326727, IMG submission 207643) | Lab enriched peat soil microbial communities from McLean, Ithaca, NY, United States - MB29MY | ecosystem: Environmental > Terrestrial > Soil > Wetlands > Peat | place: USA: New York...
CCATGAACGGCGTCATGGGGATGATCGGCCTGGTGCTGGAACGGTGCGCCGACGCGGAAGACCGCGAGCAGTTGACGGTGGCCCAAACGGCGGCGCAATCGCTGGTCAAGCTGCTCGACGAGATCCTGGATCTCTCCAAGATCGAGGCCGGAAAGATGACCTTCGAGACCATCGATTTCGATATTCCAAATCTGGTGGAGGATGCTCTCCGTATGTTCCAGATTGCGGTCCGCCAAAAGAACCTGGCGCTCCGCTTCGATTGTCCTGTCAATAGCCCGAAGTGGGTGCGCGGAGATCCCGCCCGGCTTCGGCAGGTGCTGGTCAATCTGGTGGGCAACGCCGTGAAATTCACCGCCCAAGGCTGCATTCGGGTGGAAATTCGCCGGGCTGCCGGGGACAATTTGCAGTTTGCCGTGGAAGACACGGGAATCGGTATCGCTCCGGGAAAACACGAGGCTATCTTCGACGCTTTCACCCAGGCCGACGGGTCTCACACGCGGCGTTTCGGCGGTTCGGGCCTCGGCTTGACTATCACCCGAAGGCTGGTGGAGCTGATGGGCGGCAAGCTGCAATTGGAGAGTGAACCGGGGAAGGGTAGCCGCTTTTTCTTTCAACTGCCGATGCCGTCCATCCCGGAGCCGGACTCGGCGGCCCCAGGCAACGGTCCGTTCGCCGGAGTCGCGCTCCCGCGGCTGCGGATTCTGGTGGCCGAGGACAATGCCATTAATCAAAGAGTGATCGATTCCCTGCTCCGGCGCCAGGGGTGGACCGTCCTCCTGGCGGGAAACGGCAGGCTCGCGTGCGAAGCGTGGGAGCGGGGAGCTTTCGACCTGGTCCTCATGGACATCCAAATGCCTGAAATGGACGGGCTGGAGGCGACGCGCTCGATCCGCCAGCGCGAACGGGACCTCAAATGCGCGAGTCCGATCCCAGTGGTCGCGCTGACGGCGCACGCCAGCCAGGCCCAGCGCGATCAGTGTCTGGCGGCCGGGATGGATGGCGTCGTCACCAAACCCGTGAGCCTCTCCGCGCTGCTGAAGTGCATCGGAGAGGTGTTCGCCGAGCGCCGCGCCAACGTCTGACTCTTGACATCTTTTCCGGTTAGCACGATAATGACTTTCGTTATCGAAATCAGATTATGATGTTGGACTATCAAGATCCCGCGGTAGACCGCGGCCTCTACTCCGGGCTGATGCGACTCCATATCCTGCATCACGCCGTGGAGGGCCCCATTTTCGGGCTGGGGATGCTGGAAGAACTGGCCCGGCACGGGTATCGAATCAGCCCAGGCACCCTTTATCCCCTGCTGCACGGCCTGGAAAAGAAGGGGTATCTCAAAGCCAGGGAACTGCGCAAAGGGAAGTCTCTGCGAAAGGTCTATCGCGCTACTCCCCTGGGCCGCAGAGCTCTGGCGGCGGCCAAATTGAAGGTCCGCGAGTTCATCGGGGAACTTTTCGAGGGCAAGCCGCGATCATGAAACTCCTGACCACGATCTTCGCGGCTGCCATTCTCCTCACCGCCCAGCAGACCCCGCCCGCGGAAATGAACATCGCGCAAGCGGTGGAGACGGCCCTGCGAAATTATCCGTCGATTCGTGTGACGCAGGAACAGATGAACGCCGCCGCGGCCGCCATTCGGCTGGCACAGACCGCTTACCTGCCGCGCGTCGATGGCCTTGTGCAGGTGAATGTTGCCACGCGGAACACTTTTTACGGAATGCTGCTGCCGCAAAGCGTCATCCCCGGCGTGGATGGCGTCAAAGCGGACAACCTCGGCACGGTATTCGATAGCGGCGCCGGGGTGCTGGTCTCCTGGCAGCCGTTCGACTTCGGCCTGCGCCACGCCAATGTAGCCGTCGCGGAGGCGGCGCGCGGGCAGGCGCAGGCGGCGCTGGACAAGACACGCTATCAAATCTCGGTGGCCGCCGCCGACGCGTTTCTCACAGCGGTCGCCGCGCGTCAGACCGCCGACGCAGCGCGCGCGTCGGTGGATAGCTGGCAGATCTTACAGCGTAGTATCCACGCGCTGGTGAACGCACAACTGCGGCCGGGAGCCGACGAGTCGCGAGTCACCGCGGAATTAGCGGCAGCCCAGACGCAAGTCGCGCAAGCCGAGCAGGCCGTCGACATTGCGCGCGCCACCTTGAGCGAATTTGTGGGTCTCGACCCGCCGCAACTGAGTCTCAACCCCGGGAAACTGATGGAACCCGCCCCGGAGGCTCCCGAATCCCCGTTCCACGCGGCCGATAATCCCCTGGCGCGCGAGCAAACCGCGGCCATCGCCCAACAGCAAAAGCGGCTCGATGCCTTGGAGCGCATCTATCATCCGCAGTTTCTCGTCCAGGGCGTGGCCTCCGGCCGGGGCAGCGGCGTGGAAACCGACGGCGCACGGCTCGGGGGTCTGAACGGCCTCGTTCCGACGACGCCCAATTTCGGGCTCGGGCTGACAGTCACATTTTCGGCCATGGACCGCTTCGCGCTGCACGAGCAGGAGGCCATGCAATCGGCCAATGTACGGGCGCAGGAAGCGCAATATCAAGCGATCGCCACCAAACTGCGCGCGCAATTCAATACCGCGACGGCCGCGCTCGCGGGCGCGCGCCGGGTGGCGGCGAACACGCCCGTCGAGGTTGCCGCCGGGCGAACGGCCGTCGAACAGGCGACCGCCAGATACCAATCGGGGTTGGCGCCCATCGACGATGTCGCGCAGGCGCGGCGCCTCCTGGTACAAGCGCAAATCGACGACGCGCTGGCCCGCCTGAACGTCTGGCGCGCGCGGCTGCAGTTGGCGGCGGCGCGCGGCGACATCCAGCCGTTTCTCGACGAGGCAACTCGCTAGGTCTGAAAAGGTAGGAACATGCGTCTCGTCTTCGCCGCGCTTCGCAGACCGCTGACCGTGGTCGTCGCCCTGATCGCGATTTCCCTCTGCGCCATTCTGGCCATCCGGCGCATGCCCGTCGACATCTTCCCGCAGGTGGGCGATCCGGCCATCTACGTCGCGCAGCCCTACAGCGGCATGGACCCGGCCCAGATGGAGGGCTACCTTACCTACTATTACGAGTATCACTTCCTCTACATCACGGGTATCGACCATGTGGAGAGCAAGAGCATCCAGGGAGCGGCCCTCATGAAGCTGGTCTTCCACGAAGGCACCAACATGAGCCAGGCGATGTCGGAAACCGTGGGATACGTCAACCGCGCGCGCTCCTTCATGCCTCCCGGCACGGTCCCGCCCTTCATCACGCGCTTCGACGCCGGCAGCGTGGCGGTCGGCCTTCTGGTGTTCAACAGCGCGACCCACACGCAGGGAGAGCTGCAGGATTTCGCCATCAACCGCGTGCGGCCTCTGTTTGCGACCTTGCCGGGAGTTTCGGCGCCGCCGCCCTTCGGCGGCAATCAGCGAACCATCGTGGTGACGCTCGATCCGGCCAAATTGCAGCAGTATCGCATCTCGCCCGAGGAGGCGATCCGGGCCGTCAGCAAATCGAGCGTAGTGATGCCGTCGGGAAACATGTGGACCGGCAAAATCGAGCGCATCGCCCGCACCAATTCGGCGTTGGGCGCCAATCTGGCGGAGCTGCTGGATACTCCGATCCGTCCCGCGACGGGCACGAGCGTCTATCTGCGCGACATCGGGACGGTGGAGAACGGCACCGATATCGTCACGGCGTACGCCCACGTGAATGGCAAACGCACGGTTTACATTCCCGTCACCAAGCGCGCCGACGCCTCGACTCTGGCGGTGATTAATGCGGTCAAACGGGCGATCCCGACGTTTAAGAAAGCGCTGCCGGAAGATGTGGACGTCAGTCTACAGTTCGATCAATCGCCCTACGTTACCAATTCGCTGCGCGGCCTGGTGACGGAGGGACTGCTCGGCGCGGCGCTCACCGGCCTGATGGTGCTGATCTTTCTTCGCGATTGGCGCAGCGCCGCCATCGTCATTCTGAATATCCCGTTCGCCCTGCTGAGCGCGGTGATCCTGCTCTGGTTGACCGGCCAGAGCATCAACATCATGACGCTGGGCGGCCTCGCGCTGGCGGTCGGCGTCCTCGTGGATGAGGCGACGGTCGAGATCGAGAACATCCATACCCAAATGGCCCCTGGAGTCTCTCGCGCGCGGGCCGTGGTGGAGGCATGCAGCCGCACGGCGATGGCCCGCTTGCTTTCCATGTTCTGCATTCTGGCCGTATTCGTGCCTTCGTTTTTCATGGTGGGGGTAGCTCGCCAGTTGTTTGTGCCTTTGTCGCTGGCGGTAGGTTTCTCGATGATCGCGTCCTACCTGCTTTCGAGCAGCCTCGTGCCGGTGTTCTCCACCTGGATGATGCGGGAACGGCGCCGTGGGGAGGAGCATGGCCGCCTGCGCTCGTTTTATGACCGCTACCTGCCCGCCGTTTTGCGATGGCGATGGCCGCTGGCGCTCGTCTATCTGGCCTCCGCCGCCGGCCTGATCTATTTTCTGGCGCCCCGCATGGGAACCGAGATCTTCCCCGACCCCAATGCTACGCTCTATCGCCTGCGCCTGCGCGCGCCTGCCGGTACGCGTCTCGAAGAGAACGAACGCATCGTGCTGCACGCTCTCGACATCATCGAGCGCGATGCCGGCAAGGACAACATTCAGATCACCAGCGACTTTCTTGGCCTGATTCCCTCCAGCTACCCCGTGGACCTGATCCATCTGTTCACCAGCGGTCCGCAAGACGCCATCGTCCAGATTTCGTTCCGCCCGGATGCTCCACGCGGCGAAGCCCTGCGCGAGCGCCTGCGAGCCAGTCTGCAGCACGAGCTGGCCGGAACGGAGGTCTCCTTCGAGGCCGGCGACATCGTCACGCAGGTGATGAGCTTCGGTTCGCCCACCCCCGTCGAGGTCGACGTGCAGGGAGTGAATCTGCAGGACGACTACGCATACGCGCAAAAGGTCCGGGCCTCGCTCGCGAAGCTGGGCTTCCTGCGCGATCTCAAATTCGCGCAGGAGATGAATTACCCCACGCTCGACATCAATATCGACCGCAACCGCAGCGGCCAGTTCGGATTGACCATGGCGGACGTGGTGCGTTCGGTGGTGCCGGCGACTTCTTCATCCCGGTTTACCGATCCGAACTATTGGCGCGATCCCAACTCCGGCAATGCCTTCCAGATTCAGGTGGAATTGCCGCAGAACCAGATGCAAAGCGTGGAGCAGGTGGGCGACGTTCCGGTGATGCTGGGAGGCAATGCGAAGCCGCTTCTCGACGATATCGCCAGCCTGAAGACCAGCACCATGCCTGGTGAGATCGACCGTTTCAACGGCCAGCGGGTCATCGGCATCACCGCCAATATTCACGAGATCACGCTCGGCGAAGCGGCGGGCAAGATCGCGCAGGCCGTGTCGGCGGCCGGTGCGCCTCCGCGCGGCGTTTCGGTGGTAACGCGCGGTGAAATCCCGCCTCTGCAGCAGACCATCTCCGGACTGCGGACGGGCTTGCTGCTGGCGGTCGTAGTGATCTTTCTTTTGCTGTCCGCCAATTTTCAATCCGTGCGGCTGGCGCTGGCTATCGTTCTGACCGTACCGGCGGTGATCTGCGGCGTGCTGCTGATGCTGCGCGTCACCGGGACCACACTCAACATTCAGTCGTTCATGGGCGCCATCATGGCGATCGGGATCGCGGTTGCCAATTCGATTCTGCTGGTGACGTTCGCCGAACGCGCACGCCACGAGAACCGGCCGGTCCTGGAGGCGACCCTCATCGGCGCCGGCAGCCGGCTGCGCGCCATCCTGATGACGGCGGCCGCGATGATCTTCGGCATGCTGCCGATGGCTCTCGGTTTCGGCGAGAGCGGCCAACAGACAAGTCCTCTGGCGCGCGCCGTGATCGGCGGTCTGCTGGTTTCCACGTTCGCTACGTTAACGATTTTGCCTTCGATCTATGCCATTCTGCAGGGCAGAAGTTCGGCCACTTCACCTTCTCTCGATCCCATGGATCCTACGAGCCGATATTATGATGCCAGATAAACGTTGTAAGGCAACCGTCCTCCTTTTTGCGCTCGCTCCCCTGGCGCTCGCGCAAACCATCGATCTGACGCCGGTGATCTCGCGGCCCGAGTCGCGAATCGTCAATCTTCCGGCGGAAGTTTTACCCTACCTCAGCGTCTCGTTGCATGCCAAGGTGCGAGGCTATGTCGAGCAGGTGACGGTCGACCGCGGCAGCGCTGTCAAACAGGGAGAACGGCTGATCACTTTGACGGCGCCCGAAATGGACGCGCAGATCGCCGAGGCGGAAGCTAAATTTCAAGCCACGGTGGCGGACGGAGCGCAGGGGGAAGCACAACTGGCCGCTGCTCAAAGCACCCTCGAGAGAATACGGGAGGCGGCCAAAACGCCGGGCGCGGTCGCCGGAAACGACGTAGTACAGGCGCAGAAGCAGGTCGATGCCGCGCAGGCGCTGGTGCAATCCCGGCAGCGGGCGAGTGGGGCCGCGCAAGCCGCTCTGGATGCCCTCAAAGCGATGCTCGCTTACCTCAGGATTACGGCGCCGTTCGATGGTGTGGTCACCGAACGCCTGGTGCATCCCGGCGCATTGGTGGGCCCGGGCGCCGACCCGGCTCTCCTCACGATTCAGCAGATTTCGCGATTGCGCGTGGTTGTCCCGGTGCCCGAGGAGTACGTCGGCGAAATCGCGCTCGGCACTAACGTCGAGTTCAGCGTTCCCGCCCATCCCGGGCGCACCTACGCCGGGAAAATCGCGCGTGTGGCCGGCGTGCTGGACGAAAAAACTCGCACCATGCCGGTAGAGCTGGATTCTACGAATCGCGACGGCGCGCTGGCTCCCGGAATGTACCCCAGCGTGAAATGGCCGGTGCATAGCCAGGCAGCCGTTCTGTGGGTGCCCAGGACCAGCATCGTGACCACCACCGAACGTACGTTCGTGATTCGCGACCGTGCCGGCCGCGCCGAGTGGGTCGATGTAAAAAAGGGCGCGGCGGAAGGCGATCTCGTATCGGTGATCGGGAATTTGAAGGCAGGCGACATGGTGGTAAGGCGAGCCACCGATGAAATCAGAGAGGGCAACCTGATTCAGACGGCGGCGAAATCCAGGTAGGTCTTTCCTTTCTCTGCGGCCTCTGCGTCTCTGCGAGAGATCTTCATTTTGACTTGACAAAGTCGAACATCTGCCCCATAGTTAGCCTATGGGATGGCTGGGCCAACTCTGGCGAAGACTCGCATTTCTCCTCCGCCGAAATCAGTTCGATTCCGACCTGGAAGAAGAAATGCGCTTCCATCTGGAGCGGAAAGCAGCCGATCTCGACCCGCTCGCGGCCCGGCGGCAATTCGGCAATGCCGCGCTGCTCCGCGATGAGAGCCGCGACGCCTGGGGCTGGGGACCGTTCGAGCGCGCCTGGCAGGACGTCCGCTTCGCCTTCCGTATGCTGCGCAAGAACGCGGCGTTCACCACCCTTGCGCTCGCCACGCTCGCCATCGGCATCGGCGCCAATACCCTGATCTTTACGGTGGTCCACGCCGTACTACTGTCGCCGCTCCCCTACCATCAGCCCGAGCGGCTGGTGCGCATTCTGGGGCAGAAAAAGGACTGGGTGGATTACATGTCAGGCCCAGACGTCGCCGACATCGCAGCCCAAAATACGGCCTTCGACGGCATCGCTATGTACACCCCGGAGGGCGCCGACCTCACCGATGGCAGGGAGCCGGAACTACTCCAGGGAAGCCAGGTGTCGGCGAATCTGTTCTCGGTGCTGGGCGTGAGCCCCATCGCAGGACGCGGCCTCGACGCCGGCGACGAAAAGCCGAATGCCCCGCCCGCGGTTGTCATCAGCTACGCGCTCTGGCAGCGGAAATTTGGGGGTGAGCGCTCGATCGTCGGGAAAACTGTCGCCTTGGGTAAAGATCCCCGAACGGTAGTCGGCGTGATGCCGCCGTCGTTTCGCATCCCCAATCCCGAGACGCAATACTGGGTGCCGATCACTCAGGTCCGCGCAGCGTTGCCTCGTGGCAAGCATCTGTTTTCGGTCCTGGGGCGCCTCAAGCCGGGCGCCACGGTCGAACAGGCACGCGCCGAAGTGAAGACCATCGCCGATCGGTTGCAACGCGCTTACCCGGAGACCAACCACGGTTGGAGCGGCGACGTGGTCTCATTGACCGAGAACATTGTCGGCGGCGTACGCTCCGTGCTCAGCGTTCTGCTGGGAGCGGTGGGCATGGTTTTGCTCGTGGCCTGCGCCAATGTGGCGAACCTCTCACTATCGCGGAGTTTGCAGCGGCGGCAGGAGATGGCCGTCCGCGCGGCGCTGGGCGCCGGCCGAAGACGGCTCGCGCGTCTGGTGTTCGTGGAGAATCTTCTGCTGGCGCTGGCAGGCGGCGCTTTGGGCGTTCTATTGGCGGTCTGGGGATTGCATGCTCTGGCGCCGTTCTATCCTCCGGGCCTTCCGCGCACGTCTGAAATTCGCGTCGATAACGCGGTGCTGGCGTTCACGACCCTCATCTCCCTGGGCACGGCCCTTCTGGTGGGCCTTTTGCCGGCCATGCGCCTCTCGCAGACCGATCTGAATGCCTCGCTGAAGTCCGGCATGCGATCGGGCGGAAGGCGCACCGCTCGCACGCGCTCCGTCCTGGTGGTGGCGCAAGTCGCCTTGGCCATGGTGCTGGTCACCTGCGCCGGCCTGTTGATCCTTAGTTTCCTGCTGCGCACGCGCATCAGCGGATTCAGCCCCGACAATGTCCTGATCGCGGAATTGCCCAGTTTGCCGGCCGGCCGCATCGACAGCATCGTCGAACGTGTCCATTCGCTGCCAGGAGTCGCCGCCGTGGCGGCCACCACTTCGTTCTCTTACGTACATATGATGACCATCGAAGTGCAAGTGGAAGGGAAGCCAGGAGTCTCTTCTGGCGCCGGGCCGATGTTCGAGGTCGTCACCGCGGACTATTTCCATGCCTTCGGGGTGCCTCTGCGCAAGGGCCGCGGCATCGAGAGCCGCGACACCGCCGCCGCTCCTCCTATCGCGGTGATCAACGAGACCATGGCACGGCAATATTTCCCCGCCGACGATCCCATCGGCAAACGGATTCGGTTCGACGCCAAATCGACCTGGCGGACCATCGTCGGGGTGACTGCCGACGCATTCACCTCTGAAGAAGGCCACAACGCCGCGCTATATGTCGCGTACCCGCAAATTGAAGATTTCGAGCCCAACACCATCGCCATCCGCACGACCGGACCTCCAAGGGCCGTCGCCTCCCAGGTTCGCGCCGTGATTCGCGAAGTAGCTCCCAAGGCGCCTATCGCGAAAATGCAAACCATGCGCGACGATCTCTTCGGCATGGTCGCCAAGGAGTGGTTCTACACCCTGATTCTGGGCTTGTTCGGCGCTATGGCGCTGGCGCTTGCCGCGCTCGGCGTCTATGGCGCGGTCAGCGTGGCGGTGAGCCTGCGGACCCACGAGATCGGCGTGCGGATGGCGCTGGGCGCGGCGCGCAGCGACGTACGGGCCACCGTCCTGCGGGAAGGACTGGTGCTGGCCGCCGTTGGCGCCACGATTGGCGCCGCGGCATCGTGGATGGCCACGCGCCTGCTGCTTTCCACAGGCCTGCTCTTCCAGGTGAAACCCCGCGATCCGCTCACCTTCGCGCTCGTTCCGGCCGTTTTGCTCGCGGCAGCCGTGGCCGCGTGCTGGGGACCCGCCCGGCGCGCGACCCGGGTCGATCCTGTAATCGCTTTGCGATACGAGTAGCAGCCCTCCCGTGGTATTTTGGGGCGATGCCTATCGAGAATCCGTTCCAAGATCCTCTGCGGTTTGAACGGCGTGTGCCCGAATGCGCAGTCGTCATTTTCGGCGCCAACGGCGACCTCACCAAACGCAAACTGCTCCCCGCCCTCTATCGACTGGCCTATGACCGCCGGCTCTCCGCCGGATTCGCGGTGGTCGGGATCTCGCGCACTCCCATGAGCGACGAGGCCTTCCGCGAAAAGATGCTGGAAGCCGTCAAACAATTCTCCGAAGACACCAACTTCGATGAAAACGTGTGGAACGCCTTCGCAGCCGGACTCTACTATGTTGCCGGCGATATCGGCGATGCGGCTCTCTATCGGAATCTGGCCACCAGGCTGGAGCAGATCGAGAGCGAGCGCCATACCGGCGGGAACGTCCTGTTCTACCTCTCCACTCAGCCCAGCCAATATGCGCGCGCCGCGCAGGGCTTGGGCGCCGCCGGAGTGAGTAAAGGAAAGGGATGGCGGCGCCTGGTGGTGGAGAAGCCGTTCGGCCACGACCTTGAGAGCGCGCGCGAGTTGAGCGACCGCCTGCACGAATCTTTTGACGAATCCGAGGTCTACCGCATCGATCACTATCTCGGTAAAGAGACCGTGCAGAACATCTTGGCGTTCCGCTTCGGCAACGGGATCTTCGAGCCGTTGTGGAATCGGCGATACGTCAATCACGTGCAGATCACCGGCGCCGAATCCATCGGGGTCGAAGGCCGCGGCGCGTATTATCAGGAAGCCGGCGCGCTCGACGACATGATTCAGAACCACCTTCTGCAGGTGATGGCCACCATCGCCATGGAGCCGAGCGCCACGTTCCGGGCGCCTTCGGTGCGCGACGAACGGTCGAAATTGCTGCGCTCCATCCGTCCTATGACTCCCGAAGAGGTGCGCGTCAATACCGTGCCTGGGCAATACGGGCCGGCAAGCATCGGCGGTAAGGACGTACCCGGTTTCCGCCAGGAGCCCGGCGTCGATCCGCAATCGCAGACCAACACCTACGCGGCCGTCACGCTGTTCGTGGAGAATTGGCGGTGGGCCGGCGTGCCGTTTTATATCCGCACGGGCAAACGGCTGGCGAAGCGCGTGACCGAGATTTCCATCCAGTACAACGAAGCTCCGCTGCACATCTTCGATCAGGACGGCGCTGAAAGCGAGCCCAATCTGCTGATCGTGCGCGTCCAGCCGGAGGAAGGCATTTCGCTGAAGTTCCGCTCCAAGCGGCCGGGATCGGGCATGATGTTGCGGCCCGTGTCGATGGATTTCAACTACGGTTCGAGTTTCGGCGAGCGGTCGCCTTCGGCATACGAAACGCTGCTGCTCGACGCCATCGTCGGCGACGCCACGCTCTATACGCGGCAGGATATGGTGGAGGCAAGCTGGAGCGTGGTCGAGCCGATCCAGAACTATTGGCGCGAGAATCCAGCCGAATTTCCGAATTACCCGGCGGGAAGCTGGGGGCCGGCGGCGGCCGACGCCATGCTGGCGCGCCGCGGCCACGTGTGGAGGAAACCGTAATGGGCACCACCGTCGCTCCCGAGAAAATCCTCAAGGAGCTGTCCGATCTGTGGGTGGATAGCGGCAAACAGGGGCAGGCCGAAGGCGGCGCGGGCGTATTGCGCGCCTGTTCCATGACCCTGCTGGTGCTGGCCGAGGCCGGCGAAGACACGCAAGATCTCGGAGAAACCATAGCGGCGCTGATGCCGGAGCATCCGGCGCGCGCGATTCTGGTGCGCTTGAGCGGCGCGGGCGACCGGTCGCTCGCCGAAAGGGTGTACTCGCAATGCTGGATGCCTTTCGGCCAGCGGCGGCAGATTTGTTGCGAACAGGTGGAAATCACGGCCTCGGACGCGGCGCTGGCCGATCTGCAATCGGTGGTTTTGCCGCTTACCGTGGCCGACCTTCCGCTGATCGTGTGGTGCCGCAGCCTGCGCTTGTTTGCGATGCCGGAATTTCGGGAGTTCGCGCAAATGGCGCACAAAGTGGTGATCGACAGCGCATCCGCGCCTGATGCTGTGGCGCTGCTGGAGCGCGCGCACCACGTGGTGGAACGGGGCATCATGCTCGGCGACCTGTCGTGGACGATCCTGACTCGCTGGCGCGAGATGTTGGCGCAGGTCTTCGAGAACCACCAGAACGCGGCGCACGTTGCCAGGTTGGCTCAGATCGATGTCGAATGGGGCGGATCGCGCTACGTTCCAGCGCTCTACCTCGGCGCGTGGATTCGCGACTCGCTGGCCACCGCCGGTGTGAACGCCAAATTGCAGATCTCGCGCGCAGCGGACGACGAGCATTTGGACGTACAGCTCACTGGCGAGGGCATCGCCGTCAAATTGGCTCGCGAAGACGGTCGCATGGTGGTCACGCTCAACGGCGCGTCGCAGTGCACCAATCTGCCGCAGCCCACCGATTACATGCTGATGCGCGAGGAGCTGGGCATTGTACGGCACGATCCGGTTTTCGAGCGCACCCTGGCGTCTGCCGTGCAACTGGCGCATCCCATACAGCAATGAGCTTTCATCGAGTTAGGCCCGACCCGCAGACGGCCGCCGATGCTTGCGCGGAATATATTTTTGGCCTGCTGGAAACCGCGATCTCGGCGCGCGGCGCAGCGTCGCTCGCCGTCTCCGGCGGAAACACGCCCAAACTGCTCTTTCAGAAAATGGCGAGTACACCGTTCGGGTGGGATCGCGTGCACCTGTTCTTCGTGGACGAGCGCTGCGTTCCGCCCACGGATTCGGCCAGCAATTATAAGCTCGCCCATGAAAATTTGATCGCACCGGCGAAGATCCCCGCCGCCAATGTGCATCGCATCGAGGGCGAGATGGCGCCCGCCAACGCGGCGGAGCGATATGCCAGCGAAATCCGCCAATTCTTCGGACTGAGCAGCGGCCGGATGCCGCAATTCGACATCGTCCATCGCGGCATGGGTCCGGACGCCCACACCGCCAGTCTTTTCCCCGGCGATCCGCTGATCGACGATCGCACCGGCATCGCCGCGGCGACGTTTGCCAAGAAGTTCAATCAGTGGCGGGTGACGCTGTTGCCGGGAGTCCTGTTGGCGGCGAGAAACACCATTTTCCTGGTGGCCGGGGAAGACAAGGTGGAGGCGCTCCACGCCGTATTCCACGGGGCATACGATCCCAAGAAGTATCCTTCGCAGCTTGGCAACGACGGCGCTTCGGTAGCCTGGTTCCTTGACGAAAGCGCCTCCAAAGGGCTGGAAGAATAACCGGCCCGGTCAGGTTGGCAGCCCGCCCAGGACAAGCTAAAGTATGTCCCACAATGCGCTGCGCGCAAGCTCTCAGCGGTCAGCTTTCAGCTTTTGAGCGGCATGAAATCGTCGCGGCGTGCAAAGAATATGGAGGGATAGTAATACAAAAAGGGCTCTCTGCGTTCCGATGTGGGGCATGCTTCAGCTTGCCCGTCTTACCCGATCACCGGGAATAAATCCTGAGTTTCGGACTCCGACACGGGCGTCAGCGCCTGGTCCGTGTATTGGCGCGCGGCGGGGTCCGTCCTGAGCCGGCGGCGCAGACGATACAAGTGAGCTGTCTCGCGCGCGAGGCGGAGGAACTTCCAGATCTGCTCCGCGACGTATTTCGGATAGAAAATGAGCGGATTTTCCCGCGGGAAAGTCGGCCGACGGCTGGTGCGTGACTTCAGCCGCAGATAACCACCCTGCAGCGGGTCGACTTTCTCCAGCACGATGCAGCCGTAGAACCACATCAACAGGAACAGCATGTTGCCGGCGCTCATGCCCGGCGTCGCGGCCGCGCGGCGCATGATGGTCTCCATGTGCTCGCGCGAAAAATAGGACAGCCACGAATCGCGGTACATCTTTTCCCATTCCGGCATCGACATGCGCGCATGCGTGGTGGTGACGTGCTCCAGATCGTATTTGTTCAGATCCGGATCGAGCCACGCGCCCGACCGGTAAAGCCTGAGATGATCCTCGGAGCCGGGAAGCGGCGTCAGGCAGTGCGGTTCCAGCAGATCGATGGGCAGCTCGCGCTGAATAACGGCGATGTCGCGGCGCACCGATTCCGGCGTGTCTTCGGGAAAGCCCACGATGTAGCCGGCGAAGATGGTGACGCCGGCGCGCTTCCACTCGAGCAGCATCTTGCGGTACTCGGCAATCTTGTTTTGCTTTTTGCGGCTGCCAAGCAGGCTGTCGGGATGGATGCTTTCGAGGCCGATGAACACCCGCCGTACGCCTGCGCGGGCCGCCTTTTCGATGAACCGCGGCAAGCGGTGGCACATGGTGTCCACCTGGATCACGAACTTGATGTTCAGCCGCTCGGTCTCGCGCATGACGATGAGGCGGTCGAAGATCGGCTCCCATTCCTTATTGCGCGCGAAGTTGTCATCGGTGATGAAGAAGCGATTGATGCCCTGGGCCAGATTCTGGCGGACGATTCGCTCCACATCATCGGCGCAGCGCGACCGGCTCTTCCTGCCCTGCACGTTGATAATCGTGCAAAAAGAGCAGAGGAACGGGCAGCCGCGGCCGGCATCGAAGCTGGTCATGCGGCCGGCGGTGCGGCGCACCCGCGCCTCCTGCAGAAAAGGGACGGGCGCGCTTTCCAGGGCGGGCAGGTCCGCCATGTAGTTGTACAGCGGTTTCAGCCGTCCGTGCCAGGCATCGCGCAGTACGTCGTCGAGCCGGCCCTCGGCTTCCCCGGCAAACAGGGAGATCCCAAGGTCCATGGCTTCCCGCAACTCGGGCGGCAGGGCGGGCAACATGGCCAGACAGCCGGAGACGTGGAAGCCGCCGATCACCACCGGGATGCCAGCCTCCCGCAGAGGGCGGGCGATGTCCATGGCTCGTGGGAATTGGTTTGACTGCACACCCACCAGGCCCACCATGCCGCGGCGCGCGCGCAGCTGTTTGGCGATGCGTTTCAGCGGCAGCAGGGTGTTGGCTTCATCATAGGCCTCGACCACGATCTCGACATCGTCGCCCAATACGCGGCGCCGGTTACAGTCGAGGGCCAGGCCGTTCAGACAGGCGAGCGTGTTGGAGGGAATGGCCGAGCGCAGAAACTGGATGACGTAGCCATCGTCGTCATAGTGCGACGGCTTCAAAAGGACGAACAGAAATTGCTGGGGCAAGCCCATTACTCGGCCATCACTCTGCGTGATTTTATCACGCGAGGCGAGGACACCGAATGGGGGGCCTGCCTATGTGCGATGCTGTACTACGAGGGCGCGATGGAGTTTCGGCAACTTGAGCTGTTTCTGGCCGTGATCGAGGAATCGAGCGTAACCCGGGCGGCCGAGAAAAATCACCTTTCGCCCGGCGCTGTCAGCCTGCAGATGCATTCGCTCGCCGACCATTTGCAGACCGAGCTTTTCATTCGTCGGGGCAAGCATCTGGCGCCCACGCCGGCCGCCCTGCGGCTCGCCGAACAAGCCCGCACGGTGCTTCGAGAGATGCGCCAGATCGAACACGAATTTTCGGGCGATCCGCTCGCCGATAGACGGCCCTTCCATTTCGCCACCGGGGCCAGCACGTTGATTCACCGGCTCGGTCCGCCGCTCCGCAAGCTGCGCAAGAAGTTCCCGCATACCCCCATCGAGATCACCGTTTCCGCCACCGAGGAAATGGTGGCGGGACTGCTCGACCGCCGCTTCGATCTGGCGCTCATCTCGTTGCCCTTCGCCAACGACAACCTGGATTTGATCCCCCTGTATGAGGAGGAATTGTTGATCCTCAAGCCCTCCCCGCATAGGGTGACCGGATCGCATATCGGCAACATCTCGCCATCGGAACTGGCGCACGCGTCGTTTCTGCTCTATCCCAAGCGCAGCAACATGCGCACCATGATCGAGCAGTTCCTGCGGGACATGGAGATCACGCCCCGGGTGATCATGGAGGCCGACGACACGGAAGCGATCAAGAAAGCCGTGGAAGCCGGCTTCGGATATTCCGTGTTGCCGGAGTCGGCGCTCCGCCGTGGACAGCGGTTTTTTCATTTGTTTCGCGTGCAGGGGCGCAGACTGGCTCGCACGCAGGCCCTGGCGATGGCGCGGACCGATCGCCGGCGATCGTTAACGGACTCGGTGGCGCGATTTCTCGAGTCGGAACTGGCGGCGCCGAAGTAGGGTAAGCTTCAGCTTGCCCAAGGCGAGCGGAGCTCGCCCGGGGAGTTGTGTGCCATCCATGGCATGCGGTTGGCCCGCCCGTCGGCGGAGTTCCCCGGTCTGCGGCGGGTTTCAGCCCGCTTCGGGACAAGCCGGTCGTCGCAGCGGCGTGGAAGCCGGCTAAAGGCGGGCTGCGCTCGCCTGACAAGCTAAAGCATGTCCCACTAAAAAGGCCAGACTCCGGAGGCGAGCGAAGCTGAAGAATACCTCACGTCTAGACCTTCATCTCTCTGCCGTTGCGCTTCACGCCTTCCAA
>Ga0326727_10015713_pt1 | contig 16154 bp, 14 predicted proteins | sample MB2enrmetagenome_FD_207643 | JGI IMG/M metagenome (GOLD analysis project Ga0326727, IMG submission 207643) | Lab enriched peat soil microbial communities from McLean, Ithaca, NY, United States - MB29MY | ecosystem: Environmental > Terrestrial > Soil > Wetlands > Peat | place: USA: New York...
ACCTTCTCGCGCGGGCTGGGAGTCAGGCGGGCGGCGGCGGGCATGGTCATGAGTACCGGACGATGAACTGGTGCAGGCGGTCGAGGCCGCGCTCCAATTCGGCCATGGAGGTGGCGTACGAGATGCGGATGTGCCGGTCCGTGCCGAACGCCTCGCCGGGCACCACGACCACGCGGGCCTCCCGCAGCAGGCGCTCGGCGAAGTCCAGCGTGCCGCGACAGCCGCTTCCCGCTAGCGCCGCCCCGATGTTGGGATAGGCGTAGAACGCGCCGCGCGGCTCCTGGCACGTCACGCCCGGAATAGCGCGCAGGCGCCGCACCACGAAATCGCGCCGCCGCCGGTACTCGGCAAGCATGGCCTCGACGGCATCCTGCGGCCCCCGAAGCGCCTCGACAGCGGCCTTCTGGGCGATCGAGGTCGGGTTCGAGGTGGTGTGGCTCTGCAGCTTGAGCATGGCCCCGATCACCGCTGCGGGCGCCAGGCCGAAGCCCACGCGCCAGCCCGTCATGGCGTAAGTCTTCGAGCACGATCCCACCACCAGCACGGTTTCCCGGGCGCCCGGAAGCGAGGCGGCCGAGAACGGCTCACCGTCATAGACGAAGCGGCAATAACACTCGTCCGTAAGCAGGTAAATGCCCCGCCGCGATGTCAGATGGACAATCTTCTCGAATTCTTCGCGATCCACCACCGCGCCGCTAGGGTTCGACGGCGAATTGATAATCGCCATCTTCGTACGCGGCGTGAGATGCCGCTCGATGGCCTCCGCAGTCAGGGCGAAGCCGCGCGCCTCATCGGTCTCCACCAAGACGCATTTCCCCCCGGCATAGTGAACCACCTCCCGGTATGTCACCCAATAGGGCAGCGGAACGACGACCTCGTCGCCCGGGTCGATCAGCGCCTGGCTGAGATTGAAGATTACGTGCTTGCCGCCCACGCCGATGAGGCACTCCTCCGGCTGGTACTGAGTGCCGAAATCCCGCGCGTGGCGGTCGCACACCGCCTGGCGCAGCTCGGCCGTGCCGGCGGCGGCGGTGTACTTGGTGAAGTTCGCGTCGATGGCGCGGATGGCGGCTTGCTTGATATTGTCGGGGGTGGGAAAATCCGGTTCGCCGGCTCCGAAGTCCGACACGTCCACGCCCGCGGACCGCAATCTTTCGGCCTCCGCCGCCACCTTCATGGTGGCGGACACGCCAATGGTGGCGATTCTTCCTGCAATTCCGTTGCGCTGAGCCTGCATAACCGCCCTAGGCCCCTTTGAGCACCACTTTGGGCAGGCGGCGTTGCAGGCGCGCTTCGACGCAAGGCGGCACCAGCCCGGAAATGTTCCCGCCCAGGCTGAAGACCTCTTTGACCAGCCGCGAGCTGATAAACGAATAAGCCTCGTTGGCCATCAGAAAGAGGGTCTCGATGCCGGGCCGCAGCCGCCGGTTCATCAGCGCCATCTGCAGTTCGTACTCATAATCCGAGATCGCCCGGATGCCGCGCAGCAGAATGGTGGCCCCGTGCGCGGCCGCGTGATCCACCAGCAGCCCTTCGAAGGAATCCACCCGCACGTTGGGGTAGACGCCCAGCACCTCCCGAAGCATCTCGATGCGCTCTTCGACGGAGAAGAGCGGCTGTTTGTTCTCGTTGCGCAGTATGGAGACGATCAGGCAGTCGAACAGACCCGCGGCACGCTGCACGAGATCGAGGTGCCCGTTGGTAATCGGGTCGAACGACCCGGCGTAGATGGCTATTATTCTGGACGATTTAGCGGCCAAATGCTCCTCGGCTCTTAAACGCGCAATGTTCCGATTTTACGACGAAACGCCGGCCGCGCGCGCGATCTGTGCGCAGACTCGCAACCCCGCTTGGGCCACGCGCCGGCTCCCGCTACAATCGTGACAGTGATACCCCGCAAGATTCTCGTTACCGGGGGGGCCGGTTACATCGGCTCCCATACCGTGCGTCTCCTGCTGGAACAGGGCCATGACGTCAGCGTCGTGGACAACCTTTCCAGGGGTCACCGCCATAACGTGCCGGCCGACCGCCTCTATGAGCTGGATCTCGCCGAAACCGACGCCGTGACGCAGCTTCTGCTCCGGACCGGCGCCGAGGCGGTAGTGCACTTCGCCGGCTTCATCGCCGTGGGCGAGTCCATGCGCGAGCCGGAGCGCTACTTTACGAACAATGTGGGCGGCTCGCTCTCGCTGCTCACCGCCATGGTACGGGCGGGGGTCAGGCACGTGGTGTTCTCTTCCACGGCCGCGGTGTACGGCACCCCGCACGCGGTGCCCATTCGCGAGGATTTCCCCATTCAGCCCATCAATCCCTACGGCGAATCGAAGGTGATGGTGGAAACCCTGCTGCGATGGTTCGACCGGATCCATAGCCTCACCAGCGTCTCGCTTCGCTACTTCAACGCCTCGGGTGCCGACCCGAGCGGCCGCATGGGGGAAGAACACGAGCCCGAAACGCACCTGATCCCGCTGCTGTTCCGCGCCATCCTCACGGGCCAGCCGGTAACCGTTTTCGGCAACGACTACAACACCCCGGATGGCACCTGCATCCGCGACTACATCCACGTGAACGACCTGGCGCAGGCTCATATCCTGGCCCTGGAGCACCTGCTGGCGGGCGGTCCCTCGGACCAGTTCAACGTGGGAACCGGCGCCGGACACACCGTCATGGAGGTGATCAAAGCGGTAGAAGAGGTCACCCGCAAGAAGGTTCCCTACACTGTGGGTCCGCGCCGCGAAGGCGATCCGCCCAGCCTGGTGGCGGCCTCCGATAAACTGCGGAGCCGCATGGGATGGAAGCCGCAATACGAGGATCTACGCCCCATCGTCGAGCACGCCTGGAATTTCGCTGCTAAGCGCCAGGCGGTGGCCTGATCGGCCGCCGCCCAAAGCTCCGCCGCTCAGACCTTGATGACCACTTCCCGCAGTCGCTCGCGCGTGAGGAAGAACTTGACCGATTCGAACCGGCCGAACAGCTTCTCCACGCTGCGGTTGTTGAAGAGCTGCGAGGGGCGGTGCGCGCCGAGTTGTGCCACCAGCAGCGCGTTCATGTCCTGAATTCGGAACGTATAGCAGGGTACGGTCTCGAGCTTATCGTCCGAGTGGAAAAATGCCAGCATATAGCTGCCCGGCCGCACGATCTTATGGAGCCGCTCCACCACCGCGGTGAGCAGTGCCGGGCCGAGATACTCCAGCACATCCCACAGCAGCACGCCATCGAACTGGTGCTCGGGATAGTCCAGCGTCTGGCGCAGAAAGTACTCGATCTGGCCCGGATTGGATTGTCCGGCGGGATCGTCCGTTCCGAAGGTCTCACCTAGAATATGCAGGAAATCCTCGGAATACAGCCGGTGTCCGAGGTTGGTTATGAAGCTGACATTCTGCTGGGTGGCGCCGCCCAAGTCAAGGATCGTGAGGCCGGCCTGTCCGCGGATGTGATCGAAGAACCCCTCAAGCCCGCGACTGGCGCGTTCGGACATGGCAACCTCACCGCAAGCGTTCCGCGAGGGGAACACCGGCCGGTTCTGGGGGGCGGGTTCGGGACTTACCGTCCGGGCGCCTCCAAAGATAGTCTTTAGCGATCCGGGAAGCAGCATGACGGCGCCCCTGGGACTAACGCTTCTCGGCTCCGGTCGCCGGAACGGCATTCGAAGCGGCCGCCGGGGCAGGAGCCTGTGGCGGCTTGACCTTGGCGGGCTCGGGCTTGATGATATCGATGCTGCCCTTGAAATACGCGCCGTCCTCGATGATGATCCGGGCCGTGCGGATGTCGCCCACCAGCCGGGCATCCTTGCGGATTTCGATCCGTTCGGTGGCATCCACGTTGCCCTGGATGGTGCCGAGAACCACGACCTCGCGCGCCTTAACGCCGGCATGCACGGTCCCATGTGGGCCGATGGTCAGCTTGTGCTCCAGCGCTTCTACCGTTCCTTCAAGATCGCCATCGACGTACAGATCTTCCTTGCTGAAAATCTGGCCGACGACCTTGACGGCCTTTCCGATGCTTGCCGAGCCTTGCCGGCTATCCGGTTCGAGTCTTCCCTGGGGCATACTGGACACGGGTTTAGTCTCCTTCTTGGGTTCCACGGAACTCGGCGCCATCGGGTCTGGGCTTGGGGGGGGTGTAAACTTGGGCGGTTCCTCATCCCGGCGTTTATTCCACATTTCGCCGCGCTCCTGCGATTGGTATAGGTACGTCCATAATACTAAACTCTCCAGTCTAAGCGCGAGCATGGCAAAAAGGCAAACCAGTACCACCCAAGAGCGTCCGGAGGACTACCGCGCCCGCGTCTCCAGCACGATCGGGGTCCCCTCAAAGCCGAACCGCCGCCGGATCTGGTTCACCAGGTAGCGCTCGTGCGAAAAATGCAGCGGCCCGCCACGGTCGATGAACACCGCGAAGGCGGGAGGCCGCACCGAGTGTTGGGTGATGTAGAAGATCTTGCGCTCCTCGAAGCGCAGGTGCTCGACGAATCGGTTCAACTCGCCCGTGGAGATGCGCGTCGAGGCCGCCCGGAAAACCTCGCGGATCAGCCCGAACAAGCGCCCCGTGCCGGCGCCCGTTTTGGCCGAGAGAAACACGATGGGAGCGTAGTCGAGGAACTTGAAGGCGTCACGGATGTTTTGTTCGAATTCGCGTTTTTTGGCTCCCTTTTGTCCGGTGATCTGGTCCCACTTGTTGACGCACACGATCAGCGCGCGCCCCCCTTCGTGCGCGTAGCCGGCGATGGTGGCGTCCAGGCCCACCACGCCCTCAGTCGCGTCGAGCACCAGCAGCACCACGTGCGCCATGCGGATATGACGGCGGGCCATCACCACGCTGAGCTTTTCGGCCATGAGATTGGTCTTGCCTTTGCGCCGGATGCCGGCGGTGTCGACAAAGATGTACTCCTGGCCGCCGCGGACCACCTTCTCATCCACGGCGTCCCGCGTGGTTCCCGGGATCGGGGAGACTATGGCGCGGTCCTGTTCGGTGAGAGTATTCAGCAGCGTCGATTTGCCCACATTGGGGCGGCCGATGATGGCCACCTTGATGGCGCTCTCCGGCGTTTCGGCCGCGCCGCCGGGGGATTCGTCGCCGGGCCCCTCGGGGAAGCTCGCGATGACATGATCGAGCAGCGCGTCGACCCCGATTCCGTGCTCGGACGAAACCGGGAAGACCTCGCCGATGCCCAATTCCCAGAATTCGTGCGCCAGATTCTCCCGCGAAGAGCTGTCGATTTTGTTCACCGCCAGGCTGACGGGCTTGCCGAGGCGCAGCAGCATGCGGGCCAGGTCGCGATCGGCGCCCGTGATTTCGGCGCGTCCATCGACCAGGAAGATGATGTGGCTGGCGCGCCCGATGGCCACCTCGGCCTGGCGCAGGATCTGGGCCGGGATGTACTCGTGATCGTCCACCACGATGCCGCCCGTATCGACCAGTTCGAAGCGGCGGCCGTTATGCTCGGCGGGACCGTGAAGGCGGTCGCGCGTGATCCCCGGCTCGTCGCCGACGATGGCACGGCGCTGCCCCGTGATCCGGTTGAACAGGGTGGACTTTCCGACGTTGGGCCTGCCCACAATCACCACCGTGGGGACGGCTTGTGGCATGTCCCACCATCATAGCAACAGGGCCGCAGAAGGCGTTCCGCGCCATGGTCATCCCGCCAGGCCGCGGAGCTGCTTCTGAGCCAGGCGGCTCCACCTGGCGGTGGACCGGCGGAGATAGCGAGGCGCCGTGCGTGCAGCCTCCACGGCTCGCGTGTACATCTCACGGGCTGCCGCGGCGTCGCCCGATCCCTCAAGCGCCTGGCCGTAGTAGAAGAGTCCTTCCGGGTCGTAAGGCCAGCGCTCGACATACCTCTCAAGCTCATTGCGAGCATCCTGGTACTGGCGGACGGAGAGATAGATGCCGCCCAACTCGCGCAGCACCTCGCTCTGGCTGTGCTTTTCGTCCTGATCGACCACCGTCTGAAAGTGCGATAGAGCTTCGCTGAGCCGCCCCTGCTGGCGTGCGATGCGCCCCAACTGAAAATGGGCATCGGTTTGGGTGTGGTCGATGGCGACGGCATTGCGGAATCGCCGGATGGCTTCGCCGTACTGACGTCGCTGCTGATAAATGAGCCCGAGCTGATACTGCGCTTCGCCATCGTGTGGATTCACGCCGGCGGCTTCGAGCATGCGGCGAAAGTTCTGGCGGCTGTGCAACCCCGCTCCCAGGCTGCCGAGTTCACCGCCGAGATAGTACCAGGCATAGAACAGGAAGAAAGGCGAGGCCAGCCAACCCAGCAGAAAACGGAGCGGCGCCCAAAGGAAAGCGGCGGCCACCAGCGGAACCCAGGAGAGCGAGACCACCCCGCCAGCGGTCCAGTTGCCGGCTCCGAAGACCGTCCGCACGGCGAAGAACATCAGCACCGCAAAATACAGCAGCGCCAAAGCGCCGAGGAAAACGAGGGCCAGCGGAGGAACCGCCCACGCCGCCACCGCCAGCGGGAACTCGACAGCGGCCAGCGCCATGGCGGCACACGTCAGCAGCGGAGAGTAGTCGCGCTGGAAGACGGCCCCCACGCCTCCCATCCGCGCCAGTACACCGCTTAGCAGCAGCGCGCCGGGGACGTAAATGGCGGCCAGCACGAGCAGGGGAGCGTAGAAACCGAGGGGCAACCAGGGCGCGCCGATTTTGAGCGACAGGGAAGCCGCCAACAGGACGCCGCTGGCGAACAGAAGGCTGACACGATCGAGGATCGCGCCCATCGCCGCGGCGGGCTGGTACCACAAGCGCAGGAGCAGTTTCAGGTTGTCGGCCACAAGCGCAGAATATCATTTGTCCGCGCGGCTGACCCGCTTGAGCCGGGGAGAGCGCATGGTAGCATTGTGTATTCACCGATCCGCTGGAGCGGAAACCTATGTCCGACGTTCGTATCTCCCTGCCTCCGAATCTGTTCAAGGCCGCGCTGCGCGAGAAGAAATGCCAGATTGGGTTGTGGTGCTCCCTATGCAGTAACATCGCTGCCGAGATCGTCGCAGGCGCCGGTTTCGATTGGATACTGATCGATACGGAGCACGCCCCCAACGAAGTTCCGGGGTTGTTAGCCCAGTTACAGGCGATGTCCAACGGAACTGCGGAGCCGGTAGTGCGTTGTGCCTGGAACGACGCTGTGCTGATCAAGCGCATCCTGGACGTGGGCGCGCGGGCGCTTCTGGTTCCTTTCGTGCAGAATGCCGAAGAGGCCCGCCGGGCGGTGGCGGCGGCCCGCTATCCTCCGCGCGGCATCCGGGGCGTAGCCGTGGCGCCGCGGGCGAATCGTTTCGGCAGAGTGGCCGATTATCATCGCACGGCTCACGAAAGCACCTGCATCTTAGTCCAGGTGGAGACGCGTAAGGCTCTCGGGGAAATCGAAAACATCGCCTCGGTCGAGGGCGTCGATGGGATTTTCATTGGGCCGAGCGACCTGGCCGCGGATTTTGGCCACCTCGCCAATCCGCGCCATCCGGAGGTTCAGGCCGCGATTGCCGATGGCTGCGCCCGCATTCGCACCGCGGGCATGGCGGCGGGCATCCTGACGGGCGATACCGAAGAAGCGGCGCGATACATCGAATCGGGGTTCACATTTGTGGCTGTGGGCAGCGATGTCGGAGTTCTCGCGCGCGGCGCCGAGAAACTGGCGGCGCACTTCAAGGAGCGGGCCGCCAGTCTGGCAAAGTGAGTTCCGGCCGCGCCTGGCTCCTATTTCCTGGCGGTTGGTTTCCAGTTCGGCGGCTTGCGGAATGCGCGCCGGGCGTGCTCGATTTCGTTCCCCCGCGTCCAGATTGGCCCTAAGTCCGCGTCGCCAAATCCGTGCCGTTCCGCCAGCGCAAGGTGCCTCACTTCGGTTGGCTCAAATCCCATAATGGCCGCGCTCACGGCATCAACGGATACGGCGTTTGTCCCGGCGATCAGAACGTTATGACGAACGGCCCGGGCGCCGGGATCCGAGGGCCAGCCGCCCTCGATTCCCCATGTCCCTCCTACAATCGCGTAATCGGCCGGATGGTAGGAGAACAGATCCACCACCACCTCCTCGGGCTCGCCTAGCTTCAGCAGTCCGGCTTTCGGAAAGCCGTACCGCGCTCCGGGTGCGATGCCCCAGTAATTCGCGACGGAGAGCGATATGCCGGTCCGGTCGCCGGTAGCCAGCGGAGCCACAGAGATAATGCGGTCGCACTGCTGGATGGTCTTCGGCACGAAGTACGCGCCTTCGGAATTATTCCGCGCCACGGCCCTGCCATGCAGCGGGAGCGCGCTGGATTCTTCGAAATTCAGATCAACCCGCTCGAAAGCGAGCTTGGGATACTTTTGCGATAACTCCCGGATCATCTTATCGTAACTCAGCCCGCCGAACTCGCCGCCCCACTCTGTCGTCCAACCGTCGGCCGCCGCCTTCGACCTCTCGCGCGGCTGCCATTCACCCGATCCTTCTGCGATGGTGAATCGCGCGCCGCACTTGTGCTCAGCCAGGAATTCGAGCAGGCTGCGCACCACGCGGAGGTCCGTGACGGAACCGCGAATGTAAGGATGATACGCGCTGTTAGTATCTCCACCTGGCCCAAGTTCGTAACAAGTCTCAATCCTGGGCTTAATCACGACCCAATCGTCCGGGGCGACGAGTGCGGTCAGTCCGCCGCGCCTGGTCGTTCCCAGTGAGATCGCCTTGCGCAGCATCGCATCGATCTGGCCGGCGCTCAACTCGGCGTCCAACGGCGCAGGATCGGCGAGTCCCTCGATCTTGGTGCCATCGTGGTCTTCGGAACCGGTGAAACTCGAGAGGACGATGCCCACGCGAGCCGTGGTGTCCTCGGTCGCGCCGGCGGTCGCGCCGCCCTGCTCCGGCCTCTCTTGCCCCCGGCTCCAGGCGCGGCCCAGCGCCGCGATGGCCGGCGCCGACTTGAGTAAATCCCTGCGCAACACCTTCCAGCCCGCTCCTGGGTGGGAGGGTAGCATATAGCAACGTGGGTGTATACTAAGCCAGAGCCGGAGGGGCCAGAATTCGAAAATACGGGCCCATCGGAATTGCGGCTCAGTAGAGGACGCTATGTCGCTATCCCGTCTGCCGCTTCTGGCGCTTGCAGCGCTGTTCTGCTATCCACTGGCCGTGGCCCTCGACCGGCCAGGAACCACTTTCAAGATTTTCCAATTCCCGCCCAACATGATTCCGCGCATCGACGGAAACGCCGACGACTGGGCCATGGTGCCCGAGGATTACGTGATCGGCATCGACCAGCTTGTGGATGACACCGGCACGTTTAAAGCGCCCGATAAGACTAACCTCGACGTGCGCGTTAAGGTCGGCTGGGTCAAGGGTCTAAACCGCCTGTACTTCTTATATGAAGCCTATGATAATTACTGGGACTTCTCGCGTCCCGACCTGCACAATGACACCTTCGAACTGGTGGTGGATGGGGACCTTTCCGGCGGCCCGCTGATCCCGCAGTTCCAGCCGACTAAGGAACTCGACCTCTGGGACGCGCACTTTTCCATGCACGGAGTACAGGCGCAGAACTATCACATCATGACGCCGGCCGTAGGCAAGGATTGGACGCTGGCGTGGGGCTGTAACTCGTATGTGAAGGAGCTTCCTTACGCCAACGCCGCGTATAACTACAACTTCAAGCCGGGCGAATCGGGCAAGCTCATCCTGGAGTTCTGGATCACGCCGTTCGACTACGCCGGCTGTGAGGGCCCCCAGCGGGCCGTGGAATCGGTCCTCACCGAGAACAAGCTCATAGGCTTGAGCTGGGCAGTGATGGATTACGACGACGTCAACAGTAACAAGCATCCGTTCTGGAATCTCTCGCGCAAGCACACCATGTACGGGAAGGCCGACGAGTTAGTGGCATTCAGGCTGATGCCGCTGGAGCCGCAGTTTCAGAAGGCCATCGACGCGCAGTGGTCGTTTAAGATATTGGACATGAACCGGCGGCTGGTGGCGTTTCAGGACCAGTCGGTGGGCAAGATCACTTCCTGGAAATGGGACTTCGGCGATGGAACCTCTTCTACGGAACAGCACCCCATACACGCGTATCAGAAGGCGGGACAGTACATCGTGGTGCTGAACGTGGACGGTCCGGCGGGCGCGTCGCGACGGTCGAAGATCTGGGACGTGGTGGTGAAGTGAAGCGAAATTCGTCCTGTCATATTCTTCATGGGATGGAGAAAGAACAAATGAACGCACACGATCTCAGCCGACGTGAGGTTCTGCATCTTGGCACAAAGGTTACCGCCGCGGCGGCCCTTGGGTCAACGCTCTTTGTTCCGCCAATCGCCGCGCAGAACAAGCGGCAGACACGCATCTTCGACGTGCTCAAATACGGCGCCGCCGGCGACGGAGTTACTCTCGATACCGCGGCCTTTCAGAAAGCGATCGACGAAGCCGGGGCGGCAGGCCGGGGCGCTCAGGTGCTCGTCCGCGGCGGCCATCGCTATCTTCTCGGCACGCTGGCACTAAGGAGCGGCATCGACTTCCATCTTGCCGACGACGCCGAGCTATTGGTCAGCACCAAGCCGGAACACTACACGGGCGGCGCCCTGATCACCGCGCAGTCGGCCGATGGGTTGCGAATCTCAGGAACCGGCACCGTCAACGGCCGGGCGAAGGAGTTCATGAAGAGCTTTGACGAGGAGAACGAGATTTGGCGCGCGGGCCCATTCCGGCCAAGGACTTTCGTACTCACCGCTTGCAAGGGCCTGCAGGTTCACGACATCACGATCAAGGAGGCGTCCCAGTGGACCCTCCATTTACTAGGTTGCGAAGGCGTCTTGGTGGACAACCTGACGATTCGTAATCTGCTCGATGTGGGCAACTGCGATGGAATCGATCCCGACCACTGCCGGGACGTCGAGATCCGCAAGAGCCACATCAGTTGCGGGGATGATGCGATCGTGATAAAGGCGACGCGGCAAACGAAGGACTACGGGCCCACGGCGAACATCACGGTCAAAGACTGCGTAATCGAAACGCAGGACTCCGGGTTGAAGATCGGGACGGAAACCACCCAGGATATCCATCACATTACTTTCGAACGGTGCGAGATCCGCTCTAGCTGCCGCGGCCTCACCATCCAGCTTCGCGATGAAGGCGACGTCTCCAACATCGACTTCCGCGATATCAAGTTCGTTTCGCGTTACTTCTCCAATCCATGGTGGGGCAGAGGCGAGGCCATCTCGCTCACCGCGATTCCGCGCGCTCCCGGGACGAAGGTTGGCGCTATCCATGACGTGCGAATTCGAAACGTCAGCGGCAGGGCCGAAAACAGCGTGCGTGTGAGCGGCTGCAAAGAGAGCCGGGTGCGCAACGTCACGTTGGAGGACGTCTCCATCACCATCGACCGGTGGACCAAGTATCCGGGAGGTGTGTTCGACAACCGGCCCACGACAGCCTACCCGGGCATCGAGCAGCATGGCGAGCCGGGTTTCAGCATCCGCCACGCGGACAATGTCGTGATGAAGAACTGCCATGTCGAGTGGGGAAAGAACCGGGCGGACTACTTCACGCACGCCCTGGAAACCGAGGACGTGACCGGGCTCAAACTCACAGGGTTCAAAGGCGAAGCGGCACATCCGGAGCGCGACAAGGCTATCGTCGCGCTGTGACGGCCGTTTTCGAGCGCGATTACTGGGCCTCCACAAACCGTATGCACACTGGCGTGCCGAGGTCTACAGTCTGCCCGGTCGGAGTCAGACCTCCGGTTTTCCGGTCGATACGAAAGACTACCAAATTACCGCTGGTCTGGTTGGCGGCAATAAGATAAGATCCCGTAGGATCGATGCCGAAGGCTCGTGGGCTCTTGCCTTGCGTGGCTACGCATTGCAGAAATCTCAGGGCACCGTTCTCCAGATCGATCTGAAATACCGCGATGCTGTCATGCCCGCGGTTCGAGCCATAAAGAAACATCCCGGAAGGATGCACGTGGATGTCCGCGGGTAAGTTGCGCCCCGTGAAGTCCTTGGGCAGAGTGGGCACGGTCTGGACCTCCGTCAGAATGCCCTTAGTTGCGTCGAAGTCGAAGGCGGTCACGGAGTTCGACAGCTCATTGATGGCATAAACAAACTTGCCGTTCGGGTGGATGTCGATGTGCCTGGGCCCGGAACCGGGTTTGACCTTCACATCGGGTGGCTCGTGGGGAGTCAGCGAGCCCTTCAGCGGGTCCAGGCGGTAGACGGCAACCTGGTCGGTCCCGCGATCGGCCACCAGGACGAAACGGTTGTCGGCGGAGATTGTGAGCGAGTGCGGGTGCGGCCCGCTCTGAAGCCCGGGATCTATGCTGGAACCCTGCCGCTGTATAAACGCCGAAACCTCAGAGAGGCTGCCATCCTCCTTGATTGGCAGCAGCACCACGCTGCCGCTCGCGTAGTTGACCGCTATGACTGCTTTTCCCGTCTTATCCACCGCCAGAAAGTAAGGATCCTGACCACGAGTAGGTATGGTGTTGAGAAACGTCAGCTTCCCGGTCTTGCGATCCATGGCGAAAGCGCTGACGCTGCCGGCGCCCTTGCCCTGATAGTTATTGGAGGCGTACAGGAACCGTCCATTGGGGTGGGTGGCGAGGCACGATGGGTTGACCGTCTCCGCGGCGAAGCTGATTCCGGACAGTCTGCCGGATGCCGCGTCGAACCGGCCGGCATAAATGCCCGCGGCGCTCTTGCTCTTGTAAGTAGCGACATAGACTATGCAGTCGCTCTTGGACGCGTTCGTGACGTAAGGCGCCAGCCACAAGAGGCCGAGTAACGAAGCCAGAAAGATGCTGTACCGGCGGGCGGGTTTCATGGAACTATGAGATCGCACCCGAAAGCACAAAGCAAGGATGGCCGCTCAGGTTTTTTCCTGGTTGCCATTTGACAGCCGGATACCCCTGTGATATAAACCGTTTCGGATCGCTAGCCAGAAGGCGTCGTAAAGCACCTGCAGCAGCGCCTCTGCCGGCTCGAAAGGGGGGGACGTTAGATGAAGACGTGCATCGTGAGTCTGTGGGCTTGTTCCGTAGCTGCTTTTGCCGCCCCCAATGTCTGCGACGTCCGAGACTATGGCGCCACTGGAGACGGACGCACCAAAGACACGCAAGCCATCCAGAAAGCCATCGACGCGTGCGCCCAGAAAGGCGCCGGAGTGGTCTATATTCCTTTCGGAAACTATCTGACTGGCGCAATTACGTTGAAGAGCAATCTCATCCTGCGCATCGAGGCTGGCGCAACCATTCTGGCCAGCACGGACCCCGAGGACTACCCGCTCATACCCAACCCATGGCAGCCTGAAAACCGCCAGCCGGCCGCCCTGATTAACGGCGAGGGTCTCGAAAATGTCACCATCACGGGGCGCGGCACGATTGAAGGCCAGGGCAAGCTCTCCTATTACCTCGGTCCCGAGCGGACGGGACCGGTGGAAGGTGATCTTTGGGGTCATCACGCCTCTCAAAAATATGACACGGGTTATTTCGGGGGAAAAGTGGTTCCGAGCGGCGACGCGTATTGGGGGCCACGCAAGACCAACCAGGGGAGCGCCGCGAACAGCAGGCAGTACGCGCACCCGCGCCTGATCAAGCTGGTGCGCTGCACGAACGCCGTGGTGGAGGGATTGACGCTGCGGAACTCGCCCAGTTGGACGGTGAATCCGGTTTTCTGCGAGCGGGTCGCGCTACGCGGCCTCACCATCGATAACCCGATGGATTCCACCAGCACCGATGCCATCGATCTGGAATCCTGCCGCGACGTCCACATCAGCGACTCGACCCTGGGCGCCGGGGACGACCTGGTCACCATCAAGTCGGGCTCGGAGCCGGCCGGGCTGCGCGTCAACAAGCCGTGTGAGAACATCACGGTGGCCAACTGCACGATGCTGCACGGCCACGGCGCCATCGTTATTGGCAGCGAAACCTCTGGCGGGGTCAGGAATGTCTCGGTATCCAACTGCGTTTTCCGGGGGACCGACCGCGGCTTCCGTCTGAAGACTCAGCGCGGCCGCGGGGGCGTGGTGGATGGGCTGGTGGCGAGCAACATCATCATGGAAGACGTGATCGAGCCGTTTGGGATCACCCTCTATTACTCGGGCCGCGGAGGCATCGACAAGCCGGAGCCGGTCAACCAAGGCACGCCGGTGTGGCGAAATCTTTCGTTTCAGAACATCATTGCGCGGGGCGCCAGAACCGCGGGGTACCTTCTCGGCCTGCCGGAGAGCCCGTTCAATGGAGTAACGTTTAGCGACGTGCGCGTGTCGGCCAAGGATGGCTTCTCGTGCCGCTGGGCGAAGGATGTGGCTTTTCACAATGTTCGAATCGATACGGAAGAGGGCTCCGCGCTCACCGCCCGCGACACGGAGGGCCTGGAGATCGATGGCTTCCGCACAGGCGCTCCGCATCTCGATGTGCCGGTTATTGGATTGAGTCAGGTGCGGGACGTGATGTTACGAGGCAGCTATGCGGCCCGCGGCACCGGCACCTTCGTGGACCTCAGCGGAGATACCACCCGAAACGTGGTATTGAGCGGAAACGACCTACATTACGCCAAACAGGCGGTAAATGCCGCAAATGGCCTTGGACAGGAGATCAAGGTGGAGTAGCATTATGTCTGGCGACACCGCATGTGCGGAGGGACCGCGCGACTGTCGTTGGAGGGGGAACCGAAATGATGCAATCCAGACGCGATTTTCTGTTGGGCGGCTGCGCGATGGCGCTGGCGGCCGGGTCTAAACGGGCATTCGGGGCTCCGCAGGAGATCCGGCGAGGCGGGATGGTGTATCGCCGTCTCGGACAAACGGACTTGTACCCGTCGTTGCTTTCTTTCGGTTCGCACACCGATAACGCCTACAAGATTCCGGTGAAGGGCGTGGTTGCCAGCAGTGTGCTGAACCCGGAAGGACAAGCGCGGCGCGACCGCCAACTCGCGCACGCCCTCGACCTCGGCGTGAGCATGGTGGACGCGTATTTGACCGAGGGCCAGTGGGAGCCGTTGGCGCGGCTGGTGCGCCCCAAGCGGGACAAGGTCCTGGTGTCGCTTTATCACAATGCTCCCGAGTTCGTGGCCCGGAACGTCGAGCGCGGCTGCAGGCTCTTCGGCGGATACGTGGATCTCTACCGCTTTCCGGTGCGGGATGGCACGGTAATCAACGGCAGTACGCTCGAGGACTGGGACGCACTGCGGAGAGCCAAGGAAGCGGGCAAGGTGCGGGCGATCGGCATCGCCACTCACATGGAAACGGAGATGGTGAAGGCGCTCACGCAACTGGAAGGGCTGGATTACATCTTCTTCCCCTATAACTTCATTCACGCCCGCGCCGATTACAGCGAGTTTCTGCCGTCCGCCATTGCCAAAGGCGTGGGGTTGATCGCGATCAAGCCTCTGGCCATGGGATCGATCGTGAGCTTTGACCCGCGGGCCCGCCCCGATGCCAGGCCGGAGAATCAGCGCACCAGCCTGTTCACTTCCCAGAACCGCATGATACTTCCCGCGGCCGTCGCCGAGCTGACGCGCAGCCTGAATCGCCTGCCCGACGAGACGCTTTGCCAGGCCGCCATGCGCTTCGTCTACTCCAAGAATTTCCTATCCTCGGTGCTCGCCGGGATGTGGGAGGACCAGTGGGTTGACGATAACTACCAAGCTATAGGCAAGTACTACCAGCTGCGCCACGAGGAGACCGCGGCGCTCGACGCCGCGGCCAAGATGGCGAAACTCGTAGGGCCGAGCTGGCTGCCTCCCGGTTATCAATGGTTGGATCACCAATGGGGCGTGTAAGCCTGAAACGATTAAGCTCCGCACTTGAGCTGCTTCTGGCGGTGGCGGCTGCCGCACCCGCGCAGCAGCCCGCGCCGGAGCTCCAGCAAGCTGGCGCCTGCGCACGCTGTCACGTCACTTCGGTGCTCGAGTGGGGTCTGTCCCGTCATCAGAAGGCAGGCACGGACTGCGTGGCCTGCCACGGCCCCAGCCACGGCCACGTGATCGACGAGCGGAATAACGTCAAGCCCGATAGAATTTCGCGCGGCGCGGCAATGGCCGCCCTCTGCGAAACTTGTCATGCGAGTGGTTGCCCGAACACCAAGCAGACGGCCTCCTGCGAGACTTGCCACCACCACCACGCGCTGCTTGACCCGAACAAGGGCCGGTCCGTCCAAGACCAGTGGGTCAAGGAAGCCAACGGCAAGTTGGAGGCG
>Ga0326727_10015716_pt1 | contig 16149 bp, 11 predicted proteins | sample MB2enrmetagenome_FD_207643 | JGI IMG/M metagenome (GOLD analysis project Ga0326727, IMG submission 207643) | Lab enriched peat soil microbial communities from McLean, Ithaca, NY, United States - MB29MY | ecosystem: Environmental > Terrestrial > Soil > Wetlands > Peat | place: USA: New York...
GTTGGCGATGCAGAAGCGAAATTCTGGAGGGATTAAACCTAATTCCCAGCATCGGGAATCACCCCGTGCACTCCCTTGGCAAGACTGCACCCAAAAAGGAATGCCGGCCACCGACATCGGTGCCCGGCGAACCCAGCCTGGTGCACCTCGGTCAAATCGCGCTGTCCGCAATCAAGGCGTCTCATAAGTCTTGTAAGCATTGGCCTCATCCGTGGCAGCTTTTGTCCACCGGCGCCCCGAGACCTCCGGACGCAGCGCTCGGATGCACCCCCAGTTGAACACTCGTGCAGCACTCACTCTGGGATCGGCCTCATCTAGCTGCAGCATGTGCTGCGGGTTGTATGCCGGGCCATGCACGTGAAGCAGAAGCTTCTCGGCCCAGTTGATTTCGTTACGCCAGTCGTCTGGTGATGGTGTCCTCGCAACACCCTTCAGGCGACCCACGTAGACTTCGATGTGCGCCCGGTCCTCTTGCGATCCCCCGCCGAAGTTATGTTCCTCGATCCGCTCCCCAAACGTCCGCCCGATCGTCTGGCCGATATAGAGAAGCACGTTGGAGCCATAGATCGGATGATGACCATATATCTGATAGAGCCCGTGGTCCTTACGCAAGTCCTTCAGGGTGTTAAGCTGGTTGAGTGAATAGGGTCCTTCCCACTCGATATGAATGATCCTTTCCATCATATTTGCACCTCTGATACTGGCTGTGTCGTTATTTTAGATCGAAATCCTTTAGGATACGTCTGCCTGAAAATCCAGCCCCTTCAAGTCGCAGCTATGGTCTGCTCTGGCTGGGATTCTACACCAGGAAATGGATGGCGGGGCAGACAAATCCCCGTCCGGCCTTTGCCCTTGCTGCCGTCCTATCACCACTGAATAGGGACGTTCTGAATTTTGACCGTACCCAGATCGTTATTGTGCAAAGGTCCTAGTGTTTTACCGGGAGAGCACCGCCACGCTGGCAGTAACGATGAGATTATCTGCCGCTGGTGCGCTCCCGGTAAAACACCGGGGCTTCGGAGGAGTCAGGGGAGGTCCCGCCTTTCCGAGTAGTGTGAAATACGTCAATTTGAACGTAAGATTAGGCAGACCGGTCAGCTCAATCGTAGTGTGATTTGTTTTTGCTCCACTGCATTAGGCAGCGTGCTTTTTCACCCACGCGACGTAATGGTCCATCCAGTTCTGCAGGAATTGCTTGCTGCCTGCACCGATGTTGCCGGCCTCGTCAAACAATCCATCTTTTACCTGGATGAATGCTTCGGGTTGGCCAAAGGTTGGTACGTCCAGATAGGCGAGAACGTTGCGCAAATGCTGTTGTGCCATGGCCGTGCCGCCGGTGCCAATCGAAGCGCCGATCACACCTGCCGGTTTCCCCGCCCAAGCGTTTTGGCCATACGGACGCGAACCATGGTCAATCGCGTTCTTGAGCACACCAGGGATCGAGCGGTTGTATTCGGGCGTAACGAATAGAAGGCCTTTTGCGGCCTTGATTTCGTTCTTAAGCCGTTTGACGGACTCGGCCTGGTTGGCGTCGTCGTCCTGGTTGTAGAGCGGCAAGTCGCTGATTTGCACTTGATTGAAAGAGAACTCCAAGGGCGCCAGCTTTATAAGGCCCCTTGCCAACTTGCGGTTGAACGAATCTCTGCGAAGGCTTCCAACAACAACGGCGATTTGAAATTGGCCCATGACGATCTCCTAAATGTGATGGCTATCGGGTTTGTTCAATATATTGTACGACGATCCCGTCGACCGTTGAGTATTTCAGTGAATGATCCTGCTGGAACGTCAGCGTAAGACTCTGATGCCGGCGTCTTCTTCATGGCCGAACGGAGCGGAACGCGGTTGTTCGCAGCTGGCTCATGGCAGGTCCGGAAATACAGGCCGCAAGGAATGGATGTGTTTAGACGCATATACATGCAGGTCGCGCGAAATATGATGAACGGCCTCGCGGCATATATCGCACCTGTCCAGATGATTATAGACCTCGAGTTGCTCGTCTAAACCTAATTTTCTTGTGACGAACTGCAAGAGGTATTCGAAACTGCACGCGCTCATATCACCTCCGGTTCCGCTCGCTTCATCTCAGTCAGTCTATGGTGTAGACGCATAATCAACCTTCTGGATTACGAAAAAGCGGGCCACGCTAGTTTCTGCACCTGGCCGGCTTTTTTTTAACTCTGCTCATCCCGAATCTCTGGCGTAAGCATATGAACAAGGGCACTCCAGGTCTGTTTCATATTGCTCATACGTCAGGTCAATAGTGTTCATTGTTGGGTTTGTCCACAGTGACGAGCGTCATCAATGTTGACAAAACAGTTGAGAGGACTACAGATGTGCATTGCTGATTGGGGCAGCGTTTTGCTCGCGCCGATGTCAAACTCGATTAAATTCCCTGCAAACTTATGCATGCAACTCTTGGGAAGACAGCAAAAACGAAGGGGAGCATAGTGGTTTAGTCCCACTACCGTTTGGCACCGCTTCCCCTCAGATTCAATCTCCACCATTCCAACTGGACATTCAGGCAAAAACTCAACATCTGGATTACTTCCTATTTCGGGTTCGGAATCGGCAACCGGTCACTTTCGTTGGGAAGCAATGCTTCCCGGCTTTTTGGCGGAAGCGATTGACAATTGTCACGTGACAGATTACAATTTTCCCTGTGATCAACACATTTGCCGACCGACACACTCGGGACCTGTATGTGAAGGGAAAATCAAAGAGATTTCCGGCCGAGATCATGCAAAGGGCCATACGGAAGCTCGAGTATGCGGACTTGGCGACTGGGCTTACAGATTTAAGGGTGCCTCCGAGTAACCGGCTTCACGAATTGGATCGGGAAAGAAAAGGGCAGTTTTCGATATCCGTCAATGATCAGTGGCGCGTTTGTTTCCGGTTCGCGGACGGCGATGCCTTTGATGTCGAACTCACGGATTATCATTAGGCAAAGTTTATGAGCATTGAAAACACGCAAGAAAGAAAAATCCGCCCTACCCACCCGGGAGTCATGCTTCGGGAGGATTTCCTGACGGATTATGGGCTGACAGTGTCGAGCCTCGCGAGTGCGCTAGGGGTTTCGCGCCAGACCGTCAATGAGCTGCTTCGAGAGCGGCGAGCCGTAACTCCGGAGATGGCTCTTCGGCTTTCGCGCCTTTTTGGCAACAAGCCGGAATTCTGGCTCAACGCTCAGCGTGCGGTCGATCTCTGGGATGCAGAGAGAGCCATCGGGAAAAGCGTCGGGCAGATTAAGCCTCTCTCCGCAGCCTAAAATTGGGCGGCAAAAAGGTTAGCGAACTGCCGCATTCAGCATGGCGTTGCTTGTCGGGTTCGTTAATCGACGGCAGGCGTAGATTGCCATCTCCTCGAACGCATTCGGGGAAATTGAGAGTAGAAAACAAATTGGTGGAGGTGCATGGGAATCGGTTGCTCCTACCGCGTTGAGCCGACGTAAGTTACAGGTTTTGCAGTGAGCACAAAAAGCACGTTGCTCAGGTTTCCAGGAAAGTTGGTACATAATAAGTACACGGAGACATGCAAAAAATGCGAGCGTCTTCCCGTTCGTGGACGGGAACAGAACCTACCTCCCTGTGGAGCCCAGGGTTTTAAGGTCAAATCATCGTCTTGCTTGCTTGTATGCTTTTACATCTCTTCGGAGGAAATAGGCAAACGGCTGTCTCATTATCGAATTTCCTATTGCATGTTCCAGCATCAAACGGACCTCCTGACTGCCAGCTCGGCACAGATTCAATGAAATCAACAAGATACGCGGCTCTAATACAGATTTTCCGCATTTTTCAACCTGAATCAGCAAACAATTCGCCAAGCAATCGGCAAGCGCGAATAGGCCGTTTGGAAGCTTCGAAAACAGCTATTCTGTAATCTCCTCCTGACTGAAACCAAATGAGAACTCCAGCGTAATCCGGGGGAAACTTCATCCCGCAGAACAAGCCGCGACCCGATCTACCGGCCCAGGCAGTGAGCCGGTGTGCCTGATCTGCGACGACACAGGATGGCGTCCAACCCTGGCGCCGTTTATTCACACTGATGCGTCCTTCTCAACCCGTGCGCCATTTCTGGCCTTGCTTGAACCAGGCTTTTGCAACTTCCGCCGTTCTTCGCTCTGGGTGCTGGCACAGCAGGAAGATTTAGCAACGGCCGCAAAGCCCTGGGAAAAGAGGTGTCCAATCGCAGCCGCAAAATGGTAATGCTGGAATGGAATTACGAGGACATCCTCGATGTGAGCCGACTCGGGTTTAAATTCGGTCTATCGGCAGTCTGGCATTTGATGTAGTGTTTGGCAACGCAACAGGAAAGGAGAAGTGATAATGAGCGGGAAGGCGCGGTTTGAAAAGCTATTTTCACCTTTCAATATTGCGAAGATGCAGGTTAAGAACCGGATCATAAAGACTGCCGCAGAAATGAATACCCACGACCTTCATGATTTTCATATGAATCAGAAAACCATTGACTACGTAGAGGCAGTAGCCACGGGTGGCGCAGGCATGGTTATTCTCTGGGACGCCTACGTCGATTATCCTTTAGGTGCAAGGATGCCCGATGGGTTGCGTATTGACGCTGACGAATACATTCCAGGCTTCAGTAAATTGGCAGATGCCATCCACAAACATGATTGCAAGTTATCTGTGCAGATGATGCATGCCGGGCCCTGGTGCCCCGCGTCCTTTTCCGGGCGCCCACCAATCGCTGCTTCGGTGATGAGGGTGGAGGTGTATGAAAAACACTGGGGTGACGAAACCGTTGAGGCAACCCTTGCGGATATTGAAGAAATTCAGGAAAAGTTCGTAAAGGCGGCAGAGCGTTATAAGAAGGCCGGGGTTGACCATCTGGAGGTACATTGCGCCACGCAGCACCTGGGCAATACTTTTATGTCGCGCCACTGGAATAAACGCCAGGACCAATACGGCCCTCAAAGTCTGGAAAACCGGTCTCGGTTTATTGTTGAAATCCTGCAGGAAATGAAGAGACGTTTGGGGAAAGACTTCCCGATCGGCGTCCATTATAATGCCGCCGAATATGGGATAGACGACGGCATAACCCCCGCAGAGGGTCAAGAATTCGGGCGGATCTTCGAAGCTGCCGGCGCCGATAATCTTCATCCCAAAGCCGATGGTTTAGGTCCAATCTATAGTTTAATGAACTGGCCCGATACGGTCTGCTATCCAGAGGTTCCGGTTCCCTTGCCGGATGGACTTGATGGAAGCCGGAGCGGTGCTGGATTTTGGGTGCCTCTAGTCGCATCAGTCAAGAAGGCAGTTTCCATACCGGTGATTGCCACCGGCGGCATCCATGCCGAACTGGCAGAGAAAATCCTGCGACAGGGTAAAGCGGATTTTATTGGAATGACCCGGCGCCTCTTAGCCGACCCGGAACTCCCCAACAAGGTTGCGGCGGGAAGACTGGAGGATATTGCCCCGTGCACACGCTGTCTCTCCTGCCTCGACAGAATACATTCGCACCCTATTCCGGGGAGATCATGCTGCCGGGTCAATGCTTCCCTGACAAGAGAGCGGGAATATGAAATCAAACCAGCACTGAAGAAGAAAAAGGTTATGGTAGTCGGCGGTGGACCAGCGGGAATGGAGGCGGCAAGGGTAGCGGCTTTAAGGGGACATGAAGTAGTACTGTATGAGAAAGAACATCAACTGGGCGGATCCGTACCCGTGGCCGCTACGATTAAAGGCCTTGAAATTGAGGACCTTCCAGCCCTGGTTCGCTATCTCAACAGCCAAATTATCAAGCTGGGCGTTAAGGTCAACCTTGGCAAAGAGGTTACTAAGACGATGGTTGAGAAGGTTAAGCCGGATGTGCTCATACTGGCTACAGGAGGGCTCTATTCCATTCCGGAAATACCCGGAATCGATTCGCGCAATGTGGTCAAGGCTGCAGCCCTGAACCGCCAGCTAAAGACTTATTTGAGGTTCGCAGGCCCCGGACTGCTGTCATGGGCCACGAAATTCTGGATGCCCATCGGCAAAAATATCGTCATTATCGGTGGCGCCATCCAGGCCCTCCAGCTAGCCGCGTTTCTGGTTAAACGTGGTAGAAAGGTCACAGTCGTGGACGCAGCTGAGGAATTTGGGGATGGACTGGTTGAGTTCTATAAGATGCGCCTGTTTTGGTGGCTGGAGCAAAAGGGAGTGCCCTTGTTGTCAGGCGTGAAGTACGAGGAGATAACAGATAAAGGGCTAACGATCACCACCAGAGAAGGAGAGAAAAAGATCTTAGCGGCAGATACCATAGTACCTGCTTTGCCCATGATGCCGGATTCTGAGTGCGCCAAAAGCCTGAAGGGGACAGCCCCTGAAATTTATCAGATTGGCGACTGTGGGAACTCTGCTCTGATAATCGATGCTATTGGAGACGGTTCACGTATTGGTCGCGCCCTATAGGGGATGTAATCAATTATATCTGCGAAAACCATAACAGAACGGGCATGTCGTGGCGGTCCTTATGTTTCCTTGCCCCCCGGATATGAATGATGATCCGTCCACTGTCGATACGCTACCGCGCGGACGTAGGCTTCGATGGTGGACTCGGCATAGTTGCGGCACAGACGTGTCTGTCTGTACAACCACACTCAAAGCGCCTGCCCGACTCGCGCCAAGAAACGATAGTCCGCTTTTCACGGGTGAAGAGCATAAACGTGAGCTTGACCCGCGGCTTACAGCACGCGAGGCTCTCCAGAGATCGCACAGACCACGCTCACGAACTTTCCATCCTTTACATGATAGTGGATGAACTGCGGAATCTCTAGCGTCTTACCTACCGGCGGCGTTTGCAGCCTTCCAAAGCCAGCCGCTTCGGCTTGCTCGCGTGTCAGCTCCATCTTCCCTTCAAGGTGGACGCGCACTTCGATGAACAAATAATCTTCGTTCGTGATAAATGCGTCAATGTGCAGTGATTCGTTGACATGCCGATGGAAAAAATTCTTGTAGAACTTATCGATGAACTCCTCGCGATTGTGGAAGGTGTAGCCGGCAAACTCCACCGTGAAGTTCGAGTGCCAATATTCCATTACGCCGTCGTAATCACGCGAGTTGAATCGACGCACGTATTCTTCAAATGCCTCCCGGTCAATCACTTTGGCCGCGTTATTCTTCATTGCATCCTCCTTCATTGAATCCATTTCGCTTTTCCACGAATTCAGACTCAGGTCGTCAACACCCACAGTCTCAGCCATGAGCATTGCTAAGGCAGTTGCGCTTCTCAAACCGGCGCTCACTTCTTTCATCCTCGTCTTGGTAGGCCTCTAAGAAGCCCTCTGCGCTTGGACCACTTAGAAAAGGCCCGAGGAGTTTACCTTGAACACCTTACGGGGGTATAACGTTTTCCTATGAAATCCCGGCTTCATTATATTGCAGAGCTTTCTTCCAGACCTTGGCTGGGATTCTCCCAAACTTCTTCACCGACGGATGCATGCCAAAAACAGATCTCAGGCCGCTGAAGTCGGGAATAATTTTCCGCAGCAATGCATGAAGGGAAAAATGCCGTGAGCGCTTACGGCATCATTGACCTTCTTATGCTGCGGCTTAATAAGTGCCCGGAAGCACAACTGATGAGCCCAGCGCGGGAAATGCCGTAACCCACTGAAAACAAAGTGGCGGAGGTGCATGGGAATCGAACCCACCGAACCCACCTTCCGGTGAATCCCAACTGGATTTGAAGTCCAGGCCAGCCACCAGGCCAGATTCACCTCCGCTGCGCGCTCGATTGTAACAGAATCCTGCAGACGTCCAACCCTAAAATCCGGTGAATGGCACTTCTCAATCGACGATTCACGATTTACGATTGAGGGAAGGGGAGATAAACCAGGAGGCGAAGCCGTTGACGCCAGGCCTCTCGCCAAGGCGCTCTTCGGTTGAAGTTGTCGTTGTCGATAGACCCAGGGTTCGTGATCCAGATGGCGTATCAATATTGAATGCCTAATGTTGTGACCTGCCTGCCGCCAGCCGATTACTGATGAGAAAAACGGGCTCCCATGTTACAGTGAATTGCAAGCTTAGAAGGACCGGGAACGCATGGCTCGAGCATTTGGCAACCGACCACACGCTGCAATCGACGAAATAGAAATCCTTCGATCCACGATCTACCACCTCTCCGAAGGAGTGATCGTGGCGGATACGGACGGCAAGTTCCTCATCTGCAACGAGACGGCAAAGGCCATCCTGTCGATCGGCGGCGAGGGAAAAGCCCCCCAGTCATGGTCCGAGGTCAAAGGCTGCCACAAGCCGGACGGCATCACCCCCTGCCTGCCTGAAGAACTCCCCGCTGCGCGCGCCCTTGCGGGCGAAACCGTCTCCGAGACAGAAGTATTCCTGCGCAACGAGCAGTACCCCTCCGGGATGTGGGTTTCCACCCAGGCAAACCCGCTGCGAAACGAAAAAGGAGAGATCTGCGGCAGCGTCGTGACCTTCCACGACATTACGACAAAGAAAGAGGCGGACGCACAAATCAAAACGCTCACCAATGCCGTCGAACAGACCGCCGACAGCATCATCATTACGGACCGGGGAGGCTTGATCGAATATGTGAATCCCGCGTTCGAGCTGACCACCGGATATACCCGCGATGAGTTGCGCGGCCTTACGCCGCGCATTCTCAAATCCGGAGTGCACGATGATTCTTTCTACGAGAAGCTCTGGGCCACCATCCTCGCAGGCCAGGTTTTTCGCGGCACGATTGCCAATCGAAAAAAATCGGGCGAAATCTTTTTCGCCGAGCAGACGATCACGCCCATGTGGGGGCCGGCGGGGAGCATTACGCATTTCGTGACCGTGATCAAAGATGTGACCGAGCTCAGAAAAATGCAGGGACAGGAACTTCAGATGAGCCTGGCCCGCGCGGTCCAACAGCAGTTCTACAGCATGCCTCCGCCCCAGATCGAGGGCTTCGACTTCGCCGGTGCGGCGTTTCCTGCGGATGCAACCGGCGGCGACTATTTTGATTTCGTGTCGCTCCCGGGCGACTGCATCGGCATCACCATAGGCGATGTCTGCGGCCACGGCATCGGTTCCGCCTTATTGATGGTCGAGTTGCGCGCCTACCTGAGAGCGTTTGCCCAGCAAAGCTCGGACTTGGGCAGGATTCTCTCGTTGACCAACGACGCCCTGGTTTCCGACCTGGAGCAGGACCGCTACGCCACCCTGATCTTCTGCCGGCTTCAACCGGACACCCGAACGGTCGTGTATTCGAGCGCCGGGCACACTCCCGGCTTCATCCTCGATTCGAGCGGCGCCCTCAAATACACTCTCGACAGCACGGATATCCCGCTCGGGTTCCTGCCCAAACACACCTTCGGCTGCAGCCATCCGCTCGAATTGGAACCGGGGGACATTTTAGCCCTGCTGACCGATGGGATTACGGAGTCTGAAAGACCCGACCAGGACTGCTTCGGGGTCGAACGTGCGCTTGAGTTCATCCGGGCCAATCGCCACGAAAGCGCGCAGGAAATCGTAGCCGGGCTCTATCACGCGGTTCGGGCTTTTTCGGATGGCCTCCCTCAAACGGACGACATCACCGCCGTCGTGTGCAAGCTTACCGGGGAAAAATAAAGCAAGACACAGGAGGCAAGGCACACTGATCGTGCATCTTCTAACCTGAAAAAAGGGAATACTCGATGCTAAGTGGAAAAGTGGTGGGAATCATTGGCGTGGGAAACATGGGCGAGGTCCTGATCCGCGGACTGATTCAGTCCGGCAAGCTGAAAAAAACAGACATTATCGCCAGTGATGCGAGCCAGGACCGGCTGCAGCAGGTCGCGAAAACCTACGGCATTCGGACGGGCGAATCCAACGTGGAAGTGGTCGAAAAGGCATCTATTATCATTATCGCCGTAAAGCCACAGAACATTGACGATCTGCTGGACGAGCTTTCCAGTTCGAGCCACGAAGGGCACCTGTTTATCTCCATTGCCGCCGGGATCACTACGGAAAAGCTGGCCGCCAAAATGCATCATCAGTCGGGAATCATCCGGGTCATGCCGAATGCGCCGGCTTCCGTGCTTGCGGGCATCGCAGCCCTCTATCCCGGACGCAACATATCCCCGGCCGATCTCGAGCGCGCGGTCTCGATTTTTGAGTGCGTGGGCCGGACAGTCATTATCAAAAATGAGGCGCTGATGGATGTCGTTACCGGGCTTTCCGGGAGCGGGCCCGCCTTTGTCTTCCTGGTAATCGAATCCCTCAGCGACGCGGGTGTCCAGCTCGGGATTTCGAGGAAGGAATCCTCACTCCTTGCCGCGCAGACAGTCTACGGAGCGGCAAAAATGCTCCTGGAAACCGGCCGTCATCCCAGCGAACTGAAGGATATCGTGGCCACTCCGGGCGGCACAACCTTCGCGGGACTGAAGATGCTGGAAAAAGGCAACTTCCGCTCGACGATCATGGACGCGGTCGAAGCGGCAACGGCACGATCGCGGGAATTGGGCGCTCTGCTCAACCCGCGGAAGAAAAACTAGCGGCAAAGACCGAACCCCCAAAGAGACGGCAAGACACGAAACCATCCTTTTCGTGATTCTCGTGTATCTTATGGTATAAGCTTTTGACCGCCTCTTTTTCTGAAACCGCCTGATCAAAAACCCAAAGACCCGGAATCGTTCCCATTCCCCATAAAAAATCAGCGCCCTTTCTCCGGGAAGAAAAAGGGCGCCGCTCGGGTGTAGGTGGGTATTTAAAGGGTGGAAAGGAGGTTTGTATGTCGGAACGATTCTCCTTATTTGGATCGTAATTTGCTCTATCCAGGGATTTAACAAGGCAAGCATCGTGCCATCCTGACCCTGCCGGACTTAAACTATTGCATCACCGCTCGATAGTCGCAGATGACGTGTCGATTTTGGAAAAGAAACTCGCTGTTTTCGGGTAATCTCACCCAAATCATGGCGGGTTGCCCCAATAAAGACTCCTACCAACTGGTTCGTTTTAACCAGTTTCTGATCGTCAACCTCCTTCCTGCGCCAATAGGCTGGAATGTAACCTTTAGATATGATAGTTCTATCCCTTGCTCGATTGTTTTTGCCGGATTGTGAATGCGCGCAGACAACATCATATTTGAAGATGTATTCCATGTGGATGCTTCCTCAGGGCGCATAAGCTTGGGCAGCAACCGCTGCGTCATGCTGGATACGGCTGCTTTCGGCAATATGCGTCGCGAACTCATGGATAACCTCGGCTGGGAAGTGACCCGGGGACTACTCGAGAGGGTTGGCTACCAGTCGGGAAGGCGGACCGCGAACCAGCTGAAAAAACATTATTCCTGGCCTTCCGTTGAGGAATGGCTGCGGGCGGGAATGCGGCTCTATAGCCTGGAAGGCATGGCGAGGGCAAGTCTGGAGCGGTTCGAACTGGATCGAGCCCGGGGGAGGCTGCAGGTCACGGGCGAATGGCTCGATTCCTTTGAGGCCGAACAGCATCTCCAGCAAAACGGGATCGGCGGCCGTACAGTCTGCTGGTCGCTGGAGGGCTATGCCAGCGGGTATGCCAGCGAGTGCTTTGGCGAAGACGTGGTCTGTCTCGAAACTCACTGCCGCGCCAAGGGAGATTCCACCTGCAGGTTTGAAATCAAGCCGGTCGCCGAGTGGGGAAAGGGCGTGCTCCCGGTGCAGGACATGCTGGTTTCGAGCCGATTTGGGGAGCGTTTTGACCGCTGTCTCCGGATCATCAGCGACATGGGATGCGAACTCGAACAGACCTCGCTCGACGCCATCATGACCACAGATGCCCAGGGCTTCATTACGTCATGCAGCGAGGGAGCGAGCGAGATCCTGGGGGTCCCTCCGAGCGAAGCCATCGGAAGGCCGGTCGGCTCTTTTTACCAGGGTGGGGACGCGGAAGTTCACTCGATCATGGAGCGTCTCAAGCAACAGAGGCGCATTCGCAATTACATGACGGAACTCGTGACTCCAGCCGGGCAAAAAACCCCGATTGCCCTTTCGGCTTCGGCGATCCGTGACCGGGCCGGCTCTTTCGCGGGGACGATCGGAGTGGCGCACGACCTGAGTGAGATCCGGCGTCTCGAGGACGAGCTTGCCAGGAAGAACCGGTTCATGGCCAACATCCTGCGCGACTCGGCCGACGCGATCATCACGATGGACGCCACCGGAACCGTGACCTCCTGGAACAAGGGGGCGGAGAGCATTTTCGGTTATCTCTCCAGTGAGATGATGGGAAGATCGGTCGACATTCTCATCCCGCCCGAGCTTCAGGAAAAGCGCGAGCTCGAGATGATCTCCCGGAGATTCATGGCTCAGGGAGCGGTTCGAAGCCACCAGACTGAACGTATCACAAAAGACGGCAGGCGGATCCAGGTCATTTTCACCCGGACCGCCATCACGGATGATTCGGGGAGGATCGTGGGAAGCTCTTCCGTCGTGAAGGACGTGACCTCTTTCCGAAACCTCGAAAGAGAGCTGGCTGATGCGGAGCATCTGGCCACTCTCGGCGAGGTTTCGGCGGGGCTTGCGCATGAAATCAAGAATCCGCTCGCGGGAATCAAAGGGGCGATCGACGTGATCCGGGATTCCCTCCCCCCCACGGACGTTCACCGGGAAATACTTGGCGATGTGCTCCACGAAGTGAACCGCATCGACAAGATCGTCCGCAACCTCTTGAATTACGCGAAGCCCAAACCTCCTTCCCATTCTCCGATCGAGCTGCCGGCGCTCGCGCAGCGCATTGTGGCCATGGCTCGATCAACCGCGAAGAAGCATTTGTTTCTGATCGATGTCACGGAGCTCGCGCCGATTCCGGCCTTCACCGGAGACGAAATCCAGATCGAACAGGTGCTTCTGAACCTGCTGCTGAACGCGCAGAATGCCATGCCTTCCGGAGGGCACATTGAGGTCGCGCTCGACTACGACAGCCGCCTGAAGATCATCCGCATGGAGGTCAAGGACAACGGGCCGGGCATTCCGGAGGAAATCCGGAAGAAGATCTTCCAGCCTTTTTTTACGACGCGCACCGATGGGATGGGATTAGGACTGGCAACCTGCCTCAAAAACGTGCAGTATCATGGAGGTTCGATCGACGTGCATAGCGAAGTGGGGCGTGGAACGACCTTCGCCGTGACCATTCCCCTTGTTTGCCATATCTGAGGGGCCGGACAGCAATGCCGAAAGAAACCATTCTGGTGGTCGACGACGAACGCCTCGTGCGCTGGTCTCTTCAGCAGAAGCTCGAGCAATGGGGGTACCATGTCAGCCTGGCGGAGGACGGCACCACGGCCCTGGGCCGGATCCAGCTCGACAATCCGGACCTCGTCACCCTTGATGTCAAGCTGCCGGACATGACCGGGATCGAAGTGCTTTCGGAACTGCGGAACCGGAATGTCCACATCCCGGTGCTCGTGATAACGGCCTTTGGCGTTGTGGATGACGCGGTGCGCAGCCTGAAGCTGGGCGCCTACGACTTCATCGAGAAGCCGATCAACTTCGAGAAACTGGAAAATGCCGTCCGGAATGCCCTCGAAACCCGGCGCCTCCGCACGGAGGTGGCGCGCACGCAGGAGATTCAGCGCAACGAATTCAGCGTGGACCGAATCATCGGAGTCTCGGACCATATCCGGGATGTCCGGGAGATGACCAAGAAAGTCGCAAGCAGCGAGGCCTCGACGATTTTGATTCAGGGCGAAAGCGGCACCGGGAAAGATCTCGTTTCGCACGCGATCCACTACGAGTCATCCCGGCGGGAGCGCCCGTTTTTCGCAATCAACTGCGCCGCAATTCCCGAAAACCTGATGGAGTCGGAACTCTTCGGCCACGAGAAGGGCGCCTTCACCGACGCGCGCACGCTGAAAAGAGGGATGTTCGAAGTAGCGGACGGCGGGACGCTCTTCTTGGACGAGGTCAGCGAGATGACCCAGGGAATGCAGGCCAAACTCCTCCGGGTACTCGAAGGCCAGTCCTTCCGGCGGGTCGGCGGAGTGAAGAACATCACGGTGGACGTGCGCGTCATTGTCGCTTCGAACCGGAATCTGGAGGAGGCGGTGCGCGACTCGAAATTCCGCCAGGATCTTTATTTTCGCCTCGCCATCATCCCGATGCACTTGCGCCCGTTGAGGGAGCACAAAGAAGACATCCCCCCCCTCCTGGAGCATTTCATCCAGCACTACAACGAGAAGTTTCGCAAGAACATCCAGGGGTTGACGAAAGAGACTGATGATCTGCTGATGAATTACGACTGGCCCGGTAATATCCGGGAATTGAAGAATGCGATCGAGCGGGTCATGATTCTAGCCGAAGGAAACCGCATTGCCGCCAAGTATCTGCCGATTCGAATCTCCGAAGGGGGCGTCATGCCCGTGCCCTTGGCCGAAGGGAGTCCAAATGGAGAAATCAGGCTCCCTTCCGGCGGGATGTCCCTCTACAGCGTGGAAAAAGAGTTGATCCGCCAGGCGCTTGAACAGGCGCGGGGAAACAAAACGACTGCAGCGAGTTTGTTGCGCATCACCCGAGACACCCTCCGCTACAAAGTGAAGAAATACGACCTCGAATAAAAGCGCCACGGATTCCGCAGTTCTGCTGATTTGAGAAACCGGGAAATCCGTAGCGTTTGTTGCCGCTTATCTGTAGAGACCGGCTTTGAGATTTTTCCGAATCGTCCAGACTTCGCCCAAGACTTGGAAGTACGATCCCATGTTGACCTTGCTTCCTTCGGCATTGATCCAGGTAATCGGGACTTCGGCAATTCTGCAGCCGTGATTCCGGGCAATGACCAACATCTCGATGTCGTAGCCCCAGCGATCGATCGTCAGCCGCGGGAAGATGATGGCCGCTTTCTCGGCCGTAACCATTTTGAATCCGGCCTGAGTATCGGCAACGCCCGGGGCGGCAAGCGTGCGTATGATCCAGTTCCCAACCCTGCCCGCAATTTCTTTGAGCCTGCTTTGATGGGTTCCGATCACGGAACCCCGCAGCGCGCGGGAACCGATCACCATGTTGTATCCGTTTTGGAACCACGGCCAAAAACGCTCAACCTGCTCCAGGGTTGTCGAATTGTCGGCGTCCATGAAGAGGCGATATTCGCCGCAGGCCTTGATCATTCCCAGGCGGACAGAAGCCCCCTTCCCGTGGTTGGCGCGGTCGGGGTGGTTGAGCAATTTCAGGGAGACGGAATCCAGGCTAGCCTCGCGAACGACCCTTTCGGTCGCATCGGTGGAACCGTCGTTGACGATGATGATCTCCGAGCGGTAGGGCTGGGCTTTCAGGTACTCCAGCGACTGTCTCAAAGTCTTCGGGAGCCGAGACTCCTCGTTGTAGGCTGGAATGACTACCGAGAGCTTGATAACCGACTGGTCGGGCTTCATGTGGTAACGCCACCCCCAAGGCGCTTTGAAGCGCGCCAGCTTCCTGCCGCCCTTCCAAAGGGCCCATCCCGTTAGGCGACCGTGACATCCTTGCACAAATAGACATCTTGAATCGCATTCAGCAAAGCGACGCCTTCCTTCATGGGCCTCTGGAAGGCTTTCCGGCCGGAGATCAATCCCATGCCGCCGGCACGCTTGTTGATCACGGCGGTCTTCACCGCTTCGGCCATGTCCCCTTCTCCCGAACTGGCACCGCCCGAATTGATCAAACCGGCACGGCCCAGATAGCAGTTAATGACCTGGTAGCGCGTCAAGTCAATCGGGTGATCCGACGTCAATTCAGAATAGACTTTCTTGTTCGTCTTCCCGAATTTCAGGGCCTCGTAACCGCCGTTGCACTCGGGAAGCTTCTGCTTGATGATATCCGCCTCGATGGTCACGCCCAGGTGGTTTGCCTGGCCCGACAGGTCCGCGGCCAAATGATAATCGGGCCCGCCTTCCTTGGTTTTGTTGAAAGCGGAGTTCCGCAGGTAGCACCAAAGGATGGTCGCCATCCCAAGCTGATGGGCTTCGTGGAAGGCGGCGGAGATTTCCTGGATCTGCCGCTTGGATTCCTCGGATCCGAAATAGACCGTGGCGCCGACCGCAACGGCCCCCATCTCGTATGCCTGCTGGACATTGGCGAAGAGGATCTGATCGTACGAATTGGGATACGAGAGGAACTCATTGTGATTGATTTTGAGGATGAACGGGATCTTGTGCGCGTACTTGCGGCAAACGGACCCAAGGACACCGAGAGTCGAAGCGACGGCATTGCATCCCCCTTCGATCGCG
>Ga0326727_10015717_pt1 | contig 16149 bp, 16 predicted proteins | sample MB2enrmetagenome_FD_207643 | JGI IMG/M metagenome (GOLD analysis project Ga0326727, IMG submission 207643) | Lab enriched peat soil microbial communities from McLean, Ithaca, NY, United States - MB29MY | ecosystem: Environmental > Terrestrial > Soil > Wetlands > Peat | place: USA: New York...
CCCCTTCACCGACTTCCACGGCAAGGTCACCGAGATCAACGCCGAGAAGGGCAAGCTCAAGGTGCTCGTCAACATGTTCGGCCGGGAGACGCCGGTGGAGCTCGACCTGCTCCAGGTCGAGCGGCTGCGTTAGGGGACGGAGGGAAGCATGGGCAAGAAGAAGGTCAAGACCGTAATCCGCCTCCAGATCCAGGCCGGCAAGGCGACCCCGGCGCCTCCGGTGGGGACGGCGCTCGGCCCCCACGGGCTCAACATCATGGAGTTCTGCCGGGCCTACAACGAGCGCACCGCCGCTCAGGCCGGCATGGTCATCCCCGCCGAGATCACCGTCTACGAGGACCGCAGCTTCGTCTTCGTGACCAAGACGCCGCCCGCCTACGATCTGCTCAAGAAGGCGGCCGGGATCGAGAAGGGATCGGCCAAGCCCAACGTCGACAAGGTGGGGACGGTGACCGCCGCCCAGGTCCGGGAGATCGCCGAGATCAAGCTCGCCGATCTCAACGCCTTCGACGTCGATCAGGCGATGCACACCATCGAGGGCACGGCCCGGTCGATGGGCCTCACCGTCACCCCGTGAGCCCGCAGAGGAGGCCCGCAGGCCCGCAGCCCGCAGTTTGAGTGGGAGGGCGTCCCCCGCCCGCCAGCACCACAGGAGAGCGATCATGGCCCAGCAGCACGGCAAGAACTATCGAGCGGCCTTGGAGAAGGTCGAGCCGGGACGCCTGTACGCGCCCCAGGAGGCGGTGGAGCTGGTGCGCGACACCGCCGCCAGCGGGCGCTTCGACCCCACTGTCGAGGCGCACCTCCGGCTCGGCATCGACCCCCGCCACGCCGACCAGACCGTCCGGACCACGGTGGTCCTGCCCCACGGCACCGGCAAGACGCGGCGCATCGCCGTCTTCGCCACCGGTGAGAAGGCGCGGGAGGCGGCCGACGCGGGGGCGGACCTGATCGGTGGCGAGGACCTGGTCAAGCAGGTCCAGGCGGGGCAGATCGACTTCGACGTCGCTCTCGCCACTCCCGACGTGATGGGTCTGGTGGGGCGCATCGGCAAGGTGCTGGGGCCCCGCGGGCTGATGCCCAATCCCAAGGCGGGCACGGTCACCTTCGACATCGCCAAGGCCATCCGGGAGGTCCAGGGAGGGCGCATCGAGGTGCGCAACGACCGGCTCGGCAACATCCACGCGCCGATCGGCAAGGCGTCGTTCGACGACGCCAAGCTGCGCGACAACTTCGCCGCTCTGATGGAGGCGGTGGTCCGGGCCAAGCCGCCGGCCGCCAAGGGGACCTTCGTGAAGACGGTCACCCTCTGCACCACCCACGGGCCGGGGGTGAAGGTCGATCCCGGTCAGGCAGCGAAGCTCCAGGTGGCGTAGCTTCCCTTGGCCGAGCAGCCGATCCGCCTGCTCATCGTCGATGACATCCAGTCGACGCGCGACAACCTGCGCAAGCTGCTCAGCTTCGAAGACGACATCCAGGTGGTCGGCACGGCTGGCGACGGCAAGGAGGGGGTGGAGGAGGCGCAGCGTCTGCGTCCGGACATCGTCCTCACCGACGTCAACATGCCGCTCATGGATGGCATCCAGCTGACCGAGCAGCTGACCCAGGATCTCCCCTCCAGCCCGGTCATCATCATGAGCGTGCAGGGCGAGCGCGACTACCTCCGCCGTGCCATGCAGGCGGGCGCGCGCGAGTTCCTGATCAAGCCGTTCAGCCACGACGAGCTGGTGGCGGCGATCCGGCGTGTCTACGCCCTGGAGCAGAAGAAGGGCACCTTCCTGGCCAGGACCCCGGACGCACCGCAGCCGGCGGCCTCGGGCCGTACCGGTCCGGGCGAGCTTTTCGTGGTCTTCTCGGCCAAGGGTGGGGTCGGCAAGTCGATCATCGCCGCCAACCTCGCGGTGGCGCTGGCCCGGGAGACCGACGCCCGGGTCGCCCTCGTCGATCTTGACCTGCAGTTCGGTGACATCGGGGTGATGCTGAACCTCAACCACTCGCGGAGCATCACCGACGTGGTCGACGCCCAGGATCACCTCGACGCCGAGACCCTCGACGACATCCTCGCGGTCGGGCCGGCCGGGGTGCGCGTGCTGCTGGCTCCGATCAAGCCCGAGCTGGCCGACCTGGTCACCCCCGACCACGTGCGCAGCGTCATCGCCGAGGTGCGCAAGGTCTGCGACTTCGTCGTCGTCGACGCCTCCAGCCACCTGGGTGAGGCCATCCTCCAGGTGATGGAGATCGCCACCCGGATCCTGGTGGTGACCGGGCTGACCATCCCGAGCGTCAAGAACGCGCGTCTGACCCTGGGGGTGCTGGAGTCGCTGAACATCGATCCGGAGCGCGTGATGCTCGTCGTCAACCGCGTCGACGGCTACTCCGACTTCAACAAGGAGGCCACCGAGCAGTACCTCCGGGTGCCGGTTACGGTGCAGATCCCCCACGATCCGAAGGCGGTCGCCGACGCCTGGAACCAGGGCAAGCCGTTCGTGGAGACCCAGCCCGAGGCGGAGATCAGTCGAGCCATCCGTGAGCTCGTCTTCCGGCTGGTGCCCCAGGAGCAGGTGGCCGCGGCGGGCGGCGACAAGAAACGCAGGCGCGGGCTCTTCGGCCGCTGACCCTCAGTCCGGGTCGGTCGGGCCGCGTCCCATGCCGAGCACTCCGTGCCGTCTCCGCGAGGGAGCGTCGAGTGGCGGTGGGGCCGCCGCCGGGGCCCGCCGCTCGGACGGGGCGGGTGCCAGGGCCTGGGCGAGCCCGGCGATCCGGAGGGCCACCTGGCTCTGGGGCTGGGCGAGGACGAAGGGCACCCCCCGGCCGACGGAGGTTGCCACCACCACCGGGTCATAGGGGATCTCCACCGCCGCGTGCAGCTTCAGCAGGCCCTCGACGTGGGAGCGATCCAGCTCCCCGGCCGCCTCGCGGTGGTTGATCACCAGCACCAGGCGCTCCGGCTCCACCTTGAGCACCCCCATCACGGTCTGCAGCAGGCGGGCGTTCTTGATCGACGTCGCACTCAGGTCGGTGACCAGCAGCACCCTGTCGGCCATCTCCACGACATCCAGGCTGATCTCGCTGAGGTGGGGGGCGGTGTCGACCACGACGCAGTCGAAGCTGTGGCGCAGCTGGTCGATCAGGGCGCGCAGGTGCTGGGTGGTGACGTAGTCCGCCAGCTCAGGGCTGGTCGGCGCGGCCAGCACCCGGATGCCGCCCGGGCCGTCGACCATCACTTCGGCGATCGCGCCGGGGTCGGCGACGGTGTTGCTGGCGGCCAGGTCGGAGATGGTGCGCTCGGCGCTGACGTTGAGGAGGATGCCGATGTCGCCGAACTGGAGCGAGCAGTCGACCAGCGCGACGCGGTGGGTGCGGGCCAGCGCCACGGCGAGGTTGGCGGCGATGGTCGACTTGCCCACCCCCCCCTTGGCGCCCACCACGGTGAGCAGCCTGCCCTCGATCACGGGAGCGGCCGGGGACGCGGGCGGTGCCGGCGGGGCTGCCTTGCGCTGCTCGAAGGCGTGGACGCGCCGGACCGCGGCCACCAGCTCGTCCCCGCTGAAGGGCTTCTGCAGGAACTCACGCGCTCCGGCCAGCATGGCCCGCCGGAAGGCCTCGTTCTCGGCCTCCATGGAGAGCAGGATCACTCCGGTTCGGGGCAGGTACTGGACCAGCATCTCGGTGGTCTGGATGCCGTCCATGCCGGGTAGGCCCGCGTCCACCACCGCGACGTCGGGTCGGGTCCGCAGCGCCTCCTGCAACGCCGTGTCGCCGTCCCGGGCCACTGCGCACACGACCAGGTCGCCCTCCTGGCCCAGCCGGCGGGTGACGTTCTGGGTGATGCGCTCCGATTCGTCAGCCAGGAGCACGCGGATCACGGCCGGTCCAGCTCAGCCGCGGCCGAGAGAGAATCGCCGCCGCGTGGCCCGCGCCTTGGGTCGCTGGGCCTCCTTGGCCTCGCCTTCCTCGTCAGCGCCCGCGATGTATTCCACCAGGGGGCGGAAGTGCTTGCTGAACTCTGCCCTGGGATCGGCGGTGACGATCTGCTGTCCCTTGTCGATGAAGTCGTCGACCCTGGGTTCGAAGGGCAGTACCGTCAGCACCCGGAATCGGAGGCTCTCCTCGACCTCGGCACGCTGGAAGCTGACCTTGGCCCGGGTCTGGTTGAGGACCACGCAGATGTTGTCGCGGTCCACGCCCAGGGAGTCGAGCAGCTTCAGCGTCACCTTGGTGTCCTTGATGGCGGCGAAGTTGAAGCTGGTGACGACGACGATCTGGTCGGCCATCTCGATGGCCTCCAGGTTGCGCTCCTCCAGGTGGGACGGAGTGTCGACCACGATGTGGTCGTAGGTCTTGCCCAGCTCCCGGAGGATGGCCCGCAGGCTGGCGGTGTTGACCAGGTCGGCGAACTCCGGGCTGGCGGGCGCGAGCAGGGCGCGCACCCCCTCGGGACCGGTTGCCATCACCTCCTCGATGAAGTCGATGTCCACCTGCTCGCCCTGCTGGGCGAGGGCGTCGATCGCGGTCGGGTGGCTCTCGAGGTGGAGCATCACCGCCACGTCGCCGAACTGCAGATCGAGATCGACGAGCGCAACGCGCTCCCCTTCGGCGGAGAGGGCCACGGCGAGGTTGGTGGCGATCAGCGACTTGCCGACGCCGCCCTTGCCGGAGAAGACCACCACCAGGTCGGCGTGGCCGCGGCTGCGCCGCCGGGGCCGTCGGGGAGCCACCGGCTGGATGGGCTCCGGCTCCGGCTCCGCCGCCGGCGCGGGTGGAGCGGTCCCGGCCACGTCCGCGGCGGGGACGCCCGGCCACTGGTCCCCCGCCGGGGCAGCGGCCTCGGGGGCGGGCTCGAAGGCTGCCGTGTCCAGCTGGAAGACCGGTACCGAGGCCGGCAGGGGCGGCTCCTCGGGGGGCGGCTCCTGGGGGGGCGGCTCCCCGGGGGGTGGCTGCTGCCAGCCCGCGAGGTCCGCCGCCGGGGGCGGCTCGGCGGCGAGCTGGTTCCCCCACGGGACAGCCTCCACCGGGGCGGCGGCGCCGGGCTCGGGGAGGGGCTGACCCTCCCACGCCGCGGGCTCCGGCGGGACGGCCGCCTCCGGCTCCGCGTAGGGCTGCTCCCCCCAGGTGGCGACCTCCGCGGAGGCCGGTTCCTCCGCGGTCCGCTCGTTCCATCCGGCGGCGGCGGCGACCGCCGCCGCGTACGGCTCCCCGCCCGCCGGCTCCGACACCGCCGGGGCATCGGGTGCCGGCCGGGCCAGGGCCTCGCCGGGCAGGTCCACGGCCGAGGGGAGGGGCGTCCCCATGCCGGGCCACGCGGCCGGCGGGAGCGCGCCGGGATCGGGCAGCTGACCCCGGGAGGCCACGGCCCCCAGGATGGCCTCGACCAGCGACGGGGGGTCGGCGTCGGCCGAAACCGTGGCGGCGCCGGCATCCTCCAGGCGGGAGATGAACAGCTGGTCGGCGGGGTCGACCACGACCATGACCCGGAGCCGGGACGAGCGCGAGGCCAGGTAGCCGGCCAGGCCGACGGTGTCGAGGCCGCCGAAGCCGGTGTAGAGGAGGACCAGATCGGGGAGGAGCGCCTCCAGGTCCTCGTCCAGCTCGTAGGGGTGGCGGATGAACCCGACCAGGCTCACCTGATCGGCGTAGCCGGCGAGCTTGTCCAGCTCGGCCACCGCCTGGGGCGCGTCGCTGGCGATGACCACCCGCACGGCGCCGCTCAAGGGACCGTACTGCATTGGCGGCATGGTACGTCGAAAGCGGCGATTCCGGATGGCCGTGGGTCAGGGGCCCGGAGGACGCGAAAAGGGGAGCCGCGCGCTGCGGCTCCCCTTTGTCCTCGAGGTCCGGGCGACCTAGGTGCCCAGGCCGCTGCTGATGTTCGAGAAGATGTTGTTGACCTGCTTGCCAACCACGGTCAGGATGACGATGACGACGATGGCGATGAGGACGAGGATCAGGGCGTACTCAACCATGCCCTGCCCCTTCTCCTTGTCTTCCTCGAGCTTGGTCTTCCAGACCATCAGCCCGCAAAGGCGCTCGTAAAGCTTGCTCAACACTTGCTCTTTCACCTCCTTGTGAACCCGGATTTGGCCGCAGTGGGAGCGACCTGTGCGAACTATGCTCTGATCCCCGCTTGCCGGGATGCGTGAAGTGCGAAGGGACGGTAACAACCGGTCGCACAGGGGTGAGGGAGTCGTCGAGGGCCTCCGCGGGCTCCTCGGGAGCCCTCCGGCGCCGCCCCCGACGGCTCGGTGAGGCCGGCGGATGTGGCCGCCGGCCGGTGCTAAGGTCACGGTCATGGCCTCGTGGAGCCGGTCGAGACCGCCCGTGCCCCCTCCCGGTGGCGACGAACGCAACTCCGCCCACGTCGTGGATCTGGCCGGCGACCAGCCCTGCACCCAGCCAGGCTGCGGGAACGGCACCGGCCTCGCCTGCGAGTACGTGGACCGGCGCGGTCACTGCTGCGGGACCGCATGGTGCCCGGAGCACCGGCTGGTCATCGACGGACGCGTCTACTGCCGGCGCCACGCCGGGGTGGTCAGTGCGCTGCCGGTGGGCTATGTGGGCCACACGGCTCCGATGCCGGACCTGGAGACCCGGGCCCCCTCTCTGGTTAGCTGGGTGGCCCGGGAGGTGGACGCCGACATCCGCCAGCTGCTGCTCGCCGAGTTCGGCGAGGGCGGAGTGCAACTGGTCACCGACCCCGTCTACCTCGTGTTCGTGGGCAGCGACCGGCGCCGCGCCTGGGAGCGGGCCTGGAAGCTGGTCGACCGCTCCGGCCAGAGCCTGCGGGTGGCGCTCCTGGTCGAGGAGGGCGCGGACGCGGAGGTCGCCATCCGGGTCAACACGGCCATCCTGGAGCGCCTCGCCCCGCCCTGGATCGTCCAGCGCCTCCACGGCGCCCTGCCTCCGCCCGAGGTGGACGCTCAGCGTCGCAAGGACTTCAATCGCCGCCTTCTCGGCATCATTGGCAAGGGTGTGCTTCGCGAGGCGGCGCGCAGGCCGCAAGGCGGTGGGCCCGGCGACGCCGAGCCCGAGCCGGTGCGGCTCGGGGCATGATCAGGACGTCACCCTCCTCCACTATCCTGATGCCCGGCGGCGCCCCGCCGCCGGTGTCAAGCGTCCAGAATCATCCCCGGAAAGAGTGATGCCCACCACGCCACCAGCACAGACCCGCCCGCTGCCGGAGCAACAGCCATGAGCCAGCGGCGGATCCTCGTCGTCGACGACGATCCCCGGCTCCTCCACATCGTCGAGATGTACCTGGGGATCGAGGGCTACGAGGTCAGGACCGCCTCCAATGGCGAGGAGGGCCTGCGCGAGGTGGATGCGCAGCGGCCCGACCTGATCATTCTCGACATCATGATGCCGGGGATGGACGGGCTGGAGGCATGCCGCCGGATCCGTGGCAATCCGGAGACCGCGGAGATCCCCGTCCTCATGTTCAGTGCCCTCTCCGGGGATGACGATGTCGAGCGCGCCCGGCTCGCCGGCGCCAACCACCTCATCACCAAGCCGTTCAACCTGGTGGGCCTGGGATCCGTGGTGCGGTCGTTCTTCGGCTCCGACCAGCCCGTGACCGCCTGACGCCGCTCCCCCGCGGGCCGGATCAGGAGGGGGCGTTCCCGTCCAGGTGGTCCTCCAGGTTGGCCGGGATCACGGGCCCGAACAGGGTCTGCATCCCCGGTTCCAGGTGGACGACGACCTGGGTCAGGACGCCGTTGTCGACGGCGATCAGCACGGTGGTGCGGGTGGCCGCTGATGCGGTCGAAGCGGTTGGCGGGGCATTCGCGACCGCCTGGGCCACCATCAGGAGCACGCCCAGCTCGAGCACCCCGACCACGAGGCCGGCAACCAGCCCGGTGATGCGATCGAAGACGATGATCACCGCCCTCTGGATCGCGTCGGAGTAGAGGGCGGCGAGGATCTCGATCATCACGATGGCGACGGCGAAGACCGCCACGAATGCCCAGGCGTTGGCGATCAGGCCGCCGCTGCCCAGCGTGGATGCCAAGGGGTTGCCTACGTAGTAAGCGGAGAGGGCGGCGCCGAAGACGGCGGCGCAGGCGATGGCGCGCCGAACCAGGCCGTAGCGCCAACCCATCCAGGTGTTGACGCCCACGACGACGAGAAGGAAGAAGTCGGCGGTGGCCTCGTTGAGCCCGTACCCTGGCACGGCAGCCGGGAAGGTAGCACGGGGGGCGCGCCTGCGACTGGCCGCCAACGGGTCTGTGACGGCGCTGTGGCCGGGCGTCCATCTCGCCGGCCGAGCCCCGCCGGTGGCTGTGGATCGGCCCGCCCCCTGTTACCATCGCGGCCAGGTGCCCGGCAGGTCGTCCCCGAGGAGTCCGGTCAGAAGCATGGAAAGGAGCTTCATCGCCCGTCTCAGCGGTGTCGACGTCTCCGGTCGGAAGACCTACGACCTGGTGGACGAACCGAGAGGCGACGACTACCGCGCCCTCCTCCTCTGCGCCCGCTCCCACTGCGACACGGCCGTGCTCACCGTCGATGAGGGCCGCGACCTGCATGCTGCGGCGCAGGAGGTCATCGACCGGCTCGCCCCCCAGCTGCGCTCCGAGAGCCGGAGTGGCCGGCTTCGCCTGCTCCGCTATGAGTTGAACCAGGAGTGCGCCGACACCCTGGGCGAGGCGTCGGGGCTCTTCGCCTGGCAGCAGCCCCATCTGCCGGAGAACCTCTGCCTGCTTCGCAACGATGGCAGCCCCTGGATCGTCTCGATCGCCGCGGAGAGGATCGGCTACGTCGAGTTCACCCCGTTCGAGAAGCTCCTGCTCGGCCGGGTCGCCCCCGGGCTTGCCGCGGTGCTGGCCCATCAGGGGGCGCGCGACGCGATCCTCGCCGCCTTCGAGCGCCGCCTGGAGAACGCCGCCGAGGCGCTGGAGGCTGATCTCCTCGTCTATGCGCGCTCGATGGCCGGAGAGGGTCGCGAGGGCCTGGTCGCGGCCGTCCACGAGTGGCTCCTCTCCGGCGAGCTGGTGAGGGTGAGGGCGGCGGTGCACCTCGTCGCCCGGCTCGGTCTGACCGAGCTGCGGGCCGAGCTCAGCCAGCTCCGGGAGGCGCTCCGCCGCGACCACCTGCCCGGCCCCGCCGTGTACCGCTCCAGCCCCGTGCTCCGCGGGCGCTGGCGGAGCCACTTCGAACGTGATCTCGACGAGGCCATCGCGGTGCTCGAGACCATCCGCTCCGGCTGAGCGCCGGTCCGCTCCGGCCGCGGCGAGCCCGGCTGCTCAGTGCGCCCCGAACTCCGAGAGGACCTGGAGGGCGGCGGGGCCGAGCAGGACCACGAAGAGGGTGGGGAAGATGCAGCAGGCCATGGGGAAGAGCATCTTGAGCGGGGCCTGCTGGCCCGCCTCCTCCGCCCGCTGGCGGCGCCGGCGCCGGATCTCCTCGGACTGGATGCGCAGCACGTTGGCGATGCCGACACCCAGCTGCTCCGACTGGATGACCGCCTGGATAAAGCTGTTGAGCTCGTCGACCTTGTTGCGCCGGGCCATGTCGTCGAGCGCCTCGAGTCGGGGTCGCCCGAGGCGGATCTCGTTGAGCACCTGGTTGAACTCGGCAGCTAGGGCGTTGTGGTACTTCTCGCACACCCTGCCCAGGGCGGCGTCGAATCCGAGGCCGGCCTCGACGCTGATGGTGAGCAGGTCGAGCGCCGACGGCAGGGCGAGCAGGATGTCCTTCTGCCGGGTCCTGATCCGGCGCGACAGCTCAGCGTCCGGCACCAGGTAGCCGATGACCATGCCGACGAGCGGGCCCGCCAGGAGCTCTGGCATCGTCCAGCCGAGCAGGGCGCTGGCGGCCAGGCCCGCGAAGCCGATCAGGATCACCGCGATGATCCGGAGCACGAGGAAGCCGCCCACCGTCAGCCCCCACGGCCGGCCCGCCAGGTTGAGCTTCTCCTGCAGTGCCTGGGTGCGCTGCTGGCTGTTCCGGGCGGCCAGGCGGCGGCCCCAGCGGTCGAGGGTGGGGCGGATGACCCGCTCGAAGAACGGCAGGGTCATCTCCACCTCGGCCAGGCTCTGGACGGCACGCCCGGACTCGGTGAACTGGGCCAGGCGCGCCTCGAGGAGGTCCGCCTGCGGCGACCGGGCGGTCACGGCCCAGAGCACGATCATCACCAGGCCGGCGGCGAGCAGGGCTCCTGCGAGCGCGGCCATCACACCTGGATCCTGACGATCTTCTGGATGATCGCCGTGCCCACCAGGATGCTGAAGGCGCCTACGGCCAGCATCACCCAGCCGAGGGCCTGATGGACCATGGGCGCGAAGTACGAGGGCTGGACAAAGAAGAGGAAGAGGGCCAGGCCGACCGGCAGCAGGGTGATGATCATGCCCGACAGGCGCGCCTGGGCGGTGATGGTGCGGATCTCACCATGGATGCGCACCCGCTCGCGGATGGTGAAGGCGATGGTGTCCAGGATCTCGGCGAGGTTGCCGCCGACCACCCGCTGGATCTGCACCGCCGTGACCATCAGGTCGAAGTCCTCCGACTTGTTGCGCTGGACCATGTGGAAGAGGGCGTCGTCGACGGGGATGCCGAGGGCGATCTCGCGGGTGGCACGACCGAACTCCTCGGAGATGGGCGGCGAGGCGTTCTTGGCCACCGTGTTCATCGCCTGGGCGAAGGAGAGACCCGCCTTGAGCGCGTTGCTGAGCAGGACGATGGTGTCGCCCAGCTGGCCCTCGAAGGCCCGGGTGCGCCGCGTCTGCTGAAAGCGCAGGTAGATGCCGCTGGCCACCCAGATCACCACCGGACAGGGGATGAACGCGAACACGGTGCCGAAGCGGAGCCAGAAGATGACACCCACCCCAACACCGGTCCCGGCGACGATCAGCATCCACTCGGATGGTCTTATCCGCAGCCCCGCCTTCTGCAGGTCCTCGGCGAGCTTGCCGGCATAGGAACCGCGGCTCACCACCGGGTTGATGGCGTCGCTGAAGCTGCTGATCAGGTCGCGCACCGCGTTGCCGGTCCGGGCCCGCTCCGGCTGGGGCGCGCGCTGCCCGCCCATGAAGGCGCTCAGCCGCTTGGCGACCTCGTCGGCCTCGGTGTGGCTCCGGGCGGCGATCAGGGCGACCCAGCAGAGCAGGGTACAGGCGACCAGGATCGCCGCGAGCAGGGGCAGGAAGTCGGTCATCGCCGGCGGGATGAGGCCTCAGGCGCTCCCCGGCTCATCATCCGGCGAGGGCCTGCGCCAGCTGCGCCGGGGTCACCGGCGAGGTGTCCCCCGAGGGCAGGTTGATGACGTTGGGAGTGAAGCTCACGGTGTGGGGGTTGACCGTGCTGTTGACCGTGAAGGTGCCGTAGTCGGCGGCCGGGCGCAGCACGTACTTGAGGACGACCGGCGGGTTCCCGACGACGTTGGTGGTACCGCCCGGCGGGACAGCCGACTGGGCGAAGTCGCCGGAGAGCAGCGCGCTCATCATCAGCGCCTGGTAGCGGGGCATCTCGACCACGAAGTAGGCGGGGGCCGAGAGGGTGGGGGAGGCGGTGGGCGAGGCGGCCGGGCTGGTGGTCGCCGCGGTCGACGAGTAGCCCACCTCCAGCACGGGCACGTCCTGGAAGGCGTAGGACACCGCGTAGTCGGTGGTCGTCGATCCGCCCAGCTCGGCCACGATGTCGATCTGGTCACCGGCCTGGATGTAGTAGCCCACCGTCATCTGGTCCACCGTGCTGCCGGTGGCGCTGCCGCTGGCGGGGATCGCCAGGGCGACGTATCCCTCGGCGATGGTGAAGGGGGTGCTCGGGGCGGCTGCCGTTCCCGCCGCTGAGCTCGGGGAGTTGAGCAGCTCCGTGGTGATCGGCTGGCCGGCGCCCACGGTGACCGGCATGGTCTTGCCGATCAACTGGCTCGGGTTGGTGTAGGAGTCGGTGGGGACGTCCTGCTGGGGGTAGGCGTCGACGGCGAGGTCAGCGGCCGAGAGCTGGGTCCCGGCGCTGATGGTGGTGGCGGCGACCACCACCGGGACGGTTGGGGTCGCGGTGGTCGACGACGACGACGACTTGGAGACCGCCAGGTAGACGACGACGCCCGCCAGCAGGGCAAAAAGGATGCCACCGACGAGCAGGATGCGGTTCTGAGGCCGGTTGGAGGGGATCGCCACTTGCTTTCCTCTGCTGAAGCCGCGCCCTCAACAACCCGGGTCGGGTGCGGCGCGGGACACGGTTGGTTCGGCGGACGTCTGTCGCCCGAGTGTGACCGAGACCGGCCACCGGGGTGTCACTGTCCGGTAACAGATGGGTGCGCCTTCGCCACAGCCGGCGCTCTGGTTCATGGGTCGATCCGGCCCGTGGTCTGGGCTCGCATCAGCATCTCCAGGACGTCATCGCGATAGGGCGCTATCGTGGCGATTTTACGGTAGATCCGGAGTGCGCCGCGGGTATCGCCCCGCAGACGGGTGAGGCGCGCGATCCGCTCCAGATAGGAGACGGCCAGGTCGATGTCCTGGTCGTCGATGCAGATGTCGGCGAGGCGGGCCAGGGGCGGCTCATAGACCGGGTCGGCGCGGGAGGCGGCCAGATAGCAGTTGAGCGCCGCGTTGCGTTTGCCCAGGGTTCGGCAGCGATCGCCGGCGTCCAGGGCCAGCTCGGCGACCGCCTCCCCGCCCAGCTCCTGGGCGGCCTGTTGGAGAACGGCGGCGGCGTCGTCACAGCGCTTCTTGCGGAGCCTGGCGTCGACGCTGGCGCGCAGGGCGACCAGGTCGGCGTCCGAGACGTCGTCGGTCGGGACCTCGGGGAGCTGCGCGACGCTCCCGGGGGGCGGGGAGAGGTGCAGCTCCACCGCCTCCGGCTCCCGCACCGACCAGCCGGGCGGGACCTCGGGCTCGGCGAGGCCGGGGCCGGTCGCTCCGGGTCCGAGCCAAGCCTCGGTGGCGTCACGCCAGCTCTCGCGCTGGTCCAGGTGGGGCCGTGGCTCGGCGGGCCCGAATTCGGCGCCGGCCGGATCCGCTGGCGCGCCCGGGCCGGCGGGTTGCGGGGCGCCCGCGATCTCGGGCGCAGGCCATCGCGACGACCACCGGCCCGTGTCCTCGAATCCGCTCGCGGGGAGGCCGTCGGCGGAGCGAGCCGCCGGCCAGGAGCCGAGGTCCTGGAAGCCGGCGCCATCCGCCAGCGAGTACTGCGGGCCGGCGGCTGGTGCCGGCGGCTCCTGCAAGGGGGTGCCTGGGGCCGGGAGGTCGTGGCCACCGCGGAGCGCGGGAGGCGCCGGCCTCGGCCATGTCGAGGGATCCGCGAACGACGCCCGGCGGAGCGGCGCGGGGCCGGCTTCGGCGCCGAGGATGTCGCCGTTGCTGAAGGGGCCGGGAGCCTCGGGATGTCCCCCGGCGGGACCGACGCCGTCCGGCGAGGGGCGTGCGATGGCGACGTCGTCGGGGTCGCCGAGGTGGAAGCTGAACTGGGGCAGCGTCGACGGGGGTCCCTGCCCCACCCATGCCCCGGACTCGGCGTCCTCGGCGGCGGCGGGGACGGGTTCGAACCAGCGAACCCCGTTGCCGTTGGAGCCGGGGATGGCCGGCCGCGGCTCGGTGGGCTGGCCCCGCCGCAGCGCGGCCACCTCGTCGACCCCGATCAGCAGTCCGCGGCCGTCCGGGGACTCCAACGGACGCACCGGCGCGACCGGGTTGGTGTCCGCGGCGGCATCGAGCGAGAGCAGGTACTCGTAGACGTGACGGCGCAGCCGCTTGCTCAGGGCCGGAGCGATGTCCACGGCCCCCGAGTTCGCGGCCAGCTGGGTGGCCTCATCGACGATCGACAGCAGGCTGACCTCGTCCAGCCGGTCGAGCCGGATGGCCTCGGCGAGCCGGTGCTCGAGCAGGTCGGCGATACCGGGGACGTGCGGCGCCACCGTGGCGGCACCGTCCTGCCAGCCCCGCCGGATCATCCCCAGCGTGTCGTATGTCATCTCAGCCGCTCCGGGACGCCGGGCACGTCCTCGGCGCCCTCGTCGAGGATCTCGCGGACCTTGCGGATGCCGTAGTAGCCGATCACCCCGACCAGCAGCACGACCAGGCCCCAGAAGCCGATGGTCTGGAGGTAGCCGGCGGCGGTGCCGGCGCCGGGGAGGATGTCGATGACGCGGTCGGCCTCGGCGCTCGCCGGCTTCTTGATGGTCCACTGGTCGGGCAGCGCGTTGTAGTCGCCCTTGGTGCGGACCAGGACGTCGCCGCTCTGGTCGTGGCTGAGCCACACGATGCGGTGGACGATGGTCAGCTTGGGGTCGTTGGGGTTGGGAAAGACGATGATGTCGCCGGCCTGGAGCTGGCCCGCCGGAAGCTGCTCGGTGACGACCAGCGAGCCGATCGGGATGGTCGGCTGCATGCTCCCGGTCACGACCTCCTCCAGGTGATGGCCGGTGACGACCAGCCCCACCACGATGCAGCAGAAGATCCCGACCAGGCCGAGCGCCGCCGCGATCAGCAGGTTGGTGACGTGGCCCAGAACGCCCCGCCACACGGGCTGCGCCTCCGCGGCGTCGACCGCCGGAGCCCTGGCCGTGGTGGAGAGGGGAGGGGCGATCACCCCCGCCGGTGCCGCGACCACCTCGACCGGGGCCGGCCCGGCGGTTTCGGGCGGAGCGGCCCGTCCCGGGAGCACGACCGTGCCGGTCTCCGGAGGCGCCTCCACCTCGGGCGGAGGCGCGGGGCGCGGTGCGGCCACGGTGAGGAGCCACGCCGGCGGACCGGCGAGCGCGGCCGGGGCCACCGGAACGGCGGGCACCGCCACCCGGAGCATCCGTGAGATGCGGGTGGCGTCGAGAGGCGAGGCGCGCCGGCAGGCGACCGGGAGCCGTCGGGTTCGCGCCGGCAGCGGGACGTGGGGGACGCGCGAGGTGACCTCCACCCGGGCGAGGAAGGCGCGCCGCCGGGGGGCGACGGCGGGAGGCGGAGTGCTGCCGGCGGGCGCCGGCGGGGGGGCGACGGGAGGTGCGGGTGCGGGCGGGCGCACCGGAGGCGGGGGCGCCGGGGGCTGCTGGGCGGGGCCCGGCAGCGCCAGGATCGCGGCCTGAGGGGCTCGGCGCCGCTCACGCCGCGGGGCCCGGGCGCGGGGCGGAGGGTCGCCCAGGCCGAGGTCGCCGGTCGCGGACTCGAGGTCGGCGACGACGTCCCGGACCAGGTCGTGCAGCTCCTCGGGGAGCGTCACCCTCGCGTTGGCCATTGATGGATTCCCCTGCTGCTCCCGCGCCTCCTGGGTGGCGGTTCGAGCCGGCTGGTGCAATTGTCGTTCCCACCGTGCGGCGGCTCGTGCAACGGGGCGCAACGAATCGGTTGCGGCGCCCGGCTGGGGGCGGACATGGAACGACCGCCGCAGGGGGTGGACCCGAGACGGCGGTCGCTGGCCGGTGACCGACGAGGAGGCGGCGGGTGGGCCGCCGCCCCCTCATGTGCGCTCAGAGGCTGGTCAGGCTCCGTTCTGGCCCCACGTGAAGGCCGCGGTGCACACCGAGTCCTCGTCCGTGGTCACGCCGCCGGAGGGGAGGGCCAGGCTGAAGTTGAAGGTGTCGCTGGCGCCCGGGTTCCAGGTGGCCGCGCCCCCGCTGGTGGCGATGGCCTTGGCGGGCATGGCTGCCAGCGAGCCCGAGTACACCGTGAAGGCGGGGGACTCCGAGTCGGTGACAGTCAGCTGAAGGTCACTGCAGAGGGTGTTGTCCGCCGCCGTCCAGAGTGGGTCGGCGCTGCCGACGGTCGCCGAGCTGAGCAGGAGCTGGAATGTGGACGGCTCCGTGCCCGTGTTGGTGATGGTCACCGAGCCCACCTTGGTGGGACCGTATCCGGGGGTGATGCCCTGGGCGGCGAAGATGGCGCCACAGGCACTCGGGGAGTTCTGGTCGGTGCAGGTCACGGCGGTGCCACCGTAGACGGCGGCGACGTTGGACATGTGAACGCCCAGGGTGGTGGCGGTGCTGCCGTTGTTCTGAGTCACCGCCTGCCAGGCCGCGAACCCACCCCATCCGATCAGGGCGGTGCCGGCCAGCACCAGGACGAAGACCATCCCGGCCCGCAGCTGCCTGCGGTCGGAACGCTGCCGGTCGGTGGACATGGGAAACCTCCAAGAAGATGGTGGGCGGCACCCCCTCCGGCCGCCGGGCTCGAGGGGGCGGTTGCGGCGCTCTTGGGAGGGGCGGCGCCGCACTTGCCCTAGATG
>Ga0326727_10015718_pt1 | contig 16149 bp, 14 predicted proteins | sample MB2enrmetagenome_FD_207643 | JGI IMG/M metagenome (GOLD analysis project Ga0326727, IMG submission 207643) | Lab enriched peat soil microbial communities from McLean, Ithaca, NY, United States - MB29MY | ecosystem: Environmental > Terrestrial > Soil > Wetlands > Peat | place: USA: New York...
GGCTTCCTGGGCCAGCAGGTTGTAGGCATCCGCGCACAGCGGCGAGATCAGCAGCGCCTTGCGGGCGAGGGTGATCCGCGCGCGGGAGCTGGTGCGGTCCCACGCGTCGTACATCACGTTCTGCGCCTTGGCGATCGAGGAGTCCCGGCTCCCCCGGCCGAGGGCAGCGAGCCAGGCCTCCATGGCCCTCGGATCCGGCAGCGGCTGATCGGCCGGCGGCTTCGCGGCCGACGGCTTCCTGAGCCGGGGCTTTTTCGGGACGGGCATCGCGAATCCTCCCGCTGCTGGCGGCCATCGATGCTACGACGCATCGAGTGGCAAGGCCATGCAGGCGCCGGCGCAACGGCTAGCCGATGTTGCGCCCGCTCAGCAGAGCATCCATGCGGCTGATGGCTTCGGCGAGCGCCGGCAGGCTCGCGGCGTAGGAGATGCGCAGGTAGCCCTCGCCGAAGGCGCCGAAACTGGTGCCCGCGATGGTGGCGACCCCGGCCTCCTCCAGCAGGCGGGACTGCAGGGCCAGCGAGGAGAAGCCGGTCCCCCGGATGTTCGGGAACGCATAGAAGGCACCGCCGGGATTGACGCAGCGTACGCCCGGCAGCGCATTCAGCGCCGGGACGATATAGGCCCGCCGCTCGGCGAACGCGCCGACCATCCGTTGGCTCGGCTCGCGCGGCCCGGTGAGCGCTGCCAGGCCGGCATACTGCGCCGCGGCATTGACGCAGGAGTGGCAGTTGATCGCCAGCCGTTCCGCGTGCGGATACAAGGCCTCCGGCCACACTCCGTAGCCCAGCCGCCAGCCCGTCATCGCGTAGGTCTTGCTCCAGCCGTCCAGCAGGATCAGCCGGTCGGCCAGTTCCGGGTAGGTTGCCAGGCTGGTGTGCGCCGCGCCGTAGACCATTTCGCCATAGATCTCATCCGACATCACGGCTACCTGCGGGTGGCGCGCGAGCCCGGCGACCAGGCGATCGAACTCGCCCCTCGACACCGTGCCGCCGGTCGGGTTGGCGGGGCTGTTCACGATCAGCAGCCGGGTGCGCGGGGTGATCAGCCCCAGCACCTCGTCGGCGCTGAAGGAGAATCCCTTCTCCTCGTGCAGCGGCATGGCGATGGGGGTGGCGCCGGAGAAGCGGATGGCGCTTTCGTAGATCGGGAAACCGGGGTTGGGATAGATGATCTCCGCGCCCGCCTCCCCGAACATCATGATGGCGAAGAACATCGTCACCTTGCCGCCGGGGACCACCAACACCCGCTCCGGGGAGACGGTGATGCCGTGGCGGCGATGCAGATCGGCCGCGACCGCCTCGCGCAGGGGCAGGATGCCGTTCGCCACCGTATAGCCGTGATGGCCGTCGGCCAGGGCCTTGCGGCCGGCCTCGACGATGTGCGGCGGGGTCGGAAAGTCGGGCTGGCCGATGCCGAGATTGATGATGTTGCGGCCCTGGCGCTGCAGTGCGCCGGCGCGCGCCAGCACCTCGAACGCCGACTCCGTGCCGAGCAGGCTCATGCGCGCGGACAGGATGGGCATGCCGGTGATCCTTCGAGAGGCCGCTGCGGCCTGGCGGGTGGGCCCGAACCGCGCGGCTGGCTGGCTGGTGGGGGGCCTGTTTTGGCCATTTTGCCGCCGCCACGCAACCCTTCGGCAACCATGCGGGGGTTGCATATCTGGACTGCAGTCCCAGCCGTTCACGGCCGACGGCGGCCTGAATGCGCGAGTCCGGGGCCGCTTCGACAGCGCGCCCGGGGCATCCACTGCAGTCGTTTTTCCGTGGAAAATTGATCTTGATCAACGCGGGGTGATCGGCTTGCGCGTCAAATCACGTTTGCCGGAAGCAACCGGCGCGAGGCCGCACCGCGGGATCGCGGGCCGCGTCGCCAACCGAGGGACAGGACAGAGCGCACGACACAGGGCGACCCGGTGTGCAGGCAGGCGACAACCCAGGCTGTCGCGCCTCCCGGGTGGCCGGACCGAATTTCGAGTTCCCCCAGGCGATCCCCCAGCATTCCAATGCTGGTCGGAACGCCCACCTTTGCGACACCAAGTGTGCGCACGGCTCGGTAAGAAATTACCGGGCCGGTTTTATGTCATTTGCAGGGGGAACGTCATTTCACGTTCGCGCTATCCCGCCGCCGGGTCGTCCCGATGATCGCCATCCCGCCAGCGAAAGAAACCGCCCTCGACCCTGACCGTGAACCGCACCCGCACGGCGGCTCGTGGCCAATGCCCGCGACGCCATGGCGAACGGCGGCGACATCACCATCGCAGTGAGCCGCGAGAAGGCCGCTGGGCCGGGTGATTTGGTTTCGGCCCGGGCAATTGGCGCCAGGGATTGACGCTCCTCCAGAAGACTGGCAGGGCTTGAGAAAGCAGTTCATCCAGTGGCAGGTGTTGCAGGAGTTCGTGGCGGCAATGACCGCCCGATCGGGAGCGGACCGTTCCGGATAGGAGAGGCGCAATGAAGATCGTCGATATCAAGACTTACATCGTCGGCAGTCCACCGCCGCATAAAGGCGGGCGCAATTGGGTATTCCTCAAGCTCGTTACCAACGACGGGATCGAAGGGGTCGGCGAAGCCTATGCCGTGCCGTGGCACCCGAACACCGTCGTCGCCATGATGCGCGACATGGGCGAGACCTATCTGCTCGGCCAGGACCCATTCCAGATCGAGCGGATCTGGCGCAACGTCTATTACGGCGAGGGCCACGAACTGCGCCAGCAACACCAGCATCCGGACCACAGTGTCCTGGCTGTGCTGAGCGCCTTCGAAATGGCGTGCTGGGACATCATCGGAAAGGCGTTGAACCAGCCTGTCTACAACCTGCTCGGTGGACGCTACCACGAGCGGGTGCGCTCGTACACCTACCTCTACCCGGCGGCGGGGGACACCAGCGGCCGCAGCCCGCATCTGGACGCCGACCTGGCCGCCGAGCGCGCCGCCGCCTATATGAAACAGGGTTTCACCGCGGTTAAGTTCGATCCGATCTTCCAGATGATGGGCAGTTCCGATCCGCGCGAACCGCCACTTGATATACTCGACAACGCCGAGCTGGTCGTTCGCCGCGTACGCGAGGCGGTCGGCGGGAAGTGCGACATCCTGCTCGGCACGCACGGCCAGATCACGACCTCAGGGGCCATCCGCTTCGCCCGACGCATGGAGAAATTCGATCCGCTTTGGTTCGAGGAGCCGGTCCCCCCCGAGAATATCGACGAAATGGCACGCATCGCCCGTGCCACCAGCATTCCGGTCGCAACCGGCGAGCGGCTCGCCACCAAATTCGAGTTCCGTGCGCTGCTGGCACAGCAGGCGGCCGCCATCCTGCAGATGGCATCGGGGCGCGTCGGCGGTTTGCTGGAGACGAAGAAGATTGCCGGCATGGCCGAGGCGTCCTATGCCCAGATCGCGCCGCATCTCTGGTGCGGCCCGATCGAGGCGGCAGCCAACATCCAGATCGATATCTGCAGCCCCAACTTCCTGATCCAGGAAAGCATCGAGACGCTCGGCGGATTCCACGCGGAAATCCTGAAGGAGCCGATCCGCTGGGAGGACGGCTACTTCATCCCGCCAACCAAGCCAGGCCTCGGCGTGGAGCTGAACGAGGAGGTGGTCGCACGGCACCCGATGAACCCAACGGCGTCGCCCAAGCCGTTCAGTCCGTTCTGAGGGCGCGCGGCTCTCGCTGGCCCTGAGTGCGGATGAAGTAACGCGCCCTGTGCGCCGCGGATTTCGGAAGCTCGGGCTGGGGGCATTTCCGCGGACCGTTAAGAGCTGTCGTATTGTGCCTGTGGCGCCTGCAGCAGCACACGTGCCGCGCGGCCGGCGGCCTCGCGCTCCTGCTTGCTCACAAAACCCTGCCGCGCCGCATCCTGCTTGAGCGCGAAGCGATTGCCGTCTTCTGCCAGACGTTCCATCAGCGCGGCCTGCCGGCGTAGCAGTGCCGCCGCCTCCGGTCCCGACAGTGCGGGAATCAGCAATCGCAGATGCGGCACACAGAGGGCCGAGCGTGAGTGCACCGCCATGACGCCATCACGCCGGACGACACCAACGAGCTGCTGGAGGCGCGAATTCTCTGCCTGGCGCGCCACCGCGCAAGCCGGGCAGCGCATGCCATTCGGCAGCAGGCTATCGACCAGCTCCGCCGCGCGCACCGGCGCCGGCATGAAGGCTGCAATTCGCCGCAATTGCGCGGCCTGGTGCAGCAGCACTGGACCGAGCGCGGTTGCCGCCTCGCGGCCGGCGGCGATGGCTTCGAATTGCTGCGCATGCGCCCGGCAGAAGCCGCCGCGGGAGGCCAGGTCGGCACGGGCCGGCTCGCTGCCGTACAGTTCCAACTGGAGTCGGGTGAGGTGCTCCCATACCGCGTCGGCAATCCCGGTACACACCTCGCAAACCGTCAGCAGCGCTGGCAGCGGAGGTTCCATTTGGAGCGCGACGGACCCCACCTCAGCGGCGCCGCAGGCGCGGGCACGCAGCGCAGTCAGGCGATCGGCCACCATCACCGCCGGGGGCAACTCGGAAATCCGATCGCACATTCCGAGCAGGAAGGCCCGCCGTTGGTCATGCACCAGGAAATCGACCAGTGCTGCCTCTAACTCCGGCAGGCCGCTCATCGCCAGCAACGCCGGGTTGCCAGATTGCTTGGCCGCCAGCCCGTCGCGTGCCGACAGCGAGAACAGCCGGAGCTGTCCACTGGCGCCCAGTTTGGCCGCTGCCTCGCGCACATGCGTCATGGCCTGCTCGCGCACCGATACATCCACGACATCCTGCTTGTTCAGCACGACGAACACCGGCCGTCCGGCGGTCCCCGCCCACTTCAAGACGTCGGCTTCATCCCGCGACAGCGGCCCATCGTGGCTGGTGACGAGAATGATGGCGTCGGCCTCGGGCAGGAATGACAGAGTGGTGCGGGTGTTGGCGGCGATCGAGGAGCCGATGCCTGGGGTGTCGATGAAAGTGAAACCGCGACGCAGGAATTCGGCGGGCAGCTGCACTTCCGCCACGCTCACGCCGCGATAGTTGCCCGGGTTGCCACGCTCGGTAATGTGGGTGGCCAGCTCCGACAGCGGAATGTCCATGAACAGGCTGGTATTCTGGTAATGCAACACCGCTTTTGGTTCGCTGCCGTAGGTCACCTCGGTGAGCACTGACGTCAATGGCACAACGGCGGTGGGCAACTGGTCCATGCCGAGGATGGCGTTCATCAGCGAAGTCTTGCCGCGGCTGAACCGGCCGACCAGCGTGATGTTGAAGCGGTCCGCGGCCAGGCGGGCGAACAGGCCCCGAAAGACCTCCGACTGGCCGCTACTCGGCCGGGGCGTCAGCCGTACGATTTCGCGCAGAATCGCCGAGAGTTCGAACTTCCAGGCCTCGTAAGATCCCAAGTCCATGGTCACAGGCTCGCTTCCATGCGCCGCGTCCTCCTATCGGTGGGAGACGCTTCCGCCTGCCGCTCGAGCCACGCTGCTATCGCATTGCGGTCTCCCGCCAGGTGGGTCGCCCACAGGTGCGAGCGCACCAGCCGTCCACGTTCGTCCCACCAGGCTTCAGCAATGATCATTACGCTCCAGGACTCGCCCGCCCTGCGCCGGTCCATCCGGCACACATCGAGCGCAACGGCGTGGTCCGGTGTCCTGATGCTGTGGCGGCTGCGCCGCCATTCGACGTCACCAACCCGCCATGTCGTCGCCTCGGGATGGGGTTGGGTGGCCGCCTTCACGACCTGCCAATCATACAGGAACTTGCGATCGCCGATCCGGCTCATTGGGATTGCACGGGTTCGGAGGTACCCGCGGTCTCGGTTTCCCGGGCCACCGGCGGGAAGATGCTCCGGTACAGGTCCTCGCCGAAACTCGTCTCCAACGGCTTCCCTTCAACCAGCCGGAACGGCCGCGTTCCGTCCGCCTGCCGGTTGGCGCGCAGAAACAGGACCTTTCCCCGGGTGCCTTCGTAAAATCCGCGCGCCAGTTCATAGAGGTGGGTTACGCAAACGATCTTCACGCCCCGCTCCATCAGGGCGGCGAGGATCTGCCGCCCGATCTCGGAGCCCTCGCGCTCGTTGGTGGCGGCGAAGGATTCGTTGAACAGGATCATCGGGTGCGGCGTGATGTGGTCGACGATCTCGCTCATCCGGGCGAGCTCCTCGTCCAGCTTGCCGCTCTTCATGGCGGTGTCCTCTTCGCGCTTGAAGTGCGTGAAAACCCCGTCGTACGCGCTGGCGCGGAACGCCTCCGCGGCCACGAACATCCCGCACTGCATCATCAGTTGCGCGATCCCGACGCTGCGCAGGAAGGTCGACTTGCCGCCCTGGTTGGCACCCGTCACCATCACGAGATCATGCGCATCGGCATTGGCGTCGCTGCCCACGACCCGCTCCGTCATGCCGAGCGTGAGACAGACCTCGTACAGCCCGCTGAATGACAGGCGATGTTCAGTGGCAGGCAGGGGTTGTGGGAAGCAAACAGGTTCGTGCTTGTGCGCCAGTTGCTCGTGCAGATTGATGCAGCCCACGTAGAAAGCGAGTTCCGTCCTGAGTGCGCCGAAGAAGCTGCGGACGTGGTCGGCCGATTGCGCAAGCGCGCTGGCCACCAGCGCGATGCCCCTGTCCCGCAATTCGTTGAGCGCTCTGGCGCCGGCTTCGTCACGGGGGTGGAGAGAAAACTCAAAGGCGGTTGACCTTTCCGCGAAAAGTCGCGCGAACAGGCGCTCCAGCCACGATACGGCCCGGACAGGCTGCTCGCGGAGTACGTAACGGCCGCCCTTGTTGCCCGTCGCCAGCTTGGCGCTGAGCAGAACCCCGTTGTTGAACTTCAGCTGCGCGAGGTGGCTCCTGGCGCGCGCGAAGAACCCATCGTCAAGTTCGCGCTTCACCACGTCGAACAGGGCGCGCCAGCCCGGCGCGCGAAAATCTTCTGCGTGGCTGTCCGCGATCCGCCGCAGTTTCCTCAGCATGCCGAGGTAGGCCGTGATGAGATCGATCGAGCGGCGCAGCACCGTGCCGGGATAGGTGCTGAGGATGCTGCCGAGGTAATGCCGCTTTTCCTCCTCCGTCGCCTCCACCGCAATGGCGTAGAGCTCCCTGACGACGCGGGCATTGTCCAGGCAGTCCCTGAGCACGTCCTGGCGGTAGGGTATGTGTGCCGGCCCTTCATCCAGCCCGGAGAGGACCAGCCGCCGGGACACCTCGAGGACGAACTTGTCATCGCGCGCCATTGCGGCGAACAGGGTCCCCAGCCCGAGGTCCTGCACCAGCGCCGCCGCGTTCCAGACCAGCGGCCGCTGCGGGTCGAAATCACGATCCCGATAAAGCAGGTGCGCTTTCACAGGCTCACGCGTTCCTTGAGCAAGGGGTAAGTGAGACGGTGCTTCTCCGCGATGGACAGCGCGTAGGAGAGGCCGTCGGCGGGACGGCGGAGGATTTTGTAGGTTCTGACTGCCGGGTTTTCCGGGACGACCGTGCTGACCATGCTGACCGTCTGCTCGCCCAGTGACGCCAGCTCGTCGATGAAGGTTACCCATACGCACAGGAGGTCAAGCTCGATAAGCCTTGCGGCAATCCTCTTGCTGAGCGCGACAGCGTCCGTCAGCGTCGTGGAGGTGAAGATCTCGTTCATCACGACGACGCTGTTCGGCGTGGCGCGATCGAGAATTCGCCGGATCCTGACCAGATCGTCCTGCAGCTTGCCCCACAGGTTGTTCATGTTCTCTCCCCGCTCGAAGTGCGTGAAAAGGTTGTCGAACAGGAAGAGCTGCGCGTCCGTTCCCGGGACGGGGAAACCGAGGCTCGCCAGGTAGTGCAGTTGCCCGAAGGTGCGGGCGAAGGTCGTCTTGCCGCCCTGGTTCGGACCGGAGACAACGATGATGCGCTCCGGCCCCGCAAGGCGAAACTCGTTGCAAACCGGCACCGCGTCCTCGCCGAGCAGTCTGCCGGCAAGGGCCAGGTCGAAGCTTCGCTCGGCCCGGACCTCCTTCGAGCCCTGCACGAGCCGGGGATAGCAGAAGGCAAGGCCCACCGCCTTCAGGCGCCTGATGTATTCCAGGTAGGAGACGTAAAACTGGATCTCCCGGTCGAACGTCGCAACCATAAGATCCAGGTAGTCCAGGTTGGCCGCACAAAACGACTCCAGCTCTGCGAACAGGGGAGGATACAGCTTCGCCACGAGATTGAAGACGTTTTCCTCGATGTGGTTCATGCTTTCCGAGTGAGGCGGGTTGAAGGTGTACTCCTTCACCGATCCCTGCCTGAATCGCGCAAACGTCTCTTCCACTTCCGCGCTATAATCGGACTCGCCGCCAAACTTTCGAACCTGCACACGGGGCCCGTTGATCAGCATGCAATAGTGGATCGCGGAAAGCTCGTCCAGCAGACGGCGGCTCAGTTCGCGCAATGTGCCGAATGACGGGGAGGCAACGTATCCGACAAGGTAGTCACGGAACGCCCGCAGGCCCCGGGACGAAAACGCGCCGGCTGACAGGTCATCGGTCAGCCCGGTTACGGCATCGCAGTACACGTCCACGGCATCGAGAAACCAGCGCTGCTTCTGCGGCGTGAAGCGCAGCTTCTCGTGGCGTTCGAGGCGGCGGCGCATCTCGCGCATGCCCTCCGCAAAGCGGCGAATGCAATCGCTGAGCGCGGCGTTCTCGAGGTCGTGCATGACCTCGTGCCGATAGAGGATCACGGCCATGTCGCGTTGGGGCGCGTGGAAGAACGGTGTCAGGTTGTATTCGGCCTTGCCGGCCATGACCGCGGCAAAGATCTGGTCCAGGTTGAGATCGGCCAGCATCTCCGCCTGGTCGTTTGCCTCATGGGCCTGCACGGCGAGGAAACTGGGAAAGAGGATACTGCGAAAGTCCAGCACGCGATCCATTGCAGGCTGACGGGCTGGATCAGCCGGCGACGTCCCCTGCCGTCTGTCCGCTGATCCGGGTCCTGAAGTCGCCACCGCCTGCCTCCAGCCCGGAAATTGCCGAGCGCTCGGGTTGGCAGGGGTCATCAGCCACTATGGCGGTTTCGAGGAACCCCATCCTCGTAGGGTTCCAAGGGTAGCTGCCAGCGGCGAAGGCTGTCAACAGCCGGTCGTCCCCGCCCGCGGCGCCGCCGGCGGCGCGATAGGGCATCAGGCCGGCTGACGCGGCTCCCGAACGGGCGACTTGACGAGCGCCGACGAACAGGTATGGTCGCCACTGGCGATGGAGTCCGCTGGTACCGCCCGAGACGGCTGATGACTCCTGCGACTGCAAGCGAGCTGAGCCGCTCGGTTGCGGTCTTGGGTACGGGTTCAGTCGGGGTGGTGGCATGTCAGCTTGCGCCTTAGGATACCGGTATGCCTGCCTGCGCGGATTCGCGAGGCATCAGCGCATCGGGGCGCAGCTAATCTCGTCCAGGTGATAGTGGTCGTCGCCTTTGCCCCTTTGGCCGAAGGTGTGACAACCCGCCTCAAGGAGATCGTGCAATCCAAGCGCGGCCCCAGCATTTTCCAGCCTTATCGTGATATCTGGGTCTGGGACGGCGGCTTGCGCCAACTGCCTCCTGGCCTGACCTATACCGCGACAGGCTTCTCGAACCCGGTTCGCGTGGTGTTCCACGCGGTGCTGCGACCGACCCTGGTGGAAGACAGTACCGAGGCCGTCGCGCGCCACTTTCGCACGGCGATCAGGCTGGACCGTGAGGAGGTTCCCGTTATCGACCGGCTCGTGCTCCGGCCGCCTGTCAGGGCCCTGCTGGGGGTTGCCGCGCTGGTTCGGCGCATGCACGTCGGCTACGTCAACGCCTATGCGGGTTACGTTCTGCTGACCCTGTTGGTCGTGCTCCTGGTCGGCCTTGGCGTTCTCCGGTAGGCCGGACTACGCCGCCTTTGCCGCCTGTAGGTGCCTGACGTAGGCAAAGATCGGCACGGCGGCGAGCTCGGCAGCGACGCAGAAGACGACCGTAGCCACCAATGACACATCGTACAGGATCCCGATCGCGGCGCTCCCGGCAAACCAAAACACACCGTATCCGGCGGTAAACAGGCCGAAGGCCGATGCCCGGCGTTCTTGCGGCACCATTCGCGTAACGGCGGCCGGTATGATCGATTCGTGCGTCCCCATGCCGAGCCCCCAGATTGCCGCCCCGATCAAGGCAAACCAGAAGCCGCCAAGAAATACCAGCGGGGCGAACAAAGCCGATAGCAGTGTCAAGGCTATCAGGACCGCAAAGCCGTATCGATCGAACAGCCGGCCAAACACCAGCGAGCCCGTGCCGCTAACCGCCATTGCAACCGCATAGAAAATGGCAACCCACTCCCCGGGCACGGTGGCGGTGCGGGTGAAGTGATACGCGATCAGCGGATAATCGGCAAAGCCCGCAGCCACCAGCACCGCCCCTGCCAGATAGATCCAGTAGACGGGTGGAAAAGCTTTCCCTGTTGTGATTTTGACGGAGCTCTCAAGGTCCTCGGGTTTCGGATAGAGCAGGCGCGCGAGCCCCACCAGGCCGAGATTGATCAGCGCGGGCACCAGCAGCACCGCGAACGCCTGATGGTAGCTTGCGTGGTAAGCCAAAAGGGCTGCCAGAACGAGGGGACCGACCAGCGCGCCGGCCTGATCGAGCGCCTCGTGCAGACCGAACACCCAGCCAACCCCACCTGCCTGCTGGCCGGCGTGCGACAGCATGACATCCCGGGGCGGGTTGCGAATTGCCTTGCCAGCGCGTTCCAGGATGATCAGCACAGCAGCGGCAGGCCAACTGCCGGTCAGGGCCAGGGCCGGCACCGCGGCCATTTGCACGACGTAGCCGAAAATTGTGATCGGCCAGTATTTGCCGCTGCTTTCCGCCCACCGTCCGGACACCAGACGCAGACCGTAGCCCGCCAGCTCGCCCAGCCCGGTCACGATGCCGACGACCGCTCCGCTGGCCTGCAGTGTCGCGAGGTACGGGCCGAGAATGCTGCGTGACCCTTCGTAGGTGAAATCGGCAAAGAAGCTCAGGATGCCGATCAGGACCACAAATCGGATCGCGAGATGCTTTTGCCTTGCGTCAATGGCTGAGTTGCCCGCGCTCACCGGGCGGTCCCCGCCCATGACCCAAGGGCCCTCAGATGCATGGTCTCGTTGATACTGATGGCGTACCAGCCGCCGGCCGCATCCTGCTCCAGTACGCTTACCCCACACGGGCTTTGGTGGAATGACCAAAATCTCGATAGCGGCAGCTCCAGTGCCAGCAAAAGCAGGACCCGGTTGACGCTGTCATGGCCCACCAGCACGACCGTCTCGTTGCGATGCCGCGAGACCAGTGTTCGCAGCACACCGGCTAGCCTTGCGGCGACTTCATACAACGTCTCTCCACCAGGAATGGCCACGAGGTGCGGAGCGCGCAGCCAGCAGGCAAAAGCCTCGGGTGCAGCGGCCTGGATATCATCGAAGGACTTTCCTTGCCAGGAGCCATAATCGATATCCACAAAGGCAGGCATCAGTCTTGGAGCGAGCTGGTGCGGCTGAGCGATCAGCTCCGCAGTTCGGACGCAGCGCGCGAGAGGGCTTGTATAGACGGCAGCGGGCCTCGCCAATGTCGAGAGAAAGTCGCGCGTGGCTTCGGCTTGCTTGAGGCCCTTTTCGGTCAAGGGTAGATCAGCCCGACCCCGAAAACACGGCGGGGCGATTCCTTCGACATGGCCATGGCGCACCAGAACGATGCGGCCGTGACGGTCGGGCGTGTCCGGTATACTCATGGTTAGCCTCCGGCCGGCCCCTCAACCACGAGGACAGTCTACGGCTTGAGCCGGCCCGGCCACCTTTCCGCCGCGGTGTCCCGCATCAGCCCCAGGAAGGAGTGGGTTCCGAGGACCCCATCCGCAATGTCACATCGTGCGGCTTCCCCTTGCGCTCCGTCAAGGCTTGGCCAGCCCCTCATCGGGTTCCGATTCTCGCATTGCGGGCAGGCATCCATTATGGAACAATGGGTGCGAGGCTCGTGAGCGTCGCCTCCCTTTCGAGAGGCCGGGAGCAAGCCCATTGCGGTGGTGGTGGAGTCCACCATAACTGTCCGCCTGGACCGATGACTCCTACAGCCGACTTGTCGGGGAGTCATGTGAAGTGGGCCAGGTCGCGATGTTCGGAGGATGCCACCCTTCGCCGCCGGTGGAGGACGGACGGCCGGCGACAAATCCATGAGGCGACTGGGACTATCGCCTGTCGCGCTTTGGGTGGGCCGATGCTGGTTGGCCGTGGCCGGCTTCGTGATGGCAGTGGCGGCAACCGCGCGGCCCGGGCTATTGCCGCTCGGGGAGCCAGGCCACCGTTTGCAACTCGATGTGCCCGCCTGGGTCCTGTTCGCGCTGCTGGCAGCGCTGTTCGCCGCCTTCCTCGCCGTGCTTTCCGTCCTGATTTCGGCGCCGCGAGGCAAGGACCCGGACGATTTCATCCTCGAAGTACGACCGCCGCCGAAATTGTCGCCACTCGCGCTCATGGTGCTCTTGCTGTTGCCGATCATCGCGATCGTCGGCGGAGTTCTCCTCTTTCACGTCCTGGGCAGCCACGGCTCCGTCGGGGCGAGAAACCTGCCGGCTGCCATCAGCGCGCCACTGCCACCCCAACCGGCGGCGCCCGAGCGTGCCCCGGTAGAGGTCGGCGCCATCAATTGGAGTCTGACGCTGATCCTTGGCACCCTTGCAGTGATCGTCATCGGGTGTGCCCTGCTGATTACACTTGCCAATGAGCCGTGGACGGCCATCGCGGAGCGGTTCCGCTTCCGACGCCGGCGCCGAAAGGCGCTGGCCAGGGAACTTGCCACGGCAGTGTCCGCCGGGATGCGGGATCTCATGGACGGGGATGATCCAAGACGTGCCGTCATTGCCTGCTATCGCCGCTGTGAAGCGACGCTCGCGTCCCGTCGCCGGCGACGCTATCCATCCGAAACGCCGCGCGAGTTCGTGGCTGATGCCCTGGCCACCTTGCAACTGCCCCCCAGCGCGATCCGGTCGTTGCTTAGCGTTTTCGAGCGCGCCCGATTCAGCAATCTTGCCATCACATCCGCGGACCGCGATACCGCGCTGACGGCTCTGGACGAGATCCGATCCGCCCTCCAGGAGCAGGCTCAGGATGGAACCGCGATCTGAACGGGTTACGTGGCGGACGTTGCTCGGTTTCCTGGTGCTTGCCATCGCCATCGCGGCTGTCGCGATTCCGACGGCCACCTGGTTTGACAGCTCCACGCGTCCTTTGGTGATTCGGTTCGCAGTCACGCTCTTTACCGCCGTGGTGCTTTTCCGGCTGGTTCGGGCGGTTAGGGGGGATGCGCGGGTGGATGAGAAGTCACCGGCGGATCTGGCCACCCGGCCGCGTGCGGTCCATGTGTCGCTCGATCCGCTGCTACAGCGCCTGATCGGCGAGCTCCGCATATCCGTCAGATGGCATGTTGTCCCGCCTTCCCTGCTCGAGCGCCTGCGTGCGTTGAGCATGCAACAGACCGGCCGTCTGCCAGCCGAGCTTGTGCCGCAACCCGGGCGTCGCCCGACCTGGCAGGATATCGAACGCGTGGTCGAGAAACTGGAGCGTCCATCATGACGCCAATGGAGCTGAAGGCGCGCTGCCGCGACGTGCTCGATGCGCTGGCGCTTGCAATCGTTGGCAAGGAGGCGGCTCTGCAGTTGTTGTTGGCCGCCATCCTGGCGGACGGGCATGTGCTGATCGAGGACGTGCCCGGTGTCGCCAAGACATCGATCGTGAGAGCGGCATCGCAGGTGCTTGGCCTGCCCTTCAAGCGGGTTCAGTTCACGCCGGATTTGTTGCCCGCGGATCTGACCGGCAGCTTCATATTCGACCAACGCTCGATGTCCTTCGAGTTCCGCCGGGGACCGGTTTTTACCCAGCTCCTTCTCGCTGACGAAATCAACCGGGCCGCACCGAAGACGCAGTCGGCGCTGCTGGAGGCGATGCAGGAGAACCAGGTGACGGTCGAGGGCCAGACTTTCACCCTCGCACATCCCTTCCTCGTCATCGCCACCCAGAACCCCATTGAGCTTGACGGGACCTATCCCCTGCCGGAGGCTCAGCTCGACCGGTTTCTGATTCGCCTCGACCTCGGCTATCCAACCGAGCAGGAGGAACAGAATATTCTCCGCCGCCGCCGCGAGTGGCGCGCCGATGCGGTGACGCTGGATCCGCTGCTTGGCGGGGGCGAACTTTTGGCGATGCAGGCGGTTCCCGAGGCCGTGTTCGTCGAGCCATCGATCGAGCAATACATCGTGGCGTTGGTTCGCGCGACACGTGACGATCCCCATGTTGCTTTGGGCGCCTCTCCCCGCGCCAGCCTCGCGCTGATGAAGATGAGCCGCTCCCTTGCCGCCGTGGATGGGCGATCGTTCGTGACGCCGGACGATGTCAAGGCCGCTGCCGTCCCCGCCCTGGCGCACCGCCTGATGCTGAGGCCGGAGAGCTGGGGCGGGCGTATTTCGTCACGGGGCATCGTGAAGGCGCTGCTCGATCGCGTTCCGGCGCCGGCCGTGGAAATGTCATGACCTTTCGGCCGAGCGCGCTGGCCCATGCCTTGCTCGTGCTCCTGGCCTGGACCTTCTGTCTCGCCATCTTGCTGGGCCGGGTGGAGCTATTCCTGGTGGGGGTGCCGCTGCTGGTGCCGATCCTGCGATCCCCGCCGCCCACGCAAACGAAAATCCGGGACTTTCGGCTGGTGGTTGATTCCGGCCCCTTCATGGAGGGTGAGGAATTCGGCGTCGCAGTCAGCGCCACCGTGGACGCTCCATCCGGACCGGTGGAAGTGCTGCCTGTCCTGCCGTCGCTCCTTACGTCTTCGCCAACCCGACCCGCCGCGGCCGTCGCCCCTGTGGGAGATGGACGAATCCAGTGGAGCAGCCGGCACCAGTGCCGTGCCAGTGGAAGGGACGAGCTCGGCGTCGTTTTCTTTCGGCTTTGGGACCACGCCGGACTTTGGGTCGCCGAGTCCCGCCACGAACAGCGTACGACCGTCACCGCTTATCCGCAGGGAACCCTGGTCCGCTCTTTGCCCAAGCCACGCCTGACCGGGGCGCCGTTCGGTGTCCATCTCTCGCGCAAACTCGGCGACGGAACCGACTTCGCCGACATCCGCCAGTTTGCTCCCGGAGACCAGGTCCGGCACATCAACTGGCCTGTATCGCTGCGCATGCGCCGCTTGCATATCAACCAGTTCTATACCGAGCGCAGCGGCGAAATCATCATTCTGCTCGACAGCTTCAGCAATATCGGGCTCCGCCCGAATGCCAGCTTGGACCATTGCCGGCGCGCGGCGGCAAGCCTGGCCATGGGTTATCTTCGACAGCACGATCGGGTGGGGTTGATGGATTACGGCGGCTGGATCCATACGACCCGGCCGGCTGCGGGACCCAGACAATATGCCGTCATTTTGCAATCACTGGCGCGGGTTTCGATTGCGCCAAGCCAGTTTCTCCAGGATCTGACAACGCTGCCGGAGCCGATTTTGCCCTGGCATGCGCTGATCATCGCTCTCACCCCGCTTGCGGACCCGCGTTTCGCCCAGATGGTCGGACGGCTTGCCGAACAGGGACGCGATGTCGTCCTGCTCGCGCTTCGCACAGACGAGATCTGTGCGGACCTCGCCCCGGCGATGGCACGCCGCAAGCTGACGCGGCGATTTTGGCTGCTGGAGCGGGAGCAGCAATTGCGCGAGCTCCGCAGCCATGGTGTCCGTGCCGTCCACTGGGCGCCAACGCTTCCGATCGAGACGGCGCTGATGACGGTTCAGCGCCCAGGCGTGGCGAGTCAGGCGTCATGGTGACCGCAGTCGGTGTCCTGGCCTGCATTCTCCTGGCAGTACTTCCCGCCGCTGTCTGCCCGGAGCGACATGTTCTGGTTGCCGCTGTGACCGCTGCACTTGTCTCCAGCGCAGGGCTTCTCATGCCTTCTCTGGGTGTGACGATGACCGGTGCCGTTGGATCGCTGCTGGTGTTTTCGAGTGCGCTGGTGATTTCATCAGCGGGGAATGCGATTGCCCAGGCGATCCTTCTGGGCCTGGCGCTGTTCGCGCTGGCGAATGCCACGCATTACAGGCTGCGGTTTCGCCGCGCATCAGTTGACGCCTCCGTTGCCCACACGCACCTCCTGAACCTCGCTGCCTCGACGGGTCTATCACTCGCCTTGGCGATGCTGGCGGTGGCTCTGGTGG
>Ga0326727_10015720_pt1 | contig 16148 bp, 9 predicted proteins | sample MB2enrmetagenome_FD_207643 | JGI IMG/M metagenome (GOLD analysis project Ga0326727, IMG submission 207643) | Lab enriched peat soil microbial communities from McLean, Ithaca, NY, United States - MB29MY | ecosystem: Environmental > Terrestrial > Soil > Wetlands > Peat | place: USA: New York...
CCGTTAGCTACTATTATCCCATCGGTTCCAGTTCCCCGCTCGAGCACGGCATGCGCGGCGGGCCTCCCATGGTTCCGGGGGTAGCGCCGGTTAGTGGAATCTCGGGTTCGAATCGCCGGCTCGAGGCAGGCCACGTCACGGCGTGCAAGCTCACGTTTCGTTACCCAGCCGGCGTGAAGAGCGTGGTGATTGACAATCTGCGCTTGCTGCCGCCTTTCAGCTACGACGGCATCGTGGACGCTTTCGGTCAATATACGCGCGCGGACTGGCCCGGCAAGGTCGCGAACGCTCGAGATCTGCTAGCCCAGAAGCAGCAGGAAGAGGAGGAGATCAAGGCCTACCCTACGCTCCCCGCTCGCGACGCGTATGGCGGTTGGGCATCCGGCCCCCGAGTGGCTGCCACGGGCTTCTTCGCCACGGTGAAACGTGATGGGAAGTGGTGGCTGGTAGATCCCGAGGGTCATCTATTCTTCTCCCAGGGAATCGATGTCATTGACTCCCGCCCGGGCGGTGATTCCTTCACCTTTGTCGAGGGCCGCAAGGAGATGTTCAGCTGGTTGCCAGCGGGTGATGATCCGATCTGCAAGTATTACGGGCATGAGGACCATGCCATTTACGGGCGCGTGAAGTCGGGGCAGACTTACGGCTTCTACCTGGCGAACCTTTACAGAAAATACGGTCCCGACTGGCCCGCGGCCTGGCGCACCTCCGCTCTTGACCGGCTGCGGGCGTGGGGTTTCAACACCATCGGGAACTGGTCTGACCCTGCGCTTTACGCCTACAAGAAGGTGCCCTACACGGCAACTATCGAGATTCAGGGAAACTATGCGCGCATTTCCAGCAGCCTCGATTACTGGGGCAAGATGCATGACCCGTTTGACCCCGCGTTTGTCCGGGCGGTTGACCAGAGCGTCTGGAGAGGCACCGAGAAGTATCGCGATGACCCCTGGTGCATCGGCTACTTCATTGACAATGAGATTTCCTGGGGCAATGGTAGCGGGAGCGATACGGAGCATTTCGGCTTGGTTTATGGAACTCTCTCCGGTGGCCCCGGTTCGCCCGCCAAGAAAGCCTTCGTCACGCAACTGAAGTCACGCTATCCCACCGTCGAGCAACTCAATAAGGCTTGGGGCTCGACCTTCGCTTCCTGGCAGGCCTTGCTGGATCGCTCCTATCGACCGCCGACCTCGCTCGCAGCCGCCATGAAAGATGATTTTAGCAAGTTTCTGACGGCCTTTGCCGACCAATACTTCCAGACGGTTCGCGACGCGGTGAGGAAGTACGATCCCCATCACCTTTATCTCGGATGCCGATTTGCCTGGCGAACCGCGGAAGCGGTGAATGCGGCGGCGCGCTATGTCGATGTGGTGAGCTTTAACATTTACCGTTCGCATCTCGATCCGCAGGGATGGGGATTCGCCGCTTCCCTCGACAAGGCCTGCATTATCGGGGAGTTTCATTTTGGCGCGGTGGATCGCGGCATGTTCCATAGCGGTCTGGTGACGACGCCCAATCAACAGGCGCGGGCGGCGATGTACAAGCAGTACCTCGAGAGCGTTGAGGATAATCCGGCCTTCGTGGGATGCCACTGGTTCCAGTACTACGATGAGCCGCTCACCGGCCGGTCGTATGACGGCGAGAACTATAATATCGGCTTCGTTTCGGTCACTGACACGCCCTACTCCGAAATGGTGGAAGCCGCCAAAGCTGTCGCATCCGAACTTTATTCCCGGCGAGGGGGGAAGTAAGAAAGCTAGAACAGGAGTAATGACATGATCAATCCAATAAAGCTTCGGAGACGGATACTTTAGTTGGAAACTACCCGCACCGCGACGAGGGAGACTTTTCCCGGCACGGAGTTTTCCACGGTCGTTTCGAGGAGAGCCTGAAAGTAGAGGGGAGGCGTCTGCCGGTCGGGCGAGAGGGCCACCAGCGCTTGGCGGAGCTCCGGCAGCCTTTCCGCGCTGGTTATATACTCGATGGCGGCCTGTGAGCCCTGCGTGTAAATGCCATAGACCAGCAAAATGCGGTTCTCTTTCTTCTCGTTTGGCAACATCAGAATCAGCGCGTAGTCGCGGGTCAATTGATTGGTGACCGGATCAAACTCCGGGCGATAGACGGGCTTCTCGCCCGGGTGCGGCCGGTTGTTCAAGATAACACCGGCTTGAAAAAGGAAACCTTCCGGATTCAGGAATACTCTGCCACTCCAGGACTGATTGCCGCCCAGCAAGACGGCATTGCCCTGCTTGATTTCCTCGAAATTGACCAGGCGTGACTGTTGCAAGTGAAACTTCTGGCCGGCGCGCGAGAACAGCTCGAAAAAATCCCGCAACCCTAAAGTTTCGCCGACGGCAGTAAAATCGGTCGTGCTGGGAACGAAGAGGAATCTCTTGAGTTCGTGGAAATGAATGGTATCGCGAAATTCCGGGAGTCCCTGCTTGGGTATTTCGTAACTGTGTGCCAGGGTCTGGGCGGTGTCGCCGTTGTGGGCGGCCCGCAGCACAGGATGGTTCGGAATGGTAATGATGGGCGGGTCGGCGGGTGGCAGGAAGGGTTTCCAGAACCACTCCAGCTCTTCCGGAAGTCCCGCCACGTCGGTTTCGGACTGTGCGACCTTTCCCATCCGCACTCGATCCCGGATGAGCATTGTGGATAAACCCACACAGACCGCAGATAGCCCAAGAATGAGTGCGTACTGCCATCGCCAGTTTTCAGACAAGACGTCCGAACGTGGTGCCCCTTGAGCGACCTGGGGAGGTTCTACCGACGGCGTGACCTTGGAGAACGTGGGCACATAATGGCCCGCCGGCAGATCGATTCGCCATGGGTTGGTCTTGCCTTCTTCTTCGTAATAGATTCTTAGCGCGCGGCGTATCTCGTGCGCCTGCACACGCACGATAGGGTCCTGTTGTGGATTGAAGTCTCCGCCGCGATCATAAATCTCCAGCCCAATCAGAAGCTCGTTCAGCTTTTCCCCGTTTCCGAGCAAGGTCTGGTCTGCGACAAACTCCAGAAAGCGGCTCTTCTTCGGGGCGTTGGCAAAGTGCCCGCTTTGCAAGACTCTTCGAAGCTCATCTCTCTTCTCGAAGATAGAGGCGGGTTCAGTCGCGTGTTTGGAACGGCTGGACATGTCCCCTCGCGGGAGCAGGATTGTTGCAAAAGCCAACCCACCTGGGAGCGGCAACGAGCACTCAACCTTGCCGGATAGTAGCACTCGTCGAGCATCAGGTCAAACCTTCAGTTCATTGGTTCGTTCGGGACAATTAACGGTTAACGCTGGCGTTATTTTCACTGGATTGGGGACCCGAAATCTTAGGGGCGGGGACCAATCTGGCGTTTAAGTTTCTCGCTTTCAGGACATAAAGGTTGATCTAACCTCGTCAGGAATATACGAATTGACAATACGTCCGATAGAAACTCGGGTCATTCCCAACGATTCAACCCCACTCGGACAATTTCGCCGATTTCGCTCCTCCTGAGCCTCATCAGGCTCTGAGTTAACCGCCTCAGTAACTGTATTTACGTAGAAAATCGATTTTCGGCTCCTTATAAGAGAAGCCCTATGCTTGGGATGCGTGGACAGAGAGGCCGAACTATGATCCTCGCGCGCAAAGGGCGTTTGAACACTCTAGACGCAAGGTGGGCTTTTTCTGGGGCGACGTTTTATGTTGATACGTCCTGGCGAATGGCTTCAGCCTTGCTAGCGATGTTGTGCCTGCCTCTGATTGCTGTGGCTCAGGTCGAGAGCCTCGAACTGAGGGTCACCAAGCAACTCGACGAGCCGATTCTTACGATTTACTCCGCCGGGGCAGTAGGCAATAAGTACGGATTTGAAGGGGGTAGAGTGCTCAAGCTGCAAGGCACTTATCACCTTTTCACTTCCGAAATGGTTGGCGACCCGCACTGGGTGAAAATGCGGCTGGCACACTGGACCAGCCACGACCGCCTACACTGGGAGCGCGTCACGACTCTATTTGAATCGAGCGGAGACTTCACCGGCAAGGACTCGCGCGCGGCCCTATGGGCGCCCATGCCCATTTATGATCAGGCGGAACGGGTCTGGAACCTCTTTTATGTGGCCTACCAGTGCGCCCCCGACGCCCCGGGGAAATGGTTGACCAACTATGAGGGCCGGATTTGGCGGGCAGTATCCAAGGTCAAGGGTCCCGGAGGGATCGATGGGCCTTATGAGGACATGGGCATCATCCTTCAGCGGGGAAAGGACTCCGACCCTTGGGAAGGATTGCAGGGGACCGATTCATTTTTTCCCTACTGCGTGGGGGACAAATGGTACGCCTTTTATGGCACAGCCCACACGGAAGTGCAGCCGATTCGCAGCTGGCAAGTGGGGCTCGCTTGCGCGCCAAAGCTCGCGGGTCCGTGGAAGCGCTGCAGCCAGCTCAACCCCCTGAAGATTGAAAAAGTGTTCATTGAAAACCCTGTCGTCACTAGGCTCGCAAACGGGTCATACGTAGCCGTTTACGATAGCAAAGCAGATCGCGCCGTGGGTTACACGTTTTCAGCGGACGGGATCCACTGGACGCCAGGAAAAGAACTCGTAGTGCAAAAGGGCAAGGGAATTTGGGCCAGTGAAATTCGTACTCCTTTGGGACTGATCGCGGAGGGAACAGATTCGTTCACGCTCTTTTATACGGCGAATCAGGACATGCTCGGCATCCCGCCCGACGCACACGGAGTGAAACTGGCGCCGGCGGCGATGGGCCAGGTCACGGTGAAGCTGGAACGCGCGAGCGGGCAATTGCGCAACCAAAACCAAAGCAAAATAACCAAACTCTCTTACGGAACACATTGAAATGTCAGTTCTGACGACTGTCGGGGTTGGGCCTCTCTGAATACATTGAAGGAGGTAATGATGAAGAAGCATGTGTTTTTGTTGGGATTCCTAACGCTCTTTTTCCTGGCTGTCCCGGCCTGGGCGCAGACAGACCGCGCCACACTTGCCGGTACGGTGACCGACACCACCGGGGCGGTCATTCCCGGTGTTTCCGTCACCGCCACCAACCTGGAAACCAGGGTTCAGACCCCCACCACTACGAACCCTGCCGGGATATTTCGGATACTCAATTTGCCCATCGGGCGGTACAGTGTTTTATTCATGAAGGTAGGTTTTCAAAACCTCGAGCGCACCGAGATCACGCTGACCATCAGCCAAGTGGCGGAAATCAACGTCACGATGAAAGTCGGCAAGGTGGCTCAGACCATCGAGGTGAGCGCGCAAGCCCCCATCTTGGACAGCCAGACGACCGACGTAGGCAGCACGATGTCCCTCGAGGCCTATCGCGCTCTCCCCTTAAGCATCAGTGGTGGTAGAGACATCATGGCGTTTGCTTTTGCCGCCACCCCCTCGGTCGAAGGGAACAGTTGGACCTCGTACATTGCCGGGACACAAGCATTCAGTAACGAAGTGCTCATTGACGGCACCCTCGCGCAGGAATCCGAAACCGGACAGGAACTGGAAAGTGAGCCGCCCATGGAAGCCGTGGAGGAGTTTCGCGTTGATACCGGCGGCATGGGTGGCGCAGCCGGAATGTACACCGAGGGCGGCACGTTTATGTTCACCTTGAAGTCCGGCACCAACCAGTTCCATGGCAGCGCCGTCTACTTCAATCAGAACGAAGCTTATAATGCCAACTCCTGGATGAACGATTATTCCGCGGCCGCCAACCCGAGTGAGGCATCACTGTTCAGGAAGCCACGCAACCGGCAAAATGATTACTCCTTCAGCGCCGGCGGACCGATTATCAAGAACAAAACCTTCATCTTTGGCGCGTGGGAACAGAACCGGATGGCCAACTACACCGCGGGCGCCTTTAACACCACGGTGCCCACGGCCGACTTCCTGCAAGGCAACTTCAGCGCCCTTTTGAACACCAGCGATAAGTTGGGAACCGACGCGGGCGGCAACCCCATCTATCAGGGCGCCATCATCGACCCGACCACCGGGCTCGTCTTCCCCAACAACACCATCCCGCAGAACCGGTTCAGCGCCGTCGCGCAGAAGATCATTCCGATATTCCAGCAGTATTACAAGCCGCTGGGACCGGAGTTGATCAATAACGACGGCCTGACGCAAACCAACAATCCCTGGTTTCACCAGAGCCAACTCAGCCTGAAGGTGGACCAGAATTTCTCCGCCACCAACCGGCTGGCCAGTTCTTTCATCTGGACGCAGCGCCCGCGTATTTTGGACGACCAGGGAGGCATTTGGGACCCCTCCGACCCCACGGGCACGGGCGGCCCGCTCTCCCACGCCAGATTTCAGAAGGTCAGCGACCGTAAGTTCCGTCTGAGTGAGAGCCACAACTTCTCCTCCAACCTTCTGAACGTGGCGAGTTTCACCTACGAACGCTTCCGCAATCCCAGCACTGCCACTCAGAACGGTGGCGACTGGCCCAGCAAACTGGGTTTCGGCAACACGGGGGCCGGGAACTTCCCGCAAATCACCTTCGGCTCAGCCCTGAACGGCTACTCGGAAGGCGAAATCGGCAACGACGACTTGGGCTGGCTGGTGGACAATAACTATATTATTGACGACAACATGACCTGGATCAAGGGGCGTCATACGATCACGTTCGGTGGCGAAGTGCGGGCATTCGAGATTAACAGCCATGGCGCCAACGGGACCCTGAACTTCAATTTCAGCAACAACCAGACCGGCGCACCCACCGCCTCTTACAATATTCAAGTGGGATTTGGCTTTGCCAGTTTCCTGTTGGGCGATGTTGCCAGCGCCAGCGAGGGCACACCTTTTGATCTTTATGGCCGGCGCAAGTCGATGTCAGTTTTCGTTAACGACAGCTTTAAGGTCAACGGGCGGCTCACCCTCAACTATGGGCTCAACTGGAACCAGACCTATCCGTTCCACGAAAAGTACGGACACTGGGCGGACTACAGCAACACCGCGATCGATCCCACTTACGGTATTCCGGGCGAGGTCGTTTACCTCAACAACGGCGGCCAGACTTTCGAGGGGTCGACACGCTGGTCGAATTTTGCCCCCCACGTGGGATTGGCGTACAAGATCACCAACCGCGTTGTGGCCCGCGCTGCTTACTCGCTGTTCGATATTCCCATGGGCACCGATTACTGGAACGGCGTGCCCTATGGCTTTGCCCCCGGCTACTTCCCTACCAACCAAGTGCCGCTAACCCATGACTTCTCCCCAGCCTTTAACTGGGACAACGGCTATCCGGGCAAGAACGCCATGGCGCCACGCGATCCGAACTACCTCAATTGGACAGAGGTCACCGTGAGCCCGCAGACACTCGAAGTGGGCATCACTAACCAGTGGAATGGCGGGGTGGAATTTCAGCTCAGCAATAACACCCGCCTTTCGGTCAACTACCTGGGAACGCGGGGGACACACCTGCACGACGGGTCGCTCCAACAGAACTCGGGCCCGCCCTCCGCTTACACCAATTTCCTCCAGGCCAACGGAGGAGCGAACGAATGGGCCTGGATCGATGACAACGCCTCAGCCGCGGCGGCCGGAGTGAAACTACCTTACGCTGGTTATTCCGGCTATGCCTTTGCCGCGCTCACTCCTTTCCCGGTGATCTCCAACAACTGGGATTACATCTACTACGTGGCGTCACCTCTGGGACGGTCGGAGTACGATGCTTTGCAAACGGAAATAACCCACCGGGCCTCGAGCGGCTTGACCATGGACATGAGCTACACGCTGGCGAGCCAGAGAGCCACCTTCCTCAATAATGGCGGCGAGACCGGCAGCAACTTCGAGGAAACGTGGGCGGGTTCGTCGACGCTTCAGAACCTCTACGACTTGAGCTATGCGGCCAACGATATCAACCGGTACGCCCAGAGTATCGTGAAAGGCTACGTTCTCTACGTACTGCCCTTCGGGAAGGGCCGCCATTATCTTTCCAACCAAAACCGTTGGGTAGATGGGGCGGTCAGCGGCTGGACGCTCGGCACCCTCCTTTACTACAGCACCGGAACGCCCATGAGCGTCTATGACACCAACTACTACCCGGGTCTTTACTCGGCAATTTACCCGAACGTGGCCTCGGGAGCTGATCTGAGCCGGCACTTTGTCGGCAAGAAGTTCAATCCCAGTAACTTCAATGACTCCGGGAACATGTAGATCAACCCCGCGGGCGTCTCCGCTCCCGCCTTCGGGGCATTTGGTAACTCCGGGCCTTATGTGGCCGACCTTCACGGCTTCGGTACGGCCCAGGAGAATATTTCTCTCTACAAGGACTTCAGAATCAGGGAGCGAATGAAGCTCCAGATCCGCGCGGAGTTCTACAACTTGTTCAACCGGCATTACTTCAACAACCCCAACACCACCATCGGCGGCGCGTACTTTGGCGACGTGACCAGTGTGGGCGGGTCTCCTCGTAATGGCCAGTTGGGTGCTCGCTTCGAATGGTAACTGGCTGACTTCGATTGGTCCGGGCAGCCCGCTGCGGCAGGCTGCCCGGGCTTTCTTCCTCACCGGTGCCGGCGGCTCACTTGCTGAGTTGTGGCTCCAACCGCGTCCCTTCGACCTCTCAGTCGCGCTGTAGATGCAGTCCAGGCTTTTCCGGAGAGGAGGCATAACCAAGTGAACCGTACACTGCTCATGCCCGGAAGGATTTCTGCTGGCATACTTACCTTGCTTCTGCTGTTGTCGCCCGCCTCCGTCGCGCAGAATCCGCCTGCCGTGCAGTCAGCCCGGAGCTATTACGTCGATTCCGTCGCGGGGAATGATGACAACGCGGGTGCGACCCCTGCGAAGGCATGGAAGGGTCTGGCGAAGGTGAACGCCACGACTTTTCTCCCCGGGGATCGCATCCTCCTCAAGTCCGGATCATCGTGGAAAGGGCAACTGTGGCCCAAAGGTTCGGGAGTGGATGGGCGCCCCATCACCGTGGACATGTACGGCGGCGGAGTGAAACCAATCATCCACGGCGAGGGACTGGTGGAAGATGCCGTCTTGCTCGAGAACCAGGAATACTGGGAAATCCAGAACCTCGAAATTACCAATACCGGGGCCACCCCGGGGACTCGCCGCGGAGTACACCTGGCGGTGGAGGATTATGGAGAGGCGCATCACCTTTACATTCGCTCGCTGACCGTTCATGACGTGAATGGCTCGGACGCCGCAAAACACAACGGGGGCATTACTTACACCTGTGTGGGCAAGCAGAAGGCGAGCCGCTTCGTCGATTTGCGTCTCGAGAACAATGAAATCTATCACGTGGACCGCAGTGGTATTTTCGGCATGTCCGACCGGTGGGAGCGGTCGAAATGGTATCCGAGCCTCGGGGTGGCCGTGCGCGGAAATGTCCTCCACGACATCGGCGGGGACGGCATTGTGGTGGTGGCGACTGACGGCGCGGTGGTGGAACACAACTTGGTCGGACGTGCCAATCAAAGATCCGAAGGCTACAACGTGGCCATCTGGCCCTGGAGCGCGGACAATACGCTGGTTCAGTATAACGAAGCCTATGGCACCAAGGGCCAGCGCGACGGAGAAGGATTTGATTCCGATTGGAACAGCAAGAACACCATCATCCAGTACAACTATAGCCACGACAACGACGGCGGCTTTCTGCTGATTTGCGACGACGGCGGGCAAAAGTCCGAGACCAGCGCGGGGAACATCGGCACCATCGTCCGTTACAACATCAGCGAAAACGATCGCACCCGCGGCATCAATCTTGCCGGACCGGTGAAGAACACTTTGATTTACAACAACACGATTTTCGTCGGGCCGGATCACCACGTGGACTTGTTGCAGTTCACCGATTGGGGCGGGTGGGCGCAGGGGACGTTTTTCTACAATAATATCTTTGATGTTAAGGGAAGCGCGCAATTCTGTTACGGCATTTCCCGGGCCGCGAACGGCGCCTATGCTTCCGCACCTGGCTTGGGACAGAGTAAGGACAATGAGTTTGATTCGAACATTTACTACGGCCTCGTTGCTGCGCCGGGCGATCCCCATGCCCTGACGGTCGATCCCCAGTTCGTCGCGCCGGGCACGGGAGGGTTTGGCCGGTCGGCGCTCTCCGGTTACCGTCTGCAGCCTGGATCGCCCGCGCGTGGCACGGGAAAGCTCATCGAGAAAAATGGTGGTCAGGATTTTTGGGGAAATCTCGTGCCTTCTTGCGGAAAGGCTGATCGTGGGGCCTCACAGTCGGACGGCTGCCGTGACGCGAGTGCGCCGCCGGGGATTTAGAAGGGGAGTCCACAGATATCGGAGATTCGCCGATATGCAGAAGCAGAGGGAGACCTGATCAACCGGGTGGGCCTCGCCGCGTCCAGCCCGGACGATGTATCTAACCCCGGGTTGGTTCTGAAGATCGCATAGCCGGTATTGAAGGAATTTTGGTCGAGGATGGAAGGGATGCGGATTTGCGAGCATTTGCTGCTGTGGGGAGCTTGGGGCCGAACATGAAAACAGGAGGGTCAACTATGAGATGCGCAGGATTGAAACTCTCACTTTCATTCGAAGTCATTATCTTGATTATTATGTCGTCCCTTGTCTTCGGCCAATTTCAGACCGCGGTTGTACCCAGTGGAATGGACCATATTCTCTACGGGGCTGCTTATTATCATGAGTACATGCCATACGAACGGCTCGACAAGGATGTGGCGCTGATGCAAGAGGCTGGCCTCAACGTGGTGCGCATGGGGGAATCAACCTGGAGCCTGTGGGAGCCGGAGGACGGGCAGTTCGAGTACGCGTGGATGGATCGGGTAGTTGAAGCCATGGGGAGGGCAGGGATAAAGGTTATTATGGGAACCCCCACTTACTCCATTCCCACTTGGCTGTACCACACGCATCCAGAAGTGCTGGCCCGGCCGCTGGGTGGCGGTGAGACGTTCTACGGCATGCGACAGAACATGGATACGGATAACCCGGTTTACAGGTTTTATGCAGAGCGCGTGATCCGCAATCTGGTGCAACACTACAAAGACAACCCGACGGTGATTGGATGGCAGATTGACAATGAGACCTCCTCCTACGGCGCTTCGAACCACGATGTCTTTGTGGGCTTCGTCCACCACTTACGGAAGAAATTCGGCACCACCGCAAACCTTAACAAGGCGTGGTTTCTGAACTACTGGGGCGAGGATGTGAATGCCTGGGAAGACCTGCCCACTCGCGACAGCGCACAAAGCACCGGTTATAAGCTGGAATGGTCCCGCTGGCAGCAGACGCGCGTGACTGAGTTTCTGGCCTGGCAAGCCGCGCTGGTCCACCAATATGCTCGCACCGGGCAGTTCGTGACCACCGAATTCGGCGGGGCCATGTCCGCGGATGTGAACGAGGAAGCCGTCGCGGCCGTTTTGGATATTCCCGCCATCAACGTCTATCACGGCACGCAGGATCACTTTGATGGCGCCCAGCAAGCCTTCCATGAAGACTTTACCCGTTCGCTCCAGGGCTCGAATTTCCTGGTGACCGAGACCAATGCGCAAACGACGGATTGGACTTCCTCCTTTCAATTTCCACCCTACGACGGCCAATTGCGCGCCGACGTATACACACACCTCTCGAACGGCGCGAACATGGTGGAGTATTGGCACTGGGCCTCGATTCCGGCCAATCAGGAGACCTACTGGAAGGGTGTCCTTTCACACGACTTGGAGCCGAACCGCGCCTATTCCGAAGTGTCCCGCACTGCCCACGAGCTCGATAAGATCGGCACACACCTCGTGGGGCTGAAAATCTCCAACCCCGTGGCCATCTTGTGGAGCCGCGACTCCCTGAACGCGATTGAGTTCATGCCCTTCACCTCCGCCGGCCCGCAGTGGTCGGATGGCCATCCGGTGGCGAACTACGCGTCGCTGGTGCGACAGATCCATAAAGCCCTCTATGATCTGAATATGGGGGTGGACTTCGTCTTTCCTACCACTCAGGATTTCTCGCGCTACAAGCTCCTCGTGGTTCCGATGCTCTATATTGCGGACGATGCCCTGCTGGAGCGCATCGCGGATTACGTTAAGAGGGGCGGCCACGTGGTCATGACTTTCAAGAGCGGCTTTGCCAATGAGGATTCGGCCGTCCGCTGGGTGCGAGCGCCGGGGCCGCTGCGCGAGGCGGCAGGGTTCAGCTACCAGGAGTTTTCGAACCTCGAACGCCCGCTTCCCCTTAAGGGTGATCCTTTCCATGCTGGGGACGCGAACAAGGTCAGCTATTGGGCGGAGTTCTTAATGCCGGAACACGCTCAGGCGCGCGCCTTGTATGATCACCCCTTCTTCGGGCGCTGGCCGGCGATCACGGAGAATCACTACGGGACGGGAACCTTGCTCTATGAAGGGACCTACCTCTCAGACACGCTTCAAACCAAGGTCCTGGCGAAAGTATTGAGGGAGGTTGGGATCGCCGGTCCCGATCAGCAACTCCCTGCTGCCATCCATGTCCGGCATGGGGTGAACCGCCTGGGGAAACGGGTCCACTATTACTTCAACTACTCCAGCGAACAGAAATCGTTCGCCTACTCTTACGGCTCGGGAAAGGACCTGCTGACGGGCACCTCCACGGCACACGGCCAACCAGTCACTCTAAGATCATGGGATGTTGCGATTATGGAGGAAGAGTGAAATCTATGAATCAAAAGGATGCACACGCCCATGACATCGATCGGCGAACATTTCTTCGCGTCGGCGGTGTGCTGGCCGCGACCGCTATAGCTGGGAATACTGCCAAAGCAACCGTTTTAGGGGAACCATCGAATTCCGCCGGCTCCAAACGAATTGTCTCGCTGGAACTGGATTTAAACGGCATCCACAAGTGGGATGACTCAAACGGTGACACTTGGGATCCGTTTTGGGCGGATGATGGCCGACTGTACTCGTTCAATTGTGATGGTCGTGGTTTCGGCAAGGTACAGCAGAATCTTGCTTTCAACCGGTTTGACGGCGAGATTCTTCACAGCTTGGTCGGCGTTCAAATCAATCCCATGTCGAAGTATAGTCCTGCAAATCAACGTGGAGAAGACCATGCCACGTGGAAGGCGTGCGGCCAGGAGTGCGTTGATGGCGTGTTCTACGCTTTTGTATCAAGGAATGTGTATGGGAATGAAAGCCATGATGCCTTGATGCGCCAGACGGCGTTCAACTCCAGCTTGATCAAGTCGATGGATCGAGGGCTGACGTGGCAGAGGACCGCCGACGAGAATTATGCGCGGCCGATGTGGCCTGGTCCGAAGTTTGGCGCTCCCTTCTTTGTGCATTACGGCAAAAACGGCGGAAGCGTGGATCGGGATGGCGCCTCAGAGTACGTGTACGCGACGTCTACCAATGGATTCTGGAACGACGGGGATTCACTCAACCTTGGACGGGTCACGCGGAAGGCTCTGCCCAGACTGGATGCTTCCGAATGGGAATACTTTACGGGTGGAGACGGAACCAGTTCCGAAGGTTGGTCGGAGCATATTGATTCTGCGGCGCCGATCCTGGAGCGTCCCGCCAAATGCGGTCAGACGCCCATTTGCTATGTACATGCTTTGGGCATATATCTCCTGATCTCCTGGTACAACCCAGCCGTTCTCACCAAGTGGTTCGAGCCAGGTGAAATGTGCTACGACTTTTTTCAGGCAGAACATCCGTGGGGGCCATGGTCACTCATTCGGTCAATCAGTGACAGCTTTCTAGCGCCTGGAAACCACATGTATGGACCAAGTCTGTGTTCCAAGTTCCAAGAGTCGAACGGCTCTGAGGTCCGGCTTGCGATGTTTACTTCCGGCTGCCAGTTCGAAGACAACCCCTCGGGGATTTACAAGGCCTGGACCATCCCGGTGGTATTGCGGACGGAACCGCTGTCCCCATTCGACGTGCGCCCTGCCGCAAGCTCTGAAGTTCAGTTTTCCGGTGAGTGGACGACAAATGCGTCCACTAATCCTCATTTCGAGATTCGTGAGAGCAAGCAAAAGGGGGATTCTCTGACCACCGCTTTTGTGGGTACCGGAGTCGAATATGTGGCCCAAAAGGCTGAGGGCTACGGGGAGGCCGCAGTTTATCTTGACGGTAAACTGGAACAACGCATCCAGCTTGGAACCACAAACTTTCCGGCGCTGTCGGACGTTTGTGTATTTCGCAAGTACGGCCTGAACCGAGCTCGGCATAAACTGAAGGTTGTGAACGCGAGTGTTCAGCCGATTACGGTCCAATATCTTAGGATCTACCGCTAGTGTGCTGGTCGGCCTCCGGTTTTCCAAATGCCAAGGGTGGCGCACACAACAAAGTCAACGGATGCGCCACCATTTCCTCCGTGAAGTTACTGCGAAGCCGTCGACCCCTTGGGTTCCGCAGATGATTCCGCGGTGGCTTTTGGTTTCCCGACCTTTTCCGTAGCGTCCACATCGAAAATTCTGAAGCCGGAATACGCGTGCCTATTTCGGAGGAGCTTGCCATTCCAATCGAGGGTCACCGTGACCTGCTTGGGCAGCCAATAGCTTTCTTTCAGGCGGCTAAAGCGAACCTCATTGAAGTCCACGTTGGAGGTCGCTCTTTTCAGCCCAAGTTCGGGTAGGGGCGCCAAGAGTTCGGTATGCATTCGAGCAATTTCGTAAGTGGTCGTGTCGATCCAAGCCAACCCTTGAGAAAGCGTCGTGACAGAGTCTTCCCCCGTCTGGAAACTCCCGACGAGTCGGGCTTTGCCGGGAAGCTGGGCAAAGGCCACTCGAACAGTTCGCCTGGGGAACGGCAGGTCGCGTCCGAAGAACTGGCCAATCGTGGGGCCGCGAGTACACCTCCGGTGGGGCGCGGCACACAATTCGCGCACAAGTGTGGCAGAGATCACGATTTATGGAGGTTTTGAAGGGGTGCCGCTGATTCGGGAAGTCAGTGACAGCAACTCCGGAACTTCCCAAGACATATGCATTGCCGGCTAAGCGGGTACTCGTCGAATTGCCGGAGCCTGAGTCGACGAGCGCACGATTAGGTATTTCCCATCCAGGGAAGGCTGCGCGGGACACTCCGGTCGGAGGAGCCCGATCCTCGCTAGCCACCGGCGAAGGGTCTGGCGGAAACGCTTGTTGCGAGAATACATCGCGACTCCGAGTTGGCCTTGCAATCCTTGAAAGCCGAAGATGGGAATCTGGGCGGATTCCGACTTCAAGGTCCAACTCTTCCAAACAACCTACAGGTAGAAGTCGAGAAGGCCAGGAGCGTTGGCTAGGCTGGCGACGACATGCCTTTCAACTGGAATGGGATGTTGGTTGACTTCGTCGTAGAAACTCTCGCTAAGAGACACTACTACAAGTTCGCCGACCTGCATCCTGACGCTTCCGAATAAAACTGCGCTAAAGCGGGCAGCCATCTGACCGGTTCATTTGGCTCTGAACCGCATTGTGGGTATTGACGTTTGAGTTCAAGCAGCACGGGCCGCAGCAGGTCGTAACCGGGCAGGCGACGAAGGCGGCCCTGGCGACCGTGTGAACAAACAGAGGCGTGTTGTCCCGTGCCGATGCCCAGCCAGCGGAGTCGACCTTGCAGTTCAGGGTCGCTGCTGGCGGATTCCATCCTCGGCAATATGCATCGGAGCACAACGGACGGAGTCGGATGTATACTGATTCCGGCCCGTAATTCCCGGCGGAGCATCCCGGTAGGCTCCACAGGAGCCGGAAGGAGGCGGCATATGCCGAGGTTCCAGCTCGGCGACTACGTCAAGGCCGAGTCCAAGGACGAGTCGTCAGGCGAGAGCGAATGGATGTGGGTGGAGGTGGACTCCTGCGACGACGATGCGGGCGTCCTCTTCGGGAGGCTGGACAACGAGCCGGTGGTGGGCACGGGCCTCCACGATGGCGACGAGCTTGCGGTGAGCTACGGGAAGGTTGTCGAGCACAGGAAGGCGAAGGACTTCGAGAGGCAGTAGGCCATTCGTTAGCGTGAGCGGCACGGTCCAGCCAGCGGTCCTCAGGATACCGCCTCCTCAGCTCCACCGGCACAGGCCTGAGCATTTCATAATCGGGCGAGCAGGCGATGAGCGCGGCATCGGCCACCTTGCTGACAAACATCGGCGTGGTGCCCCACTCCGATGCCCAGGGGAGCCACTGCCTTAGCTCGGGGTCTGTATTGGCAGAGCGCATCGCTCGCAATATACACCTGCGCTCAGCCCGCCTCCGGGGGAGCCTGCGCCTGCACCCTCCAATACAGGCCTCCGCCTCTGCGCC